>CAJHYS010000259.1_pt1 | contig 36895 bp, 38 predicted proteins | sample 9198801 | NCBI WGS metagenome assembly CAJHYS01 (sample SAMEA7708368, study PRJEB35096) | sediment metagenome | biome: marine neritic benthic zone biome [ENVO:01000025]; feature: sediment [ENVO:00002007]; material: shallow marine sediment [ENVO:03000034] sea grass bed [ENVO_01000059] ...
TCATCGTGCTGATGGAAGCAGCATTGATCACGCCGCCCATCGGCATCAACCTTTATGTGGTGCACGGCATCCGTCAGCGCGGGGGCAATTTCAACGATGTGAGTGTGGGCGCCATCCCGTTCGTGATCGCCATGCTGGTGATGATCGCGCTGCTGCTGATCTTCCCAGGGCTCGCGACCTGGTTGCCGGGATTGTTCTATTGAGTTGACTTCCTCGTCATCGCGGAACTTTGCGCAGCAAAGTGTCCGGGATCGAGAGCCGCACGCTTTGCGTCCGACGGCTCCTGGATTCTCGCCTGCGCGGGAATGGCGAAAGAACGGGGAACACCCTAATCTTCCAGCCGCGAGTCAAACGCGCTCGGCAAGTCCGTCACCAGCATGGACCCCGGCTTGTGGGTGATGCAGATTTCCGGCTTGGCCTGGCGTACCGCGTTTTGCGGCGTCACACCGCAGGCCCAGAACACCGGGATCTCATCTGCCTCAATGCGCTGAGCATCGCCCCAGTCAGGCTTGGAAACATCGGCAATGCCGATCTGGGACGGATCGCCCAGATGCACCGGTGAGCCGTGGGTGTGGGGAAAGCGCGAGGTGATCTCAACCGCGCGGATGGCATTGCGCGCGTTCAGCGGGCGCATGGAGACCACCGTGCCGCCGCTGAAGGGACCGGCCGGTGCTGTCTCGATGCTGGTGCGATACATGGAGACCGTGAGGTCTTCTTCCAGATGGCGCAGGGCCACGCCCTCGTCCACCAGCGCCTGCTCGAACGAGTAGGAACAGCCCAGCACGAATGTGACGAAATCGTCTTGCCAGAGCTCGGAGATGTCCGTCACCGTGTCGTCGAGCTCTCCGTTGCGGTAGACATTGTAGCTCGGCACGTCACAACGGATGTCGATATCGCGGCCTAATGTGGGCAGGAACGGATCGCCGGTCTCCGAAACCCCGATAAGCGGGCACGGCTTGGGGTTGCGCTGGCAGAAGCGCATGAAGTCTAGCGCCAGATCGGCCGGAAGGATGGCCAGATTGCCTTGGGTGTAGCCCGGAGCGATGCCGGCCGTGTTGCCGGTGAAGGCTCCGGTGCGGAACGCGCGGCGCGCCGCGGCAGGATCGCTCATATCATAGCCGGGTTCTAGAACATGGGTGTCTGACATGGGCTGGAGCTCCTCAGATGGTCGCGGCAGGAAGGTGCGCGCACTGTACCACCCCTCAGGCGCCGATCAAGGCCACCTTCTGGAGCGCCGCCCGGATCTCATCGGAAAGCGGCGTCGGGCGGCCGGTTTCCTTGCCGATATAGACCGTAATGACCTCAGCGTTGGCCACACAACGGTCCTCTTGAAAGAGGCCTTGGGTGAGCGTGTAAGAGGTGTTGCCCAGCCTGGATAATCCAGTCCCCACGCTGACTTCGCCTGGAAAGTGGAGCTCGAAGTTGAACTGGATGGAGAGCTTGGCGAGCACGAATCCGCTGAGGATGCCGTCGCCCAATTGTGCCAGATGCTCATGGCGCAGGCGCACCCGGCCATTTTCGAAATACTCGGCGATCGACGTGTGATTCACATGGGCATTGGGGTCCAGATCCCGGTAGCGAATGATGTCGGAGGTCCAGGCCGGATAGACGGCGCGGGATTTCAGATCGACGCTCATGCGCTTTCGCTTCTGGCGATGATGAGGGCATCGAGCGCCAGCACGCCGTTCTCACGCACCAACACCGGGTTGAGGTCCGCCGTCTCCAACCGGTCCGCGTTGGCCGCAGCGAAGACGGAGATCCTGGCCAGGGTTTCCGCCAGCGCCTCAATATCCGCCGGCGCCTGGCCGCGCGCGCCGTCCAAGACTTTCGCGCCCCTGATCTCGGCAATCATGCGCCTTGCTTCATCCACTCCGAAGGGCGCGAGACGGAAACTCACATCTTTCAGGATCTCAACAAACACCCCGCCCAGGCCGAACATGACCATCGGCCCGAAGGTGGGATCGATCTGCACGCCGACCACCGCCTCAACACCCTCGCCGGCCATCTCCGAAACAATGACCCCGTCGATCCTGGCCTGCGGCTTGGCGCTGCGAGCGCGGTCCATCAGGGCCTCAAACCCGGCGCGCACATCGTCCATGCCCTCAACGTTGAGCATCACGCCGCCGATCTCGGTCTTGTGGGGAATGTCGGGCGAGGCGATCTTCAGCGCCACTGGCCCCGAAATGGCTGCGGCCGCGGCCACCGCCTCATCCACGGTGGCGGCCAGGCTCTCGGCCACCGTATCAACGCCCCAGGAGCGCAGAAGCGCTTTGGCGTCCGCCTCGTTCAGCGGCGCGCCGTCAACCGCCTCGGCACCTTGGGGCGGCGCCGGCGGCGCCGAGGCGTCAACACCATCGAAGAGGTTCGCAAAGCGGTGCAGAATGGCGCACGCACGCACCGCCTCATCCGGCGTGTCGAACACCGAGATCCCCGCCTCCTCATATGGCCGCCTCACCTTGCGCGGCACCGGGGCGCAGAGGCAGATGGGCATGCGGCCGCCTAAGCTCCTAGCCCATCCGGTCAACCCGTCCATAACCTCCTGGCGCGCTGCAATGGGGGTCAGGAACGAGCCGATGGCATCGCAGTCTGCACGCTCTGAAACCATTTGGAAGGTCTTGATCATCAGGTCCGGCTTTTCCACCACAATGGCTGTCATATCCACCGGGTTGGTGGTGGCGGCAAGCGGCAGCATGGCCTTCAGATCGGCCTGCAGATCGGCGGGATGTTCCGGCACCTTCAGGCCTTCGGCATCACAGCGGTCGGCCATCTGGACGCCGGCGCCGCCGGAGATGGAGACCAGCCCCACCTTGTCACCGGCCGGAAACACACCGGGCTGGCAGGCATAGGCACACTCGATCATCTCATCGGTGGTCTCGGCCCGGTAGGCTCCGTGTTGCTTCAAGAAGGCATCGCAGGCCGTGTCGGAGACCGCCAGCGAGGCGGTGTGGGAGGCCGCCGCCTTGGCGCCTGCCTCGGTGCGCCCCACCTTCACGAAGATCACCGGCTTGCGGTTCGCCCGGGCAAGATCCAGCGCGGCGGCCAGACCGGCCGGGTCGTTGATGCCTTCGGCATAGACCATGATGGTGTTCACCTGGGGCTGGGTGGCCATGAAGCTGATGCATTCGGCAATGGTGATGTCGGCCTCGTTGCCGGTGGTCACCCAATAGGAGATGCCGATGCCGCGTTCATCGCACAGCGAATAGAGATGGGCGCCAAAAGCGCCGCTCTGGGAGACGATGCCCACCGTGCCCGGGGCGGGCGTCTTGTCGATGATGTTGGAGCTGAACGTGCCCATGAGGCCGGAATGGGCGTTGAAGGCGCCTAGGCAGTTGGGGCCCAGAATACGCATGCCGGTTTCCCGCGCCACCGCCACCAGTTCGGCCTGCATGGCGCGGCCCTCTTCGCCCAGTTCGGCAAAGCCCGCGCTGAACAGGATTGCGGCCTTGACGCCCTTCGCAGCACAGGCCCGCAACGAGGGGATGACCGCCGGGGCCGGCACGGCGAAGATGGCGCAGTCGGCGGTTCCTGGAATATCCTCAATCTGCCGGTAGGCGGTCAGACCCTGAACCGTGTCCCGGCCCGGGTTGACCGGATAGACCCTGCCCTTGAACCCGGCGCGCAGGATGTAGTGTAGAACCCGCCCGCCAATGCGGTGTTCGCCCTCGGTGGCCCCGACAATGACCACGGCCTCAGGGTTCAAGAGATGTTTGATCGCCTCGCTCATGTGGTGGTCTTGTGCCCCTTTATCGTTGCGCGTCCCGACCCAGGATCATGGTGCAGTGAGACGACAGAACGCCGCCCTCATTGTGAACCAGGGCAATATCATGTTTGGCCACCTGGCGAACCCCCTCGCCGCCCCTCAATTGGCGCACCGCCTCCACAATGGCATGCATGCCGCCGGAGGCGCCCGCCTGGGCGTAGGACAAAAGCCCGCCATGGGTGTTGATGGGGCAGCGGCCGCCTATGCGGCTCTCGCCGGTGGAAAACAGCACCCCGCCCTCGCCTCTCTCGGCCAGGCCCAGCTCTTCGGCCTCAATGATGGGGACTATGGTGAAACAGTCATAGAGCTCGGCAAAATCCACATCCGCCGGACCGAGCCCCGCCATGGCATAGGCGGCGGCGCCGGAGCGGGCTGCGCCGAACTCCGTTAGATCCTTGGCCATGGTCACATGCTCATGGGTGTGGCATTGGCCGATGCCCAGCAGCCAGGCCGGCTTGTGGGCCAGATCGCCGGCGCGTTCCGGCCGGGTGACCACAAAGGCGGACGCGGCATCGGAGATCAGGCAGCAATCGAGCATGTTGAGCGGCGCGGATATGGGCTTGGAGGCCAGGACATCGGCCACGCTGATGGCATCAGCCCGCGGCGCCGCGGGGTTCATGCGCGCGTGGTCCCTTGCCGCTACGGCCACGTGGGCCATCTCCTCGCGGGTGATGCCGAACTCATGCATGTAGCGCTGGGCGATGAGGGCATAGAAGGAGGGCACGATCGGGCCGTAGAGCCGCTCAAAATAGGGATGACCCACATGGCTTAACGCGCGCACCGCATCGTCCCGGCTCTGCCCGGTGGCGCGGTTCTCGCCCGCCGTCACCAACACCACCTCGGCCTCACCTGTGGCCACGGCCATGGCGGCCTGGTGCAAGGCAATGCCCGGAGTGGCGCCGCCCACGGTCAAAGAGGCGCAGAAGATGGGCGCAATGCCGAGATATTCGGCTAGCACCGAGCCCAGCATGAAATAAGGCTCGGTCATGGAATAGGCGGTGATCAGACCGTCAACATCGCGCAAAGCCAGCCCGGCATCGGCAAGGGCGCGCTGGGCCGCCTGGGCGTTGAGCGCAAGGCCGCTCATCTCAGGCATCTTGCCCAAATCGGAATCTGCCGCGCCTGCAATGATCGCCTTGTTGCGCAGCATGGCTCAGGCGCCCGCCAGCTTGAATTGCGGCACCTTGGCCTCATCTCCCCGCGGCTCAAAACACACCTCCACCACATCGCCGATGGCTGCCTCCAGCCGGCCCTCACCCACGATGTTGGTCATCATGCGCGGGCCTTCCTCCAGCTCCACCAGGGCAACCACATAGGGAACGATTGCGCGGAAGGCCGGTGATGGGGCGCGGTGGACGGTGGTTACGCTGAAGATCGTGCCGCGCCCCGAGCATGGGCCCCACACCTGTTCATCAGAACCGCAGCCGGGGCAAAGGTGGCTTGGGAAGAAGCGGTAGGTGCCGCAGCCATAGCAATGCTGCATCACGAGCCGGCCGTCCCGGGCGGCCTTCCAGTAGGGACCGGCATCTGGCGCTTCTTGCGGCGCGGGAAGATCGCGCGGGGGCTCAGTCATCGCGGTCCGCACGCTGTCTGGCGACCTGTGCCCGCCGCGCCGGGGCGTATCCGGCAGCTCCCGTCACCTCAAACAGGCGCTGGCTCACCTCGTAATGGTGCACCAGGCCGCCACGCTCCACGCGTTCAACAGGGCCGTCCGCATAGCCGAGCCCGAGGCGGCAGGTGAGATCGATATCGGCGGCAGCCGCCAGGCCCTCATCCAGGAAGCGCAGAGCATCGTTGTATTTTGGGCGCACCAGCCGGTCGACGATGCGGCCCTGCTGGTCGGCCGAGATCACAACCTGGAAGCCCGCCGCCTCGAACACCGCGCGGGCCGCCTCAAGGGCGCCTGCATCACTTTCCGGCTGGCGCACCAGCTCAATCAGGTTGCTGGGCGGATCATCGCCGTTGCGGTAGCGGGCAAAGCCCAGCATGTTGGAGCCCTCCTTGCCGGCCTCCTCGCCCGTGTGAACGCCGAGGCATTCGGTGGTGAGTTCCACAAGAACCGCGGTTTTGGAGGGATCAGGCGCCGAACCACCACCCAAATGGATTGCGACGGCAGCCGCCGGCGCCGCCCCTTGCAAAAACCCATCGCCTTCGGGAAACGAACGGCTGAGGCCGTGGCTGATCAGGGCATAGTCCATCGCGTCAACCTCCAAACATCGCGTTGCCGTCATACTGATAGAACCCCCGGCCCGCCTTGCGGCCCAGATGGCCGGCGGCCACCATGCGGCTGAGCAACGGCGGTGTGGCGGCGCGCGGGTCGTGGGTGATGGGATAGAAGGCCTCACACAGGCGCACCTGGGTGTCGAGCCCGATGAGGTCGATCAGCTCCAGCGGTCCCATCTTGTAGCCGAGTCCGTGTTTGATGGCCGTGTCGATGTCGGCCGGTGTGGCCACGCCTGCCTCCACCGCCCGGATGGCGTCATTGTTGAAGGGCACCAGAAGGGCGTTGAGGATGAAGCCCGGCTTGTCTTGCGTCTTCACCGGCATCTGGCCTGCCACCACCGTCCAGTCCCAGGCGGCCTGGAAACTCTCCTCGGATGTATTGAGGCCGGGCGACATCTCAATCAGCTTCATCAACTGGGCCGGCAGGCAGAAATGCATGCCCACCACCTTGTCTTGCCGAGCGCAGCCCGACGCGATCTCGGTGATCGACAAGGTGGAGGTGTTGGAGGCAAAGAGCGTGTGGGCCGGGCAGATCCCATCCAACTGGCCGAGAAGGGCCTGCTTGGTTTTCAGATCCTCATACACCGCTTCAATCACCAGATCGCATCGGGCAAGGTCGCCAATCTCGGTGGTTGCCGACAGGTTGGCGAGAGCATCTGCCTGCGCTTCGGCCGTCATCTTGCCGCGTTCCACCGATTTGGCGAAGAAGCCCTCGGTCTGCTTGTTCGCCTTGGCAAGCGCCTCCTCGCCGGTGTCGAAGCAGAGGGTCTGGTAGCCGGCGCGGGCCGCCACAATGGCGATGCCGGCCCCCATCGTTCCGGCCGCGCCACAAACGCCTACGGTTTTGATCTCGCCTGTCATTTCTGCACAAAGCTCCTGCCGATCAGTTGGCGGTGCACCTGGTTGGTGCCTTCCCAAATCTGGGTGATCTTGGCATCGCGCATCAGCCGCTCGGCGCGATAGTCGCTGATATAGCCGTAGCCGCCGAGCATCTGCACCGCATCCGTCGTCATGCGCATGGCAAGGTCCGAGGCGCGCAGCTTGGCCACCGAGGCCTCCTGGCCGAACTCCTCAGCGCCCCCATCGATGAGCCCGCCCACATAATCGGTCCAGCTTTCCACCAGAGCCAACTCGCTCGCCAGATCGGCGAGCAGAAACTGATTGGCCTGAAAGTCGATGATGCGCCGGCCTGACTGAACGCGTTCGTTCATGTAGGCGGTCATGTCGGCAAAGGCCGCGCGCGCAATGCCCCGGGCATGGGCGGCGATGGAGGGGCGCGACTTGTTGAGGGAAGCGAGCAGGATGGCGAGCCCCTGGCCCGGTTCGCCGATGAGGTTGGCCCGCGGCACACGCGCGCCGTCGAAACTGAGCGCAACGGTCGGGGCGGCCCGGTGGCCCATCTTGGTTTCCTTCGCCCCGGTGGTGAAGCCGGGTGTCCCCTTCTCCAGGACCAAGGCCGAGATCGCCGCCTTGGCATCGTCGATCTCGCTCCACTTGCCGAACAGCAAGATCCGGTCGGCCACATCGCCATTGGAGATGAAGATCTTGCCTCCGTTGATCACAATGTCATCGCCATCCGGGACGAAGCTGGTTTTCATGCCGGTGGCGTCCGATCCCGCATCGGGCTCGGTGATGGCAAGCGAGCCGATGCCACCCTCCGCAATCACCGGCAACAGACGCAGTTTTTGCTCTTCTGAGCCGAAATCAATGAGCGGTTTCATGCCATGGAAGCTGGTGGCGTAGATGATGCCGGTGGAGGCGCAGGCTTCTGAGATAATCGAGACGCATTCCAGGTAAAGCCTGTAGGACATGGGCGCGCCGCCATAGGCTTCCGGAACGAAGATCGCATTGAGGCCCAGGGCGTTCACCGCATCCATGCTGGCTTGAGGATACTCACCTGCCGCATCATAGCCGGCAGCGGCCGGGGCGATCACCCCATCTGCCACCTTTTGCAACTGATCGAGCACCATCTGCTCTTGTTCATCCCAGCTCCGATGCTGTGCATAGCGCTCCAGGAAGGTCATGTGTCTTTGAACTCCGGATCGCGTTTTTCCTCAAAGGCGAGCATCCCTTCGGTGGAATCGTTCAACTGAAATGCCAAGTTGTTGAGGTTTGCCTCAGCCTCAAATCCGGCCTCGATCGAGCGGTCCAACGCCCGGCCGACCGCTTCGCGGGCAAAGCCGAGCACCGGCAAGCTGAGCTTGGAGACCTGGCCGGCAAATTCCAGCGCGCGGGCCATGGGATCACCCTCCACCACCTCCTGGACAAGTCCGATATCCCTCGCCTCCTCGGCGCCCACCGTCCGCCCGGTCATGATCATTTCCATGGCCCGGCCCTCACCCACCAGACGGGGCAACCTTTGGGTGCCGCCATAGCCGGGGATGAGGCCAAGTTTGATCTCCGGAAGGCCCACTTTGGCGTTGGGGGTGGCCATGCGGAAGGTGCACGCAAGCGCAAGCTCCAAACCACCGCCAAAGGCATAGCCATTGATGAGCGCCAGAGAGGGTACCCGGAGCTGATCCAGCTTGCCGAAGGTCTGTTGACCGCGCCGCATGCGTGCGCCCATTTCCAGGGGTGTGGCGTCACGCAGTTCCTTGATGTCGGCCCCCGCGCAGAAGGCCCGCTGGCCCTCGCCGGTGATGATCAGGAAACGGCTGTCCGCGGCCTCCACCTCGACCAAGGCATCCCCGATTTGCTCAATGATCTGGAACGACAGTGCGTTCAACGCCTCCGGGCGCCGCAGGGTGAGGATGCTCACATCCCCCTGCCTGGTTAGCTCCACGCTCATGCCGTCTCTCCCTTTGGCTTGAACCGCACCGGATCGGCTTTCAACTCGCCGCGCTCCACCATCGCCACCAGCTCGCGCTTCAAGATCTTTCCGCTGGCCGTCAGCGGAAACTCATCAAGCGCCAGATAGTATTCCGGCATGTCATAGACCGACAGGCCCTGATCGGCCAGATGCTGCAGCAGGGGCTTGGCCTCCACCTCGCCGGTGATGGCCAGACAGACCCGCTCGCCCAAGCGCTCGTCGGCCACGGGGAACGCGGCCGCTTTTTCGATCGCCTCGTGACGCAGGGCAAGTGCCTCAATGGTCGAAGGGTGGATATTATGGCCGCCGCGTATGATGAGGTCCTTCAGCCGGCCCGAGACCGTGAGGTTACCCGCCTCATCCAGCATGCCGAGGTCGCCGGAGAGGAACCAGCCTGAAGTGTTGAAGCTCTCCTCGGTGGCGTCCTGGTTGCCGTAATAGCCCAGCATGAGACAGGCGCCGCGTCCGCCGATCTGGCCGGTCTCGCCCGGATCCAGCATGCGGCCCGGGTCTTCGGCATCGAACACCGCGACCTCGTAGGCCGGGCCGCCGCGGCCGCAAGTTGCTGTAATGACGGAAATATCGTCTTGCGGATCGGTGAACTGGTGAGACGAGTTCTCCGTCATGCCATAAACATTCTGCGGTTTGATGCCCTGGGCCACGAAAGCTTCGGCCACGCTTGGCGGAATTGGGGCGCCGGCCATGTAGAAGGTTTCAACCATGCCCAGGCGCCCTGCCCCGCTGGCCCGTTGCTCAGCCAACAGGTCGATGGCATGGGTCGGCACGCCCATCACATAAGTGGCGCCGGTCTCGGCAATCCAATCCAGGCGGCTCATGCCTTGAGGTGGATCATCGGTGATCAGCTCACCGCCGCACAGCAGCCATTGGGCCACCGCCACCCAGGCGATGTGGTGGGACAAGGGGCTCAATGAGAGAATGCGCGTCGCCGGGCCGCGTTCCCAGGCGGCCACCATGTCGCGGGCATTGGCGAGCAAGGTGTTGGCCGAGTGCATGACGCATTTGGGGGCGCCCGTGGTGCCCGACGTGAAGGCCAGATACACAACGGCATCAGGGTCACCCTGCGGCGGTGTTTCCGGCCGGCGGCCGGGCGGCGGCATTTCGTCGGGCGTGTAAGTTTTCTTCAGGGTACGGATGTCTTTCAGCAGTGCCTCAAAATCACAAGCCTCCCTGTCCACCCCCCAACCGGGCTCGGTGAGGAGTGCAGCAGCGTTGAGGCGCGTCAACAGCGCTGCAATCTCTGAACATGTGTGTGTGCGGTGGAGCGATGGATTGCAGGCAAGACCCTGGCGCGCCGAGGCCAGGAACATGATGACGGCCTCAAGCCGGTTGGAAAACCACAAGGACACCCGGTCGCCCGCGACAAGACCCTGATCGCTGAAGTCGGCTGCCAGCGCGTCGACCCGTTGGCGCAGTTCCTGCCAGGTCAATCTCGCGCGTCCATCGCGCAAGGCGGCCGAAACGGGCCGTGTGGAGGCATGGCCTTCAAGCAGGCTGTAAAATGTGTCCGCTTTCCACAAACCGGCGTCGTAATACGCCCTTGTTTGTGCCGGATTGTGGAGTGTCAGAAAGGGGCGCATAGAGGTTTCAGTGGCCGAACTTGTCTGTGTCGGGCACGCGCCGTTCCCGGAACGCCGTGCTCAGTTCCTTGGCCTCTTCGGTCTCCAGATAGCCGCGCAAAAGCAGGTCATGAGCGAGCCTGGACAGACCGCCCACTCCACCATGGCGTGCACCAAATGCTGCCTTCAGCGAGGCCAGGGCGAATGCCCCCCGTTCTGCCACTTCAAGGCCAAATGCACGGGTTTCTTCAACCAACTTCTCATCTTCCACCACCCGGTTGACCAGGCCCAGGTCCAAGGCCTCATCGGCACTCATCTTCTTGTTGCAGAACCAGATCTCTTTGGCCTTCTTCTTGCCCACCAGGTCCTCCAGAAACCACGTGCCGTAGCCCGCGTCGAACGAGCCCATCATGGGACCCACCTGGCGAAACACGGCGCTCTTCTTGGCAATGGTCAAATCACAGACCATCTGCAGCACGTTGCCCCCGCCAACGGCAAATCCATTGACCGATGCGATCACCGGTTTCTGGCATTTGTCGATGGCATCATACATTTCCAGGGTGGGCAGCACGCCGGCATAGACTTTCGTGTCCTCCATGCCGTCTTTGCGCCCGCCGATGCAGAAGAACTTATCGCCTGCCCCGGTGATCACCAGAACCCGGGTGCGGGTCTCGCGCCGCACTTGGTTGATGCAGTCGCGCACCTCATGGCACATGGTCTCGTTGAACATGTTGCCATCGTCCGGTCGGTTGAGGGTTAGGGTGCCAATGGGCCCCTCCTCGGCATAGAGGATGGTTTCAAAACTCATGGGATGCAGCACTCCTGTCTTGCTCTCATCGTTAGGTCGGCTCAATGTCGAAGCGTGTGCGCCCGCCGCCTTCGGCCGCCAGCACGTTCAGCCGCTTGATCCTGGCTTCCGCCTCCACCAGCTCTTGCGGGCTGATCGTCGCCGGCTCATCGCCCGCTTGCCCGTTCAGGATTTCGAACGGGTCGCGGTGGTCGGCAAAGCCGAGCGCCGACGCGCCGAGAGAATAGCCCATCAGGCGCTGCACCGCTTCGGGCATCTGGCGCGCCTCCTCACGGGTCATGGTGAGCATCTGGTTTTCTTCCTGACGCAGCCAGCCCAGCACATAGTGCAGGGCCACCCCGTAGCGCGGCGCGTTTGCCCGATTGGCCCCGCCGCCATGGATCACGTTGCCGGTGTAGATCAACACCGAACCGGCAGGCATTTCAGCGGATATGATTTCGTCCGGCTCCGGCTTGCGCGCATCGTCCCATAGATGGCTGCCGGGCACCAGGCGCGTTCCACCATTCTCCTTGTTGAATTCAGACACCGCCCACATGGTGGCCACGGTGAGCGGTGGGGCCGGGTTGTTGAAAGGCCAAAGGTTGGTGTCGCGGTGGAGGGTCTGCGCACTCTCCCCCGGACCCAGATGCATCACGCCGGTATAGTTCACCCAGTAGCGCGCGCAATGCTCCAGAAGGATCGCATCGGCCACAGCCAACACCGCCGGGGCCAGCAACATCTGGCGCGCAATCTCCGACTTGCCGATCAGGGCGCCGAAACGTTTTGTGTGATGGCCCCAGAAGTCTTCGGTGCCCACATCCGTCTCGCTCAGGAAAGGTGCCAGCTCCTCTTTCAGACGGGCCACATCCGCATCGCCGATCGCGCGCTCCACGATGGCATACCCGTCGCGGCGCACCGCGGCGATGATCTCAGCGCGCGCCGCGTCGGCTGGAAATCGATTGCCCATGACTTCAGCTCCTTTTTGCCTTGGCTTGCTCGACCCATATTGATCGACGTCTCCGGGAAGGGCAAGGTGGCTGGAGCAGCAAAGGGAGTTTTCATGAGGGCCGTTATCGTGGAGGGCTTCGGGCCCATCGAAGGGGCTGCCGTGCGCGAGGTGCCTGAGCCTCAGCCCGGCGCGGGCGAGGTGCTGATAGCGCTCGGCGCTGCCGATGTGAACTTTCCCGACATCCTGGTGATGGAAGGGGCCTATCAGGTGAAACCGCCCCTGCCGTTTTCTCCCGGCAAGGCGGGCGCCGGCACCGTGGAGGCCGTGGGGCCCGGGGTGAGCGGCTTCAAGCCTGGCGACCGGGTGGCGTTTGAGGTCGAGTACGGCGCCTATGCGGAGAAGCTGGTGGCCGCAGAACACCTTTGCTACCCGCTGCCGGAGGGGATTTCGTCTGTTCAGGCTGCGGCACTGTCTTTGGTCTATCAAACTGCCCATTTCGCTCTGGTTGAGCGGGCGGGATTTCAGCCCGGCGACCATGTTCTCGTGTTGGGGGCCAGCGGCGGTGTTGGTCTCGCTGCGGTGCAGTTGGCCCGCGCCTTGGGGGCGGGCAAGGTGATCGCCGGCGTGCGCTCGCCGCAAAAGGCGGAAATCGTGGACGCGCGCGGGGCCGATCTTGTCGTGGACCTCAGCTCAGAAACGCTGCGAGATGATCTGCGCACCCAGGTGCATGAGGCCACCGGGGGGCATGGCGCGGACGTGGTGATTGACCCGGTGGGCGGCGCGGCCCATGCCGCAGCCTTGCGGGCCATGGCCTGGCGCGGGCGCATGGTTATCATCGGCTTTGCGTCCGGCGAGATCCCGCAAATCAGGTCCAACTATCTCCTGGTCAAAAACATCTCGGTTTCCGGCCTGCAATGGTCCGACTACCGCGAGCGCGACCCCGGCACGGTGGCCGCTGTGCAGGCGGAGATTTTTGCACTGTGCAAATCGGGCAAACTTGTGCCACATATTAGTCGTGTTTTCCCTTTGGACGGTTTCGCAGAGGCACTGGGGATGCTGAAAGCGGGCGAAGCGGAAGGCAAAATCGTATTGTCCTTTGGTGCGGGAGAGGGCGAATGAACACCGCAAGGGGGGTTGCGCTGATCACTGGCGGCGCGAGCGGCATAGGGGAAGCCTGTGCACGGCGCTTCGCTGCAGACGGCTATCGCATTGCCATCATAGACATGAACCAGGAGCGCGCCGAGGGCGTGGCCGGCGACCTTGGCGGCGACCATGCGGTGTGGCACATCGCGGATGTCTCCGACCGCAACGCCATAGAGGCTGCCGTCGCCGAAGTCACGGGCCTTTGGGGGCAGATTGACATTTGCGTCGCCTCAGCCGGCATTCTGGAGAACAAGTCTACGGTGCTCGATGCCGACCCGGACGCCCATGACCGGCTGTGGCAGGTCAACTATAACGGCACGGTCAACACCTGCCGCGCCGTGGGCAAGGTGATGCGGGAGCAAAAGTCGGGGGCCATGATTACGCTGGGCTCGATCAACAGTTTCGTGCCCCTGCCCTTGCCGGCCTACTGCCCCAGCAAGACGGCCATCACCCGGCTGACCGAGTTGCTGGCGGTTGAGCTTGGGCGCTTCAATGTGCGCATCAACGGCCTTGCCCCCACCTATGTGCTGACACCAGCCTTGAAGGCGCGCATCGACAGCGGCGACCGTGACGCCGACCTGATCAAGAACTCCGGTGTGCTCGATCTCTTTGTCATGCCGGAAGACATTGCGAACGCGGCGGCCTTTCTGTGTTCCGATCAGGCCCGCGCGATCACCGGCATCATGCTGCCGGTAGATGCCGGCCACCTGGCCTGGACGCCCTATCAGAATTACGCAGGAGGGGTTCCATGGGAAACCTGAAGGCCGACCAGATCGGGGTGCTCGCGCTGTGGAACGACTGCGCGCCCAGCCATGAGCAGAAATATGAGAGCTGGTATCAGAACGAGCACTTGAACGACCGATTGAAGGTTCCCGGTTTCCGGGTCGGCCGGCGCTACGGCGCGCTCGATGGCACGCCCCAGTTCTTCACCTACTATGAAACCGACACGATAGACGTGCTCTACTCAAACGTTTACCTGGCACAGATCAACAATCCCTCGCCCATGACCCGTGAGATGATGACACGCACCTTCATCAACATGAACCGCACGGTCTGCGAACGGGCCTGGTGCGAAGGTTCGATGACGGCCGGACTTGTGGTGACCGTGCGCGCGCAGGACGATGCGGACGGGGTCGATGATGCGGGCATGCAGGCCCTTGCGAAGGATCTGGACGTGGGGCGGGTTGAGAAATGGGCCGCGGTGAAGGACACCTCCGACACCTCCACCGAGGAGAGCCTGCGCGGCGGTGACGAGCATATCGCCAATTGCATCGTGATCCATGTTTTGCGCGAGGAGTATGCTCGCAAGTTGAGTCGGAAATTGCGGCTAAGCTTGGGAAACAAAACGAAAATCGGCCTTTACCAGCTCCTGTGTGAATTGCGCGCAGAAGAGGTTTGAGATGAAGGTTCTGCTGCTTCAGGGCGCCAATATGGAAGCGCTCGGCCGGCGCGAGCCGGAGTTTTATGGCACGATAACCGCTGCAGAACTGGACGATTTCCTGGTGGCCCAGCACCCCGGCGATGAGCTCGACATCCGCTATACCAACACCGAAGGCGAAGCCATCAGCTGGATCTATGAGGCTGACCAGGCAGACCATGACGGGCTGGTGATGAACCCGGCCGGCTTCCTGCATTCCGCTACGGCGTTGCGCGATTGCGTGATGACTATCTCGATGCCGTTTGTGGAGGTGCACATGTCCAACATCGAAAAGCGCGGGTTCACCTCGGTTACTGCCTGCGCGGCCGACACGATGGTGGCCGGCTTCGGCGTGCAGTCCTATGCGCTCGGGCTTGCCGCTTTGCGGTCCATAATTGAGCGCTGAGGCGCAAGTTCCAGATTGCCCGGCGCGCGGCAATGTGATTTCACTGTCAGCCTGACACTATGCGTTTTGGGAGGCGTGCTTCGACGATGGCCACTTTGACCTTTTTTGGGGCGGCGGGAACCGTGACCGGTTCGTCGTCGATGCTGGAGACGGACGGCAAACGCATCCTCATCGACTGCGGCATGTTCCAGGGCAACAAGACGGTCTCGGCGCTCAACGAAAAGCCGTTTCCCTATGAGCCCTCGAGCGTCGACTGCATGGTGCTGACCCACGCCCATATCGATCATTCCGGGCTCATTCCCAAGCTGGTCAAGCAGGGCTTCAACGGCCCGATCTACACCACCGAGGCCACGGCCGATCTTCTCGATTTCATGCTGATGGATTCAGCAGCCATCCAGGAATCGGAAACCGAGCGCAACAACCGGCGGCGCCAACGCAAGGGCAAGAAGGAAGTGGAGCCGGCCTATACCAAGCAGGATGCGGAAAAGGCCCTCACGTTGCTGAAGGCGCGCGAGTATGAAGAGCGTTTCGAGATCCTGCCCGGCATCCAGGCGCGGCTTTGGAACGCAGGGCACATGCTCGGCTCGTCGTCGGTCGACCTGAGGGTCAGTGAACCTGCCATCGACCACCCCTTGCGGTTATTGTTCTCCGGCGACATCGGTCCGGAAGAAAAGGCCTTCCATCCTGAACCGGATGCGCCCCAGGGCTATGACTATCTGATTTGCGAGAGCACCTATGGCGACCGTGACCGTGCCGACTACACCCTTGAGGGCCGGCGGGCGGCGCTGAAGAAGGAGCTGAACGAGGCCCTGGCCCGGGGCGGCAATGTGGTGATCCCGTCTTTTGCGGTGGAGCGCAGCCAGGAGCTGCTGCATGACATTGGCGTGCTGCTGGCAAGCGGAGGCATTCCGCAAACCACCGTGTTCCTCGACAGCCCTCTGGCCAGCAAGGTCACCAAGGTCTTCATGCAGCACACCGAGGATATGTCCGACATCGACGTTCCAGCCGAGGAGCTGTTCCGCCATCCCAGCTTCCACATCACGCAAACGGTGGATGACAGCAAGGCGATCAACAAGATCCGCGGCGGCGCCGTCATCATCTCCGCCAGCGGAATGTGCACCGCGGGACGCATCAAGCATCATTTGCGCAACAATATCGCCCGCAAGGACGCCACCGTCCTGTTTGTGGGCTATCAGGCGCCGGGCACCTTGGGATCGATCATCCGCTCAGGTGCCGAAGAGGTGCGCATCCACGGGCGCCACTTGAAGGTGCGGGCGCAAATCCGCAGCCTCGGCAACTATTCAGCCCATGCCGACCAGGCTGAGTTGCTGGACTGGATCTTCGAGCGCTGCCCCATTCCCGGATCGATCTTCCTCAACCATGGCGAGGATGACGCACGCGCCGAGTTGCGACAGCAGATTGCCAAGCGTGGGGTCGATGAGGACAAGATCTTTCTGCCGACGCTTGATGAGCGCTTTGAGTTGACGGCAGGCCCGCCCTCCTCCAAGGGCCGGGCGGCGACGCGCATCTCCATGAACCAGGTGACCCGCGATTGGCAGAACGAGCATGCCGCACTGTTGATCGCGCTCGGCCAGAAGCTGCGCACCACGGAAGATGCCGACGAGAAGAAGAAGCTGCTGAAGGCGTTGAACGAGGCGTTGGAGGGATAGGATGGACGATATTCTCAACCTGTCGGACTATCCCCTCAACGAACTGGAGAGCGCCGCAGGTGAGGCTCTCGCCCAGCGCTGCAAGGCGGAGCTGGCCGAAACGGGGATGTTCAATCTGAGCGGACTGGTGCGGCCCGAAGCGCTGGCGCGCTGTGTTGGCGAAGTGATGCCCGAGCTGGAGGCCAACGCCTACACCCACACGCAAGAGCACAATATCTACTTCAAGAACAAGGTTGAGGGCGTGGCGCCGGACCACCCTGCCCTGAAACGGGCGCGCACCAGCAACCGCAAGATCTGCGGCGATCAGATGGCGGGCTTCGTGCTGACGCAAATCTATGAATGGCCGCCGCTTGCTGCCTTTCTGGCAAAAGTGATGGGCAAGGCCAGGCTGCACGTGATGGCAGATCCGCTCGCGCGGGTGAACGTGATGACCTACCGGCATGGCGAAACCCTGAACTGGCATTTCGACCGCTCCGAGTTCACCACCACCCTGCTGCTGCAGGCGCCTGAGGCGGGCGGGGAATTCCAATACCGCAGCGCCCTGCGCAGCGATGACGACCCGAACTATGAGGGCGTGGCAAGGCTCTTGGCCGGCCGGGACGATCAGGTGCGCACCCTGCCGCTTCGGGCCGGCACTCTCAATGTCTTCCGCGGGAAGAACACCGCCCACCGGGTGAGCGCCGTTGAGGGCGACCGGGATCGGGTCATCGCCGTGTTCTCCTACTATGAACGTCCCGGTGTGAACTTCAGCGAGGAAGACCGCATCAAGTTCTACGGCCGAGCCGCTTAAGGGGCACACACATGTTCAAAGACGAACGCAAGCGGACTTATCTCAACCCGGAAGGGGCGGACAAGCCGCTTAAGAGCCCTGTGGCGCATGAGGTTCTGGAGGCGGCGCGGACCTACCGGCTTGAGCAATTTCGCCAGCAGCTTGCGGCCCATGATTGCGCCGCCATGCTGCTCTATGACCCGGTGAACATCCGCTATGCGTTCGACAATCCCAATATGCAGGTTTGGACCACCCACAATGCGGTGCGCTATGCCCTGATCTTCCGTGACGGCCCCGCCATCATGTTTGAGTTCAAGGGCGCATTCCACCTGAGCAGCGAGCGGCCGGAGATCACCGAAGTGCGCCCGGCCATCGCCTGGATCTATATGAGCGCCGGCACCCGGGCCGAGGAGCGCGTGAAGAACTGGGCCGATGAGATTGCCGGCCTCCTGAAAACCCATGGCCGGGGCAATATGCGCCTGGCGGTCGACAAGCTTGAGCCAGCGGGCCTGTGGGCTCTGGAGGCCGAGGGGGTTATGTGCGTCGAGGGCCAGGAGCTGACCGAACGAGCGCGGGCCATCAAGTCGGCCGACGAGATCGAACTGATGCGCTGGACCATAAGGGTGTGCGAGGCCGGCATGGCGCGGGTCTATGAGAACTCGCTGCCCGGAAAGACCGAGCAGGAGCTCTGGGCCGAGCTGCATTACGAGAATGCCCGCTCGGGGGGCGAATGGATGGAGACCCGGCTGTTCCTCTGCGGCGACCACACCAATCCGTGGTATTCGGAATGCTCGGACCGGGTGTGCAACGAGGGCGAGATGATCTCCTTCGACACCGACATGATCGGGCCTTACGGCTATTGCGCCGACCTTTCGCGCTCGTGGACCTGCGGCCACACCCGCATGAGCAACAAGCAGGCTGAGCTCTATGCCAAGGCGCTGGACCAGGTAGAGCACAATCTGGCCCTGCTGAAACCCGGTTTGAGCTTTGCCGAATTCAACGAGAACTCCTGGCGCATCCCTGAACAGCACCAGCCCTATCGTTACACCCTTGCTGTGCACGGCGTGGGCATGGCCGACGAATGGCCGGTGGTGCCGCTGCATGTGGATTTTGAGCGGGCCTATGACGGGGTGTTTGAGGAAAACATGGTCGTCTGCGTGGAAAGCCTGATGGCCGAAGAGGGCTCTGAAAGCATCAAGCTGGAAACCCAGGCGCTCATCACCGAGAACGGCGCTGAACGGCTCGACACATTCCCGTTCGAGGAGGTCTGACGGCATGAGGCCGCGCCGCGGCGCGCAGATCGCGCTGCTCTGCGCCGCACTGGCAGCGCCAAGCGCAGCCGCTGAGCTGGTGTTGCACAATGGGGCGATCTACACCGTGGACGAGCGCCAGCCCTGGGCCGAAGCGCTGGCGGTGGACAGAGGCCGAATCGTCTATGTGGGCGACAATGAAGGGGTCGAGGCCCACATCACAGATACGACGCGGATCATCGACCTTGAGGGCCGCTTCGTCATGCCGGGCATCCACGATGTGCACATGCATCCGCTTGAGGCCAACAACCCGGCCAATCCGGCCTGCCCGCTCACCCCCGGCGTGAAGGCGCCCGGGCAGCTTAAGACCATCCGCAGGTGTGCCCGGCGGCGGCCGGACGCTGAGTGGGTGCTGGGCTGGGGACACTATGTGAACGACGTTCTGGACTTGGCCGAGAGCCCAGCGAAAGTTCTCGACCGGGCAGTGCCGAACCGGCCCGCTCTGATGCAGGAGTTCACCTCCCATTCCATGTGGGCCAACAGCAAGGCCTTGGCGGCGGGCGGCATTGCCGCAGACACGCCCAATCCGCCCGGCGGCATCATCGTGAAGGATGAAAAGACCGGCGTGCCCACCGGGCTCTTGATCGACAATGCCGGCAATCAGCTTATGGAAAAGGTGTTTGCGCCTACAGACGCGCTTTTGGATCTGACCTATCAGGGCATTCCGGAAGCCATGGCCAAGCTGGCCGAAAACGGCATCACGTCGGTTTCCGACGCCCGGGTCTATTGGGGGCGCGGCCACCATAAGGTGTGGCAACGGGCCGAACGCAAGGGCAAGCTCACCGCCCGGGTGGTGCTGGCCTTGTGGGGCTATCCAGGCAAGGGCGCCGGGCAGCTGGAAACGCTCAGGTCCATGTATTCCAATGACCCGGAACGCCTGCTCCGCACCAGCCAGATCAAGCTTTACAGCGACGGGATTGTCACCGTCGGCACGGCGGCCATGAAGCGGCCCTATGCGTTCGACTATGGCTTTGTGCCCGGCAACCAGGGGCTCTCCTACTTCACCCAGGAGCGCATGACCGCCTTCATTGCCGAGCTTTCCAAGGCGGGCTTTGACTTCAACATCCACACCATCGGCGACCGGGCGGTGCACGAGACCCTGAATGCCATCGAGGCGGCGGCCAAGCGCAATGGCGGCACCCTGGGGCGGCGCCACCGGCTGACCCATGTTGAGCTGGTGGATGAGGCCGACATGCCCCGCTTCAAGGCGCTGCAGGTGATCGCTGATTTCCAGGTTGCCGGAGACTGGAGCCATCCGGACAAGCTGAAACGCGATCTGGGCCACCTGTTGGGCGAACGGGCCGCGCGCGCCTTTCCCCTCAGATCGGTGTACGATACCGGGGCGACGGTGACCCTCAGCAGCGATTACGATGTGAGCACGCTGAACCCCTTCATCGGCATGTCGAATGCGCTGAGGCGCGGCCCGGAAAGCCTGCCGGACGTGGCCGCGGCGATTAGGGCTTACACCATCAACGGTGCCTTCACATTGCGCCAGGAAACCCGGGCAGGATCTCTGGAGATCGGCAAGTTTGCCGACCTCATCGTGCTTGATCAGAACCTTCTGGAGATCCCCACACGCCATATCCACCGCACCAAGGTGCTGATGACCCTGCTTGGTGGCAACGAGGTTTACCGGAACTCTTCCTACACCCCGAAGGAGGAGCGCTGAAAAGTTACCAACATGTCCAAACTTGACGCCTTGCGATTTTGCCGCGCCCGGCCCATCTCTATTGCGACAAAGGCAACCCTTCAGCCCGCGAGGCCGCTTCATGAGACTGCTAACCACACTTGCCCTCTGCTTGGGCCTAGCCGTCCCGGCCGCTGCCGAAGAGGTGCGCTATAAGCTGGAACTCCAGATTTCCTGGAGCAAGGCGACCCATCCCCATGACTGGCCGGAAGGGGGCGGCCATATGTCGGGCCTGGTGGGGGCAACGCACAACACGCGCTATGTGATGTTCGCAGATGGGCGTACCGCCTCAAGCGGGCTTAAGCTGGTGGCCGAGAACGGCCGGGCGACGATCATGAAGGCCGAGTTCACCGAGGCCATGCGGCGCGAGCGCATCGGCCAGGTGTTGCAGGCAGACGGCCTGAAAAAAGTGCCCGGCGCCATCAAGCTCGAGTTCACCGCAACGGAAAGCCATCCGCTGCTGTCATTCGTCACCATGCTGGCGCCAAGCCCCGACTGGTTCACCGGCGCCAGCGCGATCTCCTTGCGCAAAGAGGGCAAATGGATCAAGCGCCTGAGGGTGCCTCTCTGGGTGTGGGATGCGGGCACCGACAGCGGGTCATCCTACCTGTCGGCAAACATGGAAACCCAGCCGGCGCAATCCACCCGTCTGCTGGCAACTCCACATGTGCTGGGAACACGCGGGCTGGCAGGCATCGGCTCTGCCTTGCTGACGCGGATTGATAAATAAAGACTCAGGCGGCGAGAGCCGACCGGATCGGCGAGCCTTTCGGCACGCATTCTTGCGGGAATTCGATCACCACTTCAGTGCCTGCATCCACCTTGGAGCGGATCTGCATGAGGCCGCCATGGAGGCGGACAAGGCCGTTGACGATCGGCAGGCCCAGGCCGACGCCCTCTTTGGCCATGTCGAAGGATTTTGTGCTCTGGCCGAACGAGGTCAGCACCTCGGGGATCTCGTCTTCGGCAATGCCGATGCCGGTGTCGCGGCACGAGAGCTGAATGGTGCCGAGCCGGGTTAGGGAGATGGTCAGCGTCACCCGCCCGCCTTCCGGCGTGAACTTGATGGCGTTGGAGAGAAGGTTGAGGCAGATCTGCTTCACCGCCCGTTCATCGGCCATCATTTTCGGCAATCGCGGCGGCGCGATGAGCTTCAAGGTCAGATTGCCGTTATCGGCTTGAAGCTGCACCAGGTCGATGCACTCCTTGGCGATCTGGGTGATGTCAATCGGCTCAAGATGCAATTGGTACTTGTTGGCCTCAAGCTTGGTGTGGTCGAGGATTTCGTTGATCAGGCCCAAAAGGTAGGTGCCGGCCGAATGGATGTCGGCGGAATATTCCTTGTAGCTGTCGACCTCATGGCCGCCCAGCATCTCTTCCTTCATGATCTCCGAAAAGCCGATGACCGCATTCAGCGGCGTGCGCAGCTCGTGGGAGACGGTGGCCAGGAACCGGGTCTTGGCCGCACTGTTATGTTCAGCCCGGCGGCGGGCCTCGTCGGAGATCGCGTTTGAGCGTTCAAGCTCGGCAATCAGCGTGTCTTTCTGGGCGCGGAACTCCAGCATGTCCCGCGCGGTTTGCTGGATGCGCTTGGCCAATTGCACGAAATAGAGCTCCACCAGAACGGCAATTCCGGCCATGGCCAGATAGAGCGGCTCGCCCGCAGTGGTGCATTTCAGAACAATCGCCAGGGTGATCGGCACGGTTCCGGCAAAGATGATGGGCAGGAAATGGGCCGACACCACCAGGCGCACCGAGGTGACAACGATGAGCGTGGCCACCATGAAGGCGCGCTGCACGTCGCTTGCAGGGTCCCAGAACGCGAACAACAACGAACACCAGGCGAGCGCGTAGGCAAGCTCCGAGGAGGCAAGCCGCGAGCCCCACCTCACCAGATCCACCTTGCGCGGATCTTCCATCTGGTAGTTGCGGCACAAGATGAGCTGAATGCCCTGGCAGATCAGGACCGTGCTGAGCCAATAGGCCACCGAGGTGACCGGGGACCACATCAGGCTGGCCATGGCCATGAGCACGGCCAGAGCCGGCATGGCGAGTGACAGATTGCTCTGTTGCGCAACAAACAGCCCAAGCAGTTCCTGATCGTGGGTGAGCCCGTCTTTCCGGCTCTTGGAGAGGCGCAAGCTGCCGCCGAGCACGTTTTTTGGCCAGGCCGATCGCCCGGTTCCATGCTTGCCGTTTTGCTTGCTTACGCTCGCCGCCGTCATAACCCGTCCCTGTGAACTGCGTCTTTTTTTTGCGCAGTTATCCCTTGAGCGGGGAAGACTAACGGTCAAACATTAAGATTGGTTCAGCCGGAATGGTGAAGCAGGTGCTAACCGGATTGGAACAATTTGGTCATTTTTTGCGGCTGTTCCAGCCCGGCATAGTGCTCAACCGCGCCGTCCATGCTGGAAATCGCGTCCCAGTTCGCTGCAATGTCTTCTGCGGTGGCCTCAGGCCCGAGATAAACGCCCGGCGTCTCCAGAAGCGCGGCACGGGCAAAGCCGCCGGCGCCGGCACACAAGATCGTGCCGGTGGGGGCATCGGGCCCGGCCAGGTAGATCACGGCAGGCGAGACCTTTTCCGGCTTGAACATCTCTTCAGCCTCGGCGGGAAAGATGTCGGCGGTCATCTGGGTCCAGGCCGTGGGCGCAAGGGCGGTGCAGCGGATATTGTACTTCTCGCCCTCCAGCTTCAGGGTGGAGATGAGCCCCAGCACGCCCATCTTGCCGGCGCCATAGTTGGACTGGCCGAAATTGCCGTAAAGCCCCGAAGATGACGTGGTGACGATGACCCGGCCGTAGGACTGCTCGCGCATGATCGGCCAGACTGCATGGGTGGCCGTCACCGTGCCCATCAGGTGCACATCCAGCACCCTTTGAAAGCCTTCAAGGGTCATGTTGTGGAAGGACTTGTCGCCCAGAATGCCGGCGTTGTTCACCAGCACGTCAATGCGGCCCCAGCGTTCCATCGCCTCGGCCACCATGTTGGCCACAGCGGTCTGGTCGGTGACGCTGGCGCCATGGGCCATGGCCTGCCCGCCCATGGCCTCAATCTCGGCCACAACCGCTTTGGCAGCTTCAGAGGGCCCGGCAGACCCATCCGGCTGAGGGCCCAGATCGTTGACCACAACCTTGGCGCCGCGGCGGGCAAATTCCAAAGCATGGCAGCGCCCCAGGCCAAGGCCTGCTCCTGTTATCATCACCACTTGATCGTCGAACCGGATTTCCATGCGCAAAGCCCTTTTTGTCTGAGCCGGTGTTCCAGCGGGCCATAAATGCGGATAGGCTTGGGCGGGTCAAGGGACAAACGGACGCGAAAGAACAAGATGAAGATCATTGAAGACGGCAGAGCGCCGAATCCGCGCCGGGTGCGCATCTTTTTGGCCGAAAAGGGCATCGATATGGAGTATGAGCAGCTCGATATTATGGCCGAAGACCACAAATCGGAGGCCTTCAAAGGCCTCAACCCCATGCAGCGCATTCCGGTGTTGATCCTGGACGATGGAACGGCGATCTCCGAGACCATCGCGATTTGCCACTATTTTGAGGCGCTGAAGCCCGACCCGCCCCTGATGGGAACCTCGCCTTTAGAGAAGGCCGTCATCGACATGTGGCAGCGGCGTGTGGAAGAGCGCCTTTTGATGACCGTGGCCCATGTGCTGCGCCACACAAACCCTCGCATGGCCGTTCTGGAGAAACCGCAGGTGCCTGAATGGGGTGAGGCCAACCGGCCCAAGGTGGAGTGGATGCTGGATGTGCTGGACGGCGAACTCGCCGAGCGGCCCTATATTGCTGGCGATGAGTACAGCCTGGCGGACATTTCCGCGCTTGTGGGGGTGGACTTCATGCGGGTCATCAAAGTGGAGATCGGCGCACGGGATAATTTGAGGGCCTGGCACGACCGGGTTTCGGCCCGCCCCAGCGCCTCGGCCTGAATACCGTGGCGGGCGGTCTCGAAAAGCTGGTGGCAGACGTGCGGGCCTGCCGGATTTGCCGGGAGACACCTGAGGCCGGCCCCCTGCCCCATGAGCCGAGGCCGGTTCTGCAGATCAGCTCCGGCGCCAAGATCCTCATTGCCGGCCAGGCGCCGGGCACACGGGTGCACGCCTCCGGGCGCCCGTTCACCGACCCTTCCGGCGACAGGCTTCGCGCCTGGATGGGGGTGGATGAGGCGGTGTTCTACGATGCCAGCAAGATCGCCATCGTGCCCATGGGCTTCTGCTTTCCCGGTTTGGATGCCAAGGGCGGCGATCTGCCGCCGCGCAAAGAGTGCGCGCCCCGGTGGCGGGCTGAACTGATGGGCCATCTCAGCGAGGTCAGGCTGATCTTGCTGATCGGCCAATATGCACAAAGCTGGCATTTGGGCAAAGCGCGCAAGGAAAGCCTCACCGCCACGGTGCAAAGCTGGCGCGATTATGCTGAAGTGTTCGACCCGCCGGTGCTTGTTCTGCCCCACCCCTCATGGCGCAATAACAAATGGTTGAAGGACAATGTGTGGTTTGAGACCGAAATTCTGCCCCATTTGCAAAGACAAGTGAAAGAACTTTTGAGCTAACCTCTCCACCCATGAGAGCCATGCGTGCAGTTTTGACCGGAATTGCGCTGCTCATTTTGAGCGCGTGCACAACGCCCCAGATCCAAGAACTTGGGCTGACGTTGAACGAACCGTTTCTGGACGGGAAGACCGCGGTGATGGCCGACGGCACCCGCCTGCCCATGCATGTGTGGACGGCGAAGAAGCCCAAAGCGGCGATCATCGGCATTCACGGCATGAACGGCTACGCAGAGGATTTCGCCCTGCCCGGCCCCTGGTTTGCCGAGCGCGGCATCAGCTTTTATGCCTACGACCAGCGCTCGTTCGGCCGCACCGAAAAGTCCAAGCTGGGCATCTGGCCCGGCGGCGAGGCCATGGTGAGCGATCTGAAGAGCGTTTATCGCCTGGTGAAGAAGAAGCACGGAAAGCTGCCGGTCTTCGTGGTGGGCATTTCCATGGGCGGGGCTGTGACCATGAAGGCGCTGGACAATGGGCTGAAGCCGGCCGGCGCCGTTCTGGTGGCGCCTGCCGTGTGGGGCTGGCGGGCCATGAACCCGTTCATCAAATCCACCTTGTGGATCACCGCCCATGTGGCCCCCAGCTACGCGCCCACGGGCGAGAGCCTGGACATCTGGCCCTCGGACAATATCGACGTCTTGCGCGCCATCGGCCGCGACCCGCTCTATCAGTCGAAGACCCGCAGCGACACGATCTACGGGCTGGTGACCTTGATGGACGAAGCCTATGACGCGGCGGGGCGCTTGAAGACCCCTCTGCTCTATCTTTATGGCGAGAAGGACCAGATTGTGCCGGCGGATCCCACTCACACGGTGATCGGCCGCATCACCGCGCCCAAGCGCGTGGCGATCTATGAGAATGGCTGGCACATGCTGCTGCGCGACAAGCAGCGCAAGGTGGTGTGGAAGGATATTGCCGCCTGGGTGAAAGACAAGGGCGCGGCCCTGCCGTCTGGTGCGGAGCGGAAAGCCAAGAAGCTGGCGCAGAAGTAGGCGCTTCGCGCCCGCACCCCTCCCCCGTCATCCCGGAGTTTTGCGCCAGAAAAACATCCGGAACCCAGGGGCCGCACGGCCCTGAGTTCCGCCGCCCCGGTTCCCCGCTTTCGAGGGGATGACCAAGCGGCGCCCGCCTAAACCTCCACCACATGAAGCGCCACCGGTTTGCCGCCGCGGCAATAGACCCGGGGCACGAAGGGGCTCAGATGGTTGAGCAGGCTGTAGACCATCCAGCCGGCGGTCTCTGCTGTCGTCACCAGATTGTTCACGCCCTCCTTGGCAATCACCTCAACAACATCGCCGATCTCGGCCTCCACATCGGTGGCATCGAAGAGGCAATGGTTGAGGGAGATGGAGCCGATTGTGGGGCATGGGGCTCCGCCGACCAGGAGCGTGCCCTTGTTGGCCAATTCCCGCGGCAAGGCGTCGAAGAAGCCCACGTGGAGCGTGCCCACCCTCATGTCGCGCGAGGCCGTGTAGGCGCCGAAATAGGTGACTGTGTCCCCCTTGGGCACAGGTTTGAGCTCCTCAACGCGGGCCTTGAACGTGAGCACCTGCTCCAGCTTCAAGTCAATGTCACGGTCCGCCGCCCAGGGGTAGATGCCGAACAGGCACATGGCCGGGCGCACCATGTCGAGCCAGCCTTCCGGGGTGTGGAAGATGCCATGGGTGGAGGCCATGCTGCGAAAGCCGGGATCTATGCCGGCCGCCGCCATCTGATCGAGCACCGCCTGAAAGCGATCAAAGATCAGCTTGTCCTGGGCATCGTCCTGCATCAGGGTGGAAAAGGTGCCCTTGATCTGAAGGCCGGGCAACGCCGCGATCTCCTTGATGAGACCGATGGCATGGGCATGATCCACGCCCACGCGGTGGAGCCCGGTATCGATCTTGATGAAGATGCCCGCGGTGCGCCCTTGTGCCAGGGCCGCCGCGTTCAAGCGCTGGGCCAACGCCTGGGTGTAGACCACCTGGGTGATGCCGCCCTCCACCACTTGCGCGAACTGGGCGTCCGTATAGAGGGTGTCCATGTTCAGAACATCGCACCCCAGGCCCCAGGACGAGATCGCCAGGGCCTCTGAGAGCTTGGCCACCATCAGCCACCGCACCCCATCCTCCACCAGTGCGGAGCAAATGGGCCGCAGGCCGTGGCCATACGCATTGTTCTTGATCACCGGCATCACCTCAACGCCCGTGCGTGCGCTGATCGCGGCAAGGTTTGCCGAAAGGGCATCCAGATCGATGTCGAACCAACCGCCGAATCCGGTGATCTTCTCCTCAATCTCTGCGGCCGAAGGCTGGGTGTCGAAATAGCTGACAGGCATGGGGGCTCCTTAGCGGATGTTGCTGGCTGTGATGAGATCGATACCCGCCCCGGCAAAGGCTTCGCGGGTGGCGGCGGCCGAGCCCGCCATATCTATTGCGCGGCAGGCATCTTCGATGACCAGGCAGGAAAAGCCTTGCGCCCGGGCATCTTCAGCCGAAAAGCGCACACAGAAGTCGAACGCCAGGCCGCAGGCAAACACCCGGGTGAAGCCGCGCTCGCGCAAATAGCCGGTAAGCCCTGTGGGTGTGCGTTTGTCGTTTTCAAAGAAGGCGGAATATGAATCGATTTTGCGGCGAAAGCCCTTGCGGATCACCATCTGCGCCTTGTTCCAGCGCAAGGCCGCATGAAAGGCGGCGCCGTTCGTGCCTTGAATGCAGTGGCCCGGCCAGAGGGTTTGAGGGCCATAATCCATGGTGGTTTCGCTGAACGGTTCTGCGCCCGGATGGGACGAGGCAAACGAGCTGTGGCCGGCGGGGTGCCAGTCCTGCGTCAGCACCACATGGTCGAATGCCTCGATCAGCCCGTTGATCACGGGCACCACCTCATCGCCGCCCGGCACGGCAAGCGCGCCGCCGGGGCAGAAGTCGTTCTGGACGTCGATGACCACAAGCACATCGCCAGCCTGGCGGGGGATGGGGGGCATGGCGGCTTCTCCTCAAATTGCCGCCGCGATCATACATCAGCCCGGCGGCAGGAGGAACTCGCCGATCACTTGCGCTTTGCCGTCGGCGCCTGCCTTGATCAAGAACACTTCGCCTGAGCGCACCCAACGGCCGGTGAGGCCGGTGATGTTCACCTGATGGGTGACGAGGAGAACGGTTTGGCCCGCCGGCAGGGACGCCAGGTGGCCAGCAACTTGAGCGGTTTGCCGAGCTGCGGTGGAGCGGTCTTGAAAGAACGAATTCAGGCCGGGAAAGTCTTCAGTCGCGCCCAGCCCGAGCAGTTCTGCGGTTTCCCGGCAGCGGCACCACTGGCTGGTCAACACCTGATCGAAGACGATGCCGGCCGCCTTGAACGCATTACCGATGGCCCGCGCCTGGGCCCGGCCGCGCTCGTCAAGGTTCCGCTGGGTGCTGCAATCATTAAGCTTGAAGTTCTGCGGATCGCCCGTGCCGGGCGCAAGGGCGTGGCGCATGATGGCGTGGACGCCCGGTTGCTTGAGCAGTTGCAGTACGGCAGCCTCGCCGGCCCGGCCAGGCACTGAAAGAGCAACCAGGGCGAGGAGCGACACCAGGGCCAGAAATCGACTTGAGAAGGTCGCCATTTGATCCATGTGCTCCCTTTGCCGGTGCGCGGCGCACCATTTCCTGTGAGCCTATACGCTGTCTTGGGCTGCTTGGATCCGCACTCCCAAAAACGTAAGTTTAAACAATTTCTGCCATCATTGTGAGCGGAGCCGCATGTCGTCGTGCTTTTCACCGCGCCGCCAAGAAGGAGCTTGACCCATGGACTTACTCGATCTTCCTGTTGTGAAGGCGGTCCTGCTTTGCATTGCCCTCGGTTCGCTCGTCCTTTGGGTCGTCAAGCAACTTTCACCAGCCAGGAACGCTGAAAAACGCGCCGCCCGCAGAGAAGTGGCTGAGATGCTGGTTGCCGAACTCTCGGCCCAAGAACGCGGCGAGATCAGGAATTGTCTTCAGCGGGGACGAAAGATCGAAGCCATAAGACACCTTCGGGCCGCAACGCACTCCGGCTTGAGAGAGGCCAAGGATGCCGTTGAGCTTATGAGCGATGTGAGACGGTCGCCCGCTTAGTCAACAAGCACGGACATCATGGTCAGGCTCGGTGACGCAAACCTTGCTCTAAAGGTCCATGTAGAGTTCGCGCTGACCGGCTGTTCGCATCGCTTTCAATGACGACATGAAACCGGCGAACTCAGCATTGCCGGCTGGCACATTGAGAACCCGCAAAGCGCGGTCGGGCACGGCCCCTTGAGCGTATGCGACCAGGCCAAGGCCAAGCTTCTCGCGGCGGCGGTCTGGGCGAACTGCGATTTGAGCAAGTGTCGCGCTCTCTGGAATAACCGCGGCGTATGCGGCGAGGCCTTTTTCGTCGAGCACCCGTGCGCAGATGATGCGCTCAGTTATGGCCTCCAGCGACAGATCGCCGTTCTGCCAGCTTGGCTCCCACGACCTCAATCGGCCGGCCCGCTCGGTGACGTCGCCCCACTCCGTTGCGGCGAAGGTGGAAGCCCTCAAGCCGGGAACATCGAGACTTGGGATGTCGTAGCAATCCAATTGCCTGGACACCGACATTCCCAACTTGAAATAGAGCGCCGCGGCCACCTCGTTTCCGTCCATGACCTCAGTTTGAAACGATCGAACCTTTGCCGCCTTGAGGTCTGCCAGGCATTCGTTGGCCAGCGTGCGTGCAATCCCTCTGAATCTGTATCTCGGCCGTGTTCCACTTGAGATAAGATAAGCTCTCTGGTTGCGCACCGAGACCAGCCAGATCGCGGCGATCTCACCGTTCTCAACGGCGATTTGCGAGTGAGACCGGTTCAAGCCCCGCTGGCGCATCATTTGGCTGAAGCCCGCCCCGGTTAGCTGAAGAGGCATTGCGTAGTCGGAGAAGGCATCGTTCATGGCATCGCACAATTCCCGATCCGAGAAGTTCGAGGCGAGCTGCGTTTCAACCATCTTTGAAGATTTGTCCTATCGCTGTCTGCCCGCCGGGCCCTCGCGAACCGGGACCAAGGGCTCTGGACCGCATGGGCGCCTGCCGCACCCTGCCGGCCTATTTCTCATCCTCATCGTCGAGCAGTATGCGTTCCGCAGCTCCGTCCAGATCGTCGAACTGCCCGGACTTCAGCGCCCATAGGAAGGCCGCGAGGCCGGCGAGGCCCAGCAGCAGGGCCACGGGGATCAGGAAGATCAGCACGTTCATGCCGCAACCTCCCGCTTCGCTCCAGGCTGCGCGCTGGCGGTCGGTGCCGCGGCGCCGGCGGCCGGAGCGGTTTTGCGCCCGTAAAGGCGCAGCGCATTGGCCGTGACCACGATCGATGAGGACGACATGGCAATCGCGGCCACCAGGGGCGAGGCAAAGCCCAACACCGCTATCGGCACCGCAATCAGATTGTAAAGCGCTGCAAGGGCGAAGTTCTGGTGCACCAGACGGCGCGCCGAGCGCGCCACCTGAACCGCGTAGGGCACCGCGGCGAGCTCGGCGCTCGTGAACACCAAGCCTGCCGCCGTGCGGCCGATGTCGGTGGCGTTGGCCGGCGCCATGGAGGCATGTGCCGCGGCCAGAGCTGGGGCATCGTTAATGCCGTCACCGACCATCAGGAGCTTGCGGCCCTGGGCCTCCAGCTCTGCAAGATAGTCCACCTTGCCTGCCGGCTTGGCGGCGGCCTGCCATTGGGCGATGCCGGCCTGGCGCGCTGCTGCGGCCACCGCCGGCTCGCGGTCGCCGGACAAAAGCAACACCTGAAGGCCGAGCGCCTTGAGCTCCGCAATCGCCTTAGCGGTTTCAGGGCGCAATTCGTCCTGGAAGATGAAGACGGCAATCTGATCGCCCTCCAGCGAAGCGTAGAGCACCGAGACCGCGTCGGGCTGGCCCGTTTCGGGCCGGCCCATGCACCATTGGTGCGAACCGAGCTTCAACAGCTTGCCCTGATAAATCGCCGAGAGGCCGGCGCCGGGCACCTCCGTAATCTCTTCAAGGTCGTCGCTCGGCACCGCCACGGGCCTGGATTGCGTCACCAGAGCCTTGGCCAGAGGATGCAGGCTTTCGCGGGCGAGCGCCAGGATCATGGCCGCATGTTCACTGTTCAGCTTGGGCCCGGCCACCAGTTCAGGCTGGCCCAGGGTGAGGGTTCCGGTCTTGTCCAGCACCACCGCATCAATCTCGGCCAGGCGCTCCAGCGCGCTGCCGTCCTTGACCATGATGCCGCGCCGGAAGAGGCGCCCGCTCGCCACCATCTGCACCGCCGGGACGGCAAGGCCCAGGGCGCACGGGCAGGTGATGATCAACACCGCAATGGCGGTCACCGCCGCCAGGTGCCAGTCGCCGGCCCACCACATCCAGCCTATGAACGTAGCTGCGGCGGCAAGGTGCACCAGCGGCGCATAGATTTGCGCTGCCCGGTCGGCCAGGCGCACGTAGCGGTCTTTGCTTTGCTCGGCGGTTTCCATCAGGCCGATGACCTGGGAGAGGAAACTGTCGCGGCCGGCCGCCGTCACCGCGATCTGCAGCGGCCCGGTGAGGTTGAGGGTTCCCGCTTCCACCAGGCCGCCGGTGTCGATGGTTTCAGGCGCAGCTTCACCGGTGACGATGGAGCGGTCCAGATCGCTGGCGCCGCTGATCACCCGGCCGTCCACCGGCACCCGCTCGCCGGGCGCAATCGCCACAGTCATACCGGGCGTGATGTCGGCCACCGGGCAAAAGCGGCGCGCGCCGTCCGGGCCGATGACCTGGGCCCCGGCGGCCGAAAGCGAGAGCAACTGGGTGACCGCGGATCGCGCTCTGGCCCGCATCATATGGTCCAGATAGCGCCCGGCCAGAAGGAAGAAGCATAACATCAGGGAGGCTTCAAAATAGACCCGCACCCCGCCGGTTGCGGTCTCAAACAGGCTCAAAGCAACCGCCAGGACGATGCCGAGCGAGATCGGAACATCCATGTTCACCCCGCCATGGCGAAGGGCGCCGGCGGCAGAATGGAAGAACGGGCGGCCCGCATAGGCCGTGGCCGGCACCGCGATCAGGGCGGAAATCCAATGGAACAGATCGCGCGTGGCATCTTCCGCCCCGGACCAAACGGAGACCGACAGCAACATCACATTGGCCGAGGCAAAACCCGAGACCGCAAGAGCGCGCAACAGGGCGCGGCTGCGGACTTCATCTTCCTGCTCGCCGGATTTGCCCGCATCGAACGGGCGGCCAGCAAAGCCGAGGGTTTCCAGTGTGTCGATTATGCTTTCAGGATCTGTCTCAGCCTCGCTCCATTCCACCGCCACCCGCTTGGTGGAGAGGTTGACCCGCGCGTGGGAGACGCCCTCAAGCGCATTCAGGCCGTTTTCCACTTTTCGGATGCAGCCGGCGCAGTGCATGTCGGGCACCAGCAGGTCCATGCGCTGCCGGCCGCCGCCCAGGTCTTCCACCCAGGGGCTGAGCGCGCCTGCGCGTCCGGCGCCTGCGGCGCCCGGGGTCATTGCCCCCGGTCCTTGACGATCAGCCGGAAGATCTGCTCGTAGACTTCATCATTGCGCCCGGTGGCCATGACGGCCACTTCCCAGAGGCCGGGGTTCAGGTCGACGGTGGCGCCATAAACACCAGGACGCTTTTCGCTCAGCGCCACACCGTGATCCTCAGCTTCGGCAACCGGGCGATAGACCTTCGCCACCACATTGAGGGCCGCCAGCGGCCTGGCCTTGGCATCGGCAATCGTCAGCTCAAGGTCCTGGCCGTTCAGCGCGATCTTGCTGGTCCAGCCCATGTCCTCTTGCGCCTTGGCCTTTTCCAGTTTGGCGTTGAATTCCTGACTGGCCACATAGCTGTTCTTGACGACGAGCCCGGTCCAGGTGGACGAGGCGAAGAAGGCCATGGTGATGTTGACCGCGATGATCACGCCGAAGAAGGCCAGCATCGCAATCAGCATGTGCCGGCCGGTGAATTCGCTATCGCTTGAGAACATGTCATTCACCTCATTTGGCCGGGCCGTTGAACTTGGCCGAATAGCTTGCTTGTTCGCCATCGACCTCATCAGACACGGTGAACTCGATTTCGCTCACCTCGGCCGGCAAATCGGCCGGGGCCGCGCTCACATAGACCTTCAGGGCCACCAGCTTGTCGGGTTTCAGATCAACCTTGAGCGAGCGGCTGGGCGCCGCGTCCGAACCGGTCACGGTCATGCTGGCGCCCTTGAGGCCCGACAGGCTCAGCGTGATGGCTCTGGGCTCGGCCTTCATGTTGAGGATCTTGATGGTGTAGCCGTTGCGGATGCCACCGTCGGACAGGCGCACATAGACCGGGTTGCGGTCGTGCAGCACGTTCACATCGAGCCGGTCGCGGGTCAGAAGGAAGCCCAGCATGATGAGACCGATGAGCCCCCAGACGCCGGCATAGATAAAGGTGCGCGGGCGGATGAACGAGCGCCAGGTGGTGGGGCTCTCCACCCCGGCCGTGTTGGCGTTGTAGTTGCGCAAGGTGGCATAGGAGATCAGGCCCTTGGGCTTGCCAACCTTCGCCATCACCCCGTCGCAGGCATCGATGCAAAGCGCGCAGGTGATGCACTCAAGCTGCTGGCCGTCGCGAATGTCGATGCCTTGCGGGCAGACAGCCACGCACAGGTTGCAGTCGATGCAGTCTCCGAAATTCTCTTCGCCTTCCGCCCGGCGCTGCTTCTGGCTGCCCCGGCTCTCGCCGCGCCAGCCATTGTAGGTGACCACCAGGCTGTCTTCATCCAGCATGGCCCCTTGAATGCGCGGCCACGGGCACATGTAGGTGCACACCTGCTCGCGCATGAAGCCGGCAAATATGTAGGTGGTGGCTGTCAGGATGCCCACGGTGGAATAGGCCACGGCGGGGGCGTTGAAGGTGAAGAAGTTCCACAATAACGTCGGCGCGTCGGCGAAATAGAAGATCCAGGCGCCGCCCGTGCTCAAGGCGATGAGAATCCAGATGGCGTGCTTCAGGATGTTCTTGCGCCACTTGTCAAAGGTCCAGGGGCCCTTGTCGAGCTTTATGCGGGCATTGCGATCGCCCTCCACCCAGCGTTCCACCACCAAGAAGAGATCCACCCAGACGGTTTGGGGACAGGTGTAGCCGCACCAGGCCCGGCCCACGGTGGAGGTGATCAGGAAGAGGCCGACACCGGCCATGATCAGAAGGCCGGCAATATAGACCAGCTCCTGGGGCCAGATCTCGATGAAGAAGAAATAGAACCGGCCGTTGGCCAGATCCACCAGCACAGCCTGGTCAGGCGCGTGCGGGCCCCGGTCCCAGCGGATCCAGGGCGTCACATAGTAGATGCCCAGCGTGATCAGCATGATCCACCACTTGAGCGAGCGGAACGTGCCCGCAACGCGCTTGGGGAAGATCTTTACCCGCGCGGCATAGTCAACCCGTTTCTCCTTGGAGTTAACGGCTTCGGCATCGACGCGTTCAACACTGTCATAGACCGTGACCATATATTGGTCCTACTCACCACCACCCAATGAATGCACGTAAACAGTGAGCTTTTTCAGCGTGTTGTCGTCCAGGCGGTTGACCCAGCCCGGCATCACACCGTGACGGGGCCGCGCAATTTGCGTGGCGATTTCCGTCTTGCTGTTACCGTATAACCATATAGCATCTTTGAGGTTCGGTGCACCCTGTTCGCGGTCGCCTTCGCCTGTGTCTTTGTGACACGCAGCACAGTTTTCGGCGTAAGGCTCAGCGCCCCGGGACGCCGCTTCGCCATTGTGCTCAAGGCCTGCAAGCTGCAGCACGAACTCGGCGATATCGTTGATCTGGTCTTTCTCCAGGATCTCATCTCTGCCGAACGCCGGCATCTCCGAGATGCGGCTTTCATCGTCCCACTGGAAGCGGATGCCGTGTTTCAGGGTGACGTAGATGTCCTCCAGCTTACCGCCCCAGATCCAGTCATCATCGTTGAGGTTGGGATAGCCCGCGCTGCCCGCGGCGCCGGAACCGTGGCACTGCACGCAGTTGACCAGGAAAGCCGAGCGGCCGCCGGAGACGGCAAATTGCAGCAAATCAGGGTCTTTGCGGATCTCTTCAAGCGAGCTTGCCGCGATCTTGGCGTGCAGATCAGCCTGCGCCACCTTGGCGTTCACAATTTCTTCGGCCACCTCGGCCCGGCTGGAATAGCCCAGAAGACCGGCGGTGTTGCCCTTGATCAGCGGAATGGCCGGATAGGCGATGACATAACCCAGGGACCATATGCAGGTGGCATAGAAGGTCCACAGCCACCAGCGCGGCAGCGGGTTGTTCAGTTCCTTGATCCCGTCCCACTCGTGTCCGGTGGTCTCGATGCCGGAGATTTGGTCGACTTCTTTATTGGCCACGGGCTCAATCCTCCTTCAGCGGGATTTTGGCGGCGTCGTCATAGCGTTTGCGCGCCCAGGGGCGGAACGCGAAGAGCACGACCGCGATAAACATAATCATGAGATAGAGAAGGCCCCAACTGTCGGCCATCTGACGCAAGGTTTCATAATCCATCGATCAGGCCCTCCTAGCGCAGATTGTCTTTTGCGCGGTACGAATTGAAGTCCACCAGGGTGCCCAGCATCTGCAGGTAGGCCACCAGGGCATCCATCTCAGTGAGCCGCTTGGGGTCTCCATCGAAGTTGGAGACCTGGGCCTTGGGATAGCGGGCGGCCACGGCTTCGGCACCGTCGCTGTCCGGATCGGCCTGGGCCTTCAGGTCGGCTTCGGCATTCTCGATCATCTCATCGGTGTAGGGCACGCCCACCGTTCTGTTGGCTTTCAGATGCCCGACGATGTCGTCCGTCCTGATCTCCGCGTTCATCAGGAAGCCGTATTTGGGCATGACGCTTTCCGGCACCACCGATTGCGGGTTGATCAGGTGCTGCACGTGCCAGTCATCCGAATAGCGCCCGCCCACCCGGGCCAGATCCGGCCCGGTGCGCTTGGAGCCCCACTGGAAGGGATGGTCGTACATGCTTTCCGCCGCCAGCGAATAGTGGCCATAGCGCTCCACCTCGTCACGGAACGGGCGGATCATCTGCGAGTGGCACAGATAGCAGCCTTCGCGGATGTAGATGTTGCGGCCCTTCAGCTCGAGGGGTGAATAGGGCCGAACCCCCTCCACCTTCTCGATGGTGTTCTGCAGATAGAAGAGCGGTGCGATTTCCACAATGCCGCCGATAGAGACGACGATGAGGCTCAGCACCATCAGCAGCGTGGCGTTGGTTTCGATCTTTGCGTGATCAAATTTGAACATGTTACTGCGTCCTTTTCCTAAGCTGCTGCAATCACAGGCGCGCCCATGGGGGCTTCATCGCGCTTGCGACCTTGAATGGTGCAGTAGATGTTCCAGGCCATGATCAAGGCCCCGACCAGGTAGAGTCCGCCCCCGAATGCGCGGATCACGTAGAAGGGATGCATGGCGGCTACCGATTCAGCGAAGCTGTAGACCAGGAAGCCTTGCGCATCGTACTCGCGCCACATCAATCCTTGCATGATGCCAGACACCCACATGGCGGCCGCGTAGACCACGATGCCGAGGGTGGCCAGCCAGAAGTGCCAGTTGATGAGCCGTAGGGAATAGAGCCGTTCGCGGCCCCAAAGGCGCGGCACCATGAAGTAAATGGCGCCAAACGAGATCATGCCAACCCAGCCCAAGGCACCTGAGTGTACGTGGCCAATGGTCCAGTCGGTGTAGTGGCTCAGGCTGTTGACCGCCTTGATGGACATCATCGGGCCTTCGAAGGTGGACATGCCGTAGAAGGCAACCGCCATGACCATCATGCGGATGATCGGGTCGGTGCGCATCTTGTCCCACGCGCCAGACAGGGTCATCAGGCCGTTGATCATGCCGCCCCATGAGGGCA
>CAJHYS010000239.1_pt1 | contig 36780 bp, 39 predicted proteins | sample 9198801 | NCBI WGS metagenome assembly CAJHYS01 (sample SAMEA7708368, study PRJEB35096) | sediment metagenome | biome: marine neritic benthic zone biome [ENVO:01000025]; feature: sediment [ENVO:00002007]; material: shallow marine sediment [ENVO:03000034] sea grass bed [ENVO_01000059] ...
AAACTGCACCTGTCCGGCGCCTATGAACAGTCCCAGTTCATGCCGGGCAAACAGATTGTCACCGCCAAGGTCAATGGTGTCACCGTCGCGCCGCTCATCTGTTATGACGTGGAAATGCCCGAGGCGGTTCGCGCCGCGGCCCGCGCCGGCGCAGATCTGGTGACGGTGCCCACGGCGCTGCGCACGCAATATAGCCATCTCACTGAAACCATGATCCCCACCAGGGCCTTTGAGAACGGGCTCTATGTTGCCTATGTGAACCATGCCGGCACGGAGGGGGAGTTCAGCTATTGCGGCCTGTCACGACTGGCCGGACCGGGTGGGCAGGTCTCAAGTGCGGGAACGGAAGCTTGCCTTCATATCTGCGCGCTGGATACAGCGGAGATCAGAAAGGCTCGCGCCGAGCTTCCCTATTTGAAGGAAGCCCGGCGCGATCTGTGAGGTCAGTTGGCGTTAGTTGCTGAGATAGACCATCTCGGCAAGGATATCGCCAATCTCTTGGAACGCAGTCTGCAGCTGGCTTGTTGTGTTCGCCGTGAAGGCGTACCTGCCATCGTCCGGCTCCTCTGAATTCTTCAGCGAGGCACAGTCATGCAGACGGTCCACGGTATCATCGTCATCCAGGTCGAAAGCCACGGTGACTACGATGATGCCTTCGTCTTTGGCATTGGTGCACTGCTGTTCCAGGTTGTATTCACCATTGGACTTGTCCATCGGCCAGGACGGATCACTGGTGTCGGGATTGTCTTGGCCGTTACCATTCTTCCGGTAGGCGGGCACCGTTTGGGCGCCGTCCGTCAGCAGAACGATGGCCTTCATCACACGCTGTTCTGGATCTTCGTGGTTGATCTTGTCGTAAGCCGCTCCGCCCGCAAACACACTGTTTGGCGAAATGGAGTGCCAACCAAACTGGAACCCAGATGAGATGTGAGTACCGCCGTAGGGCTCCCAGTTGTTCAGATCGGAAAGCAGGACGCCTGTGGTGCTTGTCAACTCGCGCATAAGCAGCATTGTGCTGCATTTGCTTGCCCGGGTTTCATTGTAACTGCCCTTGTCGTACCAAAGGTCAGTCTGTTGCCAGCGATGGCGCTTTCCATCCACCGGTTCGGTGTCAGTCGTGTTGTTCTTTTTACGACCCGACAGACAGCTTTCAATGCGCGTGTCACCAGACAATTTGTCATACGAGGTGTCCGTCAAGTGCTTGCCCATCAGCTCGGCTTTCACGCCGTAAGAGAACGGCACCAGGGCAAATTCGATATCGGATGAAGACCCACCAGCCGCACTGTGCAGACCGTTGATCAGGTCCTTCGCCGCATCGCGCATAGTGACGTATTTTTGGGCGGTCCCCAGCATATCATCCATAGAGCCGGAATAATCGAGCACCAGCGAAATCTCTGCTTTGCCCACCTGGGGAACCAACGCGGTGGCCTTCGTGCTCAGATCCATATCCCGCGGTATGCCGCTTTTACCCGACATCAAGCTTGCAACCTGCATGAAGGCCGTCTTCACCTTCACCGACTGATCGGCGCTGATCACGTTGTTGTTGATGGCGATAAGATTCTCCGGGACCGTCAGACCATAGTCAGCGGAGGGAAAGTTCGCCTCAAAGTATGCCTTGCCCAAGGCCTTGCGGTCCGCATCGGCAGCCAATCTGAGCGAACCGGCCGCCAGGACGGAATTGTCCAATGCCACCTGCAGCTCGTGCTTGGCCACGACCCCGCGGCCATAGTCCACAGCCATACCTGCCACCATCATGAACGGTATGACGGTTAGTCCGAATATGATTGCGATGTTGCCGTCCTCGTCGGACTTGAACCTCTTGATACTCTTTAACATGACCTCAGCCACCTTTGACGCTTCTATTGTTGCACCAGGACCCCGTTCGGGATTCTTATTGTCTCAAACGGTTCATCTGGCCTCCGTCCCCGGCATGACGGAAAAACCGGACATTTCGCCCGTTTATCAGGCCTAGCAGTAGGGGTGAATTGTCTTAACAGGGTCTTAAATCCAGCCGTTTCGGGCGACTTTGGGAGGGATAATCAATTGGCTAAGACAATTTTTGGATAAGTGGTTTGCGCAAATTTTAGTCAAGTTTTACCGAACGCTGAGCCGGGTTCCCCGCCTTTCCCTCATCCTCAGGGTGCATTCACATTTGAACCTGGAACGTCCAGCCGCTAAGAACGGCGCGCAACCATATCCGGACCCGAAGCGATGAACGAAAAAACCACCCCCAACCGGCAAGAGCGCCGGGCAGCACGTTCTGAAGGCAATCTCGACACCACTGGTTTTTTGCGCATCGCAGACAGTTTCATTGATCTGGCGAACCGTCACAACCGTACCGTCAATGCCACACAGCTTCACATGGCTCTGCTGTTCGCCTCCGCGCGCTACAGTGCATATGTGGGCAAAGCCGTGCTGGACGTTGAGGATCACGAGGCCTTCGTGAAGCGCATGACGGGTGAGTTCCAGGACTTTTTGCGCCAGCACCTGGCCGATGACACCCTGGCGCGCCCGGATTGAGGCGTTTGCCCGCCGGCACATAGGCAAGCCAAACGGTTTCGCGCGAATGTGAACCCGTTTGGTCTTTAAGATTATGGAACGGCTATCCATATTGTGGAATATGCCAGCTGGCTAAGGGTTCTGGGAGGGTAAAGTGCCAACGCCGACAGATGATCAAAAGAAGGCCTCAAGCAGCCGCGCGTCGGGGCATGTGCAGTCGTTATCACGCGCGCTCAGCCTGTTGAACGCGCTCTCTGAGCACAATCAAGGCCTGTCCTTATCAGCGGTCGCTCATGAAGTGGGCTTGCCCACGTCAACCGCGCACCGGCTTCTGACAACTTTGCAGAATGAGCGATATGTCCGCTTCGATGCCGACCATTCCGCCTGGCTAGTTGGCGTTCAGGCGTTCCGGGCCGGCTCGGCGTTTTTGCGCTCCAGAGATCTGGTGACCATCGCCCGCCCCTACATGAGGCGCCTTATGGAACAGTGCGGCGAGACGGTGAACCTTGCTGTGCTCGACCGCGGCGAGGTGATCTACCTGGCCCAGACCGAAACCCATAAGATGATGCGCGCGATCGCCAAACCGGGTGGACGGGCGGAGATTTTCTCTTCCGGCGTGGGCAAGGCGCTGTTGGCCTTCATGCCTGAGAGCGACGCGGCACAGTTGCTCCAGGGCATCAGTTTTTATCCGGAAACGGAAAACACGCTGGCCACAGCTGAAGACCTGCAAGGCGATCTCGATGTGATCAAGAATCGGGGCTATGCGGTTGATGATGAGGAAAATGCCATCGGCCTGCGCTGTGTGGCCGCTGTGATTTTCGATGAGAATGCCAGTCCCATGGCCGGACTGTCTCTCTCCGGCCCGGCCGCCCGCGTCACCGACGCCAGAATTCCGGCATTGGGCGCAGCCGTTTCCCAAGTGGCCCGGGAAATTACCGCCGCCATAGGCGGACAACCGCTTGCCCGCGCGCGCGTATAACCCCATATAGACGCCGAGTTCAGTTGAGAGTTTCAGCGCCCTCTTCGAAGCGCCGACCGATTTTACGAAAGCGATAGACAATCATGAGCCAGATCACCCGAGAGCGTGTCTTAGAACAGCTATCCAAGGTCAGAGGCCCGGACCTTAAAGACAATCTCGTGGCCGCCGGTCTGGTGTCGGAGATTTCGATTTCCGGCAATGACGTGTCGTTCTCTCTGACAGTCAATCCAGCGGACGCAGAAAGCTTGGAGCCTATGCGCAAAGCGGCAGCACAATCGGTCGAACAGCTGAGCGGCGTCGGCAAGGTTCTGGTCACCCTGACCGCAGAGCGCCAGAACGGTTCCGGCAACGGGGCGGCTGCAGCCGCATCGCCGGGCCCAGGAATGCCACAGGTGCACAAAAGCGGTGGACACAAACCAGGCACAGGCGCCCCGCCGCCGCCCATGGCCGGCGGCCCGGGCGCGCAAGGCGGCCAAGGCCAGCGCCAGATGGCCGGTATTCCCGGGGTCAAACACATTATTGCCGTCGCCTCAGGCAAAGGCGGTGTGGGCAAATCCACCACGGCCTGCAACCTTGCACTCGGTCTGATAGACGCCGGTGCAAAGGTCGGCATCCTTGACGCCGACATATACGGCCCCTCCATGCCCAGACTTTTGGGCATCACCGGCCAGCCCCAGCCCGGTGAGGGCGGCGCACTCGACGCAATGCAGGGCTATGGCCTGAAAGTCATGTCCATGGGCTTCCTGGTCGAGGAGGACACACCCATGATCTGGCGCGGGCCGATGGTCATGTCGGCCCTCACCCAGATGATGCGCGACGTAAACTGGGGCGAGATCGACGTTATGGTGGTGGACATGCCGCCGGGCACCGGCGATGCACAACTCACCATGGCGCAACAGGTGCCCTTGGCCGGCGCCGTCATCGTCTCAACACCGCAGGATCTGGCTCTGATCGACGCCCGCAAGGGTTTGAACATGTTCCGCAAGGTGGATGTTCCAGTGCTCGGGATCATCGAGAATATGAGCTATTTCTCTTGCCCCAAATGCGGCGAACGCTCGCCCATCTTCGGCAACGGCGGCGCGCGTGCCGAAGCGGAAAAGATTGGTGCCACGTTCTTAGGCGAAGTCCCCCTGCACATGGAGGTGCGCGAACGGTCTGACGCCGGCCTGCCGATTGTCGCCACAAAGCCGGACAGCGAACATGCTGAAATCTACCGGCAAATCGCTGCCAAGGTGTACGCCCAGTTGCAGGATGGCACCCAAGGACGCAAGGCGGCACCTGCCATAGTGGTTGAATGAGACGAAATTTACGGTTAACCAAACATTAACTTTGCGCTAGCCTTCCCGGTAAGACTGTGCAGAAACAGTGGACTATGGGTTGATGCGTATGTCTGTAACAGGGAAAGTTCCATGGCGGCGGTACTTTATTTACTCGGTCTGATCTCGATTGTGCTCGGCGCAATCGTAGCGGCCGATCGGTTTGTTGACACTTACAGCTTGGGGCTAAGCGTGAGTGTGGCCTATCAGGCGATTGTCGGCGGTGTGCTGCTCTTCGTCATGGCCCGCCTTCTGCAACATGCCGCAGCCACAGCGCGGAACACAGAAAAATTCTACCAACAGGTGTTGCAGAATCCAGGCGCATCAACCGCCCTGGCCGCTGCCACGACGGTTGCGGCAAAAGAGGTTAAACCGGAGCCGAAGGTTGAAACGCCCGCCAAGGCGGAACCTGCAGCGCAAAAGCCTGTTGAACCGGCCGCCGCCGCGGCTGCGCCCGCTGCACCGGCGGCAGCGCCCGAACCTGCAGAAGAAGCCAAACCGGCAGAAGCTAAACCGGCAGAAGCTAAGCCGGCCGAAACGACACCGGCTGAAGCTAAACCGGCTGAAGCCAAACCGGCAGAAGCGACACCCGCAGAACCTCAGCCCGCACCCGAAGCACCGGCCGAACCGGCAGCTGAGCCCGCTCCGGCGGAACAGCCCGCCGAGGAGGTTCCCGCCCCAACTGTGGAGACGGAGACAACAATCGTGGAGCAGCTTGAATACCGCGGCTACATGATCGACAGGCTGTCGAATGGCAAGGTTGACGTGCACACCGCCGAAGGTCCCATGCAGTTTGAGAGCCTGGAAACCTTCCAGCGCGAGCTTGAACTGTCCAACGGCTAATCAGCCGTCGGGCTCCCCTGCCCCATCCAATTAACGGAATTGAAAACTCTGCCGGGTACCTCCACACTACCCTGACCTTGCGTTCGGTCAGCAACCCCGTGGAGCGAATGTGGGCACAGCTTTCCCATCCAAATCCGCCTGGATTTTCCTCGCCGCTCTGGCGCTGATCGAGCTTGTTTGGCTGGTTTCGGCAGGCTTCGCGGTCACCGGTTCCACGTTCTACACGAACCTCAGCATCATTGCCGGCGGCTTTCTGGCGGCAAGATACTGCCAGATCGAACGCCCCAGACTGCTGTTTGCAGCCGCGGCGTTTCTGACCGCCACAAATTGCATTGTGCGTATCCTGAACTATTTGGGCTCGGCTGCCAGCTTGCCCCTGATCGATGCTGAGTTGGCAGCCATGGACGAGGCCCTTGGGTTTGACTGGTTGGCCTATCTGGCGTTCGTCAATGCCCATCCCTGGTTTGCCAAGCTTCTGGAGTATAGCTACCAGGTGCCAATGGCGCTTGCGATTGTCCTGATTGTGGGTCTGGCGCTGCGCCAAGAGGCCGAAAGGTTGCGCGAGTTCTTGCTGCTGTTCATGGCCACGGTGTTGTTCACTGTGGGATTTGCCTCCATGTTTCCTGCTCTGGACGCGACCGTCTACTATGCGCCCGGACCAGAGCTGACCGGCAACATAAACCCGTCTGCTGGCGTCTATCACCTGGCGATCGTGACGGCCTTGCGCGATGGCAACCTGTTCGAGATCGATTTCAACACGATCGAAGGCCTGGCAACCTTCCCCTCATTTCACACCATTGAGGGCATCCTGCTGGTCTGGTGCCTGCGCAACTATGGCGCCACTTTCTATCTTGCTCTCGTCGCCACGGTCATCATGCTGCTCTCAACCCCGGTCTACGGCGGGCACTATCTGGTTGATCTCATCGCAGGCGCGGTCGTGGCGGTTGTTGCCATTGCGCTCTATCACCGGGCGGCCGTTGCGCAGAAGTTGCGCGCTTGGGGTTCTGAATATGCGGGCAAGGGGCTCGCGGGCGAGCCGGAAAAGGCCCAAAAGCCCTCCTAATGCAGCGCTCAAAACGACTGTCACGTTGCCAGACTGGGCCTTGCGGTGAGTGAGTTCTGTCCTCTGTCCGGATTAGGCTCAACGGATAAGCCCAGCAAAGATCCGAGCTGATCTGCACCGCCAACGTAATCGCCTTCGATCCAGATTTGTGGAACGGTGATAGGCGTTTTCGGGCCCACGATGGGCTTTACCCGGCCGATCATCTCATAAAGCGCACGCGAATCCTTCACCACGTCATGGTAGGTATAGGCGACACCGGCCTGGACAAAATAGTCTTTCGCCCGCACGCAATGAGGACAGGTTGCCTTGCCGTAAAGATGGTTGCCTGAAACACCGGCACGCCCCACATGGGCCGCGATAACGGCTTCAGTGAGCACACCACGATTAAGGGCGTGACCCTGGCTTACAAGCTTACCCTCAACCATCACGATCGGGGCATGCCACCCCCCTTTGGGTAGCGGCTTCCACCATTCAGTCAGCCAATCGCGAATGTCGAGCTTCACCGGAATGCCCGCCAGCTCAGTCTCCAAAGTGTCATTGATCACGTCGACGGTGAGCGAGCACTCCCCGCACGGGATCTTAACTTTGAAGGGGCCCCACGCCCCGGCCCATCGATAGAGTGTTAGGTTCACAGCTTGCGCAGTCATTTGCGTCTCCAGGGTTAGCCCCTCGACGCGAACCTATCCACAGCCCTTCGAAAACGCCAATCAATGCAGGCTGAATTGTCCGTGACCGGATGTTACCTTTATGCGTCTGGTCCCGAAGGCATCAGGTCATAAGGCGCCACCCAGCCTGGAAGCGCAGAAATTCTGCCAAGCCAGGCGCCGATGTGCGGATAATCATCCCAGGAGGTGCCGAACTCATCAGGCCAGAACAGATAGCCGCAGAGAGACAAATCCGCGATGGTCGGCCGATCGGCAGCCACGAACGTGCGGTCCTCCAAATGTGCATTCAACACCTTGAAGGCTCCATGCATGCGCCCATTGAGGAAGTCGGTGACCGCCGGATCAGTGTCCTTCATGAAATTGCTCAAGAACCGGTAGGTGGCCGTGTAGCTGGTGAGTTTGTGGTTGTCGAACAGGATCCAGCGCAGTATCTCGCGTTCCTCTTCTGCTGTCTCACCACCGAACTTGCCGGTCTGTTGGGTTAGGTAGCTCAGAATGACACCGGTTTGCGTCAAATGCACATCGCCGTGATTAAGCACCGGCACCTCGCCCATAACATTGACGTTCTGGCGATAGTCCGCCGAGCGCGTTTCGCCATTGAAAAAATCGACCCATTGCTTGGACCAGTCACAGCCGGAGAGCTCAAGCATGATCGCAGCCTTGTAGGCGTTGCCGGATTCCTTGAAGCAATAAAGCTCGTATTCAGCCATGGGCTTTTCTCCACTGTTTTGAGTTGGACCTGCGTGGGCTTAGCGCACGTTGAGAACAGAAGTTCGCGCGCCGCGGACCACAGCGGTTGAGACCGATCCATGGAACAACCGCTGCAATTTCGTCAGATGCTGACTTGTCACCACAATGAGCCGCGAGCTGCTGCCGTGTCGGATGATCTGTTCAGCCGGATCGCCAACACTGGTCTTGGTTGCTACCACCTTTATCTTCATGCCTTTTAGGATGGCAGCGGCATTGGCCACCCATTCTTCGGCCAGCTCTCGATCCTTCTTGGTGCGCGCTGCGGAAAACAGAGTGATGGGTTCTTCGGCAAAGTGCGCCAGAACAGCTGATTGCTTGACCGAATCCATCGACAGGCTCGTGCCGTCAGTGCAAATGAAGAAGCCCTTTTTTCGTTCCCCGGGCCGGGCAATCATCACAGAGCACGGGGACAAGGTCGTGATCTTCTGGTCCACGCCGGCATCAAACACCGAGCGCAATTCACCGCGCCAGCGCGACGGTTCACCCAGAATAATGAGATTGTACGGACCAAGCTCATATTGATCGAGAATACCTGAGGCCACATCAGGTGCGGTTTTCAGTTTGAGAACCACGCTGCGTCCATCCGCGTGGCGATACTCCACCTTGTTGTCGCCAACCGGATCGTTCCAGGTGTCCGTGTGCGAGGCTTCCGCTTCCCAGCCGTCGGGACTGAAGCCCATTTCGTTGAGAATCCTGATCGCGTGATTGAGGTATTTGATGCCGGGCAGGTCCAGGCCCCACTCCAGCATGTTTTCGCGCGCCACGCGCACCTGTAGGCCACCGGAGCGCAGGCCCTGATCAATGGCCCGCACGTAAAGGATGATGATATCAACTTCCTGGCGCCCCCCGAGGCGCGCCGCCATGCGGACCGCTTCATAAGAGGCATCGGAGCCGTCGACGCAAGCCAGAATGCGGAACCTGTTGCGGCGCTCCTCACGCAGCTTCTCAGCTTCGCGCCTCGCTTCCTCGGCGCTCCTGCCATTACTCCTTTTTGATCGTCCAAAGGCCATAGCGTGTCAGTAAGGCTAGTTTTCCAACAACGGCCAATAGAAATCTGCCGCCACCAGTAAGAGGATCATGGACACCACCGCCATGCGCCAACCCACCTTCAGAAAATCAGTCGTCTTCAAATAGCCGGAGGCGTAGACGATTGTACAGGCCGGTGTGCCAACAACGGTGAGATAGGCAAACGCCGAAGAGACCGCCGTAATGAAACCGAGGATGATCGGGCTTTCGCCGGAAACGCTCGCCACCTTCAGAACGATCGGCCCCAAAACAGCGACGGCCGCGCCGTTCGACATTGTGTTCGTAACGCCGGTTGTGAGCACCGAGATGGCGGCCCACAAGCCAAGACCATGGTCGGCACCCAGGGGCTTCATCATCGACAGGAAGGTCACCGCGACCCATTCAGCCGCGCCTGTTTCCTTCATCTCCACGCCCAGCGAGATGGCGGCGGCATAGAGCAGCACAACGCCCCAGTTCACACCGGAGTTCAGATCATCCCAGCGCACAAGGCCCGCAACCAGGAACGCGGCGGCGCCCATTAAGGCAACGGTGCCCATGCCCAGTTGCTGCGAGTAGAAGATCCAGCCCACCAGAACCATGAAAAAAATTAAGATGGCCACCCAGTCGCTGGGGTGCAGGGGCCCTTGCATTTCCACCTGCACCCGTAGTTTGGCCACCGCCCGGCCAAGGGTTTTGTACTCAGGCTTGAAGGTGAGAAAGAGGATCGCCGTCACTACCGGCAATTGCAATAGGAACATCGGGTAGGCGTAGGTCATCCAGCGCACGTAATCGATAATGTACTTCTGGGTTTCCGGATTCGTCGGATCGAAGAAGAACTCTTTCCAATAGCCGATCATGATGGCGTTACGCGCACCGCCCGAAGGGGTGCCGATGCCCGCGACCGAGCAGCCATAGGAAATGGAGAACAGCAGCACCGCCGCAAGCCCGGCCACTTTTTTGGGGTTGGTGGAGGTCAGTGTAATCAGAGTGATCCCCACCGGCAGCATCATGGCGGCCACCGTGTGTTCGCCCACAAAGGAGGCCAGAATGCCGGAGACAACCGAAATGCCGAAACAGATATTGATCACCTTTGTGCCGGTCATGCGCACGATGAGCCAGGCAATGCGCTTGTCCAATTGCTGCTTCACCACCGCCACGGCCAACATTAGGGAGCCCATGATGAACAGCACCGAATCCGTCATCAGGGTTTTGGCCACCTGGGTGGAATCAAGCCCAAGCAGAACCACCTGCCCCACGACGATCAGCAGCGCCACGGTGGGCAACGGAACAGGCTCGGTGATGAACAGAATGGTCGCCACGACCGACATCACCAACACGATATGGGCATCGCGCGACATGCCTTCCGCTTCGGGCAGCACCATCAAGAATGCACCTACAAGAAGGGCAATGAAGAACCAGCGCTTTTCCCAAAAATAATAGAGATTGACCTGCTGCCGCAGAACGGCAAACCGCTGATACCCCTGGCGCCGAACCTTGGAGGACCAGTCATGCGAAATGTCTCGAGCCCTAAGACTGTCGGTGACCAGGCTAACTGTGCTCACTACCTTCAGCTCCCCAGCTTGCGCGCATGACAGACCCATCAGGTCATGATAGATGTCATCCGCAAAGTGCCCTCCCCCGGCGGAGTGCGCCACACCATCAACAGACAGCGTCACGTCTCCACAACCACATTTGAGGTCACCCCATGTCTCAACTCGACACCGTATTGTCCCGTATCGACCAGAACATGGAGCAAAGCATCGAACGGTGGTTCGAATTGCTCAAAATTCCCAGCATCTCAACAGATTCTGCCTACAAGGAAGACTGTCTCAAAGCTGCCGACCTTCTAAAGAGCACCCTTGAGGACATCGGTTTTGAAACAACGGTTCGTCCTACGTCCGGCCTGCCTATGGTGGTTGGCCATCATGTGCCGGACGCGTTGCCAGCCGATGCACCTCATGTGCTCTTCTATGGTCATTATGACGTCCAGCCCGCTGACCCATTAGAGAAATGGAATACGCCACCGTTCGAGCCGGCACGCATCACGGGAGAGGACGGCATTGAGAAGGTATACGCTCGTGGGGCCGCCGACGACAAGGGCCAATTGATGACGTTTGTCGAAGCCAGCCGTGCCTGGATCGAAACGGCGGGCCATTTGCCGGTCAAGGTGACTGTTCTTTTCGAAGGCGAGGAGGAGTCTGGCTCGCCCTCGCTCGATGCCTTCTTAGAGGCCAATACCGCCGAGTTGAGCCGGGATGTGGCACTCATCTGCGACACCAACATGTGGGACGAAGACACCCCCGCCATCACCACGCGCCTGCGCGGCATCATGCATGATGAAATTACGGTGATCGGCCCCTCGCGCGATCTGCACTCCGGCCTCTACGGCGGGGTGGCGCGCAATCCGATTCGGGTTTTGTCGCGCATCGTCGCCTCGCTCCATGACGATGACGGGACCATCATGATCCCCGATTTCTATGACGGCGTGGCCGATGTTTCTGCCGAGACACGCGCCCAGTGGGACGACTTGAAGTTCCCTATGGCCGACTTCCTCGACGATGTGGGTCTCAGCGTGCCGGCGGGCGAAGCCGCATACCCGGCTCTGGAGCAGCTCTGGGCCCGGCCAACCTGCGATGCCAACGGCATCATCGCCGGCTACACCGACGAAGGCACCAAGACGGTGATCCCGTCGCGCGCCACGGTGAAACTCTCGTTCCGCCTGGTGCCGGGCCAAGACCCGCTCGCCATCCGTGAAAGCTTGCGCGCATTTGTGCGCGCGCAGTTGCCCGAAGATTGCGATGTGGAGTTCTTGAATTTTGGCGCGGGCACAGCGCTTGAGGTACCGCTGGATGATCCGCACCTGCAAAAGGCCGCCGCCGCGATGGGTGAAGAGTTCGGCAAGGACACCGTGCTGATGGGCAACGGCGCCTCGATCCCGATCGCCACAAGCTTCAAGGACCAGCTTGGCATGAACAGCCTGCTGATCGGTTTTGGGCTCAACGACGATTCCATCCATAGCCCGAACGAGAAGTACAACATGCCGAGTTTCGTTCACGGCACGCGCTCCTGGGCGCGCATCCTCGGGGCGCTGGCGGCTTAAGTATCAACCGTCATGGAACACGTAGGCACAGGGCTTCTACTCAAACAATTGCTCATCGGGGCCGTTGTCGTTTCGGCCACGGTGGCGATCCACGCAGAGGTCTTGAACCTCCTGTCGCGCAGATTGCCGTGGCTGGTAAACCTGTCGCACCACTGGCCACAGCGCATCGCCGACACCGGTCTGATCGTCATCGCCGTACACGTCATTCTTATTGCCCACACCCTGGAAGTGTTCTTGTGGGCTCTGGTGCTGTTGATGACCGGCGCGGTATCGGGCCTGGAGCCGGCGGTCTATTTCTCTCTGGTGTGCTTCACCACGTTGGGCTTCGGCGACATCACGCTGCCGACCGAATGGCGCTTCCTGTCAGCCATCCTCGGCGCGAACGGCTTCTTGCTGTTCGGTTGGAGCACGGCCTACATGGTCGAGTTCATTCGCCAGACGCGTTAGCGCCAGCGCCATGCAGATTTTCAACGCGTCAGACCGTTTCACCCTGCCAGCCCGTCCGTCGCAGCTGCTTCACATAAGACGCGCTGTGCGGGCGCTGCTGGAGTTTCACAACGCCGACCCGATCGAAGAGCAGGACGGTACATTCACCTTTGCCATCGCCCCGTTCATGCTCTCAAGCCGCAACAAGCCGCTCCACAGGTTTGCCGGCGGCCGGATTTCTGTGACCCAGTTGCCCGATGATCAAGTGGAAGTGGCGTTCAGCACCCGGCTCTCGCCCATGAACATCTTCGGCTGTGTGGGCGCGGTGGTCGTCGGTTTGAGTTTTGCCTTCGTCATTCTCAACCAGGCGGAGATCTCGCCCTGGTGGGCGTTGGCGGCGGCGGCGGCGGGGCCCGTATTTGCCTATACGGCAAAAGACCAATTGGTCTCACGCGCCAAGCTCGCCCTGCAGGAGGCTGCCGCGCTTGCCGGCCGTGAAGGAAACGGCTGAGCTACAACGCCTCGTGCACCTGGGTGTCGACCTTTCCGGGCAAGGCAGCTTCCAGCAACTCCAGATCATCGGAACAGTTGCGGTAGACGGTTCTCATGCCGGGCGGAATGACGAAGGCATCGCCCGCCGTCAGCTCATGGGGCTCGCGCCCCTCGCCTTCCAGCGTCATGGTGCCGTTCATCACAAAGCTGAAGAGAATGTCGGTGCTGTGGCTGGTCACTGGCGGCTGGGCGCCATTGCCCTTGAACCTGGCAACCTCCACTCCGGCAACCCCCTTGGTGGCCTCGACGATGCCTGTGTTGCGCGCTTCAAAGCCAGCCAGGCGCCAAGGGGCCCAGGTGGCTTCGGCCACCTTGTGGTGGCAGAACCTTTGGCCTTGAAACTCACGCTCCCGGTTAACGGTGCCGTTGGGCAGGTCCATCTCATGGTCGATGGTGGTCACGTGCTCGGCCGGCACGCCGATTTCAATCACCTGCAAATCGTCGGAGGCCTCAAGCACCCGGTGGCGGATCTCCGGCGGCTGGATAACGCAATCACCCGCGCCCAGGATGAACGGAGGGCCCTGGTCCTCGTAAACCAGCCGCACCCAGCCATTGTAGCAAAAGATCAACTGGAACCCGACCGTGTGATAGTGGACCATGTCGGGCACCGGGCCGCCGTCGGGAATGCGGATGTGCGAGGCAATGATGCTGCCACCCAGCCGGTCTGGAATGAGATCGCGGTAATGCATGCCCGCCCGGCCGATGACCCACGGGGTCTTGTCCTTGAGCCGGCGCACCACGAAAGCGTGCTGGGTCTCCGGCATGACCATCGGCGGATCGGCCGCCACCAGCTCCACCCGGGTGCCGTTGGGGGCAGTTAGCTCCCGCGCGCCATCGGCAAAGCGGTCCGGGTCCTGGCATAAGAGCCGCAATGTCCCTGGCGCTTCGTCCGCACCGCGTTCAAGCCGAATGCACACGCCATGACCTGACAGCACGGCTGTGGCCGGATCGTCGGCTGGAAAGATTGAGTCCAACCGGAACCCCAGCCGCTTGGTGAAGAAGGGCAGGTCATCCTTCAAATCCGTCGTGGGCAGTCTAATCTCCGCACCGAGAATGGCGCTGGCCGGGTCAATCTTCTGGCTTTCATTCATGGCGAGGTTCCGTTTGCCTCTATGGCCCGTTGCTCGGGGCCGCGCTAACTGGCTAAGTGAACCCTACACCCTCAGTCTTCACGGGAGTACGAGAAATGTCGACGCAGCCCGAGCCCGCCCGCGACTTTGTTGGCTATCGCAACGCTCCGCCCCAGGCCGATTGGCCGGGCGGCGCCAGGATCGCGGTGAACTTCTGCATCAACTATGAGGAGGGTGCCGAAATGTGCATCCTCAACGGCGATGAACGCTCTGAGACCCGCATTTCCGACGTGGTGGTGGACGCCCGCTACGGCGCCCGCGATCTCAATATTGAATCCAGCTATGAGTATGGTGCCAGGGTGGGCTATTGGCGCCTGCTCCAGGCCTTCACTGACCGTGGCCTCTCTGGAACAGTCAACCTGGTGGGCGTTGCCGGCGAGGCCAATCCTTATGCTCTGGAGGAAATGATCAAGTGCGGTTTTGACCTGCAGCTCCATGGCTGGCGCTGGATTGACTACGACACCTTGTCGGAGGCCGAAGAGCGCGAGCATATCGCCAAGGGCGTGGAGCAGGCCGTGCGCCTCACCGGCGAACATCCGCTGGGCTATTATGCCGGCCTGCCCAGCATGAACACGCGCCGCCTTGTGGTGGAGGAAGGCGGCTTCCTCTACGATTCGGACACCTACTCTGACGATCTGCCCTATTGGACAGACGATCTCGGTAAGCCTCACCTGGTTTTGCCCTATTCGCTCGACACCAATGACAGCCGCTTTGGCCGCAAGGAGGGCTATCAGGTGGGCGCGGATTTCGTGACCTACATCACCGACGCCTTCGATTGCCTTTATGCGGAGGGCGCCACCACCCCCAAAATGCTGACCGTCGGCCTCCACGCCCGCCTCCTGGGCCGCCCGGGCCGCATCGGCGCGCTGCACAAGATCCTCGACCATATGTTGGGCCACGACAAGGTGTGGATCTGCAAGCGCGGCGACATCGCCAAGCACTGGGCCGAGCGCCATCCGTTTGAGAGCGCAGGCTAGCGCTTGGGTGGGATGATGTAGGTGAACTGCGCCCAGAGGGACTCCCATACCGGATCATTGGCAGGATCGGCCGCCTCCAGCGGACGGAACACAACCGCATTGAGCAGGTATTCAGTTCCGGGTCTGGCGGGCACCACAACCCGGCCCGCCCCGTCAGTCCGCATAAGCTGCAACGCCACTTCTCCTTCCGGTGAACGTGAGAACACCTCTACCTGAGCATCCCCGCGCGCCTCTCCTCGATAGAGCAACTTGAAGGGCATGCCGCCGCTGACCTCTTCGGCATATGGATTGACCTCAGCCACAAACTCCGTCTCCAGTCCGGTCTCGCCGTCGCGGCCCCGGCCATGCCCCACCGCCACCAGGCACTTGGCGAAACGGATGAAGCGTTCCCGGAAGCCGCTTTCCGGCAAGCCCCTTTTGCGGTGCGCCTCGAGCACAGGCAGCGCGCCCTTGTCGCGCAACAGGCCTAGGAACTTGCCCGGCTCATCGTAGCTGATGAAATAGCCGTTCGTCTGGTGAACGATGACCCCCAGCCCTTGGCCAGGCACGGTCATGTTGAGAGCCGGGTCGTCCCCCAGCCGGCCGGTCACCTTGATGGTCTTGCCCGCGAGCAGAATGTCGAAGCGTGTGAAGTCATCCGGGATGTAAGGAGTGGAGTAGCCATCGAACTTGTCCCCGGTGAGCAGAACCGCCACCAGGCTCTCGCCCGGGTCCACCTTGTAGCGTTCGGGCGAGATCCAGAACTCATGGGCGAAGGTTGCCCCGACGCCGGCGATCACCAGCCACAGGCAAATGGCACAGGTCAGGACTGTGTTATGCACAAAACCCAATGGAGACATCCCAATTCACTGCGCACCGCATCACAAACGCACCCTATTCCAGGAGCTGAACAGCGGGCAAGCGCAGAACCGCACACAGGCAGATGGGCCTCGGGCCGGCCAACTTGACGGGGCAGGAAAGCCGTGAAATCGTGGCAACGCAACGGACGAGAGTGCAAGCTATCGAAACACAAACGGGGTCACCACGTTGACCAGAAACCAATGGGACAAACTGGACGACATCAGCCTGTTTTCCCTGGAGAAATCCAAAAACAGCAGGCAGCCAAACCTCTTCGCCGTTCTCGACCAGAAGACCCGTGAGGATTTCGCCTCAAAGTGCACCCCCCTAATGGTGGATCCCGGCAAGCCGCTGTTGTTCCAAGGCGATGAGCACACACGCTCTTATCTGATCGAAGATGGTTTGGTGCGCACGTTCTATGTCGCCCAGAACAGCCAGGAGATCACGCAGGGCTATTGGTCGGAAGGCGACCTGATCGGCGGCCCTGATGTGCTGGGCGGCGGGGTTCACGTTCGGTCGGCAACGGCCAGCCGGCGCACGCGCGTTCTGTCGATTTCAGGAGCCGCGCTCAAAGAGCTCGCCGATAACCACCCGCAGGTCTCCCACTGGATCATCGATGTGCTGCGCTTCAAATTGCGCTGGCTCTCCATCCTGTTTCAGATCCATGGCACCAACTGCATGGAGGACCGGCTGGTCAGGATCCTTCTGCTGCTGGCAGACAATTACGGGGAACCGACGAACGCAGGGCTTGTGATCAAATACAAGATCAGCCAGGCGGATCTGGGCACCCTGGTCGGCGCCTCACGGCAATGGACCAACAAGAAGCTGCAACTGCTCCGGGAAACCGGTCTTTTGGCCTTCGAAAACCGGCAGATCATCCTGCGCGACCCGGCGGCCTTGCGCAGCCACGCCCATCTGCTCACGAACGGCCCACCGCCGGCGCCTGAGTAACTGTCAATTGGTTGACAGCCACAACCGGGAAACTCGCTCATACTCCAGTTCAGGTGCTGGGCCCGCCTGGCGCAATCTTGCGAACGCCAAACGCAACCGCTGAACAATGGAGTTTCCTATGGCGAAAACCCTACTATTTGATACTTGGGGAACATTGGTCGACAACTACTCGATTGCCGATGTGATCGAGCAGTATGTTTACGAATCCCACACGGCCCAACACATCGCCCAGGATTGGCGCTTTCAGCACAAATGGGCGATGTTCCACCTCACCCTCAGCGACAATTTCGTACCCCATCCGGGCCTGAACGAGGCCTGCCTGCGCTGGGCGCTGGAGTTCAACAACGTACAGCTGACCGACGCGGAAATTGTCGAAATCAACGAGCAATATCACAAGCTTCGCGCCTATCCGGACGTGATCGGCGCACTCAAGGATCTGAAGGGGCAAGGCTGGATCATCAAGATCGTCGCCAATCCGACAAAGAAGATGATCGAAGAGCACTCCAAGTTTGCCGGCACCAATGAATATATCGATGAGATTATCAGTTCAGGCGAAGAGCAGCGGGCCTTCAAACCCTCGCCCAAGGTCTACGAAATCGGCATCGAACGGGCCGATTGCCCGAAGGAAAACATCCTGTGGGTCACCGGGCACCAGTGGGAGGCCTTCGGTGCTGTGCGCCAGGGCCTAAAGGTGGCCTAGACCAACCGGGCCCGCCAACCCAAATTGCGGGTCGGTATCGAGCCCACCTACACCACCAAAACACTTCAGGAACTTGCCGACATTCTGGCCGCCGAATAGCCCGCGCCCACGTTTCCTCCGGCGCGAACAAAAGCCCTGTCAGCCGCACACTGACAGGGCTTTTTCCTGTTTGGCCTTGAACGACTATTCCAACCAGAAGGCATCCACCTCGGTATGGGCCAGATTGTTCACGAACGTGGAGAGCACATACCAGCCGATAATGGCAACCACTTCGATCAGTTCAGCGTCCGGCAGGCCCGCATCGCGGAAGGCCGCCAGCTCCTCATCGCTCAAGCGGCCTTGCTTGTCGTAGAGATCCTGAGCCGCCTTCTGCACAAGCGCATGGCGCGGGTTGGACATCGGCGTTCCGGCAACGCAAGCGGCAATGTCCTCTTCGCTGACCTTGCTCATCCGCATGAACTTTGAGTGGGCCGCAAGACAGTATTCGCAATCGCTCCGGCGTGACACTTCAAGTGCAATGATCTCGCGCTCAACCGCCCTCAGCTTGCTCTTCTGCAGGCTGCTGCGCAGGCCCTCAAAGCCTTGAATGCTCGCCGGACTGTTGGCCAGAACCCGGTGATAGTTCGGGATCTTGCCGCCAAACATCTTGGCAATGTCGATGAGGGCCTTGTCGGCGATTTCACTGCCGCCGCCGACCTCGTAGAACGGAATTCGCTGCATGTTCTTCTCCGCTGTCGTTAAAGTGCGCGAACCTTTTTCAGTTGCTCGACGAAACTCTCCAATCCGCTCTGCGAATTCAGGATCTTCAGTGCCTGATCCACCTCGTATAGCTTCAGTTTCTTGCCCACCAGCCAGGCCCGCGCCGAGGCGTTGCGCCACTCGTCAAGCTCTGCGTCCTCGGGGGAGTAGTAGTTGACCTTGCCCACATTCTCCGCGCCCATCTTGGCCGCGTAGCGCGCATCGATTTCAAACACCTTGGAGCGAAGGTCGGCGGCCGCCTTGTCGAGCGCCTCCTGGCCCCACTTGGGCAAGCTGTTGAACTTCTTCAGGTCCATGAACACCAGCATGGGCGTCCAGGCCCCGCCGGTGAGCGTCACATAGGGGGCCACCTCGTGGAACTTCATCATGGCATGCACAGACTTCTGCACATAAAGCCCGCGCACCACCTTCTGCTGGACGGCGTCATAGGTTTCCGCCCAGGCCACAGGCGTGGTGACCGCACCCCAAGAGCGCAACAAGGCCCCGTCGAGGGGAGATTTGGTCACCCGGATCTTGGTGCCCTTCAGGTCCTTCGGGGTCCTGATCTCCCCCACATTGGTTTCAAGCTGGCGGAAGCCCAGGAACGGCACCACGGCCAGAACCTTCATCTTGTCGTGCTCGGTCGAGATCTTGTCCAAGGTTTCAAAGAGGTAGTCATCCAGCACCTTCTGCGCGCTGGCATCGTCCTTGAAGATGTAGGGCAAGGCCATCACTTCGAAGGTCTTGTGGAAGCCGCCATAGTTGGCCGCAGAAGCCGTGCCGATGAAGGGCAGCAGGTTGACCGCCACACGCTCAAGCTGCTCTTCGGCGATGCGGGAAGCGGCGAAATAGCAGATGCCCACAGGCGGGGTCACCGTGCCGAGCAGGAAGCCGACGCAAATCACCATGGAGGCCTGGGTGTCGGACAATCCGACCTTTTCCGCCGCGGCCAGCAAGGTGGGGCCCAGTATGATCAGGTTGGCCACAATGTCGGCAAGCATGCCGGCCACCAGAATGATGCTGAGAAATATCAGCATGAAGAGGACGATGTTGTGCTCAAACCCAACGAGCCAGTTTTCCAGCCCCTGCAGGGCCCCCAATCTGGTGAGCAGCCAGGAGAAGGGCCGGCCGCCGCAATGATTATGAAGATGCCAGCCGTGAGGCGCACGGTGCGCCCCAGCGCCCCCCACAGGCTCTCCCAGGTTAAGGAGCGATAGACGAACTTGCCGGCCACAAAGGCTAAAAAGCACACCACCGCGCCCGCTTCGGTGGGCGTGAACACACCGCCCACAATGCCGAAATACAAAATGAGCGGCAGGGACAGAGCCAATATCGAGCGGCTGAAGACCTTCGCGAGCGTCACCCAGGAAAACGGAACCTCATAGCGCTCATAGCCCTGACGCACGCTGATCACATAGCACACGCCCATGAAGAGAAAGCCGACCAGGATGCCCGGCAGAATGCCAGCGGAAAACAGTTTGCCCACCGATTTGTTGGTGACATTGCGAACAAGACGATGGCGATACTGGGCGGGATAATACCGCCGATGGTGGCCGTGGAGGCCACCGCCGAGCCGTTCAGGCTTGCAAACAGCATCGACATCACAACGGTGATGTGGGAGAGCCCGCCCCCGATCCGCCCCACCAGTTCGCGGCTGAGATTGAGCAGCCGGTCGGTCACGGCGCCCAGGTTCATCAACTCTCCGGCCAAAAGGAACAGGGGCACGGCCACCAGGGGAAATTTGTCCAGCGAGCTGTACATCTGATAGGGGATCGAGGTCAGCGGCACCTCGCCGGTGATCAGAATGTAAACGGTGGGAATGAGCGCCATGGCAAAGCCGATGGGGGCGCCAAGCAGGATGAGAACGACCAGGAGGGACAGGAACACAAAGGTAGTCATTCATCCTCCCAATGATGACGGCGCCGCAGGAGCCCCTTCAACTCTCCCGGCGCTCATTGGGATCGATGTAATCAGCTATCCGCCTATAAATATGTCACTTAGTTGGCGTTTTAGGTCACAGCTTCTCGCCCAGCATCCAGGTCAGGCTAGGCCCGGCCGAACGGTCCGCTGATCAGCGCCGGGCCCGAGGCCGGCAGGGGGCAGCTCACGTGGCACATCACGCCCTCAGGGCCGGTGTCCACAATGGGCGCCCGATCGGGTGTCTCACCGGCGCGCATGCGCAAGATGCGCACCCCCTGGCCCGGCGCTCCTTCAAGCAGGGGCCAACCCGGTTCGGCGGCTGAAAAGGTCACCAAAGCATGGCTGCCCATGGGGTCGAACGCGGCGAACCGAGGCCACAACGCAGGATCTGCAACCCGCTCCGGCAGATCGGCGTGAGGATCCAGCACCAGGTCCGCACCGCAGGTGATTTCATCGCCCCGGGCAATCTTGCCCCCGGCCGACACACGGGCGTAAACCCCGCAGAACTTGTGTCCAAAGGAAGCTTCCATGATGGCGGGCAGATCGAAGGCCCGCTTGCCGGTGCCGGGCTCAGTTGAGGTCATGGCGCAGCGCTGGATGGGTCTGAGCACATCCAGACGCAAATCTCCTACGCAGAGCCGGTGGCCCGGCCAGGAAAACTCCTCCCACGGCTCCAACCCGTCAATATAAAGATTGCCCCTAAAGCGCTCACGCTCCAGCGGATGTCCGGAGGCCACTTCGAGCACCCGGACCGTGGCCAGGTTGATGATGGAGATTTTCGTGTCGGTGAAGTCCCAATTGCCATGGCCTGCGGCTTGTTCGGTGAGATAGGGCGCACCGTGAGGGCCGGTTGGAAAATGCTTCTGGATGAACGTGTTTGCCTCGGCGAAGCGTTCCGGCGCGCCAACCTGCGCCTCAGCGCTGCTGCCGTCCGGCGCGGTCATGGTCAACACACCGGCCTCATTCAGGGTGCAGCCGAATGCCGCCAGTTCGGGGAAGAACGTAAGCTGCAAGAAGGTGCGCGGCTGCACCCAGCGCCCGGGCGTCGGCTGATCTTCCAGCCGCCCGCTGGTGAACGCAAAATGCCGGTCGAACGGCAGGCCGCCACCGGCGTCAAGAGTTACGCTGGCGAGGCTTTCCGCCGTCCAGCCTTTCAGCGGATGGCGGTGGATGTCAACAATATGGACCATCAGGTTATGGCGAACCTTTCAGGGAAGCTTCCCGGCGAACCGTATAGATACCGGACGAGACGATCAGGGCAATGCCGATGAGGGCCCACATATCGGGAAACTCGCCCCACACCAGATAGCCCGATAGCATAGCCCAAACCACCAGCAGATAGCGGAAGGGCACCACCACGGACAATTCGGCGATCCGCACCCCTACGATCAGAAGATGAATGCCGAGCATCAGGAAGGCCGCCGCCACGGCCAGCATGGCCAAGGTGCGCAAATCAAGCGGTGCCCAGGTCTCAAACAGGCTGTAGGCACCGGACGCCACCATTACCGCCAGGGCAGAAGCCAGTGTGATCAGGATCGATGGGGTGTCGGTGTTGGCACTGCGCGTCAAGAGATCGCGTGCGGTGACGAAAACCACCGCCAGGAGAGCACTGAAGGCATAGAGGTTGAAGGCACCGGTCCCGGGACGAATGATGATGAGGACACCCAGAAACCCAACCGCCACAGCTGTCCAGCGCCGGGCCCGTACCTTCTCCCCCAAGATCAGGGCCGAAGCTGCGGTAAGGGCCAGCGGGATGGCCTGGGTGATGGCGGAGACATTGGCAATGGGCATGTGGATGAGAGCGGCGATATAGGCGAACATGGCAAAGGTGTTGACCACCGCGCGGCCGAGCACGGGCGGCTCGGCCATGCGCCTGTATTGGCCTAACTCCCCCATCCAGGCGGTGACGGCCAGCACAAGAGCCACCGCAAACCAGCCACGCACGAATATCAGCTGGCCGATGGGCATACCCACGCTGGCCAGTTTCACAATAGTGTCGTTGGCCACCAGACAGGCGGTGCCGAGGGCAAAAGCGCCGGCGCCATGGAGGTTGCGTGCCGGCAAGGGCCGCAGTTCAGCTGATGCGCTCATGGGCTGGCGCCACCATTGCCACCGGGCGCTTCCGCCTCCTCATCGTCCACCTCAAGCTCGAACACCGACTGCGAGGTCTTCACCAGCGGGGCAAACGGGCTGCGGTCGGCCTGGGTGCGCTTGGGCCCGAAAAGGAGCCGGAAGGCGATGAAGAGGGCAAACAGGCCGAGCGCCGCAGAAATGAAAAGGAAGAGCCCTCCCGCGCCGGCCGCATCCATCACTGTGGCCGCTGCAAACGGCCCGATGGACGCGCCAATCGAATAGACCAGCAACAGGCCGCCGCTGGTCTGCACCAGTTTCTCCGTGGGGATGCTGTCATTGGCATGGGCCAGACAGAGGGCATAGAGCGGCACCATCAACGCGCCGTGCAAGGTGGCCAGGGCAAACACCCCGGCAAACGACGAGGGCGACCAGAGGGCGATGAGCACTCCAGTGCCCACACAGCCCGCCGCGGTGGGCAGCAGCACGTAGCGCCGGTCCACCTGATCGGACCAGCGCCCCAGCGGCCATTGCGACAAGGTTCCCCCAAGCACAAAAGCCGCCATGATGACCGTGACCTCAAACACGCTCATGCCCCGGAGCTGGCCGAACACCGGACCTAGCGTCCAAAACGCCCCTTCGACGGCCCCCACCAGGAAGCAGCCGACGGTGCCCGCCGGCGAGATCGACAACAAGCCGGAAAGCTCAAGGCGGGCGGTGGGAATGGGTGTCGGCTCAGCCGTTGGCGTGAGCGCCAGTGGCACCACGGCCAAACACAGCAGAATCGTGACCGCGCCGAACAGGATGGGCCCGGCCGGGTCGGCCGCATTGACCATCAACTGGCCGGCCATGGTGGCCACGTTGGCGACAATGATATAGGCCGAGAGAATGCGTCCCCGGTTGGCATTGTCCGATTGGTCGTTGAGCCAGCTTTCCATGACCATGAAGACAATGGACAATGTGAGCCCGGAGAGCAGCCTGAGGGCGATCCAGACATAGACATTCGGCCAAATCGGGAACACCAATGTGAGCGCAGCGGTGAGCGCCGCAACCCCGGAAAAGGCGCGGATATGGCCCACATTGCGCACCAGCCACGGGCCGAAGAGGCAGCCGGCAATGAAACCGCCGAAATAGGCCGTGCCCAAAAACCCCACCAGCTTGGTGGAAAAGGCCTCAATACCTGCACGAATGGGCAGAACCGTCTGAAACAGCGACACTCCGGCCAGCACAAACACTGCACCAATAAGGATCGTTACGATTGTACGACTGGATCTAGGCGCCTTGCCGCTCATGGCGGCACTATACCGATAAGGGCCGATTTGAGGCCAGCTGTTCCTTTCACCACCTTTTGGCTGACATTGGCCAAACACCGTCCGCACGCGGAAAATGTCCGTGCACACACGATACTCTCTTTTTCTTGATCAAAAGTCATATGCGGAGGAGGCGGTCTTCATTGTATTACGCTGCCCGCAGACCAATTTCACTGTCATACAAAAAACAGAACTGCCCCCGACATATACGTTTAAACCCCAACTTGAGTTCCGCACCCTGGAGATGAAAATGAAAAAAGCTTTGATAACCGGATTGATGATCGCAGGTTTTTACTCCACCGCCGCCTTCGCCGGCCCGCAATATGTGGATGAGACAGGCTATGCCGTCAGCGGCTATGACGTTGTGGCCTATCACGGCTTAAAGCAGGTGCCGGTTGGCCAGAAGCAGCCGCAGGCCGTTCCGGGCAGCACCAAGCATGTGGTGGAATACAACGGTGCTAAATGGGCCTTCTCCACCGCCGAAAACGCAGAAACGTTCAAGGCAAACCCGGCCAAGTATGCCCCACTTTACGACGGTCATTGCGCATATGGTTTGGCCCAGGGCGGCAAGGTTCCGGCCAACCCGAACCTATGGCGCATCGTTGACGGCAAGCTCTATCTGAACATCACGCCAAATGTGGTGGGCTTCTGGGAAAAAGACATCTCCGGCCACATCAAGAACGCCAACAAGAACTGGTCGAAAAAAGAAGACGCCGCGGCCTCCAGCAAACGCTGGACCGCCATCAATGCCAACAAAGGCACTTACAGCAGCACTGCACCGCTGACCAATTGATGCTATAATTGTCCTGCCACGGAGCGTTCCGTGGCAGGCTCATTCATTTTGCCGTCCTAAAACTTGCAACCAGGAGAAACACCCCACCATGAGCAAGAAAATCGCCGCCACGAGCAGCCTGGCCCTCGCCGCCGCCGTTGCTGCTGCATTGACCACCGCAACCGTCACCACGACCCCGGCTCACGCTGCTGCCAAAGAGAAATGCTACGGCGTTTCCCTGGCCGGTCAGAACGACTGCGCAGCCGGCCCCGGCACCACCTGCGCCGGGACGTCCACCGTAGATTATCAGGGCAATGCATGGACCCTGGTGCCTGCCGGCACCTGCGCCACCATGGAATTGCCTGATGCCGCCGACGGCTCCAAGCGCGCCGGTTCCCTGGAAGCGCTGAAGCGCGACCTGCCGTCCTAAGGCAAACTCCAGCGAAGATCATCCGCCGGGCCTGCGTTGGCCCGGCGGCGTTTTGATTTGACCCTTTTCAACTCCCTGAACCGCCCATGACCAAACCTCGCCTCAGCCCCAAGGATGCCATTCCCCGGCGCGCCGGTGTTGGCCTGAAGGCCTGCCACTATGAGGATATTCTGAGCGGCACGCCTGATCTTGGCTGGTTTGAGATCCATGCGGAAAACTACATGGGCGAAGGCGGCATGCCGCATCATGCGCTGCGCCAGATCCGCAAGCATTATCCCATCTCCTGTCACGGGGTTGGCCTGTCCATCGGCTCGGCCCAGGGCCTGGATCCTGACCATCTTGACCGCCTGAAACGGGTGGTCCAGCGCTATGAGCCGGGTCTGGTCTCGGAACATCTGGCCTGGAGCACGCACGACAGCGGATTTCTGAACGACCTTCTGCCCGTGCCCTACACCGAAGAAACCGTGGCCCGGGTGGCAGAACATATCGACCAGGTGCAAACCCACCTGGGCCGGCAGATTCTGCTGGAGAACCCGTCCACCTACGTGGCGTTCGCTGAAAGCGAGATGAGCGAGATCGCCTTTTTGCAGGAGATTGTGAAGCGCACCGGCTGCGGCTTGCTGCTGGATGTGAACAATGTCTACGTTTCGGCCACCAACCAAGGCTATCGCCCAGAGGACTATCTCGCCGATTTCCCGGTGGACGCGGTGGGCGAAATCCACCTCGGCGGCCATGCAGGCGATAACGATGACGATGGCCGCACTTTGCTGATCGATGCCCATGACCGGGCCGTGGATGCTGAAGTCTGGCGGCTTTACGAAGGCCTGATCGGCCGCATCGGCCCGCGCCCCACCCTGGTGGAATGGGACAATGACGTTCCAGCCTGGCCGGTGCTCTTTGCCGAGGCCCAGCGTGCCGATGCGATTTTGGCCAAGCCGGCCGGCGGTGGAGCCAACTCCCGTGCCGCTTGAGGCCTCACAAAAGGCCTTTGCCGGCGCATTGCTCAACCCGCAAGCCCCGGTGCCCGATGGCGTGGTGGACCCTGAAGGCCGCCCCGCGCCCAAGCGCTTTGCGGTCTACCGCAACAATGTCACCGCCAGCCTGATCGACGCCCTCGCCACCGCCTTTCCGGTGGTGGAAAAGATCGTGGGCCCGGAATTCTTCGCCGCCATGGCCGCTGAGTTCGTGCGGGCCCATCCGCCCTCGTCGCCGCTTTTGATGTTTTACGGAGAGGCCTTTCCCGGCTTCCTGAAGAGCTTCGAACCGGTGCGCCATCTGGCCTATCTGCCGGATGTGGCCGCCCTGGAGCAGGCCCGCCGCCTGGCCTATCACGCAAGAGACGTAGAGCCTCTGGGACCGGAGTTTCTGGCCGCCGTGCCCCAGCAGACCCTCGGCACCCTGCGCCTCGCGCTGCACCCGGCGGTCCACATACTGCGTTCAAGCCATCCTGTCCTTTCCATTTGGGAATGGAACCAAGTGGCAAACCCGGAACAACCGGCAAAACTGCCGGACGGCGGCGAAGATGTGCTGGTCACCCGACCTGAATTGGAGGTTGAACTCATCCGCCTGCCTGTGGGAGGTGCTCAGTTTCTTCGAGCCCTGCGGCGCGGGGCCACCCTTGGCGAAGCGGCACAAGAAGGCGCCACTGCAGAGGGATTTGATCTCACCGAAAACATAACCGGCGTGCTGGAGAGCCGCATCGCCACAGATTTTACCGTTGATGGAGCAGCCTGATGAAAAGTTTGTTTGGGGGCCTCACCCGCCTGCACAATGCGGTTTTCGGCTTTTTTGAACGGTTGCTGGACGGCTGGTTCATAGGTCTGCTCGCCCGGGTCGTGTTTTCCAGCGTCACCTTGTTGTTCTTCTGGAACTCCGCCAAGACCAAGATCGGGGCAAACCTGCTCACCCCCTCAACCGGCGCCTATGCGCAGATCTTCCCCAAGAAGTTCGAAGCGGCCGGCTATGACGCCGACGCCATGTCGGCGCTCGACACAACGATTGTGCTGGCCGGCACCTATGCGGAGTTCATCCTGCCGGCCTTCATCCTCATCGGTTTGCTCACCCGCCTCTCTGCGGTGGGCATGATCGGCTTCATCGTGGTGATGAGCATTGTGGACATCACCGGCCACGGCCTGGACGCCAAGACCATCGGTGCCATGTTCGACCGCATCCAGGACGGCGTGGTCGCCGACCAACGTCTGCTCTGGATCTTCCCGCTGATCTATCTGGCGCTCAAAGGCGCCGGCGCTGTGTCGCTCGACGGGGTGTTCGGCCGCGCCCGCCGGGGCGCCAGCGTGGAGTGACAGGGGGAGCGCCCCTTGTTGCTTTGCAAGGAGACCTGATGTCTGATACCTGATGCGCCGACCCAACATGACCGGCCCTCATCAGAACCGTCAGCCAGCCTCGCTCGCGTCCCACGGAGCGCCCATCGCGCTGCTCTCCGCCTTGATGTTCATTCTGGCGGCCGCATCGCTCATCGTGCTCGGTCTGGGTGCGCAAATTGCCGCCGACACGGACCTCGCCGAAGGCGAGGCCGGGCTTCTGGTCACTGCGTTCGCCCTGCCCTTTGCCCTGCTCGCCCCCCTGTTTCAGCTCGTCGCCGGCGGCCACTCCGGACCGCGCACGATCATCATTTCCGGCGCCATCATCATGGCTGCGGGCCTGATCCTCACCGCGCTTGCGCCGAACACCCCGCTGCTGCTGGCCGCGCGGGCGCTCACCGCTTCCGGCGCGGCACTGATTGCTCCGGCCGCGCTGGCCACCGCCACATTCCTGGTGGCCGAAGAACAGCGCGGGCGGGCCATCGCGGCGGTCTATCTGGGCTTCACGCTCGCAAGCGTTATCGGCGTGCCTCTTGGAACCCAGCTTGCCCAGTGGTTCGATTGGCGCACAACGTTCGCGCTGTTCGCCGCAGGCGCTGCGTTGGCGGCGCTCGGCGCCCGCATCGCCCTGCCCGATCTTGCGCCGGCAAGCACGCTGCCTGTGAAGGCGGTCCGCCGGCTCCTGGGCAACCGGCGGCTGCAGTTCATCTTCGGCGCCGCGGTGCTGCAGCTCGCCGCCCAGTTCGTGCTGCTGGCGCCCATGGCTCCGATGCTGCTCAGGCATTTTGCCCTGCCGCCGGAACTCTTGGCCGGTGTCCTGCTGATCTTCGGCCTTGCCGGCGTGGCAGGCAATTGGGCGGGGGGTGTGGTGGCCGATCGTTTGGACCTGCCCGTTTCCTTGCGCCTCAGCCTTGTGGGCCTGGGCCTGGCGCTGCTGGCCTTCACCTGGCCCTTGAACGGCTATGGCGCCGCGGCGGCCTTTGCAGCATTGGCGTTTTTTCGGCACGCTCTTCCGCCCGGCCCAATTGGTGCTGTTAACCAGCGCAGTCAGCCCCGATGAGCGCGGGCTGGCCATTGGCCTCAACACCTCGGCCAGCTATATCGGCCTGACCGTCGGCTCTGTGGCCAGTGCGGCGGTGGTTACCGGGGTTGGATACGGCGCTTTGGGATGGGCGGCCCTGGCGTTCACAGGCCTTGCGGCACTTGTGGTAGAACAGACGAAGAGCGAACCAGCTGAGGAGCCCTCATGAGCCCGGAATTGACAAGCCTGATCCTTGCACTCGGCATTTTCTCGGTAGGGTTCATCAGTATCGGCCCAAACATCCTGGCCATCATCGGCACCTCTATGGAGCGAGGCCGCCAGGATGGCATTCGACTTGCCCTGGGGGTCGGCACCGGTTCCGGCATTTGGGCACTGCTCACGGTTGCCGGCCTGACAGCCCTGATCTCCGCCTATGCGAGCGTGGTGACAGTGCTGAAAACCTTCGGCGCGGCCTATCTTCTATGGCTGGCCCTTAAGGCGTTCAGGTCCGCCGCAACAACCGAAGGCGAGTTGAAGCCCAAGGCGGCAAAGGGCAAAAGGCTTTATCTTCAAGGGCTTGCAATCCAGATGACAAACCCGAAAGCGGCCCTGCACTGGATTGCCATCGTGGGTCTGGGGCTTGGGCCGGATGCGCCACTGTGGGCCGGCCTGACGTTGATTGCGGCCACTACGGTGCTCTCGCTCCTAGGTCACCTGGCTTATGCCGTCACCTTCTCAACCCGGCCGGTGGTTGCATTCTATCAACGTTTCCGGCGCTGGATTGACGGCACCTTGGGGCTGTTTTTCACCTTCGCCGCCTACAAGATCGCCACCTATCGAAGCTGATGACCTTCCTCTTCACGATCACTTTGCAGCACGGTTAGCAGTGTTGCCCGGGTCAAGCGCACCCCGATCCCGCAGCCGCAGCAGGCGATGGTGCAAGTGAGGCCCGGCAAAACAGCGATCAAACAATTGGCCAATCACGCAAACTGCCCTACGGTGGTTGAAAACATCCTTTTAAGGGGGCGTTGTCATGCCCCAGCAACGGCGAGCGGCGGGCAATGGAGCCACACATAAAGGTCAAAATACGCGATCTCACCAAGTCGTTTGGGCAAAAGCGCGTGCTCAACGAGGTGAGTGCCGATGTTTTGGCGCGCAAGAAATCGGTGCTGATCGGCCCAGCCGCCTCCGGCAAGACCGTATTGTTCAAGTGCATCATGGGGATCTGCCTGCCTGAGGCTGGAACGATTTCCATGCGAGGCGAACCGGTGCCCACCGCAGGATCGCCAAACCATAGCGAGTTCATGATGGATGTGGGCGTGTGTTTCCAGCAGGGCGGGCTGCTCGACAGCCTCACGGTTTGGGAGAACATCGCCTTCAAACTGACCCAGGCTCAAGGGCTGGATCGCAAATCGGCGCGCGAGATGGCCATCGAAAAACTGGCCATGGTGGACTTGCCCGCCCCAACGGCCGATCTGCTGCCGTCCGAACTGTCCGGCGGCATGCAGAAGCGCGTCGGCATCGCCCGGGCCCTTGCCGGCTCGCCCTCGCTGTTGCTTCTGGATGAACCGACCGCGGGTCTGGACCCCATCACCACCAACACTATCAACAAGCTGATCACACGCAGCATGAACGAGATCGGGGCAACCGTGCTGGCCATTACCAGTGATATGGATTCAGCCCGCAATGAGTATGACCATCTGTTCATGCTGCACGAGGGCCACATGGTTTGGAGCGGGCCGACTGCGGACCTCGACACGTGCGATAATCCTTATGTCACCCAGCTCATCAACGGCCGCGCGGTGGGGCCCATCGAAATGCGCCTGGAAGCGCGCGATGCGTAAGCGCACGTCGCCGGCCGCGGCTTTGGCCGTTTGGCTGGCGGCTGTCTTCGCACTGTCGATGCCGTGGGCCAGGCCGGCCCTTTCCTCAGAAGTGAGCGAACCTTCTCACTTGCGCCTGATCGACCGGCTCGACCGGCCGGACGACGGCTATTGCGTCGACGTTCTGGGCACACCGGGCAACTTGCGGGCCGACCTGCCGCTGTTCGCCCACAACTGCAAACCAGGGCTGACCAGCGACAGTGCGGTCACCTTCGACAAAGAGGGTCGCATCCGTTTTGCCGCCCTGGACCTGTGCGTCACCGTGGCTGGCGTCAACTCCAGAGCCCTGCCCGGCGCGTCGGTGCTGGTGCGCGGCTGCGATGAAGCTAAAGTGTTTTTCGAGACGGCGGCGTTGCAACGTTTCACCCACCACGAGGACGGCCGCCTGGCGCTTGCCGGCGGCGGGCTGTGCCTGGCGGTGGGAACCAGGTCGGCAACCACGTATTCAGGCGCAGACCGCTGGCGCGCGCTGTTCGTGGACGCGTGTGACACAGTTGATGCAGCGCGGTCGCGTTGGGAATTTGTTGTCCCCACGCAGTAACGCGGCCGCCCATCTCACGCTAGGAATTGCCCGGCAAAGGGGTCCGCGGCCAGCGGTCGCCAAGGGCAAATGTGAAGGGAAGAGCATTCTCCGCGCAAATGATCTGATCTGCGCGAAAACTGGTGAACCGGGCAGTGCCGATTTCTTCTTCCAGGTCTGCATCGTTCAACGTCACGGTTGCATGACCGGTCAGGCTGAGCAGCCTGCCGCTCTGAAAATCCAAAAACTGAAGGCCGCTGCGCCCATCAAGCAGGATGTTGCCCAGGGTGTTGAAGAAGTTGTTTCCGCGATAGTCGGGGATAACGAGCGTGTTGTCGGCGCGGACCTTCACGAAACCCGGCAAACCGCCGCGGTGATTGATGTCCAGACCTGAGCGCGCATCCGCCTCAAGCTCCGGCGTTCGCGACGCTATGAACAAGCTGTCGGCAGACCGGATTATTTCGATGTCGGCGGGGCCTAGCTCTTCGCGGATCGCGATTCTGGGCGCGCCGGACCGTTTGCCAGCCGCCGTCACTTGGCGCCGGTGGATGTATTGCGGGCAGTTTCCAAAACTCTGGTCGACCTGCAGCTTCAGTTCGCCCGCAGAGGAGGACAGCACCGTCGCATTCATGCGATTGCGCCGCCGGGTTGGCAGTTCAATCCCGACGACGCCCACCTTGGCCCCTGGCGACAAATCCAGATCATCCGGTTCGCCGGGGAGCGGCTCAGAGACGATGACAAGGGTTGTGTTGTCCGGCGAGGAGACAAACCCTGGCGCACCGGCCCTCAGAAACGCCCAAGGCTGACCCTGTCCGTCCAGCGCTGACAGGTTGATGAAGGGCAATTGGCCAAAGAACGTGCGATGTTGGTCGGGCATGAATGTGCGCACGAAATGGCGCCCACGTTCGCCGATCTCCCGGGCCAGGCCGACACTTTCCTGCATCGCCACTTCGCCATCATGGAAAACCGGCTGCAAGGGCCTGTCATCGCTTTCCGTCATGAAGCTTCAAACCTCGAGACTTACGATTTGGGTATGGCCGTGAAGTTCTCCAAGCCCTCCACCTCGTGCTTGCCGTGGTGCGCGGCAAGGGCCTGTCCGGGGCCTCAAGGCTTCTCAATCTGCACCACGCCACCGTGCTGCGGAGGCTGGACAGTTTTGAGCACCGTCACGGGGTGATCCTGTTCCACCGCCCGGCCCGCGGGTATCAGCCAACCGACGCCGGTGAAGAACTCGCCCGAATTGCCGAAGGCATCGAGCAGGACGTTTTCAGTGCATACCGACGCCTGGCGGGAAAGGACCTCCGGCTCTCCGGCACCATCAGGTGCGCGACTGCTGATTACATCGCTTTTTCCCTTTTGCCGCCGGATGATCATGGCGCACGACCAGTTGCGGCGGCAACGGCACCGTGCTCAACCACCACCGCAAGATCATGCCCACCTTCTATGAAAAGCTGGTCTGGGCGAGCGGCGACGGGGCGGGCCTGAAGGTCTGTGACACAAAGATCGGCCGCATCGGCTCGCTGATCTGCGGCGAGAACAACAACACGCTGGCGCGCTATTCGATGATCGCGCAAGGCGAACAGATCCACACCGCCAGCTTCCCCTCGATCTGGCCCTTCCGCAATCCGCTCACCAACAAGCGCTCCTACGACCTGGCCCAGGCCAACAGGATTCGCGTCTCGGCCCATTGCTTTGAGGGCAAGGTGTTCTCGATTGTCAGCTCAAGCTACCTGGACGAGGCCTCCATTGAGGTGCTGGCGGAATCAGACGCGGACGCTGAAAAGATCATGCGCGCAACGCCCCGGGCAGCGTCGGTCATCATCGGTCCGGAAGGCGACATCATTGCCGAAGGCGGCACCGACAGTGAAGCGCTGGTCTATGGCGAGCTCGATCTGGAGCGGGCGATTGAATTGAAGCAGCACCACGATCTTGCCGGCTACTACAACCGGTTCGACATCTTCAACGTCACCTTGAACCAGAAGCGCCTGCAGCCCATCCACACCCTCAGCGAAGCCGCACCCGACGAGCCGCCCCAGCAAGAGACGGTCGGCCTGAGTGAAGCAGCCGCGTTCGGATAGACGCTCACTTCTTCACGTTGAAACGGCGCACCTGCGATTCTGAGCCGTTCGCATAGAGCAACTGCACATTCATCGAGGCCACCGAACGTGGGATCTTGGTGTAGATCTTGGCGTTCTGCGGCACCGCATGCGGGTTCGAGGGATCGCATGGCGGCAGTGGCCAGATCTTGTCCGGCGGTCCGTCGCCTAAGCTGTAGCGCACCTCCTTGATGCCGCAGCGGTAGCTCAGCAGATGGGTGAAATAGACCAGCTGGCCGTCATATTCGCGGAACGAGATCCACGCCGTCCAGAGCTGTTCCAAGATCTTGCGCTGACCGTCGGCGAGGGCCGCATTGGGATTGAAGGCGATGGGGAACACATCGGCCTGCTCGCCCCGCTTGTCGCGCCACGTCACATAGATCGTCGCCGGTGGATGGTCGCCGGGCAGCACGAAGTTGGTCTTCGGCATGCGCCGGCCCGTGCGCTGATCCAGATGGTCGTGATAGCCGGGGTCCACAAAGCTGCCCTCTTTGCCCACCCGGTAGCCGAACTGGGTGGCCGCCTCGGGCAGCGAGATGTTCACCATCCAGCCCGAATTGGAGCGGGTGAAGTTCACCAGCGGCTCAGCACTGGTCGGCGGCAGAGCGGCAAGCTGCTGGTTGGCCTTGGGCAACACGCTCTCGCCCTGGCCTTCCTGCAGTGTGGTCACCGCACCGGCCTTGGTGCCGTCCTTGGGCGCCAGATAAAGCTCGCCGATGATCTGGTCGTAATAGGCCGGGGTCTGCTCATGGCCCACCTTGCGGGCAAGCTTGCGCACGGCCACCTGCGTGCGCTTGGCCACCTGCACCATCGACTGCTCAGGCTTGGCAAGCTCGGTCAGCAAGGTGCGGGTGAAGACGGAGTTTTGATGCTGGTCGTTCTCGCCCAGCCGGTCGAGCGCGGCCTGGCCGGTGCCCGCCGAATAGAGCACGAACATGCCTTCGGCCGGCGACATCCGCGCCAGCCCCCGGGTGCCGGCGATGGACCGTTTGCCCTTCGCCGCAAACGGATTGTCCCGGCAGGCATCCAGGATCATCACCGCCGTGGAGGCCCCTTTGCGCCTCAACCGGTCGGCCAGGCCGTTGGCGGCAAACGAGGCATCGGCCACGATCCCCTCTTCGCCGGGGCCGGCCTGGGGCACATCCACCGGCAACAGATAGTTGGTGCCGTTAATGGCAAAGCCGTGGCCGGCGAAGAACAACAATGCCACATCGCCCGGCTCGATCTTGTTCTCAAACTCCGACAGGGCCCGGCTCATGGCCCGCCGGCCCACATCGCGGGCGGACAGAACATCAAAGCCCATTTTGGTAAGCGCTTCGCCCATGGCGATGGCATCGTTCCGCGCCTTTTGCAGTTTTGGCACGCTGTCATAAGTGTCGTTGCCGATCACCAGCGCCACACGCTTGGCCAGCGCATCCGATGCGCCGAGGCCCGCGATCAGGAGGACGGCCAGGCAAAGCCCGATCAGGTTTCGCCAGATTTGGGAAGAAAATGCCATATTGATTGAAACTCCTTCGCCGATTCGCCCTTGAGGCGCCTTTTGTTTTCCTTCACCGTTACTCTAATCTTGAAAGATTCACATCCGATATTTTTGTCACAACGAGCCCCATATATAGCGCTGGGTATCGTTCATGTCAAGCAAAAAATTCCTAAACTTAAATCTTAAGATTTCTCCTCATGCGGGCTTTGGGTTGTGCGCCCATGCGTCTTCGATCGCGGGAATCCGGGAATGCCGCAACGTTGTCGAGCGAGCCCATTTTCGCGCAAAGCCCTGAAGAGAAAAGCAGATTCGCGTCTGTTGACCCTACTGAACAAGCCTCGCCCACCACTCCTTGGCCTTAAGGCGCGCCGGCAGGCCGCGGCGTTTCTCCCACGCCAGCGCCAGCTTGCGGTATGGCCCCGTGGCCAGCCAGCGGAACGCCCTGTCGGCCAGGCCGTCATAGCGCCGGTTGAACGGACACACCCGCATGCAGATGGCGCAATCGGTCTTCAGCTTGGCCCAATAGCCGAAGCATTTCTCGCAATCGGCCGACCACTTCTTGACAGCTCCAAGCGTGGACCTGTTATGGGCCACCATCTCCGGCTCGCCGAACGGCAGGGCGCGCGGCGGGCAGGCCTCGGCGCAGCGCGTGCAGATCTCGCAATATTGCTTGATACCCAGCGGTTCGGGCTTATCGGCTTTGAGCGGCAGACTGGTGAAGATCTTGGAGAACCGAACACGCGGGCCGAACTCCGGCGTGATCACCATCTGGTTGCGGCCATATTCCCCCAGCCCCGCCTTCACCGCATAGGGGATCACAAGGGCGGTATCGTTCATGGAGCCCACCGCCTCATAGCCCAGATTTCGGATATAGGTGGACAGCTGAATGACGATCGACGCCTCATGGGAGTATTCAAGCCCTGTGGAGGCGCCGGCCAGGGCTGACGGGTAGGTGTCCACCAGGTCCGGGTCCATGGCGTGGCCCATGACGATCACGTGGGTGATGCCCTCCGGCAGTTCGTTCGGAACCGAAGAGAAATCGCGGGCATCCACCCGGGCCGAATAGTGCCAGCGCTCATCCACCTCCGTGATGCCCACAAGGTCGGCACCGAAGAGCTTGGCCAGGCGCTTGATCTCTTCGGCCTCCGCGCCGGCATCCTCCACCGGCACCTTCTCGCGGGCCACCGGCGTGTCGTAGTCAATGGGCGCCTGAAAGCCCTCGCGCTTTCCCTCCTCGCCGCCGCGGCTGGAGATGATGTCGGAGACCGCCCAGGCCGCATTGCGCAAGGCGAAGTCCTTCTGTTGGAAGCCCTCGCCCCGGCGGGTGGCGAACTTCATGCGGTAGGATTTGAAGAACCCGAGCGCATCGTCGGAACGCACCTCATCGTCCCAGAAGGCGCGGGTGAACATATCGTTGCGCTGCTCAAAGGGTTTAAAATCGGGCGCCACTTCAATGCCCAACGCGGCATCGCTCTCGGCAAACTTCTCATTGAGGCGGGCGATGTCCTCAGCGCTCAGCCCCTCGAAGGGCGGCTGGTTTGAGGGCCAGCTCATCCCCCGCCGTTCTGGCGCCGCACCTCTTCTCTGAAGCGCTCGCCGATCACCACCGGATTGAGCTCGATCACCTCGACGGGAACATTGCCGCTCTCGCACTTGGAGACGATCACAGTCATCTGGCCGCCGTCGAGCGCGGCTTCAACCGCACCGGCGGTCTCCTCGGCGCTGCATTCCACCACATGCTCGCACCCGCAGGCCTCGGCCACCTTGGTGAGCGAGGTCTTGCGGCCGGCATAAGTGGGCTGGTCGCCGGTGGAGCCGTAGCTGCCATTGTCGATGATGAGGAGCACGAAATTGTCGGCCACATTGTTGGCGATGGTGGAGAGGGTGGCAAGGTTGGTGAGCACCGAGCCGTCGCCGTCGATCGCCACCACCTTCTTCGGCTGGCAAAGCGCCAGGCCAAGGCCGATGGAGGAGCACAGGCCCATGGTGCCCAGCATGTAGAAGTTGCTGGGCTGGTCGTCCAGCTTGTAGAGCTCCTGGGACGGCAGGCCGATGTTGCAGACAACGAGCGTGTCCTTGATGATCGGCAGCAGGGTTTTCAAAACATTATATCTGATCATTGTGCCGACCCCCAAAAGCGCGCGTCTGTAAGGATGGCCGTGGGCTTCTTGGCCATCTGGGTGTGTTTCAGGATGCCGTCGAGCTCGCCCACCTGATCGGCATGGCTGAAATGGTAGGTGGGGATGGCCAGCTGGTTGAGCAGGGCCTTGGTGTGCACCGCCATCTCCACCTGGCAGGCCACCTTCTCGCCCACCTCGCCGCGGTAGCTGATCAGCATGGGCAGGGGGATCTGGTAGTACTGGATCAATGTCGCCAGCGTATTCACCACCACGCCGATCGCCGTGTTCTGCATGATGATGCTCGGC
>CAJHYS010000436.1_pt1 | contig 36753 bp, 35 predicted proteins | sample 9198801 | NCBI WGS metagenome assembly CAJHYS01 (sample SAMEA7708368, study PRJEB35096) | sediment metagenome | biome: marine neritic benthic zone biome [ENVO:01000025]; feature: sediment [ENVO:00002007]; material: shallow marine sediment [ENVO:03000034] sea grass bed [ENVO_01000059] ...
GAGGGCAGCCGCGTTTGCTCGATCTGTGCTGGTGCCTTCGTTTTGGCCGAAAGCGGATTGCTGCAAGGCAGGCGTGTGACAACGCATTGGGCCTTCGCCAAACACCTTGCACAAAGCTACCAAGATATTGAGGTTGCTGACCGAAATCTGGTGCTGGATGACGGCGACGTCATATCAGCGGGCGGTATCCTTGCGTGGACCGATCTTGGCCTCACCCTGGTCGAACGTCTTTTCGGACGGAGCACGATGCTATCGACGGCCCGGTTTCTGGTCATTCAGCCGCCACGGGCCACGCAGCTTCCCTTCACCGAGTTTATCCCGGATTTCGATCATGGGGACGAGGCGATCTTGCGGGTCCAGCACCATATCCACGCCGATCTGGCTGCATCGCTGAACCTCGATGATCTCTCCGAAGTTGCGCATCTGGGAAAACGTACCTTCATGCGCCGTTTTGCCAAAGCGACGTCGCTCAATCCTACCGAGTACATCCAACAGGCCCGTGTTGCCAAAGCCCGAGGTATTCTGGAACTGACCACTCGTCCCTTGGATCAGGTCGCGTGGGAGGTTGGGTACAAGGACCCTTCTGCCTTTAGCAAAATTTTCCAGCGTATCTCTGGAGTTTCAGCCTCAGAGTACCGGCACCAATTTGGAGTGGGACTGGTGCATGGTTCAAACCAAACCATAGGAACTATTTCTGATGACTGATGCTCATGACAAACAGACGGCTGCGAAGGGTTTTGAACCAGCACCTATTCCCCAGAACGATACTGCCCGTCTTCACGAGCTCTCCAGACTCGGCTTGACTGAGTTTGATCGCAATGACCCGGATCTCGATGACATCATTCGCATTGCCCGAGCACTCACCGATACTCCAATCGGAATGATTAATATATTGGACCGGCCAGATCAGCACACTTTACGATCATGCGGGCTGCCTGTAGCGGCTCCGACAAAGGTTCTGACAGAAGATCTTCTCTGCCAGTTTGTCCTTGCACACGGAGATGTATTGGTCATTGAGGACATGCATACGGATGAGAGAACAAGAAACCACCCACTCGCCAATCCACCTTCATCTTTGCGCTTTTATGCCGGGGCACCATTAGTCACCTCGAGTGGCTACATTGTCGGAACTCTTTGTGTAATGGCACCAGAGCAAAAGATGCTGAACTTGCGCGTCATTGACGCCCTGCGCCGACTCGCCAATCAGGCCATTGGCGTGCTGGAAAGAAAACATCCCCGAAATACTGGCGATGTTGGTTCTCCTTCAAAAAAGAAAACGCCATCGAGTGGGCGGTTTTATCCACAAACCAGCGTCCTGTTTACCGACTTTGTTGCATTTACACGTCATACTGAGGCACTTGAACCAGCCGAGCTTTTGTCAGCCCTGTCTCGCTATTTCGGGGCTTTTGACAAGATATGTGATCGTTTCGGTCTCACGCCGATAAAGACCATCGGTGATGCCTATATGGCGGCTTCGGGAATTCCTGTGTCCAGCGCCGAACATGCCCGTAATGCTGTCGCCGCCGGGTTATCGATCCGGGACTACGTTGCTGCAGAAAATCTTGCGCGTGCGGCTTTAGGGGAACCGGCTTGGGAGGTTCGAATTGGCGTGCATTCCGGTCCTGCCATTGCGGGTAGTCTTGGCGAACGTGGTATTGATGTTTGGGGCAACACAGTCAATGTCGCGTCCCGCTTAGAAACCGCAGGCGAAGTGGGTCGTGTAAATGTATCAGAGGCAACTTTAACACTTTTGGGGAAGGCGGAGACAGAAGAGCGTGGAAGCCTGCCGATGAAAAACAAGGCTCCATTGCGAATGTACTTCATCAATCAACTGAACTGACACCAAGACGGTATTGTTCTCAGCACACGTTAGATTCGTCAGGAAAGTGTGCTCCAACGAACGGCAGCTTTGTCCGCATAGCAGACATTGTCCCAAGGAGGCCGCAGTTCCGTAGCGGGTCACAAACACCCTCTTGCAGCCTGCGGCTGATATGCCTGCTTCTGGACGGACAACCGCCGATGGCGCATGGGTCATGAGCCTGCGCCGGGCCCCAAACGCCGGCTTCCCAGAATGAGTGAATCTACGTGGCGCCGGACTTCATCCAAAAGCATGCGCTACAGGTCCTCGGGCCAAGCCGGAGGACGGGCTCATAAACAAGCTGCCTCCTTTATCTCGATGAAAATACGTAAACAGTATAGTGGGTTACGGTGAGAACCGCATAATCTGAATCACCCCTCAGGCCGCTTGGTCACGGTCTCCAACGGCCCCTTCGGGACGCATGACCTTGATCAAAACCGGGCAAATCACGCCGATGAGCGCCATCTGGCCCAAGGCCACGGTCCAGGCCATGGCGGACATGGAGCCGCCGAACTGATCCAGCACCACACCGATGATGAACGGGCCCACCGCGCCGCCGGCAAACCCAAGGGTAGAGTGGAGCGCCATCGTGGCGCCGCGAAGGCCCGGGGCCGAATTGCTCAAGGCCCCGGCCGTGATGGCGGAACTGTCGGCCATGATGGCCGCGTTGTAGAGCACGATGAAGAGGGCCGCGATGGCGTAGGTCATATGGGACGACGCGCCCGACGCCAGGGCGAGGGCGGCCGTTGTGAGCATCACCAAGATGACAATCAGCCGGCGTCCGAAGCGGATGCACAGCTCATTGCCGAAGATGGTCATGGGAAGGCCGAGGATAGTGGCTATGGCCGCGATGGTGACGGGAGAAAGCCAGGACGCCAGCCCCGTCCCGGTGCCGCCGCTCTGATGGGCGGCGAACACCAGAAAGGCAACGATCCAGGAGCGGATGGCGAAGAGCTCGCCCGTGTGCAGCGCATAGCAGATGGACCAGGTGACCGCCGTGCGGTTTGAGAAGACCTTGCCGATGGCCGAGAAGGGCACCGAGGTCGCGCCGGGATTTGAGGCCGGGATGGAGAAGAACACGGTGAACCCGGAGGCCACCGCGCAGGCGGCGCCGAACAGGAACACCGCCGGCCAGCCCGCCAGCATGAAGATGCCGTCAGCCAGCAGATAGGAGAGGGCTGCGCCGAAGCCGAACATGCCGGTGTAAAAGCCGGTGGCGCGCACGAACAGCCTGCCTTCGATATGGTCGCCCAGCGCCTTGAGCCCCGGCATGTAGGTGCCGCCGACGCCGGCGCCGATGAGCCCGTTGTAAAGCGATGCACTGGCCGGGCCGTCCGCCATGTAGGCAAAGCCGAGGGCGCCCGCCGCGCTCAGGAACGAGGAGAAGAGGTAGATGCGGCGCGGGTCGATCCGGTCGCTCAGGATGGTCAGAACCGGGACGGACAAGGTGTAGCCCACAAAGAAGGCGGCGCTGACCGAGCCGGCTTCGGTGCTGGTCATGGACCAGAGCCCGGTGAACTCGGGCAGCAGGGCCGGGTAGGCCGCAAAGCAGATCATGGAGAGGCTGTGGGCGATGCAGGCGGCAACGATCATGCCCGTTGCGGAGAGGCGAAGGCCCATGGCTTCAGTCCCAAGCCTTTGAGGCTTCGGCGCGGCCGCGGGGTTGAGGAAGCTGCGCCAACACCGCGCCGGCGATGACGAGGGCCGCGCCGACCATGTGGCCGGGCAGCACCTCAGCGCCGAAGGCCGCGCTCATCAGCACCACGTAGAACGGCACCATGTTGTGGTGCATGCCGGCGACGGTGACGCCCAGCTCGCGCGAGGCCCAGAACCACAAGGCCATGGAGAGCGCCAGGGAGCCCAGGCAGATCCAGGCCAGCAACGCCAACCCGTTGGGCGTGAGGTCGAGGCGGACCTCCGCCAGCCCCAAGGGCAGGCAGAAGGCGAAGACGACGAACGACACATAGCCGGCCGCCAGCATGGTGATGCCCGCCTGCGTGGTGGGGGCGAGGCCGGCGAAGCGGCGCAGGCTCTCGCGCGTGTACCAGGCAAACAGGAAGACGCCGGCCAGGATGAAGAGCTCGCCGCCGTTGAACTCAAGGGTGCCGGTCTTGCCGGCGAGCGCACACACCGCGCCGCCGGCCAGCGCCAGGGCAATGGCGGCGGAGAGCTTCAGGGTGATCCTCTCATCGCCTGCCATGAAGCCGATGATCGCCGAGCACAGGGGCAGCGTGGAGACGATCACCGCCGCGGTGACCGGGTGGGTCATGCTTTGCCCGATGACGAACAGGATGGTGGCAACGCCCAGGCCGGCGCCGCCCAGGATCACAATGTCGAAGCTGTTGGCGAGCCTGATGGCGCGCAGGGTGCCCGTGAGGGCCGCCACCAGCAACAGGGCCATGGCCGGGATGAGGTTGCGCGCCACCGACATCAGCACCGGGTCCCAGGTCTCCAGCAGCTTGGCGAGCAAGGGAAACTGCGTCGCCCAGGCGGCCATCGCCAGGAACCCGATCAAATTGCCTGTCAACCGCCCCGACATGAGCGCCCAATTCTCCGCAACGCAAGGGCGGCAACTTAGAGGCTATTCATGCAGCTGTAAAAGGCCAAAACGTCAGGGGGCTTCGTCGTAGAGCTTGACCGATTTGGGAAACTCAACCCAATGGTGTTTGCGCTTGGCCCACACATTGCGCACCGGCGCAGGGAATGCGGGGTCTGCGAAACACCCCACCGCCACAACCACCCGGCCGGGATATTCATCGAGGCCCCAGAACAGGGTGGTCCCGCACTCAGGGCAGAAATTCATGGACAAGGTGCGCCCGGCGTCCGAGCCGCGCTTGAACACTTTGGGCTGGCCTGAAACGAGTTCGAATTGGCTGGTGTTGAAAAACGCGGTCACGCCGAAGGCGCTGCCCGTCCGTTTCTGGCAGTCGGTGCAGCTGCACGAACTGACCAGTTCCGGCTCGCCCGTGGTGGTGATGGCAAGGTGCCCGCAGGCACAGCTTGCGGTGCGCTTAATAGGTATAGACATATTCGCCCCTTTCATTGCGCTTGGCGGTTACACGATGACATCTTCCAGTGCGTTGGGGTGGCGCGTTAGGCGCTCGTAACCATCTTCGGACACGATGAAACTGTCGCCAACTTGCGCTCTGAACGCAGGCGCATGCGTGACCGAACCATCCACCGCGAACACCATTCCGGGCTGAAGGACGGTCTTGTCGCCGAACACCAGCTGCGGTGTCTCCAGGAAGCTGAAGCCCGTGGCCCGCCCGCATCGAAACGGATAGTCGTAGCCGGCCGACTGGATGACCTCCGCATAGGCGCCATGCAGCTCCTCGGCCCGCACCCCGGGGCGCAGCAGGGCAAGGGCCACGGCCTGGCTGTCGAGCGCCACCTGGTAGACCGCCTCTTGGGTTTTGTCGCCAACCTCGCCGATCCAGAAGGTGCGGTCGAAGCCGAGCTTGAAGCGGTGGAAGTTGGTTATGCCGCAAAAGCACAGGAACACAGGCTCGCCGCGCCGCATGCGCCGGGTTGAGGCCCGGTGATGGGGCATGGTGATCTCAGCCCCCGACGCCATGATCTGCAGAAAGTGGGTGTTGGGCGACATGCGGGTGTCGGCATAATGGTCCTGCAGAAGCCTGGCGGCGGTGCGGGTGCCGGCGCTGGAGGTGGCGAGCGCAACCTCATATTCAGCCACCCCATCGCCGATGGCCTCGCGCCCGGCCTGCATCATGGCGTTGGCGACCGCGCCGGCATGGCGCGCCAGCTGAAGCTCCTCGGGCGATTTGATCATGCGCAGCTCGGCGACAACCGGTTCGATGTCGCTGACCCGGGCACCCTCTGTCACACCATCCACATAGGCCCGCACCATGGGCGGCATGCGGTCCTGCTCCAGGGCGATGTGCTTCACACCCTTCATGAGCCCCGGCAAGGCTTCGCGCCATTCTTCGCCCATGCCGTCGTTCCAGGGCACGATCCGGTCCACCTCAGCCGCGGCGCCGGCCATCTCCAGCTCCATGGTCGGCGTCATCAGGGCGCTCTCATCATCGCGCGGCACGGCCAGTATGGTGGGCCGGCCGAAGTCCATGTGGAGATAGTCGTAATAGCCGCTGAAATAGTAGACGCTGTCCTCATCGGTGATCAGGGCAAGATCGATCCCGGCCTCAGACATCCGCCGGCGCAAGGCCGCCATGCGCTTGGCGAACATCATGCCTCATCCGCCGGCAATTGCTGCTCGACCAGCGCGGCCCAGAACGATGAACCGATGGTCAAGGCGTCATCTGAGAAGTCGTAGTCGGCCGAATGGAGCGGCCGGGCGTTGGCCCCTTCCGTGCCGTTGCCCATGAGCACGAAGCAGCCCGGGCGGGCCTTGGCCATATGGGCAAAGTCTTCTGAGAACAGCTTGGCCTCGCTGTCACCGTCCACTGATGCGGCGCCCACAAGCGACACCGCAGCCCCGGTGGCCGCAGCGGCCACCGGCGCGGCGTTTATGGTGGCCGGGAAGATGGTCTCGTAGGAGACCTCGGCGCTGACCCCATGGGCGCTGCAGATGCCGGCCACGATCCGGCGCATATGGGCTTCGGTGGACTGGTTGATCTCAGGCGTCAGCGCACGGGCATCGCCGCGCAGGACGGCTGTGCCGGGAAGCACGTTGCGCTGGCCGTCGGTCTCAAACTCCGTGACGGACACCACGCCGTTGAGGCCCGGATTGAGCTTGCGCGAGACAATGGTCTGCAGGGCGTTCACAATCTCAGCGCCTACCACAATGGCATCCACCCCCATGTGGGGCAGGGCTGCATGCCCGCCTTGAGCGCTGATCTTGATCTCAAACAGGCTCTCGCTGGCCGTGATGGGGCCGGGCCGGGTTGCGAACGTGCCAAGCGCCATGCCCGGGATGTTGTGCATGCCGTAGACCTCGTCCACGCCGAAGCGTTCAAACAAGCCGTCTCCAATCATCGCCGCGGCACCGGCCCCATGTTCTTCGTTGGGCTGGAAGATGAAAACGGCCCGGCCGTTGAAGCTGCCGCTGGCCGCCAGATGCTTGGCTGCGCCCAGAAGCATGGTCGTGTGCCCGTCATGGCCGCAAGCATGCATGACCCCCTCGCTCTGTGAGCGGTGGCCGAACCCATTGCTCTCGTGGATGGGCAGGGCGTCCATGTCCGCCCTGAGGCCGATGCAGCCGGTGCCGTTGCCTTTCTGCAGGACGCCGACCACGCCGGTTTGCCCCAGGCCGGTGTGAACCTCCAGGCCGAAGCTTTCCAGCAATTCAGCCACGCGGGCCGACGTGCGGGTTTCTTCAAAGCCAAGTTCCGGATGTGCATGAAAGTCATGCCGCCAGGCCACCATCTCCTCGCGAAGCGCTGCGGTGGGGAGGTTTTGCATAGGCATGTGACGGGTCTCTGGTCTCAGGTGATGGGCAGAACGTTTGTGTACTTAACCTGATTTAGGGCGAAGGACGATTCAATTGACGACACCCCCTCAATCCGGGTGAGGGAGGTTTTCAGGAAGCGCTCGTAGGCCTCCAGATCCTGCGCCACCACCCGCAACAGATAATCCCTGGAGCCGGTCATCAGGTAGCACTCCAGGACTTCGGGGTGTTTGGCGATTTCCGCATCGAAATGGGTCATCGCCTCTTCGCGCTGGTGCTCCAGCTTCACCGACACAAAAACCGAGACCGGGAGCCCCACGGCCTTCTGGTCCACCAATGCCACATAGCGCGAAATGATGCCCTCGCGCTCCAGGCGCTTCAGGCGGCGCAGGCACGGGCTTGGCGACAGGCCCACGCGTTCAGCAAGCTCCTGGTTGGTGTAGCGGCCGTTCTCCTGGAGCAGGGCCAGCAGTTTGCGGTCAATCGCGTCTAAGGTAGACATGGCAATAATCTCACCGTTTTGGGGTCATTTTTGGTGTGTTATAGCAAATCAGTCCCTGTGTTTGGCATTATTTGGCAGGATCAGCCGGGCGCCATGGCGTATACTCGCGCCCATGACCAAGACCTCTCAGCCCTTGCCCGTTTCGATCGAGGATGTCCGCGCGGCAGCCTCTGCGATCGCGGGCGCGGTCAAGCAGACACCGTATCAGCAGAGTGAAACGCTGTCGGCCATGCTGGGCTGCGAAATCTGGCTGAAGTTTGAAAACCTGCAGTTTACCGCATCGTTCAAGGAACGCGGCGCGCTGAACAAGCTTCTGCAGCTCAGCGATGCCCAGAAGGCGCAAGGGGTGATTGCCATGTCGGCGGGCAACCATGCGCAAGGTGTGGCCTATCACGCCAAGCGGCTGGGCATACCGGCAGTGATCGTCATGCCGGAAGGCACCCCGACGGTGAAGGTGGTGGGGACCAGGTCCCATGACGCCACCATCATGCTGAAAGGGGCCACTTTGGAGGACTCAGCACAGTTTGCCGCCACCTACGGCGAAGAGCATGGCCTGACCTTCATTCATCCTTACGATGACCCGCTGATCGTCGCCGGCCAGGGAACGGCAGCTCTGGAAATGCTGGAACAGGGCCCGGCGCTTGATGCCATGGTGGTGCCCATTGGGGGCGGTGGGCTGATGTCGGGCATGGGGATTGTTGCCAAGGCCCTGGCGCCTCAGATGGAGGTGATCGGCGCGCAGAGCGCGCTTTATCCGGCCATGTATGCCGCGTTCAACGGCCAAGAGCTTCCTGAGGGCCTGGGCGGTGACAGTTTGGCCGAAGGGATTGCCGTCAAACGCCCCGGCAAGCTGACCACCGAGATCGTCAAGGCGGTGGTGGACGACATCGTGCTGGTTTCCGAAGCGCAGCTGGAGCGTGCGGTGACCCTGTTTCTCGACATTGAGAAGACGGTGGCCGAAGGCGCCGGTGCCGCCGGGCTTGCGGCTGTGTTGGCGGACCGTGAACGGTTTGCCGGCAAACGGCTGGGATTGGTCATCTGCGGCGGCAATATCGACCTCAGGCTTCTGTCGGATGTGTTGACGCGCGAGCTGGCGCGGGCAGGGCGCATTGCCCGGCTGACCATCGATGTGCGCGACCGGCCGGGCGAGCTCGCCACCCTGACCCGGATCCTCGCCGACCAGGATGCCAACATCCTGGATATCTCCCACCACCGGGTGTTCACCTCCACCCCGGCCAAAGGCGCCCGAACCATTTTTGAGATTGAAACCCGCGACCGGCAGCATCTGGATGATGTTGTGTATGCGATATCCGCGCACGGCTATACGGTCCGCCTGCGCGGCCCTGATGAGATTTGAGCCATGAAGCAAGACAGCCACGCCACATTGCCCTTGGAAGTTCTGGAGGATCTGGAAAAGCGGGTGCTCTACCTCTCCGCCCAGATCATCCACCATGCCAACCATGACCGGGTGAGCACCGATGGCCTCAAGGTGGGCGGCCACCAGGCCTCTTCGGCCTCGTTGGTGACCATCATGACCGCCCTCTACTTTGCGGTTCTGAAACCGGAAGACCGGGTTGCGGTGAAGCCGCACGCCAGCCCGGTGTTCCACGCCATCCAATATCTCTTCGGCAACCAGACCCTGGAGAAGCTGATCGACTTCAGGGGCATGGGAGGGGCGCAGTCCTATCCCTCCAGGACCAAGGACGTGGATGATGTGGATTTCTCCACCGGCTCGGTCGGGCTCGGCGTGGCGCTCACCTCGTTTGCCAGCCTGGTGCAGGACTACATCCAGGCCAAAGGCTGGGGCGCGGACTGGCCGGAGGGCCGCATGGTGGCCCTGGTGGGCGATGCGGAGCTGGATGAGGGCAACATCTATGAAGCCCTGTTGGAAGGCTGGAAGCATGGCCTGAAGAACTGCTGGTGGGTGATCGACTATAACCGCCAGAGCCTTGATGCGGTGATCTCGGACCGGCTGATGCCCAAGCTGGAATCGGTGTTTGAGAATTACGGCTGGCAGGTGCTCACCTTAAAATACGGCAAGAAGCTGGAGGCCGCTTTTGCAGAGCCGGGCGGCGAGGCCTTGCGCGGCTGGATCGACAAGTGCCCAAACTCGCTCTACTCGGCGCTGACGTTCCAGGGCGGCGAGGCCTGGCGGGCGCAACTGAACGAGGACCTGGCCGGCAACGCGCAAGCGCTGGCCCTGGTGGCGCGCTATGACGACACCGATCTGCCGGTGCTGATGACCAATCTGGCCGGCCATTGCCTGCAAACCCTGCTGGAGGCGTTCGCCAGCGTCTCTGACGACAAGCCGGTGTGCTTCATCGCCTACACCGTCAAAGGCCATGGCCTTCCGCTTGCCGGCCACAAGGACAACCATGCCGGCTTGATGAGCTCAGGCCAGATGACAGCGTTCAGGGCCGCCAACAACATTCTGGAAGGCCAGGAGTGGGAGAAGTTTGCCGGCCTCAACCGGAGCGCGGAGGATATGGAAACCGCGCTTGCCGGCGTGCGCTTCAATGCCCGGGGGACCCGGCGCCTCTCGGCGCCCAAGGTGGATGTGCCCGCGCTCACCTGGCCGGACATCAAGGGCGCCATGTCGACCCAGGAAGGTTTTGGCAAGCTGTTGGACGAGATCGCCAAGACCGAGAGCCAATTGGCTGAGCGCATCGTCACAACGTCGCCCGACGTCACCGTCTCCACCAACCTGGGGCCCTGGGTGAACCGGCGCGGCATCTTCTCGCTGGAGGAGCGCGAGGACGTGTTCCAGACACGCAAGCTCATGTCGGCCCAGCGCTGGCATATGGGGCGCGACGGCCAGCATATGGAGCTCGGCATCGCGGAGAACAACCTGTTCCTGCTGCTTGCGGCGTTGGGGCTTTCGCATGAGGTTTTCGGCACCCGGCTCTTGCCCATCGGCACGCTCTACGACCCGTTCATTCAACGCGGGCTCGATGCCCTCAACTATGCCTGCTACCAGGATGCCCGGTTCATTGTGGTGGCGACGCCGTCAGGCATCACGCTGGCGCCGGAAGGCGGTGCGCATCAGTCGATCAGCACGCCGCTGATCGGCATGGCGCAGGATGGCATCGCCTCGTTCGAGCCGTCTTACGTGGACGAATTGGCGGTGATCCTGGAATGGGCGTTTGACTATATCCAGCGTTCGCCCAAGACCGCCGAGAAGGACGAATGGGTGCACGAGCGCGAGGGCGGGTCGGTCTATCTGCGCCTCTCCACGCGCAGCGTCGACCAACCGGTGCGCGCGCTTGACGGGCAGATGCGCGAGGGCATCATCAAGGGCGCCTACTGGATGCGCCCGCCCCAGGAAGGCACGCGCCTGGCGATCGCCTACACGGGCACCACGGCCCAGGAGGCGCAAGAGGCCATGGGGCTCGTGCTGTCTCGCTTCCCCGGGGCGGGGCTGCTGACGGTGACCTCGGCCGACCGTTTGAACGCCGGCTGGAAGGCGGCGCAGACCGCCCAGCAGCACGGCAAGCGCGATGAGCTTTCCTATGTGGAGGAGCTTCTCGCCCCGCTTGACCGGGAGGCCCAGATCGTCACCGTGATCGACGGCCACCCCGCCGCGCTCTCCTGGCTGGGCAGTGTGCATGGCCACAAGGTGCAGGCCCTGGGTGTGGAGCATTTCGGGCAGACCGGCACGCTGGATGATCTCTACGCGGAGTACCGCATCAGCGCCGATGCGATCGTCGAGGCCTGCATGGCGACCCAGCCGGTGGTGCGCAGGGCTTAAGGGGCGAGCGCCCTGCGGTGGGCAGACCCATCGTTTAATCGCCGTCCCCGCGAAGGCATGACGGAGCGGTGCGGGTTCCGAGCTATGGGCCCCTGCTTTCGCAGGGATGTGGATGTCGCAGAATTGTTGCGGCGCACAATAATTTTTCCTATTTGTTGCAATAGCTTACAAGCAAATGGGTTCGTTTCGCAGTTTTACCTTTTCTGCCGCTGCAACCGATAGCTCGCAATGCGTGCATTGCCCTCTAAGCCAGTTCCAGCGCCCGGTCGGCTTCCGCTTCCTCCAGCAGCCATTCGCGGAAGGCGGCAACCTTGGGGTCGTCCTTGGTGGCCATGGGGCTCACCACATAGAAGCTGTAGGCGATGGGGATCTTCAAATCGAACGGCGCCACCAGGCGCCCGGACTTCAGGTCGAAGTGAGCAAGCGCTACACGGCCAAGCACCACACCGGCGCCTTCAACCGCCGCATCCAGGCCATGGTCCGCCAGGGTGAAATGCACCCCGCCGTCAAGGTTCACGTTGGTCACTCCGGCCGCCTCGCACCAGGTCTGCCAGCTTGGCACATTGTCGAAGAAGCTGAGGCTTTCATCATGGATCAGCACGTGATGGGCAAGATCGGCAGGCTTGCGCAGCGGGTGTTCGTGGCTGTCGGCCACAAGGTCGGGGCTGCAAAGCGGCGTGACATAGTCGCTGATCAGGCGCTCTGAGTGCAGGTTGGGATAAGCGCCGGTGCCGAACCGGACGGCAAGATCGATCTGCTCGTTCTCAAAGTCGGAGATCTGCAGGTTCGCCGAAATGCGCGGGTCGATATCCGGATAGCGCTGGATGAAACGGTAGAGCCGGGGTGCCAGCCACTTGGCGGCAAAAGCCGGGCCAACCGAAACAACCAGGATGTTGGTCTCGGTGCGCCGGCGCAGGGTGCGCATGGCTTCGTCCATGCGTTCAAACCCGGCCCGGATGCCCGGGAAAAGGGCCTGGCCCTGGGGCGTGAGTTCTATCGCCCGGTTGAGCCGGTTGAAGAGCTTGACGCCCAAAATATCCTCAAGCTGGCGCACCTGATAGCTGAGCGCGGCCGGGGTCACATGCAGCTCTGCGGCAGCATGGGTGAAACTCATGTGCCGGGCGGTGGCCTCGAAAGCGCGCAGACCGTTCAGCGAGGGTAGGCGGTAGGCCATGGAGATCGTTTTTCAAACAAAGAAATTTTAAGTGACGTGCAAGAATAACTCGTTTGTCGCATAAGCGCAATCTCACTATGTATGGTGCCAAGAAGAACTTCGAGATTCGTTCTGAAGTTTGTTAATAGATTGAAAAGGCAATAAAAATGAAACATTCGATTGAAAATTACGATCCGAAGTACATGGACGAGTATCTGAAGGCCGGTCGCCGGGAACGCGCTCTGGCGTTTCGCGACGTGATGAATTCACTCAAGCGGTTTTTCACAAAACCGTCACAAACCGGCGGCTCCGCCCCTCTGGGCCGTCCCAGCACCTCCACGGCGTGCTGAGGTGCCTGGCAAGCATAACTTCCTTCTGGCCAACATCCGCCTCCCGCAGTAAACCAGCAGAACGTTTTTGCTGATGCGGGAGGACGGACATGGCAACCATTTGCATTACCGGCCCCAACAGGGGCATCGGGCTGGAACTGGCCCGGCAATACCGCAACCGCGGTGCTGATGTCCTGGCCGTGGTGCGCGTGCCCACCGCGGAACTGAGCGCGACCGGCGCTGAGATTTTCTCAAACGTTGATGTTTCAGATGCCCGATCGGTGCAGCGCCTGGCACGCGAGCTTGCCGGCCGCAAGATCGATGTATTGATCAACAACGCCGGCATCTTTCATGACCGCAACGGTCTGGCGGAGACCAACCTTGAGGCCGTGCGCCAAGAGATCGAGGTCAATACCATGGGCCCGCTCACCATTGCCCAGGCGCTTTGCCCGCTGATCGCAGACGGGGGCAAGCTGGCGATCGTCTCTTCAAACCTCGGCTCCATCCACAACACTTCGCGCGCCTCGGGCTACGGCTACAACATCTCCAAGGCGGGGGTGAACATGCTGGGCAAGATGCTCTCGTTGGAACTGGCGCCGCGCAACATCGCGGTCCTGCTGTTGCATCCAGGCTGGGTGGCCACCGACATGACCGCGCACGAGGGCCCGGTGTCGGCGCCGGAATCTGCGGCCGGCCTGATCCGCGAAATCGATGCGCTGAGCATGGAGAGCACGGCCGCTTTCCGCAGTTGGGATGGCCAGGACCTACCCTGGTGACGGGCTGGCGTCCCCTTTGCCTGGGGCGCCATATGCTTCAAAATAAGCCTCAAATGTGGCCAGAAGCTGCGGGTGGCGGATTTGCAGTCCGTGCGCGCTCACATTGTATTTCATGGCCTTGGAGAGCCGCTGGTAGTTTCGCATAACGCGGGTGAGAGGCTTGTAGGTGAGGGCCTGCTCGGCCTCTTTGGTGAGCACCAGTTCGATCACCGGAACCTGGCGGTTGCGGCGCGGGCGGAGCTCTTCCACATCGCGCCAGGACACCGTGTCCGGCGACAGCCTGCGGTCGCACACGCCGTCAGGCGAGAGCGTGAGGACGGGCGCTGAGGTGCGGAACATCAGCTTGGCGAGCAGGACCGACAGGGCCACCAGGGCGGCGGTGCCGGCGAGGAAGCCGATGAGGGCGGTGGTGGTGAGGATGTTGGCATTCAGCCACACGGCGGCGGCAACGCCCAGGCCGGCCAGCACCGTGAGCGTCAGAAAGCCCAGGGTCTGCGACCTGGAGGCGCTGATCTCGATGGTTTGGCTGGGGTCGACAGTACCCTTTTGCTTTCTCGCCATTGCGGCCCTTTCGGCCCTGGTTTGCCCGAGCAAATCCCAATACCCGGTCATTGTTGCACCAAGCTTGCCACATTGAGTTGGTAGCCGAGAATATTGAGAGAGAAACATTGACGTGATCAGTGTGCATCCGCTAAGGCCGGGTATCCCGGAATTTGGAGCTTTGAGATGTGGCGTTTTGCGGTTGTCGGCCTGTTGGCCCTGCCTTTGGCGGCATGCCAGACGGGCAAGCAGTCTGACGGCATTATTGGCGCCTACCAGCGCACCGAGACCGTGCGCTACAACAAGCGCGATTACACGGTCAGCTTCATCTACGATGACAGCGCAAAGGCCTATAACGTGAAGGTGCGCCGGCCGAAACGGCCCATGGATGCCGGCGCAGGCGACCGCAACAATGCCACCCAGATTGCCGCCTCCACGGTGAGCTACTATGCCTGCCCGACCGGCTTTCGGGCCAAACCCACCGGCCCTGCCTCCTACAACAGCGCGCAATGGTCGGTGACCACACGGTGTGCCAAGACCGGATGATGGATGTGGCTCTACTCAGTGAGTTGCGATGAGTGAAGCCACCCGGGCCGGCGCCCAATCTGCTGCACCGTCCAAGGCCGGCTTAGGCATCGTTCTGGCCCTGCTGGCCGTGGCCTGCTTTTCCGGCATGGACGTACTGGTGAAATGGCAATCGGCCACCTATGCGGTGGTCCAGGTGATCTTCTTCCGCAGCATATTGGCCTTTGTGCCCCTGGCGCTGATGGCGGCCTTCAACGGCGGTCTTGAGGCTGTGCGCCCCAACGATGTGTGGGCCCACATCTGGCGCTCGCTCATCGGCTTGGCGGCCATGACGTCGCTGTTCATGGCATTTTCATTGATGAAGCTGGCCGATGTTGTCGCCATCGCGTTTGCCGCGCCGATATTCGCCACGGCGCTTTCGGTCCCGATCCTGGGCGAAAAGGTGGGGCCGCGCCGCTGGTTTGCCGTGGCCATGGGGTTCATCGGCGTGTTGATCATCATGCGGCCCGGCACGAGCGCCTTTGAACCGGTCGCTCTCATCGCCCTGTTCGGAGCGGCGTGCGTCGGCATCACCACGGTCTATGTGCGCAAGCTGACGCGGACCGAAAGCAACGGCTCCATCATTTTCAGTTTCACGCTCACCACCACTGTGGCCTCAGCGGCGCTGTTGCCGTTCTTCTGGAAGACCCCGGGCAGCGCAGACCTTGTGGCGCTCTGTGCCATCGGCCTGTTGGGCGGCGTGGCACAGATCTTTCAGACCGGCGCGGCGCGCAATGCGGAGGTGGCGACCATCACGCCGTTCAAATACACCGCCCTGTTGTGGGCGATGTTCTACGGTTATCTGATTTGGGGCGAGGTGCCTGACGGCTGGACCTTGCTGGGGGCGGCTATTGTGGCCGGCTCGGGATTGTTTATTGTGTTGCGTGAAGCGCATTTGAAACCCGACCGCGCACGCCGCATCCGGCGCTGGACGCTGTGGCCGCGCGGCTAGTGCCCCGGCCGCTATGAGCAAGCCTGATCACAAGGAACTTCTCGCCAATCTGCCCGCGGAGACGCGCAAGCGGCTGGTGGCGCAGGCGGACGGGCCGGGCGTGTTCCATTTCGCCCTGCATTTCGGCGCGATCGTGCTGGGGGCGGTGCTGATCGCGCTGGCTGTGCCGGCATGGCAGGTCTTGCTGCCCGTGCAAGGGCTGTTCATCGCCTTCCTGTTCACGCCCTTGCATGAAACCATTCACCGCACCGCGTTTCGCAGCGACGGGCTGAACAGCACCGTTGCCGCGATTTGCGGCTTTGCCGTTTTGATTGCGCCGAACTGGTTCCGCTATTTCCACTTTGCCCATCACCGCTTCACCCACGAGCCGGGCAGGGACCCGGAGCTCGACACCGCGAAGCCGGAAACCCTCGGGGCCTACCTGCTTTACGTCTCAGGCGGGCCGGTCTGGCTCGGCAATGTCAGGGTCTTGTTCAGCAATGCTCTGGGGCGGCGGGACGATCCTTACGTGCCGGCGCGGGCGCGCGGCAAGGTTGTGCGCGAGGCCCGGCTGTTCCTTTTGGCCTATGGCGCCATCGCTGCGGCCAGCATTGCCGCGCAGAGCGCTGTGCTCTTCTGGGTCTGGGTCCTGCCGGCGCTGCTGGGCCAGCCGTTCATGCGGCTTTATCTGTTGGCCGAGCATGCGCGCTGTCCGCATGTGGCCAGCATGCTGGAGAACACCCGCACCACGTTCACGAACCGCTTCGTACGCTTCATCGCCTGGAACATGCCTTACCACATTGAGCACCACACCTATCCGGCCGTGCCGTTCCACAAGCTGCCGGCGTTCCATCAGGTGATCAAGGCTGAGCTTGGCTGCACGCAAGAGGGCTATGCGCGCTTCCACAAGAACTATGTGGACGCGATCTCCGACGGCAGCCTGAACTCTTAGGGGTCCAGCGCAATCTCCGTCATCTTGCCGGCGGTGATCTCAACCTCCGCTTCGGCCTGCTTACCCTTCAGCTTGCCGAGCAAGAAATATTTGCCGGCCGGCAGCAGAACCGGGCGCCCGGTGTGGAAGGCCTTGATCCGGGTGCGCTTGCCCTCAAGGTCCTTTTCCGCCTCGAACACGGTGACGTGGGTCTTGCTCTGGCTTTGCACGTTGAGCGAGCCTGCATTGATGTTGAGCGTGACCTCGCTGAGCTTGCCGGCGGCAAGCGCCACGTCCACGCCGCTCCTGGGCAGGCCCGAGCGGCCTTCCACATAATAGCTGCCGGCGGCCAGCTTGAAGGTGGTGCGCGCATGGCCGCTTGCCACCTGTTTGCGCTTGCCGTCCAGGCCCTTTTCGGCCTCGAAGATGTAGACGTAAGCGTCCTTGAGCGGCTTTGCCCCTTCTGCCGGAACCACGCTTATCTTCAGTCCGCCAACGGCGGCCACCAGGGTTTCCTCGCTGCGTTTGCCCGAACCGATTTCAACCTCTTTGGCGGCAACCGCTTTGCCCACGGTGCCGGTGACGTAGTACTTGCCGGCGGGCAGGGTGAAGGTGGTGCGCTGATTGCCGGCGGAGACCTGGCGCCGCTTGCCGTCCGCCTGAGGTTCGGCCTCGTAAATGCGCACATAGGCATCGCGCACCGGCTTGCCGCCTTCCTCGGCCAGCACATCGACTTTCAAGGTTCCCGATCCCAGGATGATGTCGAGATCGGATTTCTGCCCCGCGGCAATCTCCGTTGTCTGTGCGGCGGCCGCCTTGCCGAGCTTGGCGGTCACCTGGTAGGTGCCGGCCGGCAGGGTGAAGACCGTTCTCTGATTGCCGGCCGTCACCTGGCGCTTCTTGCCGCTCGCGTCCGCTTCAGCCTCGTGAACATAGATATACGCCTTGCTCAGGGCTTCGCCGCCTTCGCTCGCCACCGGGTTCACTTTGAGCAAGCCGGCATTGAGGATGATTTTAGCCTCGTTCTGAGCGTTTTCCTCAACCTTGGCCTCCACACCGCCCAAGGCGGCGCCCACCTTGCTGGTCACATAGTAGCTGCCCGGCTTCAGCTTGAACGGATTGCGGCTTGAGCCTTCAGCGATGGATTTCTCCGCCTTGCCCGGCTTCACGCGCACATAGGCCCGGTCGAGGGGCGGTTGGTCTTCTGAGAGCTGGACGTCCACCTTCAGCGTTGCCGGCCCCACAGGAGCGGCTGGTTTTGGGTCCGCTTCCTTCACCTCGGCCACGACCTGCCCAATCGCACTGCCCAGTTCGTTGGCGCTGTCGGCGGCCAGATATTTGCCGCCGGTCTCTTCGGCCAGGCATTGCAGGCTCGCGGTGTCCTGCTTGCTGAGATCAAACCCCACCACATGCACGGTGAAATCAATGCCCTGACCCTCAAGGTCACGGGCCAGAGCGCAGGGGTCGGCATTGCAGGTTTCCAGGCCGTCGCTCACCAGAATGATCGTTGCCTTCTCTTCGCGGTACTTCAGCTCTTCGGCGCTCAGCCGAACCGCATCGGTGATCGGCGTCTTGCCCTTGGGCTGCAGCGTTCCGATCACCGCCATGTAGCTCTTGGCATTTACCGGCCCAAGCGGGATCACGGTCTGAATGTCCTTGCAATCGCCTTTGGAGCGGTGGCCATAGGCCATCACGCCCATGTTCACCTTGCCTGCCAGGTCGCCAAGCACCTGGCCCACCACACGCTTGGCAATGCCGATCTTGGGCTCACCATCGACCCGGCCCCACATGCTGCCCGATGCGTCCAAAACCAGCATCACGTTCTCTTCGGCGGCCTGGGCGGAGCCGGCCAGCAGAAGGAAGACGAGCGTCAGAAACCTGGTTAAGGCTGATAGGCGGTTGAGCATGGCGTGGTGTCCCCCCTAATTGAAAGAGTTGGTGTTTCGCTTTAACATGCAAAATTGGTAGGGGCGGTGCAATCGGCCAGGATCACGTGGTATGGTTCAAGCGCACGATTGCGGGGAAAGGTCGCAGGACCCATGCGTTCATGTCATCTCAAAAGGTCGACCTGGAGGGCCGTCCATGTTCTGTTGGCTTTTTATGGGCTCTCCGCCTGCTCCTCCGACAACAGCGTCAACCGATTCCTTTCTGATGCCGCCGACAAGATCAACTCGATCGACACGCGCATTGTGGGCAGCCAATCCACCGCGACCGGCTGCCGGCCCGACCCCTATGCGCCGGCGATTACAGATCCTGCGCCGTTGTTCGCCGGCCAGACCTTCACCTACCAGCGCGGCCAGGAGCACAAAGGCAAGATCACCTATCAGCAAGGCGGTTCGTTCAGCTGGGAGAACGAAGACGGCACCAAGGCCGGCACCGGAAACTGGACAACCGATGGGGCAAAATGGTGCGAGAGCTTCAACGCTTCGGCCCACAATGAGGCGGTCTCGAGCCGCTGCTGGCCGGTGATCCGTTCCGGCGGCGCGCTGTGCTATGGGGTCACCAGGCTGGTTCCTGAACAGCCAACGATTCCACCGGGCTAGACTGATTAACGGCGGTTAACCGGCTCTGCAATTTTTGCATAGCAGGGGTGAATAAATAGCATTGGCCAAAAGGCCCCTGCGCTCCTATTTGAGCATTAACCGATGCGCTGGTGCAAAGGGGTAACGCTCTTGAAGGAGTAAATAAAATGGCCCTGCTTTCTATGATCCAAAACTGGCTGCGTACCCGCAACCTCCGCGAACAGCTGATCTCGCTGTCCGACCACCAGTTGGACGACATCGGTATGTGCCGCGCCGACATCCCGGCCTAAGGACAACACCCTCCCAAATCTCTAAGAGAGCTAATCCGCCGCGAGCTCTGCCAGTTCGCGGCGGATTTTGCTTATCTGGGCCTCAGCTTTGCTGAGTTCCGCCTCCGTCAGCTTCAAATTCTCTTCCAGCAGCGCGCGTTGCTGCTCCACAGCCGGACCGCGCCCGCCCAGGCGCTCCAGCCGGTCGCCCAAGCGTCTGCCGGTGTGGCGAAACTCTGAAAGCGCCTGGTGGAGTTGATCGCACTTGGCTTCTTCGGCCTGCAACAGGCGCTCAAGCCTGGCGCGCCGGGCACCAGGCTCAAGGTCTTCTGCTGGCATCAGGCCTCGGCGCTTTCATCCCAGCCTGCGACCGCCTTCACCTCAAGGAAGTCTTCCAGACCCCAGGTGCCGCCCTCGCGCCCGTTGCCCGACTGTTTGTAGCCGCCGAACGGGCTGCCCGAAGCGCGCTGCGCACCGTTCAGCTGGACCATGCCGGAGCGCAGCTTGCGGGCCACGTTCTGCACCCGCCTATGGTTGCCGCCCTGCACATAGGCGGTGAGGCCATAGGCGGTGTCGTTGGCGATCTCGATGGCCTCTTCCTCAGTGTCGAACGGGATGATCGAGAGCACCGGCCCGAAGATCTCTTCGCGTGCGATGGTCATTTCGTTGTTCACATCGGCAAACACCGTCGGGCGGGCATAGTAGCCGCGGTTCAGCCCGTCCGGGCGCCCGGTGCCGCCTGCAACCAGCCGGGCACCTTCATCAATGCCCGCCTGAATGAGCCGCTGCACCTTGTCGTACTGCATCTCCGAGACGAGGGGGCCGATGTGGCGGCCTTCCTCTGCCGGATCGCCGACTTCGGTTTTCTCCGCGGTGGCCGCGGCCACTTCCACGGCCGTGTCATAGACCGAGCGCTCCACAAGCATGCGGGTGGGGGCGTTGCACGATTGGCCGGTATTGTTGAAGCAATGGATGGCGCCGCGTTTCACTGCCTTTTCGGTATCTCCGTCGGCAAAGATGATGTTGGGGCCCTTGCCGCCCAGCTCCAGGGTCACGCGCTTGACCGTGTCGGCTGCGCCCTTGGTGACCGCAATGCCGCCGCGGGCCGAGCCGGTGAACGACATCATGTCGATGCCTGGATGGGCCGACATGGCTTCGCCCACGGTCGGGCCATCGCCGTTCACCAGGTTGAAGACGCCTGCCGGGAAGCCGGCTTCGTCGATCATTTCAGCAAACAGCAGGGCCGACAGCGGGGCGATCTCAGAAGGCTTCAGCAACACGGTGCAGCCGGTGCCCACGGCCGGGATCACCTTCAGGGCGATCTGGTTCATGGGCCAGTTCCACGGGGTGATGAGGCCGCACACGCCGATCGGCTCGTGGATGATGTGTTCTTCGGTGGCGTTCTCGCGCAAAGGATGCTCGTAGACGAAGCTCTTCAAGGTTCTGATGAAGGACTTGATGTGGCCGAGACCGGCAGCGGCCTGGGCGTTGGTGGAGAGCGTGGTGGGGGCGCCCATTTCGCTGGTGATGGCCGCGGCCATTTCGTCCATGCGGCCGGCATAGATCTCCGCCAGCTTCTCAACATAGCCGAGGCGCTCTTCAGGGCTGGTCTCGCTCCAGGTGGTGAACGCCTTGCGGGCGGCGGCAACGGCCTTGTCCACATCGGCCTTGGTGCCGAGCGAGATCACGGCGCAGGGCTCCTCGTTGGCCGGGTTGATCACATTGAAGTCGTTGGCTGTGGTGGGCGCAACCCAGGCGCCGTCGATGTAGAAATCGGTCTTTCTGAGCATAAGATACCTCGTACGATGGATGCGGTGGGGCCGCGGTGGGGCTCGGCGGGCTGAATACAAGGTGTGCGGCCTGAACTCAAGGCACCGCCTGAGGCAAGCGGCCAGATTGGGCCAACGGCCGCATTTGAGCAACGGCGCTGTACGCGGGCCAGCCATGCGTGGTGGGTATGGGTTCAGGTTTGGACGGGTGTGGGGCCGGTCACATCGATAATCGTGATCTCCGGAGGCACGCCGAAGCGCACGGGCAAGATGGAGTTTCCAAGGCCACCGGAAACAACCAGATGGCGCGGCGGCGCGCCGGGGCGAGCTGCGGTCTCCGTCACGTGGCCGTAAGCGTAGCGGTTGCCGTATCTTGACGGCACCACCGGCGAATAGCCCATCAGGCGAACCTGGCCGCCATGGGTGTGTCCGGAAAGTGTGAGGCAGACCCGGTCCGGCACTTTTGGGAAGATGTCCGGCTCATGGGCCAGCAGCACCACGGGCGCCCCATCGCCAGCCTTGGCCAGGGTGCCGGTCAGATCATCGATGCCTTTAAACCACCTGCGCCCGGACTTCCCGCGCCTGATGAGCGCAAGCTGATCGCCGAGACCGGCAAGCCAGAAGCGGTGGCCTTTGTGATCTAACCTGGAAACCTCGTTCTCATGAACCTTGATGCCGACCCGTTCCAGCGCCAGCCGGCCGAATATGGGGCCGGCGCCGCGCCTCTGCGCGGTCCTGTCATCCCACCAATCGTGATTGCCCATCACGGCATGAACGCCCAAGGGGGCTGTGAGGCCGGAGAGGGCCTTTGACCAGTCCCGTGAATGCACCCGGTCGGTGACCCATGGGTGGCCCGCAGCGTAGTCGCCCAGAAGCACGGTGAGATCGGGTTTGAGAAGGTTGGTTCGCGCTGCGATCCGTTCGATGCGCCGAGGCGACATCCAAGGCCGGCAGGCGTGGATATCGGCCAGAGCCGCGATCCTGGTGCGCTGGCCGGCGGGCCAGGCGTCCACCACCACCTCATGATGTTTGACGCGCAGGCGGAACGGTTCGATGCCCAGGCCATAGCCGCCAAGCGCCAGGCCGCCGGCGAAGGTCACGCCCAGTCTTTTGAAAAACGCCCGCCTGGTGATCATTGTTCGCCTGCCCTTCGCTCCGCTTTTGCGCCCATTCGGGTGAAGCAGGTAAGGCACGGTTGTGAGGGCGGAATGGATGAATTCAGCAGATTTCGTGCAGGTCAGTCGTCATCTTTCCTGCGCCGGAACAACAACAACAGGGGCGCTGCTGCGGCGCTGCAAATGGCGATGATCATGAAGCTGTTGTTGTAGGCGATCATTGCGGCCTGGCGCGCGATCTCGCTGTTGAGGGTCGTGAGGCCTTCAAGGTCTCCCAACGACCAGCCGCCGCGCAAGGTTGTGTAGCGCCAGAGCTCGTTGAACGGGTTCACATGCTCGGTCAGCAGGGCATGATTGATCTGGCTTTGCCGCGTGTGCAGCCCGATGATCAGCGCCGTGCCGATCGCGTTACCGATGTCATAGGTCAGATAGAACAGAGCAAAGCCCTGGTTCTGTATCGCCCCCTCCAGTTTGGAGAGCACCAGCCTGTTGAGCGGGGCCCACAGCAGGCTGGTGCCGATGCCTTGCAGGAAGTTGGTCCACATGACCTCGAACGGCAGCACCTCGGGCGTCCAATAGGCCATGCGCCAGGACGGGATCAGGGTGAAGGCCAAACCCAGGATGACCAGCGGGCGCGGGTCAACGCGCTCCTTGATCTGGGTCATGATGATCAGACCGGAGATTGAGCCGAAGCCGCGGACGAACAAGAGCTCGCCTATTTCAATTGCCGGATAACCGGCGATCTGTTGCAGCATGAGCGGCAGCAGCAAAAGCGGCAGGAAGATCACCGCGCCCATGATGAAGACCACCACCATGCCGAGGATGAAATTGCGGTCGCTGAGCAACCGGCGGTCCACGAAGGTGTTCTTGGCGGTGAAGGTGTGGGCGAAAAACATGTAGAGCAAGAGCACTGAAAAGAAGGTGCCGGCGATGATCTCGTTGGAGGAGAACCAATCCAGATGCTCCGCGCGCGCAAGGGTGTATTGCAGCAGGGCCACGCCGCAGATGAGCGTGGCAAAGCCGATCCAGTCGAGGCGCTGGGGCTGGCGCGCCGTCTTGGGCACCATGCTCCAGCCCAAAGCGAACACGGCCATGCCCAAGGGGATGTTGGCATAGAAGATCCAAGGCCAGCCGAAATGTTCAATCAGGTATCCGCCCAAGGCGGGCGCCACCACATTGCCGGTGACGAAACCCAAGGCCCAAAGCGAGGTGGCTTGCGTGTAGCGCTCCCTCGGGAACGCATTGACCACGATGAGCTGGCCCAACGACAGAAGCGGCGCTCCGGACAGGCCCTGAACGAAACGCCAGAACACTTCTGCCTCCAAGGACATGGAGGCGCCGCAGCCCACAAGCGAGACCGTGTAACCGCCGAGGCCCAACAGAAAGAGCTCCTTGCGGCCCATGCGCGAGGCCAGCCAGCCAATGCTGGCGGTCATGGCCGCGCCGCCCACCACGAAGGCGATCATGACCCAGGCGATCTGGTCGTTGGTGGCTGCAAAGGTGCCCTTCATATCGGGCAAGGCCACGCCCACGGAGTTCCAGGTGAACGAATATGACCAGGTGCCCGCGGTGCCGCACACCACAATGGCCCAGCGCTGAAAGCCGGTGGGCAGGCTGTGCTCGGATGTGGCGGCGAGGGTCATGCTATCGCAAGCGCCTTTGCGTGAAAAAATCTAACCTGGAACCGTTCGACCTTGAGGCAGGGAGGGATGCGCGGCTTTGCGAGCGCTTCGGACCTTGAATCCGATGTGCCTGGTAAGCTTTTGAAACGAGTGTTTTTTCGTGCAGGTTCATCGCGTGTCAGTCTGGCTCAAGCTATGCCTGACAGTGTACGGCATTGGGCGGGCGCCGCCAGTCCTATTCACCCTGTCCGGGGCGCCTGAGAAGGCAGTTTTGTCTTGACGTTTGCGGCGAAAAGGAATCAGCTCGCAGGAGTGAGCCGGGCGTTCGCGCGCATCGGTTCAGAGTATCAGCTTATGACAAAGCGCAAGACCTCAATTCTCCGTGGACTTCTTCTGGGCGTGGTGCCGTTTGTGCTCATCGTTGCCGGGGCGGCGATCTATGCCTCGGGCGGTCGCTATGTCGGCAGCGAGAATGCCTATGTGAAGGCCGATATCATCCAGATCAGCCCGGAGATCGAGGGCAGGGTGGCCGAGGTTCTGGTGCGCGAGAACGAGGCGGTGAGTGCCGGTCAGGCGCTGTTCCGGCTCGATCAGAGACCGTTCGAAATCGCCTTGGCCGAAGCAGAAGCAGAGCTCGCCAATGCGCGCCACAAGATCGCTTCGGTGCAGGCGAACTACCAGGAAGTGCTCACCGAGATTGAATCGGCAGAAGAACGCGTGCGCTATCTGAAGCTGGAGGTGGTGCGGCAGGGCAAGCTGAAGACCACAGGCTTCGCGGCCAGCTCAAAGCACGAGAAGGCCGAGCACGAGCTCTCCATGGCCAAGCGCTCGGTCCTGTCGAGCCGCCAACGTATGAACAAGGTTGTGGCCGAACTGGGCGGCGACCCGAAACTGCCGGTGGAACGCCACCCGCTGTTCCTGGCCGCATTGGCCAAGCAGGAGCGGGCCGAACTTGACCTTGCCCGCGCGGAAGTGCGCGCGCCAGCGGCCGGGCGTCTCAGCAAGGTGACGCTGCAGGGCGGCGAGCACATCGAGGCGGGCAAGCCGGTGTTCGCGCTCGTGCGCACCGGCGCCTATTGGGTCCAGGTCAACATCAAAGAGGTGAAGCTCACCCACATTGCGGTGGGCCAGAAAGCCACCGTGGTGCTGGATGCCTATCCAAACGTTACCTGGGAGGCGGAGGTGGAGAGCATCAGCCCGGCCACCGGGGCCGAATTTGCCCTGCTGCCGGCCCAGAACGCCACGGGCAACTGGGTTAAGATCGTTCAACGCGTGCCTTTGCGGCTGAAGCTGGCGCCGCGGCCCAGCTCACCCCCGCTCAGAGCCGGGATGACGGCCTCGATCAGTATCGACACGGGCCATGAGCGCAATCTCTCAGCGATCGCGGCGAACCTGTTGCCGAAATGAGGTCAGGCTTGAAAAGCCGGTTCCAATCTGGATTTGTGCGCTGCTGCCCTCGGCCTTGAGCCGAGGGCCGCGAGAGATCTGAGATTTCCGCCCTGGGTCCTCGGGTCAAGCCCGAGGACGACAACGGGGTTGAGGGCGTGGCCGCGCGTTACGCCGTTCCGCTCATGCGCCGGCGGCGTTCCTTGAACTTCTGGTGGGAGGCGTCGGTGCCGTCGTGGAACGAGCCGAACCACTTGTCCCACGGCACCTCCAGGTTGCCGTAGTTGCACTCAAAATAGCGGTGATGCATCTGATGGTGGAAGGTGCCGAGCGCGAGCCGCGTCTTGTCCTTGACCACCAGCCCTTCAAAGCCGGTGTGGGAGGTCGCGGCGGTGAGCGCCTGGTGCTGCATGTGGAAGAGGATGTGGATGGGGTGGGCGGCCACAACCCAGTGGATCAGGATGGACGAGAAGAACAACAGGTGCTCCACCGGGTGCATGGAGAGCCCCGACCAGGGGCCCACATTGGTGTTGCGGTGGTGCAGCGCGTGCACGGCCTTGTAGAGCGGCGGCCAGTGGATCAGGCGGTGGATCCAATAGAAGTGAAACGAGATCCACACCGGGGTGAGAAACAGAAGCAGGACGAACCACACAGGGCTGGTGCTCCAGGCAAGCATGGGCGCATAGCCGTTGGCCATGGCCCAGAACATCAAGACCTCATAGGCGGTCCAGAATGCCACGCCGCTGCCCAGCGACCAGAACATGTTGTCGTAGAGCTGGCGCTTGAAGGTGAAGGCGCGGGCTTTGGCGCTGAGTTCGCGCACATCATATTGCAGATCCTGGGCCTGGCGCCGCCAGGTGTAGAAGTAGAGATGCAACCCGCCTGCCACCAAGAGCAGCAGAAGGAAGTTGCGCACATAGATCTCGGCGATCCAGCCAAAGGCGAGGGTCTTGCTCTCCGCCAGAGAGGGCTGGAACCAGAACCACGAGATGGTTGCAACAATCACCAGGATGGAGTTCTCCGCAATGGCGAACCATCTGTCGGCGATCCATTTGAGATAGTTCAGTGGCTTTAAGGGCCAGGTGAACAGGGGCGAAGCCTGAATGGGCACCAGCGGAATGTGGTGCCATTGCCGGGCAAGGGCGCTCTGGTTCGCCGCGCTGTTGGGTGTTTTCTCCATTGAGTGGGGAGTGTCTCATGAGACGCAAAGTTTGAAAAACAGAACTTTGTGAGCCATAACATCGAAATAATCGAGCTTATGGACAGGTCCCATGCGCGTTTCCATCAAGTCGTTGCACTATTTTCTCCTGGCCGCTGAACGCGGGTCCATTGCCAAGGCGGCCGAGGCGCTCAATGTGGTGCCGTCCGCGGTCTCCAGTGCCATTGAGGGTGTGGAGGCGGAGTTTCAGCTGAAGCTGGTGCAGCGTTATCCGGCCAAGGGCATCCGGCCGACCGCGGCAGGCAAGGCGATGATGCGCAAGATCCGCCGGCTGGTTGAGGAATATGACAACCTGCTTTTGGAAGGCGCGGAGCTCCGGACATCTCTGACCGGGACGCTCTCGCTCGGATATTACGCCCCCGTGGCGCCGGCCTTTCTTCCGGCCATCGCCGGACCGTTGGTGCGCGACCATCCCGGCGTTTCGCTGCAGTTCTCCGAGGCGGACAACGAGCGCGCCCAGACCGGCCTCATCAACGGAGACTATGATCTGATCTTGTTCGTTGCTGAGAATGTGCGGGCCGGCATCGACTATGAAACCCTGATCGAGGCACCGCCCTATGTGCTGGTGCCCGGCAGCCATCGCCTTGCGGCGCGCACGCAGATTGAACTGGCCGAGCTTCATGACGAGCCGATGGTGCTTTTGGACCTGCCGGTGACCAACGAGTATTACCGAGGGCTTCTGGACGAGGCGGGGGCGGAGGCGAACATCGTGGCGACGGCGACGACCCACGAAATGGTGCGCAGCCTGGTGGGGGCAGGGGTTGGGTGCTCGTTGTTGAACATGCTGCCGTTCAGCATGGTCACCTATGCCGGCGATGAGGTTGCCGCTGTGCCCATCCGCACGCAGGCGGCGCCGCTGAAGCTGGTGCTTGGCCACCTGGGCGGCAAGCCGCGCCGGCTGATCCAGGCCTTCATCGAGGCCTCACACAGCTATTTTGCGAGCGAGGCCGCCCGCGCGCTGATCGTGCCGCAAGGTCGCGTCTAACGCTTGGATCAAATTAGCGTGGATTCACGACGCTGCGGTCCCACCGATGCCGTCCTCGGCTCAAGGCCGAGGGCAACACCGGGCGATGTGAGGCTTTAAGGGCGTCAGCTCAACCGGCTGAACGCCTCGCGCATTCTGCCAATGCCTTTTTCGATGTCCTCCTCGTTGCAGGCAAACGACATGCGCAGGCAGTCGGCATCGCCGAAGGCGCCGCCGGGCACGGTGGCCACATCATGCTCCTCCAAGAGCCACAGGCACAGGTCCTCCACACTCTCCACCCGGTGGTTGCCGGCGGTCTTGCCGAGATGGGCCGAGACATCGGGGAAGATGTAGAACGTGCCGTCGGGCGGGCGTACGCTGACGCCCGGAATGTCGGCCAGCAGCTTGGCGATCAGGTCGCGGCGCTTGTGGTAGGAGGCGGTCATCTTGCGGCATTCTTCGCGGCTTTCTTCAAGCGCGGTCACGCCGGCCATCTGCACGAAGGCGTTGGCGCCTGCGGTGAAGGTGCCTTGCACCTTGGCACAGGCCTTGGCCACGGGCTGAGCCGCAGCCAGGAAGCCCAAGCGCCAGCCGGTCATGGCAAAGCCTTTTGAAAAGCCGTTGATGGTGATGGTGCGTTCGCGCATGCCGTCTAGCGTGCCGAACGAGACGTGCGGCTTGTCGAAGATGATGTACTCGTAGATCTCATCGGACATGACCATCATGCGTGGGTGCCTGCGCACGATCTCGGCCAGCACCTCCAGCTCATCGCGCGTGTAGACGGCGCCGGACGGGTTGCAGGGATTGGAGAAGATCAACAGCTTGGTGCGGTCCGTGACGGCGGCCTCCAGGGCGGCCGGGGTCATCTTGAAGCCGTCCCTGGACGTTGTCTTCAAGATCACCGGTGTGCCGCCGGCCATGACCGAGATGCCCTCATAGGCCACCCAGAAGGGGGTCGGCATGATGACCTCGTCGCCGGCGTCCAGAAGCGCGAAGGCGGCGTTGGTGATGGCCTGCTTGGCGCCGTTGGTGACGACGATCTCATCTGAGCCGTAGCTGAGGCCGTTCTCCGCTTTCAGCTTGGCCGACAGCGCTTCGCGCAGGGGCACCATGCCGGGCATGGGCGAATAGTGGGTGAAGCCATCGGCCATGGCATCGGTTGCGGCCTGCTTGATGAACTCAGGCGTGTCGAAGTCCGGCTCTCCGATTGTCAGACTCACCACGTCGCGCCCTTGGGCCTTCAGGTCGCGGGCGCGCTGGGCCATCTTTATGATGATCGAATCTTCAACGCCCCGGGTGCTTTTGGAGAGGATCTGGTCGAAATCGGTCATGCCGGATTTGCCTTCGCGTTTGGGTTATCTGAGGCCTGCCATGCGGATGGTTTCGGCAATGGCCCTTGCGCCTTGCATGGGCGCCATAATGTGCACGCCGGCGATGCCGTCAATGTTCTGATAGGCCTCCATCAGCTCCACACAGATCTTGCGGCCCTCCGCCTTCTGGTCCTCAGCGGCGTCCAGGCGCTCGATGATGTGGCCCGGAACGGAAACGCCGAACAGGTTCTCATCCATGAAGCGGGCCTGTTTGGCCGAGGCGAGGGGGCCGATGCCCACCACGAACTTCAGCTTGTCGGTGATGCCGTGTTCGCGCAGGCGGGCGAAGTAGCGTTCCGCCACGCCGGTGTCGAAGCAGAACTGGGTTTGCGCGAACTCGGCTCCGGCTTCGATCTTGCCCTCCAACCCTTTCGGCGCCCAATCGGGCTTGGGGTCCATGGGCATGTCGGCGCAGGCGATGAAGAAATCAGGCGCCGGATTGATCTCGCGGCCCGACGGCAGCCTGGCCTCATCGCGCATCATGCGGGCAAGGTCCATCACGCCGCGCGAATCCAGATCATAGACGCCGGTGGCTTCCGGCATGTCGCCGCTCTTCGGGTCATCGCCGTGGAGCACCAGCATGTTGTGCACGCCCATGGCCGAGGCGCCGAGCAGATCTGAAGCCAGGCCGATGCGGTTCCGGTCGCGGCAGGTGAGCTGCATGATGGGCTCGATGCCTTGAGCCGCCAGAATCGCTCCGCAGGCGATGCTCGACATGGCCGCGCGTGCGCCGGCGCCATCGGTAATGTTGACCGCATCCGCCAGACCTTTGAGGGGCTCGGTGCGGGCCACGACCGCTTCGGCCGAGGCACCCAGCGGCGGGGTGATCTCAGCGGTGATCACAAAGTCGCCGCGCACAAGTTTGTCCCTCAACGCGTCCATGCGTCTGTCCTTCAATCCGAGATTTTGGGATGGGGTTTCAAAAAACGTCCAGCCAAGATTTGAACGGCACATTGCCTCAAGGGGGCAATCGGTTCAAGGTGCGTTTGCGGCATATGGAGAGGCGATAATGACAAGATTCTCTGCGAACCTCGGATTTCTCTGGACCGAGCTTGAGCTCCCGGATGCGATCCGGGCAGCGCATGCCGCAGGGTTTGAAGCGGTGGAGTGCCACTTTCCCTACGAAGTGCCGGCCGGAGACGTGCGCCAGGCGCTGGAGGCGACCGGCCTGCCCATGCTTGGGCTCAACACCGTAAGGGGCGATACGGAGGCCGGGGAGTTCGGGCTGGCCGCCCTGCCGGGCGCCGGGGCGCGGGCGCGGGCGGCAATTGACCAGGCGATCGGGTATGGGGCGGAAATCGGCGCGCAGAACGTGCATGTGATGGCCGGGCGTTCGGCCCATCTGGTCGGGGCGCATGAGGCATTCATCGACAATCTGCGCTACGGCGCCGAGCAGGCAGCCACGCACGGCCTCGGTCTTCTTATCGAACCGATCAATCAGCGTGATGCGCCGGAGTACTTTCTAAACAATGTGGAGCAAACACGCAAAATCATTGAGGAAATTGGTAGTGAGCATGTGCGCGTGATGTTCGACTGCTATCATGTGCAAATCATGCAAGGCGACCTGATCAAACGGCTTGAGGCCCACCTGCCGGTCATTGGCCATGTGCAGATCGCGGGCGTGCCCGGCCGCAATGAACCTGATAGTGGCGAGATTGACTATCCCTGGCTGCTGTCAGCTTTGGACGAACTGGGCTACGCGGGCTATGTGGGCGCGGAATATGTGCCCCGGGGGAGCACGGAGGCCGGCCTTTCCTGGATGTCGCGCTACCGCCCGCGCGCCTAAGTCTGCTGACAGATTGGTGTCAGGAGCGGCATTAGACTGCTATCGCTCAACATGAAGGACCTCACCATGACCCATCCGGCCGAAACGTTCCGCCGTCTGCATGAACGCAAAGGTGCGTTCATCATTCCCAACCCTTGGGATGTGGGCTCATCACGGATTCTTGCGCGCATGGGCTTTGAAGCGCTGGCAACGACCAGCGCAGGCTTCGCCTTCGGGTGCGGTCAGATCGAAGGCACCTTGGCCAAAGAGGACGTTCTGGGGCATTGCCGCGAGATCGTCGGCGCAACGCCGCTTCCGGTCTCTGCGGACCTTGAGAAAGGCTTCGGCGACAGCCCGGAGAGCGCCTTTGATACGATCGTGGCGGCCGCGGGAACGGGCCTCGCCGGCGGTTCCATTGAGGACCATACCGGCGATCGGAAAGCCCCCATATTCGACAAGACGCTGGCAACCGAACGGGTGAGGGCGGCCTGCGAAGCCCGCGACAGCCTTGACCACGACTTCGTTCTCACGGCGCGTTGCGAGAACCTGCTGTGGGGCAAGCGCGATATGGATGACGTGATCGCCCGCCTTGAAGCCTATGAGGCGGCGGGCGCCGATGTGCTCTATGCGCCGGGCCTGCGTGATCTGGAGACCATCGGGCTGGTGTGCGAGGCCCTCAGCAAGCCGGTCAACGTGGTGATGGGGTTGCCTGGCGTATCGATCGGTCTTGCCGATCTTGAAGCGTGCGGCGTGAAGCGCGTCAGCGTGGGCTCGGCCTTGTTCCGCGCGGCCTATGGCGCACTGGTGCGTGCCGGCGAGGAAATGGCTTCCAAGGGTACGTTCGGCTATTCCGACGACGCCATCGGCTTTGGCGATCTGGAAGCGTTTTTCCGTCCGCCCAAGGGCTGACGCCCCTTGCGTCATCTCTCTTTCCACACAGCCGAAACCCTGCTATAGGCGATGCATGCTCAAGTGGACACGCAGTGAGCGTTCAAACGGTGTGTGTCGCTCAAGCGGGCGCGCCAGTGAGCCTAAACGGTGGGCGCCGAATTGAGATGTCATCAACTTGAGGCGCGGTGAGAGCCCGTGGGCAGCTACTTTCTAGAATCCGAAATTGCGTTTGATGCGGACGGCCGCCTGATCGATGCCGGCTACCACGACGCAGACGCCAAGGCGTTTCAGCCCCGCGACCTGCGCGGGGTGTTCGGCACCTTTGCAACGGGCGTCACCGTGGTCAGTGCAAAGTCGGTGGCTGGCGAAGTGACCGGCGCCACGGCCAACTCGTTCACCTCGGTTTCGCTCGATCCACCGCTCGTCCTCGTCTGCTTTGCGCGAGACAGCCGGACGCTTTCCGCCATGCGCAATTCGGGCCGGTTTGCCATTCAGATCCTGGCCAAGGGCCAGGATGACGTGGCCTGGCACTTTGCCGCACGGCCCATGGCCGACGGCGCGCCGGTGCTCGCAGGCGAGACCGAGCGGGGCGTGCCGTGCCTTGAGGATGCGCTGTGCGTCATCGATTGCGATCTCTCGCAAGTTTTGCCGGGCGGAGATCACCGGATCGTGCTGGGCGAGGTCAAAGGCTTTCAGATGTCTCAGGAGCATGTTGAACCTTTGGTCTTCCATCGCGGCAAGTTCGGGGATTTCCAAGGCAATGAACGCTAACTTGAGCCCTTGAGGAGACGCTCCCATGCGGTTTGGATACTTCGCCAACCAGAACAATCGCCACGGCGAGAAGCCCTATGGCCAGGTGCTGAACGAGACCATCGATCTGGCCCGCTACATCGATCAGAACGACTGGTGGTCGATCTGGTTCACCGAACACCATTTCGGCCATGAAGGTTTTGAGGTATGCCCGAACCCGGTCTTGATGAGCACCTGGGCGGCGGCCCACACCGAACGGCTGCGCGTCGGCCAGGCCGCCAACATCATCACCTATTGGAACCCGTTGCGTTTTGCTGAAGACCTGGCCGTGCTCGACCATATGTCCGGCGGCAGGGTGGAATGCGGCATTGGACGCGGCATCTATGGGCGCGAGGCGCTGAACCTGAACAAGGTGGCCGACACGCGCAATCCGGAACAGAACTTCAAGCTCTTCCGCGACAGCCTGGAGGTGATCCGGCGGGCCTGGAGCGGGGAGTATTTCGAGTTTGACGGGGAGATGATGACCATCCCCGAGCCTGGGGTTCTGTGGGACCATGCCATGAGCCCGAAGGATGAGCGCTATATGGATCTGGACACCCATGAGATCCAGAAGCTGGCCCTGGTGCCCCGGCCGCTGCAGCAACCCACCCCGCCGCTCTGGCAGGTGGTGGACTCGCCGCTTTCGATCCAGTTTGCCGCCGAGAACGAGCTCAACTGCATGATGTGGATCCCGCCGGTGGATGCCCTGAAGCCGCGCTTTGAGCTTTATCGGGACAAACGTGCAGAAGCGCGCGGGCAGGACGTGGCACTGGGCAAGGGCGTGGCCCTGGTGCGCGACATGTTCGTGGCGGAGACCATGGAGGAGGCCGAACAACTGGCCGGCGAGGGCATCTTGGACTATCTGCGCTGGGTGTGCCATTGGCGCGGCCTCGGCAACCACCGCCATCTGGGCGAGAAGCTCCCCGAAACCGCCGGCAAGTTGGACCTGCTCAGCTATGAGTGGCTGCATCCGCGCAATCTGTTGTTCGGCACCCCGGACTATGTGGCCGAAAAGATCGAAGAGCTTCAGAACGAGCTCAACCTGGAAACCCTGCTGGTGTGGTCGCACTTCCCGGGAGTTTCCCATGAAGCGGCCATGCGGTCGGTCAAACTGTTCACAGAGGAAGTCATGCCCCGCTTTGCCGGCGACGGGCGCAATCTGCAGGCGGCCGAGTAGTTTACCCGGCCGGCATTTCACAAGGCACAATGATCGACAGTCGAGGGCCGCATTGGCCTTCGTGAAGAGGGAAAGTTTGAATGGGTAAGGGCCCCCAGATCCGCAAGGTGGTGACCCACGTGGACACCACTTACATTGAGGGACAAAAGGAAATCGCAACGCCAATCAAGATGGTCGGGGTTGCCGCCGTCATCCGCAACCCGTGGGCGGGGCAGGGATTTGTTGAGGACCTGCGCCCGGCCATCATGGAGCAGGCACCGCCTCTGGGCGATCTGCTGGTGCCGCTGATCTTTCACGAGCTGGGCACGGCGGATGATGTGGAGGCCTATGGCAAGGCGGCCGTGGTGGGGCAGAACGGGGAGATCGAACACGCCTCGGGCTTCATCCACACCTTGTGGTTCGGCAACAAGTTCCGCGATGCCGTTGGCGGAACCTCCTATCTCTCGTTCACCAACATCCGGGGCGGGGCGGGCTGTTCCATCCAGATCCCCATGATGGAAAAGAACGATGCCGGCCAGCGCTCGCACTACATCACCCTGGAATTCTCCATCTCCGATGCCCCGGGCCCCGACGAGATCGTCGTTGCGCTGGGCGCGTCGTCAGGCGGGCGCGCCCATCCGCGCATCGGCAACCGCTATCAGGATCTTGAGGACATGGACCGGATGGCGGCCGAAGAGGGCGGCGTGGTCGCCGGCAGGCCGGCGGATGGCTGACAAACCGGCCATCATCTTCTTGCACGGCGTGGGGCTCGACAAGACCTGCTGGGCGGCGCAGGTACCCGCGCTCAGCCCCTATGCCCGCGTGGTCACCTATGATCTTTTGGGCCACGGCGACTGCCGCAAGCCCGACCGGGACCTCACCTTGCACGACTATGTGGAGCAGCTGCGCGCACTGATGGATACTGAAGGTCTGGAAAAGGCCGTGCTGGTGGGCTTCTCCTTCGGCGGGCTGACCTTGCAGCTTTTCGCCACCAGCTATCCTGAGCGGGTGGACAAGCTGGTGATCATGGGGGCGGTCTACCGGCGCACGCCTGAGCAGGTTGCCGCCGTGGCCGGCCGTCTGGAGACGGCCGAGCGCGACGGGCCTGAAGCCATCATCTCCGCAGCCCTTGCCCGATGGTACTCGCCTGAATTTCAAGCCGCCCACCCGGATGTGATCGAAGCCACCAAAACCCGGCTGAAGGGCAACATCCCCCATGAATTTCTCACCGCATACCGGATCTTTGTGACCTCAGACCATCTGGTCACCGGCAAGCTGGCTGGGATCAAGGCGCCCACATTGGTGATCGCCGGCGAGCTCGACCCGGGCTCCACCCCGGCGATGGCCGAAACCATGGCTGCTGAGATGCCCGATGCGCGGCTTTGCATCATTCCAGGCGCCCGGCATATGCTGCCTGTTGAATCTGCCGATGCGGTCAATCGGGCGCTGATTGAATTCTTGAACGAACAGAAAAACGACTAGGACGGGAGCTAGCCCCATGAGCACAGATTGGAAACTCTATATCGACGGCGCATTCTCAGATGCAGAAGGCGGCGCCACCTTTGACAGCGTGGACCCTGCAACCGGCGAGGTTTGGGCGAAGTTCCCGGCGGCCAGCGCCGCCGATGTGGACCGGGCGGTGGAGGCGGCCCAGCGGGCGTTCGAAAATCCCGAATGGGCCAACATGCTGCCCACCCAGCGCGGCAAGCTTCTGTTCCGCCTGGCCGAACTGGTGGCCGAACATGCCGGCGAGATTGCCGAGCTGGAGACCCGCGACACCGGCAAGGTGATCCGCGAGACCAAGGGGGTGACCGGCTATGTGGCGGAATTCTTCCGCTATTTCGGCGGTCTGGCCGACAAGATCGAGGGCTCGGTGCTGCCTATCGATAAGCCGGACATGATGGTCTACACCACCCGCGAACCGCTTGGCGTGGTGGCCGCAGTGGTGCCGTGGAACTCACAGATGTTCCTGACCGCCGTAAAGGCGGGCCCGGCGTTGGCGGCGGGCAACACGGTTGTGCTGAAAGCCTCTGAAGATGGTCCATCGCCCGTTCTGAAGTTTGCAGAATTGGTCGACAAGGCGGGCTTTCCCAAGGGCGTCTTCAATGTCATCACCGGCCTTGGCGACCCGTGCGGCAAGCGGCTGACCAGTCATCCCCTGGTGCAGCGGGTGGCGTTTACCGGCGGACCGGAGACGGCCCGCCATGTGGTGCGCAACACCGCTGAGAACTTCGCGGTGACCTCGCTTGAACTGGGCGGCAAGTCGCCCTTCATGGTGTTCCAGGACGCCAACTTGGAGAGCGCCGCCAATGCCTCGATCGCCGGTATCTTCGGCGCCACGGGCCAGTCCTGCGTGGCCGGCTCCAGGCTGATGGTGCACAAGAGCGTGCACAATGAGTTCGTCGACCGGCTGGTGGCGTGGGCCCCCTCCATCAAGATCGGCGCACCGCTCGATATGGACACGGAAATGGGGCCGCTCGCCACCGTGGGCCAGAAGCAGCGCATTGAACAGGTTGTGGCCGACAGTGTGGCCGGCGGCGCCAGTCTCCTGATCGGCGGCAAGACGCCGGAGGGCTTTGAGAAGGGCAACTATTACGAGCCCACCATCCTGTCGTGCAGCGATCCCAATCTGCCGTGCGTGACCACCGAGCTGTTCGGCCCGGTGCTCTCGGTGCTGACGTTTGAGGACGAGGAGGAGGCCATCCAGATGGCCAACACCTCCGAGTATGCCTTCGCGGCCGGCGTATTCACGCGTGACCTCGCCAGAGCCCACCGGCTGATGAAGCGGGTGCGGGCAGGGATTGTCTGGGTCAACACCTACCGCGCGGTCTCGCCGATTGCGCCGTTTGGCGGGTTCAAGAACACCGGCAATGGCCGCGAGGCCGGGCTCGATGCGATCTATGACTACACCCGCACCAAGACGGCCTGGATCAACACGTCGGATGTGCCCATGGCTGATCCGTTTGTGATGCGCTAGAGCGTTATGAGTCTAGGTGCGGTCAAGCCCGAGGACGACACCCTTGGGGAATGCAGCATAGGGTGATTCAACCTGATCTCATTATGCTTTAGAGCAACCTGCGAGCAGACGGTTACGTCTGGTCGGAGAAAAGTTGCTCGCCCGTAACGATAATCTGGGGCATGTTCTGCTCAACTTGAGCAGAACTTGCCCTAGGAACGAGCATGGACTGAACGGGAGCATGCCTGTGCGGCGCGGTGCGC
>CAJHYS010000098.1_pt1 | contig 34440 bp, 30 predicted proteins | sample 9198801 | NCBI WGS metagenome assembly CAJHYS01 (sample SAMEA7708368, study PRJEB35096) | sediment metagenome | biome: marine neritic benthic zone biome [ENVO:01000025]; feature: sediment [ENVO:00002007]; material: shallow marine sediment [ENVO:03000034] sea grass bed [ENVO_01000059] ...
GGCGACCGCCACCAGCAACAGGCCACGGGCCAGGCCGAAGACGAAACCCAAGGTGCGGTCCAGCGCGCCAATGCCGGAATCCAAGATCCAGTCCGCCAGCTTCATGGTGATCAGCGAGACCACGATCAGAACAACAAGAAATACCGACCCGACCAGGGCGATCTTCGCGACAATGTCCGATTCAATGTACTGCCGCGCCAGTTGCGTCAATGGCTCTGACTGAAAGGCCAGATAGCCTGCCGCAGCGGCGCCGCCCCAGGTGATCAAGGCAAGAACTTCGCGGGTAAATCCGCGCATCAGGGCCAAAAGCCCGGAAATCAGCATGATGCCGATCAAGGCAATATCAAGGATTTGAAACGGCATTGTGGTTTAGCTCAGACTTTCGCTTTGCATTCGGTCCCACACAGATTATCGCCCGCACCCGCATGGTTGTGAGGCCTAATAAAAGCACTGCCAAGCAAAAAGCAAGCGCTCGTTGCTCATGCAACAATAGTGCCACCATATAGCCAAAAACGATCAATCTGCCCCATGTACTCTGGATTCGACCCACAAATTGACGAGCACATTCTGCCGCAGCGTCAGCTTTACCAGAAATGTTCTATTGCGCCAATTGCACATTTTCCGCCGGTGCGGGCAGAAAATCGCGCAAGATGTCTGCCCTGGCCTCAGCGTTTGAAGGGCCGGCCACGGCAATCATCGCGACAAGATCCGCCAGGTTGGAGACGGGCCGGCCGGTCATCTGATCGGGGATGGTGACCGTCTGGTTGCCGCCTTGCGCGAAGATGGCATGCTCAAAGCCCAGTTTTGCCCCCTCCTTAAGGCGGGCCTGGCCATGGGAGACCGGCCGGGCGGCGCCGGACAGGCTGATTTCACCGAACAGCACCGAGTTACGCGGCAACGGGGCGCCGGTGAGCGAGGACACCAGAGCCGCGGCCACCGCAAGATCGGCTGCAGGTTCGCGCACCTTCATGCCGCCGGCCACGTTGAGGTAGACATCGTGACCTGCCATCACCACACCGCAATGGGCTTCCAGGACGGCCAGAACCATTGAGAGCCGGCTGGACTCCCAGCCCACCACGGCCCGCCGCGGGGTGCCAAGCGCCGAGGGGGCAACAAGGGCCTGCACCTCCACCAAAAGCGGCCGCGTGCCCTCCATGCCGGCAAAAACCGCCGATCCGGGGGCCGGATCGTCCCGTTCGCCCATGAACAGGGCAGACGGGTTCTCCACTTCCCGAAGGCCCCCGTCGGACATTTCGAACACGCCGATCTCGTCAGTCGCGCCGAAACGGTTCTTGACCGCGCGCAGGATGCGGAACTGGTGGCCGCGTTCGCCTTCGAAATAGAGCACCGTGTCCACCATATGCTCGATCACCTTGGGTCCGGCGATCTGGCCCTCCTTGGTGACGTGGCCGACGAAGATCAGGCAACAGGAGCGCTGTTTGGCAAAGCGGATCAAGGCTTCCGAGGTGGCCCGCACCTGAGAAACCGTGCCAGGGGCCGATTCGATGGCCGGGGTCCACAGGGTCTGGATGGAATCCACCACCACCACGCCCGGCGCCGGTCCGTCTCCCAGCGTGGTGAGGATATCCGGCACGTTGGTTTCCGCCCCCAGCAACACATCCGCATCGGCGATGCCCAAGCGTTCCGCGCGCAAGCGCACCTGGGCGACCGATTCTTCACCGGAGATGTAGACCGCGCGCGCGCCCCTGCGCGCCAGACTGGCCACCGCCTGAAGCAGAATGGTGGATTTGCCGATGCCCGGATCGCCGCCCACCAGCAAGGCAGAGCCCGGAACAAGCCCGCCCCCGGTGACCCGGTCGAGCTCGGCAATCCCGGTTTCCAGACGCGGCGGGGCCTCGGCCTCCCCTTTCAGGCCGGTCAAGGCGATGCGCCGGCCCTTCGGGCTTGCGCCGCCGCCGGTGGCCGAGGCCACCGCTTCTTCAGAGACCGAATTCCATTCCCCGCAGCTTTCGCATTTTCCGGCCCATTTCCTGGTCTCCGCGCCGCAAGCCTGACAAACAAACCGTGATGTGATCTTCGCCATTTCGCCCTATATTTCCCCTGTTCTCGTGAAGGAACATTAATAGAACAAAATGAGCACACAGTCAAGAACATTCGTGCGGAAAAAGGGAAAAATTCAGCTTCTGGTCGAGGCCACCAGCCGGATTTGCGTGGCATTTGGCGGTGCATTGAACCGGTCTTGCGCGTTCTCGCGATATTCGGCGAAAGGCGCGCTTTGGAGGAACCTTTGCTTGGCCTCGTCGTCACCGAATTCAAGCACGCCGATGAAGCGGGTCGGATCATCGGTTTCGAATGCGCTGTAGTGGAAGCCATCATCGCCCAGAGCCTTCAGGCCGGCCACAAATGTGCGCAGCGCTTCGGCCTGCTCTTCGGCTTTTCCGTCTTTCAGGGTGTATTCAACAAGCAAGCTCATTTGCTATGTCCTTTTCGATCGCGTTTGTGGATACCTGTCGCATAAGGTGGGGCACATCATGGCACATCTCAAAGCTCTGGAAATCCTCTGGATCGTTCTGCTGCGCTTTAACTGGCCGGCCAGAATTTGGGCGATGGTGCTGATCGCGATCAATCTGGAAGCGCTGTTCTATCTCGACACGGTTTACGGCCAGATCGTGCTCGGGGCCGCGCTGATGAGCGTTGTGGTGATGATTGTGATCTATCTGCAGGTCGGGTTTGTCCGCCTCCTGGGGATCGGCCACGTCTTCTGGGTACCGATGCTGATCTGGATTGCGTTCAACTTGCCCGACTTTTCCGCGGCGCCCGGACTGCATCTTTGGGTGCTGACGCTGTTTGTGCTCAACAGCATCTCATTGGTCATCGACACGAGCGACGTGATCCGCTATCTGCGCGGCGAGCGAGAGCCGCACTATGTATGGACGCGCGAATCTCCAAGTAAGTAACCTTCTGGATCAAAGGCGACAGTGATGAGTTTTGAAGGAAAGACGGCAATTGTTACCGGAGCAGCGGGCGGCATGGGCCTGGCGATCGCACGCAGCCTCTTGAACGACGGCGCCAACGTGGCCGGGCTCGACACCCAGAAGATCGAGGCGCTGGACGAGCAAGAGAGCTTCATGCGGTTCAAAGGCTCCGTCGCCGATTGGCTGTTTGTCTCGCGTGCCGTCAAGGAGGCCCAAGCTGAGTTCGGCCGGATCGATTATCTGGTCAATGCCGCCGGCGTGTTGTGGTTCGACCGGGATGTGTCGGTTGAGACCATCGATCTTGAGGTGTGGAACGAGGTCCTCTCCATCAACCTGACCGGTTGTGCCCACACGATCCGGGCGGCAGTTCCGCTGATGAAGGAAAGTGGCGGGGCCATGGTGCATTTCTCCACCATTCAGGCCCTGCGCGGCGATGACAAGCCGCAAGATGCCTACCAGGCCTCCAAGGCAGGCCTCATTGCCCTGTCAAAGTCTGTTGCCGTGCAATATGCCGCCGACGGCATCCGCTCCAACTGCATCCTGCCGGGGCCCACGGTGAGCCCCATGCAGGCGCGCTGGGAGGAGAACCCGGATCAACTCACCGCCCTGGAAGGCGCCATTCCGCTGGGCCGGGCCGGCACGGTTGAGGATATGGCCAATGCCTGCCGTTTCCTGTTGTCGGACGAGGCGAGCTTCATCACCGGAACCGAGCTGGCCGTGGACGGCGGCCTTCTGGCCCTGCCCTGACGCAGCCGGCGCCGAGTTTGCGTGACAAAGCGCCCGCGAGATAATAGTCTTTCGCCCAAGAAACACGAATAGGGGCCTGGGTGGGAACGCGTTCGGTAATGGGAACAGCCCAAAGTCTATACGTTGAGTACAATCGCCGGACCGGCAACCCGCAGCGCGCGTCAGGGAACAGCGCCCCATGAACGCTGCCATGCAGACCTATGTGACGTATGTGGACCGGCTGAACTATGTGATCGGCCGGGTCATGATGTACGGCATCTTTGTCATTGTGGCGATCCTCGCCTGGTCCATCACGACCAAGATCAGGTTCCTGCAGCTCGACCCCTCTTTGTGGACCCTGGAGATGGCCCAGTTTGCCATGGTGGCCTACTACCTTTTGGGCGGGCCCTACTCCATTCAGCTCAAAGCCAACATCCGGATGGACCTGTTCTACGGCGCCTGGTCTGACCGCACGAAGGCCTGGACCGATGCCTTCACCGTGCTGTTCCTGGTGTTCTATCTGGGCGTTCTGCTCTATGGCGCGATCGATTCAACGGTCTACTCGTACGAATACAAGCAGCGCACGCCGAGCGCCTGGCGCCCCTATATCTGGCCGGTCAAGGTGATGATGGCCGTGGGCATATTCCTGATGCTGCTTCAGGCGGTCTCAGAGTTCTTCAAGGATGTTCTCAAACTGCGTGGAGCCGCCGCCTGATGTCATACGAGATGATCGCTCTGTTGATGTTCTCATCAATGATGCTGATGCTGGCGACCGGACAGCGGGTGTTTGGCGCCATTGGCGCGGTGGCCTCAATATCCGCCCTGCTCTTGTGGGGCACGGGGTCATCGGACCTGCCGTTTTCCGCCATCATGAAGGTGATGAAATGGTATCCGCTGCTGACCCTGCCCATGTTCATCTTCATGGGCTATGTCCTGTCGGAATCCAAGATTGCCGATGACCTCTACAAGATGTTCCACGTCTGGATGGGTCCCATCCATGGCGGCCTGGCGATCGGCACCATCGGCCTGATGGTGCTGGTGTCGGCGATGAACGGCCTGTCGGTTGCCGGCATGGCCATCGGGGCGACCATCGCGCTTCCGGAACTTTTGCGGCGGGGATATGACAAACGCATGGTGACGGGGGTGATCCAGGCCGGATCATCCCTGGGCATTCTGGTGCCGCCCTCGGTGGTGCTGGTGCTCTATGCGATGATTGCCCGCCAGCCGGTGGGCCAGCTCTGGCTGGCCGGCGTTCTGCCCGGCCTGATGATGGCCGGTCTGTTCATTGTCTATATCGCCATCCGCTGCCGCCTGCAGCCCGAGCTCGGGCCGGTGTTGCCCAAGGAAGAGCGCGACGTGCCCATGGCTGAAAAGCTCCGCCTCCTGGGCGCCGGCATTCTGCCGCTTGTGATCTTCGCAGCCATGATCATCCCCTTCATCAAGGGCTGGACCAGCCTGGTGGAAAGTTCGGCGGTGGGGGCCATGACGGCGTTTCTGGCCGCGGTGGTGAAACGGCGCATGACCCGCGAGGTGTTCGAGGTGTCGGTGCGCCAGACGCTCGCCATCAGCTGCATGTTCATGTGGATCATCGTGGCCGCCATGGGCTTCGGTGCTGTGTTCGACGGGCTTGGCGCGGTTCGGGCCATCGACAATCTGTTCACCGATCAGCTCGGCCTGAACCCCTGGATGATCCTGATCCTCATGCAGCTCTCGTTCCTGCTGATGGGCACGTTCCTGGACGACACCGCCATGCTGGTGATCGTGGCGCCGCTCTATGTGCCGCTGGTGAAGGTTCTGGGCTTTGATCTGATCTGGTATGGGGTGCTCTACACGATCACCACCCAGATTGCTTACATGACCCCGCCCTTTGGCTATAATCTGTTCTTGATGCGCGCCATGGCACCGCCTGAAATCGGGCTGAAGGATATCTACACCTCGATCATCCCATTCGTGATGGTGATGATGCTGGCCCTGGCGCTGATCATGGTGTTCCCGCAGATTGCTCTGTGGCTGCCGCAAACGATTTACGCAAGGTGACACCCTATTACCCTTGGAGAAATGGTTCTCCACTTTCATAAAAATCCACAACAGACAGGAGGATATGATGACAACACGACGTAAGGTCTTAACCGGGATCGGCGCAGCGGGGGCGTCTACCCTGGCGGCTCCGGCCGTTGTCAAAGCCCAGGCGCCGATCAAGTGGCGCATGCAGACCTACTCCGGTGCCCCGCTGGGTGCTCATGTGATCAAGCCTCAGATCGAAGCCTTCAACAAGGCGGCCAATGGCGAGATGGAAATCGAGCTGTTCTACGCCGACCAGTTGGTGCCGACGGACGAGTTGTTCCGCGCCATGCAGAAAGGCACCATCGATGCGGTGCAGTCGGACGATGCCACCATGGCCTCCCCGGTCGACATCAACGTGTTCGGCGGCTACTTCCCGTTCTCAACCCGCTACAGCCTCGATCTGCCGGTTCTGTTCAAATATTACGGCCTGAATGAAATCTGGTCGGAAGCCTATGGCGAAGTTGAGAACGTGGAATGGCTCAGCGCCGGTGCCTGGGACCCCTGCCACATCTTCACCAAGGACCCGATCCGCTCGATTGCCGACATGAAGGGCAAGCGGGTGTTCGGCGTGCCGACCGCCGGCCGCTTCCTGTCACGCTACGGCCTGGTGCCGGTGACCGTGCCGTGGGAAGACGTGGAAACCGCCATCCAGACCGGCGACCTTGACGGCGTGGCCTGGTGCGGCTTCACCGAAGCCTATGAGGTGGGCTGGGCCGATGTCTGCAACTATGCCCTGCTCAACAACGTCACCGGCGCCTGGTGCGGCTCCTACTTTGCCAACTCGGAAAGCTGGAAGAAGGTTCCGCCGCACCTGCAGGAACTCTTCAAGATCACCATCGACCAGTCCCACTACTACCGTCAGGTCTGGTATTGGGGCGGCGAGGCCAAGCTGCGCGTGGAAGGCAAGAAGATGGAGCTGACCACCATCCCGGCAGAAGAATGGGATCAGGTGGTGAAGGACTCAGCGGAGTTCTGGGACGAGCTGGCCTCTGCCAGCCCGCGTGCCGCCAAGGTGGTGCAGATCTTCAAGGACTATTCCGCGGTGATGGAAAAGGTCGGCGTGCCCTACCGTTACTCGTAAGACAGGTTCTTAGCGACGCGAGCCCCGGAGCCAGCCGGCTCCGGGGTTTTTCATGCCTTGCGCAGCTCTGCGAGCGCTTCGGAAATCAGGCCGTGCAACATCCCGGCAACCTGCTCGCAGGCTTCAGGTGTTGCCACCAGATCATTCCTGATCTCGATCATCACATTGAGCACGCCGTTGCTGAGCCCGTGCCGTTTCAGCGTGTGCGTCACCCCGTCGTCCGGCCCATAGGGCTCGTTGCGCAGAGTGTTCATGCTCGTGTGCTTGGGGGCGGCGGACAGCATGGCATCGGCCAGTCTGGTGTCGGCGTCATGCAGAATGCCGAGTTCAACCGCGCGGGGTTTGCCGTGATAGACCGGCACGAAGCTGTGGATGGTCACCAGAACCGCCTCCGGGCCCGCCTTGGCCATGACCTCTTCCACGCAGCGGGTGAAGGGTATGTAGACCGCCACTGTCCGCCGATCGCGCTCGGCCTGATCGATACCGGCATTGCCCGGCACCTCGAACACCTCGCTTTTGGCCGGCATGGCGCTCTCTTCCTCCGGCGGCCGGTTGCAATCGTAGATCAGCCTGGAGACCTCGCCGCGGACAAATGGTGCGTCGAACAAGCGGCTGAGATGTTCCGACACCAAGGCAGCGCCCGGATCCCAGGCGATGTGGCTGGTCAAAGCCTCTTCGCTTAGGCCGAGATTGTTATAGGCAGAGGGGATGTGGTGAGACGCATGTTCGCAGACGATCACGACAGGTCCAGAGCCTGCCCCATTCACAAGCGTAACCACGGGCTTCTGATCAGGCGTCAAACCCAGCTGCTCCTAAGGCTTAAACACTTCCATCTGGATCGGCCCATCCGCCGAGCCGTTGATGAACTGCTCAAGATATTCGTTGCCGGACTGGTCCACCGTGTCGGCCGGGCCCTCCCAGATGATCTCGCCCTTGTAGATCATGGCAATCTTGTCGGCGATCTTGCGGGCCGAGGCCATGTCGTGGGTGATCGAGACAGCCGTCGCCCCCACCTCTTTCACGCATTTCACGATGAGATCGTTGATCACATCTGCCATGATCGGGTCGAGGCCCGTGGTGGGCTCATCGAAAAAGATCACATCCGGATCGGATGCAATGGCGCGGGCGAGCCCCACGCGCTTTTGCATGCCGCCGGAGAGTTCTGCCGGCGACAGGCCGCCCACTTCCGGGCCAAGCCCCACCTGCGCCAGCTTGGCGATGGCAATCTCCTTGGCCTCATCGCGCCGCATCTTTCGGCCCTGGATCAATCCGAATGCCACATTCTCCCACACCGTCAGGCTGTCAAACAGCGCAGCCCCCTGAAACAGCATGCCGAAATGGTGCAGCATGGCCTCGCGCGCCCTGGCCGACTGGCCGATGGTCTCCTCGTCATCCACCCGTATCGATCCTGAATCGGGGATCAACAGCCCCAGAATGCATTTCAGGGTGACCGACTTGCCGGTGCCCGAACCGCCGATGATCACCACCGATTCCCCACGCGGCACATCCAGGTTCAAGCCGTTCAGCACATGCTTGGGGCCAAAGGACTTGTGGATGTCTTGCAGGCTGATATGGATCGGCGATTTCGCCGCTTCCACCGTCGCCGGTTCAGCGGCGGCGGCTGACGGCGGTGCCGGAGGCGGCAGAGGCTTGCGCGGCGGCGGCGGGATCTTGCGGGTGGTTCCTGTCTCCATGGCGGCTACTCGGTGAACAGCAGCGAGGTCAGCACATAGTTGGCGGCGAGGATTAGAATGGAAGCGGAAACCACCGCGTTGGTCGTGGCTTTGCCCACGCCCTGGGCGCCGCCCGCGCTGTTATAGCCGTGATAGCAGCCCATGAGCGCGATGATGAACCCGAACACCGCAGATTTGACCAGGCCGGAGAAGACATCGCTGAATTCCAGGAAGTCCACCGTGTTCTTGATGTAGACGGCGGAGTTGAACCCGAGCGACTTGGTGCCGACGACCCAGCCCCCCATGATGCCGATGGTGTCGGCGATCGCCACCAGCATGGGCAGGCACAGCACGGCCGCAATGATCCGGGGCGCCACCAGATACTTGAACGGGTTGGTGGACAAGGTCACCAGCGCGTCGATCTGTTCGGTCACGCGCATGGTGCCGACTTCGGCCGCAATGGCCGCAGACACCCGGCCGGCCACCATGAGACCGGCCAAAACGGGGCCGAGCTCGCGGGTGATGCCCAGCGCCACAATGGACGACACAAGGCTTTCCGCATTGAAGCGCGAACCGCCGATATAGATCTGCAGGGCCAGCACGCCGCCGGTGAAGAACGCCGTCAGCCCGACCACGGGCAGCGAATTGTAACCGATCCTCAGCATCTGCTGTAAGACCAGGCGCAGGTAGACCGGCGGTGCAAAGCAGTGCCAAACACTATTTCGCGTGAAGATCGCCAGGTGGCCAACTTCCGTGCACAGTGCAATTACAAATCGGCCAATTGTCGCAAAAATATTCAAACGTCCAAGCCCTGTCCGGAAGTGCCTCTAAAGAGATTCGTTTGGAGAATATACGCGAGCAAAGCGCGAACCTAAACCGGTAAATACTTCATAGGAAATCGTCCCCGCCCGATCGGCAAGTTCATCAACCGTGGGGCTGGTGCCGAAGAGCTCGACCTCGGCGCCCCTGACGGCCAGATGCCCCGGCAAGTCGGTGACATCAACCGTAATCATATCCATCGACACCCGCCCGACAACCGGCGCGCGGTGCCCGCCGATAGAGACCCAGGCGTGCGGCAAATCTGAGGCTGAAGACAGGCTTCGCGGATAACCATCATAATAGCCCACAGGAATGACCCCGATCTTGCTGTCGCGCGTCGCGGTCCAGGTCGCGCGATATCCCACGCTCTCACCGGCAGCAATGGTCCGCACCTGTGCCAACTGCGAGATCAACCGCACAACCGGTTTCACGCGAGGCGGCCCCTCCGCATAGGGCTCGCCGCCATAGAGCCCGACCCCCACGCGCACCAGGTCATGGCGGAAGGCCGGGCCGCTGAGGCTGCCAGGCGAATTGGCCAGGCTGGCCGGTGCCGCCGGCAGCTTGGCGCGCAAGGCCTCAAAGCGTTTCACCTGCTCGGCATTGATCGGCTCTTCGGGAAGATCTCCTGACACCAAGTGGGAGATGATCAGGCTGAGGGTGAAGTCTTCGAGCAGCTCAGGCCGGCCCGCAAGCTGGTCCACGTCAGCAGCCGTCAGGCCGAGGCGGTTTATGCCGCTCTCAATGTGCAGGGCAGCCGGAAGAGGATGGCCCCCACTGCGGCACCAGGCCGCCCACTCCTCGACCTCCTCCAAGCTGTTCAAGACCGGACGCAATCGGGCATCTGCCACCACTTCGGCTGCGCCCGGAAAAAGACCGTTCAGCACATAGATCACCGCCTCCGGCAGCAGCCGGCGCAGCGCAAGACCCTCTTGGGTCAAGGCCACGAAGAAGGTTCTGCAGCCCGCACCCCAAAGCGTGCGGGCAACCGGGTCCACGCCCAGGCCATAAGCATTGCCCTTCACCGCAGCGGCACATTCGGCGGGCGCGGCTTCGCGGGCGAACATCAGGTAGTTGTCTGCAAGGGCGGCAAGGTCAACCTGCACCACGGCGCCCGGGAAAGCGGGCCGGTCGGCAGCGGTCTCGGGACCATGATCGTCAGTCTTTGCGGGGGTCATCAAATCTGGCGGCGTTCGCCCAGTCCGGAGTGTCTTCTCAATCGGTGCCCAACCAAGCACATTGTGTGCCGCAATGCCATGGGCCAACCGATTGATTGATAGCGGCTCAGCAACGGTGTGACTAGGGCAAGTTCTGCTCGAGGGTTGCTCTAAAGCGTTGTGAGTTTGGGTGCGATCAGGCCATTGAAAACAGGTTCCGCAACGATGTCGCCCTCGGGCTTGACCCGAGGGCCCAGAGCCGCAAAGTGCAGCGTTCACTTCAATGCCGTCGATTCAATCTAGAATCATATCGGTCTAGAGTTAAAATCTCGGGTGAAGAGCTTTAAGAACTTGAATCGATTCAAGTATTTGCCGCCAACCGTTCACAAGGCGGACACGGGCCTATTCGTACATCTCAGGCAAATGATCGTCAGCGATGAAGTTCGAGAACCGGGTCAGGCTGGCTTCGAACTGCAGCTTGATCGTGCCCGTGGGGCCGTGACGCTGCTTGCCGATAATGAGCTCGGCGGTGCCCACCACGTTCTCCATCTCCGCCTGCCAGTCGAAATGCTCCGGTGAGCCGGCGCGCGGCTCCTGGCGCTGCAGATAGTACTCTTCGCGGAACACGAAGGTGACCACGTCGGCATCCTGCTCGATGGAACCGGATTCACGCAAGTCCGACAGTTGCGGGCGCTTGTCGTCGCGCGCTTCCACCTGACGCGAGAGCTGCGAGAGGGCGATGATCGGCACGTTCAATTCCTTGGCCAGAGCCTTCAGGCCGGTGGTGATCTCGGTCACCTCCTGCACCCTGCCCTCGGCCGCCTTGCGCGACGAGCCGCTGACCAGCTGGATATAGTCAAGCACGATCAGTCCAAGCCCGCGCTGGCGCTTCAGGCGGCGGGCCCGTGCGGCGATCTGCGAGATCGTCATGCCGCCAGTGTCGTCAATATAGAGCGGCAGGGTGGACATCTCCTGGCTCACGGTCACCAGGCGCTGGAATTCCCCTTCTGTGATCTTGCCGCGGCGGATCTTCTCCGACGAGATCTGAGACTGCTCAGACAGGATGCGGGTGGCGAGCTGCTCCGACGACATCTCCAATGAGAAGAACGCGACCACCCCACCGTCCAGCACTTTGGTGGTGCCGTCGGACTGATGTTCGGAACGGTAGCTCTTGGCCACCTGATAGGCGATGTTGGTGGCAAGCGAGGTTTTGCCCATCGCCGGCCGGCCGGCCAGGATGATCAGGTCGGAGGGCTGCAAGCCGCCCAGCTTCTCGTCGATGTCGGTGAGGCCGCAACTGATGCCCGACAGGCCGCCGTCACGCTCATAGGCATTGGCCGCCATGTCGATGGCGCCGGTGAGCGCGGTCTGGAACTTCTGAAAGCCCTGGCCGTACTTGCCCGTTTCAGCAAGATCGTAGAGCTCCTGCTCGGCACGCTCGATGAGATCGCGGGCTGAGGATTCAACGTTCGGCTCATAGGCGTCGTTGACGATGTCGGTGCCGATGTCGATGAGCTGGCGGCGCTGGGCCAGCTCATAGATGGTGCGGCCATATTCTTCGGCATTGATGATGGTGGTGGCCGCGGCGGCCAGGCGCGCAAGGTAGGCGGTGCCGCCGATCTCCGCCAAAGTGGCGTCGCTCTCAAAATAGGTCTTCAAGGTCACCGGAGAGGCCAGCTTGCCGGCCCGGATCAGGGTTGAAGCGGTTTCGAAGATGCGCGCATGGACCGGCTCATGAAAATGGTCCGGCAGCAAGAAGCCCGTCACCCTGTCGCAGGCTTCATTGTTGACCAGAATGGCCCCCAACAAGGCCTGTTCGGCCTCCAGGTTGCTCGGCGCAACGCGGAAGGCTTCCTCATCATCATTGGCGGCCTCGGGGGCCATGTTCAGTGCTGGGTCCATGAGCCTTTGAATACACACAAGGTGCGATTCACGCGACAGACCAGTTTAGGCTAAATGGCAATCCAGGCGAGTTATGAGCACTATCCACAAAGATCACAGGCGAAAAAATATTTATGAAAAACATCTTGATTTGGCGGCCCAACTGTGAGGGCCGTGTATGCGGGGTTTCGGCGCCGGGGCATGCGCTACCTGGGCGGGCAAAACGGGCTCTATAGTGCCTTTTGAGCTCTAACTGCCGGCGCCCAGGCGCCCCTGAATGTCCACAATGCCGATCGTGCCGTCCCACAAGGCCACGGCCAGCCTGCGGCCATCACGGGAAAACGCCACAGATTGCACCACAAGGCCGGTCTTGTAGCTGCCGCGCGCCTTGCCGGTGGCGGCATCCCACAGGCGCAGGTTGCCCTTCTCGTCGCCGCTGACGAGCTGGCGCCCATCCGGGCTGACGGCCAGGGCCCGGACCCAGTAGCTCTCAAACCCCGATTGATGCCATTCTTCACTGCCGGTGTTGGCGTCAAAACTGCGCAGGCCCGATCTGCCGGCAATCTGCGAGCCGATGAAGAGACGGGAAGAGCGCGGGCCGAACACCATCTTCCACATGCCCAGCACACTGTTGGCGGCACTGTAGACCGAGCGCCGGGTGAGTTCCGAGCCAGTTTTCTGAAAGAAGGTCTCTATCACCGTACGATGCCCGGTGGCTTGCGAATGGCTGCCCAGTGCGGCTGCGATGTGGGCCCCGTCCGCGGACAGGGCGACGCCGTTTCGCACCGGCATGGAGGTGACTGCGGACGCCACCTGGAAGAGCTGGGTGCCGTCCCACAGCTCGATGAGGTTCTTGTCTTTCGGCGCCAACACGAACTTTGAGCAGTCCCTGGACCAGGCGGCATGGGCCATTTCGCCCAGTTCCAGCCGGCTGATCACCTTGCCGCCCAAGGTCTCCACGCCGAGGACGCCGCCGGCCATGCCCTTCAGCAGCAGGTCTTTGGCCGCGCACATGGCAAACACAGTCTCTGACCGGCCAAGATGCCGGGCGCTGCCGGAAGCAAGGTCCCAAGCAACGATCTTGCCGTCCTTCTGCCGGGCCACAAGCTGGCTGCCGTCGCGCGAAAAGGTCAGATCAACCGCCAGCTTGGGCAGCGCCTTGGTTTGCGAATGGACGCCGGGCGAACCCAAAACCATGGCAAACGGCGTCGGTTTTGCGGAGAGCAGGCTGTAGCCGGCGGCCGCAATGAAGAGGCACAGAACGGCAGCTGCGGTGATCAGGTTGCGGGCTTTCATGCCTCTTCCTTAGTGTGCCGCGGGGGGGTGATCCTCGCTGTGGCCGCCGGATTTGCGCGACAGCCAGTCCCAATAGGTCAACACCACACGGGCCTTGTTGTAGGAGAGAACGTCAAACAGGGTCTTCAGTTCGTCGATGTCTCGGTCGGCGCGCAACATCGCTTCCGGCGAGGCGCGCCAGCGCTCAAGGGTTTCGGCGAACTCGGTGCGTGAGATGCCTAATGCCTTGAAGATGATGGTCAGCGGCTCGCCGCTCGGATCCGTGATGATGCGGTTGGCGCTGCTTTCACTCACCCGGGCGAGTTGGGCCAGAAGCTGGGTTGCCTCATCCACAAGGCCGCGCTCGATCAGGCTTGCCGCCTGTGCGGTTTGCTCATCGGGCGGGAAGTTCTGGCCATCCCAAACCTCATCTGCAAAGTCGCTCTCCTCGGCCGCAATAGTGACCCGCAAAATGCGCTCCAGCATGCCTGAATCGGTCAAGAAACGCGAAAAGACGTAGCGCCTCAGCTCCGTCGGCAACGCCCAGAAGAGATCAAACGCCACTTGTGGTGTCATATCAGGCCGCGTCACCAGGGGCGCCTGCAAGGCCGACTGGGTGCGCGCAAGATCGGTCAAGCGCTGAAGGATCGACGGTGAAAGGCTGGCCTCCGGGTTGCGCACGAGCGCCAGAAGAACGGCAGGCTCGTTCTTGTCCACCAGGGCATTGGCCACGCCGGGCGAAACCAACCTGCGGCGGGCGATCAGGATGCATTTCTCGATGTCGTCGCCGTCCACCAGGGTATAGAGGTCCTGGTCGCTGACCACCGAGCCCTTCTCGATCAGGAGGCCGGCAACTTCCAGATTCTTGTCCAGCACCAGCCGCGACACAATCATCGCGGGGGGATCATCCATGATGGCGATCCGCTCGGCCAGTTCGATCTTTGACGATTCAGGGATCTTGGTCAAAAGTCTGTGCAGGGTATCGGCCGCGAGCGCACGTTCCTGGGGCTGCACATTGCCGGCCGGAGCGGCCATCAGATCAAGCAGTTCGCGCACGATTTCCGCCGAACGCTGGGATTTTTCCTCATCCGACAGGCCAGCCACACTCGCGGCCGGTTCCAGACCCTCCACGCCTATAGCCTCTTGCGGAACCTCGGCCGGCTGAGGCTGAGGTGTCGAAGCCACACTCTCCGCATCCGGCGTTGCCGCAGGAGCAGGCTCAGCTTCAGGCTGCGCCACCTGCACAGGAGCAGGCGCGGCCGGCATGATTGGCTCAGCGGCCGGTGCCGGGGCAGGAGCGGTTGCTTCAACAGGTTCCTGAGCGGGCGCGGCAGGCGCAACGACCTGCGGCTGCGGCTCGGGCATCACCGGCAGCGGCGGGGTCGCTGCAACGTTGCTGGCCGGCGAGGCCGGTTCAAACTCCGGCGCAGCTTGCGGCTGCGGAATTGGCTGCGGCGCAAAGGCTGCGGTCGCGGTCCCGTTCGAGGGCGCCTGATGGTCCGCAGGCATGGCGACCATTGGCCTTGCGGAAGGCTGAGGGGCGGTGAGCAGCGGCGGAGCGGCAGTGTCGAGACCGCTGCTCTCAGGCGGCTGCTCGCCATGGAGCGCGCTGGGCGGCTGAATCCCCTCTTGCGGCGAGAGGGCCTTGGTCAAAGCAGCTACAGAGGCGTTGACCACCGACGGCGGGACGTCGGGCAGTTCGTCTGGAGATGGCCCAGACTGAGCGGCCTCGGCAAACCCCACGGGCGCAGAGAAGAGCGACGTCTCTTCATCGCTGGGATGGGTGAGGACTTGAGCCTCTGGAGCACGCGCCCTTTCCGGCTCGTGCTGTTGTCGACTGGCTGCCTCAGGCATGGCGGCAGCGGCGGGCGTTGCCGCCTCAAGAGGCTGGGCCGGATGCGCCGCCACACTGTCTGCCACGGGCGGCGCGGAGACAACCGGCGCGGTGACTTCCGCATGGTGACCGGCGGGAGGATTCGCCGGCGCGGGCTGGGGTGCCGGAGCTTGAGGTTCGACGCGCACATCGGGTGCCAGCGGCGGAAATGCGGCTTGGGGTTCAATAGCTGGTGTTTCAGGCGCCGGGGCCTCGGGCACGGTCAGGGGCACCTCGGGCGCCGGATCGGCTGCGAAGGAAACAGCTTCGGGCACATCGGGCGTGGCTACAGGGGACGCGGGTGCTGACTCAGGCGCGACAGGCGCAGGTACGGGCGTTTCGGGGGCCGGATCGGCCGCGAAGGAAACAGCTTCGGGCACACCAGGCGCCAGCGCGGGCAACGCGGCATCGAACTCAGGCGCGACAGGTGCAGGAACGGAGACTTCGGAGGCTGGTTCGGTTGCAATCGAGACAGCTTCAGCGATACCGGGCGTGGCTACAGGGGACGCGGGCTCTGACTCAGGCGCGACAGGCACAGGAACGGGCGTTTCGGGGGCCGGATCGGCCGCGAAGGAAACAGCTTCGGGCACACCAGGTGCCAGCGCGGGCAACGCGGCATCAAGCTCAGGCGCGACAGGTGCAGTTACCGGTGCCACCGGGGTCGGATCAGCCTCAAAGGTAACGGCCTCAGGCACATCGGGCGCCAACGCTGGGGCCTCGGGCTGCGGTTCCGGTGCGACGGGTGCAGACGCAGGCGATTCGGTGACCGGCTCCGTAGCTAACGAGACAGCCTCAGGCACTTCGGGTGCCAACGCAGGGGCCTCGTGCTGCAGCTCCGGTGCGACGGATGCAGATGCGGGAGCTTCGGCGGCCGGCTCCGTAGCGAATGAGACAGCCTCGGGCACATCGGGCGCAGACTCAGGCGATTCGATGACCGGCTCCGTAGCTAACGAGACAGCCTCAGGCAATTTGGGTGCCAACGCAGGGGCCTCGTGCTGCAGTTCCGGTGCGATGGATGCAGATGCCGGAGCTTCGGCGGCTGGCTCCGTAGCGAATGAAACAGCCTCGGGCACATCGGGCGCCAACGCAGGGGCTGCGGGCTGCAGTTCCGGTGCGACGGGCGCAGATACAGGCGATTCGGTGACCGGCTCCGTAGCTAACGAGACAGCCTCAGGCAATTCGGGTGCCAACACTGGGGACGTGGGCTGCAGTTCCGGTGCGATGGGCACAGATGCGAGGGCTTCGGCGGCCAGATCAGTCGCGAACGAGACGGCCTCAGGCACTTCGGGCGCCAACATAGGGGCCGCGGGCTGCAGTTCCGGTGCGACGGGAGCAGTTGCGGGGGGCTCTGGCGCCGGATCTGTCGCGAACGAGTCAACCTCAGGCGCTTTGGGTGCCATCGCAGGGGAAGCAGGCTGCATCTCCGGTGCGACGGGTGCAATTACCGGTGCCACCGGGGTCGGATTAGCCTCAAAGGTAACGGCCTCAGGCACATCGGGCGCCAACATAGGGGCCATGGACGCGGGCACCACAGCCTCGGGGGCCGGTGCAGGCGGTTCCGGCGCCGGATCTGCCGCAACGGGAGCAGCCTCGGGAACTTCCGGGGCCGCAGGCACAGGTTCCGGGAGGACCGGGGCCGGCGCATGAGGTTCAGAGGCCGGATCGGCGGCAAACGAGACGGCCGCGGGAACATCGGGCGCCAAGACAGGGGCCGGCGGTGCAGGTTCCGGGGCAATCGGTGCAGCCGCTTCAGGCGCCGGCATGGCAGCCGCAGGGACCGGTTCGGAAATCTGGGGCGCAGGCGCCATGGCGGCCTGTTCAGGCGCGGCCGGCAGAGGATCGGCAGCCGGGGGGACCGGTATTGAAATCATCGGAGCCGGTTGCGAATCGGCCGGCATGGGCTGCGGGGCCTCAGGTGCCGGTACGGCCACCATCTGCGCCGGATCAGCAGGCGCAGGAACGGAGACCACCGGCGCCGAGGACGCGGTGGCGCTGTCCGGCCCGTCCGTTTCGGGCGCAGGACTGAACCCTGGCGCCTTCAAGCGCGCCGCTTCAGGCAGTGGCTCGGGCAAGGGCGGAGCAGGCGACGCAGCTTCTGTGAACGCCGGCTGGGGAGGCGGCGGTGTTGCCTCGGCTTGAGGCAACCGATCGGGGTTTGGCGGCAGAGGCTCGGGGGTTGACGGCAGCGGAGCACTGGCCGTGTCAGCTTGCGCAGGCGGGGTTTGCTGGTTTACAGCGGCGGCCGCGCGCGCGGAGGAATTGTCGCCGGGAACCAACGGTTGATGATCGAAAAGCGCCGCCATTTCGTCAAGCGCCTGGGTGATGGCGTTTTGCGCGGCAGGCGAAACCTTGGGAACCGACCAATTCTGCCCCTGCTCATGCGAAGCGTTTTGGTCGCTCTCAACGCGAGGCGTGGCGCTCCCGCTGGCGGGTGCCGCATAGGTTGACGGTTTTGCTTCAGACACTAAATGCGCGCCCCACTGTCACCAAATCTCTTAGCCTACCGCCGCAATTCAACCCCAACGAAACCGGTTGACGGTAAAACCCCAAACACACTAAATCTGCTCCGGCTTGGTAAATTTACGAATTCAGGCTTAACAAACGGCTAAATTTGCCACTTCTGGCGCTTCGCCAAAATCCAGCAAGGCAGATCATTATGCGCACATTTCCAACCCTTAAGGACCTTGCCGCAGAGCAGGGAAACGAGCTCGGCGTGAGCGACTGGATGTTGATTGACCAGGAGCGCATCAACAAATTTGCCGAAGCTACGAACGACCATCAATGGATCCATGTGGATCCTGAGCGCACTGAGTCCGAATTGGGCATGAGCACCATTGCTCACGGCTATCTGACCATGTCGCTCGTGGTGCCGTTCGTTGAACAGATTTTCTCGGTTGCAAGCGTCAAACGGGCCATCAACTATGGCAGCAACAAAATCCGCTTTATCAACATGGTTCCCGTGAACTCGCGCCTGAGGGGCCGTCTCAAATTGTTGCGAGCGAGCTTGGGTGAAGGCACCTGCCGCATTATTTCTCAGGTGACGGTGGAGATCGAAGGCCAGGACAAGCCAGCCATGATGGCCGAGACGATCACATTGTTCTACGAGTAATGCACTGATAACAGGACGATAAATCCCCATGAAGGTGACCAAGACCGACGCTGAGTGGCGCGAACAGCTGACCCCGGAACAATACCGCGTTACCCGCGAGCACGGCACCGAACGCGCCGGCAGCCACCCCTATAACGGCGAAAAGCGCAAAGGCATGTTTGCCTGCATTTGCTGCGGGCGTGACCTGTTTACCTCCGACACCAAGTTTGAATCAGGCACCGGCTGGCCGAGCTTCTTTGCCCCCGCGGCGGAAGGTGCGGTGAGCGAGCATTCCGACCGGTCGTGGTTCATGACGCGCACCGAGGTGCGCTGCGCCGATTGCGATGCCCATTTGGGCCATGTGTTCCCCGACGGCCCGCAGCCCACCGGCCAGCGCTATTGCATGAACGGTGCGGCGCTCGATTTCAAACCAGGCGACGAGTAGGCGGGCCGTGACCACATCTGAAGGCACCATATCCCCTCCCCTTGCCCAGAAGAATCCGGTTTCCCGGGAAATTCACGGGATTGCCTCCAGCGACGACTATCACTGGCTGCGCGATGACAACTGGCAGGAGGTGATGCGCGACCCCTCGGTGCTGAACGGCGATGTACGCGCCTATCTTGAAGCCGAAAACGCCTATACCGAAACCGTGCTGGCCCACACCAAGCCCCTGCAAGACACTTTGTTTGCCGAAATGAAGGGCCGCATCAAGGAAGATGACAGTTCGGTGCCCTCCCCAGACGGCCCGTTTGCCTATTACACCTCCTATGTGGTGGGCGGCCAGCACCCGCGCATGTGCCGCCAGGCGCGCGATGGCTCAGACCAGGTGCTTCTGCTGGACGGTGACGCCTTGGCCGAGGGCAAGGCCTTCTTTGAATTCGGCGGCATGAGCCATTCGCCCGACCACAAGCTGGTGGCCTGGAGCGCCGACGAGAACGGCTCAGAATATTGCACCTTGAGGGTGCGGGATGTTGCCGCCGGCAAGGATCTGGACGATCAGGTGGCCGATGTGGCCGGCGGCGCCACCTGGAGCAATGACAGCCGTGATCTGTTCTACTCCAGACTGGATGAAAACCACCGCCCCTCAAAGATCTACCGGCACCGGGTCGGCAGCAGCCAGGATCAGGATGAACTGATTTTCGAAGAGGCCGACCCCGGCTTCTTCGTGGATGTTGGTGCCACCCAGTCGCGCCGCTTCATGGTGATCTCGGCCAGTGACCATCAGTCGGCGGAACATTATCTCATCGACACGGAGGCCGAAGACCGGACGCCGCGGTTGATCGCGGCCCGCCGGCCTCAGATCGAGTATGACGTGGAACATCAGGATGGGCGCCTGCTGATCCTCACCAATGTGGACGATGCGGAAGATTTCAAGATCGTTGAAGCGCCGGTGGACGCAGCGCAGCCTGAGAATTGGCGTGATCTGGTGCCCCATAAGCCGGGCCGGCTGATCCTCTCGCACACCGCCTTCAAGGACTTCATGGTGCGCCTGGAGCGCGAAGACGGCCTGCCGCGCATTGTCATCACCGACGTGGCGAGCGGCGATGAGCACGCGATCAGCTTTGATGAAGAGGCTTACAGCCTGGGGCTTTCCGCCGGCTATGAGTATGACACCGACTGGATGCGCTTCACCTATTCCTCCATGACCACCCCGGCACAGGTCTACGACTACAATATGCGCACCCGCGAGCGGGTGTTGCGCAAGACGCAAGTGATCCCCTCCGGCCACGATGCGGGCGACTATGTGACCCGGCGCATCATGGCACCCTCGCATGACGGCGAACTGGTCCCGGTCTCCATTCTCTATCACAAGGACACCAAGCTGGACGGTTCCGCGCCCTGCCATCTCTATGGCTACGGCGCCTATGGCATGGCCATGCCGGCCTCATTCTCAACCACGGTGCTCTCCATCGTGGATCGTGGTTTTGTTCATGCCATTGCCCATGTGCGCGGCGGCAAGGAGCGCGGCTATGGCTGGTACAAGAAAGGCCGGCTGGAGCATAAAGCCAATACATTCAAAGACTTCATCGCAGCAGGTGAAGCCTTGTGTTCAGAAGAGTACCGCTTCACCTCGCCCGGCAGGATCATCGCCCGGGGCGGCAGCGCGGGCGGCATGCTGATGGGGGCAGTGGCCAACATGGCCCCTCACCTGTTTGGCGGCATCATCGCCCAGGTGCCGTTTGTGGATGTGCTCACCACCATGCTGGACGACAGCCTGCCGCTGACCCCTCCGGAATGGAACGAATGGGGCAATCCGATTGCTTCGGCCGAAGCCTACCGGACCATCGCGGCCTATTCGCCCTATGACAATGTGGAGGCCAAGGCCTACCCGCCGATCTTCATCACCGCCGGGCTGACCGACCCGCGGGTGACCTATTGGGAGCCGGCCAAATGGTGTGCCAGGCTGAGGGCGTTGAAGACGGATGACAATCTGTTGCTCTTGAAGACCAATATGGATGCCGGCCATGGCGGTGCCTCCGGACGGTTTGACAGCCTGAAGGAAACCGCCGAGGCGTACGCCTTTGCCTTGGAGGTGACGGGATGAAGATCCATCTCTTGTGCGAGAACGAAGCCAGCGACATGGTGTGGCTTGCCGAATGGGGCTTTTCCGCCTTCATCGAATATGGCGATGCGCGCATCCTGTTCGACACCGGGTTTTCGGACGTTTACCAGCGCAATGCGGACCATGCGGGGATTGATCTTGAAACGGCGGACACGGTGGCCATCTCTCATTTCCACCGGGACCACACCCGCGGCCTCCTCTACCACCGCTTCAAGGCCCGCAAGAAACTGGTGCTCCACCCGCGGGTGTTGACGGCGGTGTTGAAGACCGACGAAGAGGGCATCAAGAAGGATTACGCGGACATTCACGCCGTGATCGAGAAGGACTTCGAGGTGGTGCCCTCAGAGGGGGTCTACGAGATGGCGCCCGGCGCCTTCTTCCTGGGCGAGGTGCCGCGGGTGACGGGGTTTGAGAGCGGCAGGTTCGAGGACGACGCCATGGAGGACGACACCGCCCTGGCCTTCCGCACACCGAAGGGCGCCGTGGTGGTGTCGGGCTGTTCCCATGCGGGCATCTGCAACATTTGCGAACATGCCAAAAAGGTCACCGGCCAGGCGCTTCATGCGGTGTTGGGCGGGTTCCACCTGTTGGCGGCGGAGAGCCCGCCGGTGGACGAGACCATCGGCTATTTCCAGGCCGAGGCACCCGAGGTGCTGTTGCCCATGCATTGCGTGGATTTCCCGACCCTCGCCAAGTTCCACCAGGTCTTCGGCTCGCCGAAATATGGCGCAGGCGACGTGGTCGAGGTTTAGGGCCGCCATCGCTGCGCGCTCTTGCGCTCTGCCCGGGCCCGTGCCGACTTAGCCATGTCCCTGCGAAATCCGGCACCAAGAAGTGCCCAAAAGACACTCCATCATCGTCCGGTTGAGTGACCGGGATAACCTGCACCAACTCACTGTGTGGCGCCGGTTGCAGTGAACCACCAAATATTGAAATCGTTCTGAAGGCTCATCGCCACAACGACAAATGTGATCATCATGGTTGCCATGCCAAAACACAGGTTTCCCCAAAACTGCGATTTGTGGATCTCCATAAGGCTCTTTTGATCCTTGTCGGCCGTGTAGGCGCGACTGTACATGCTGTATCCAAACCACCAGAAAAACAGAGAGAAGATGTATGAGTATATGCCGGCGATAAGCCACGGATTTTCGCCGTAGTTCCAGTTCGAGTACAAAGCGAGGAGACAAAACCCCACAATCAACTGGAATATCGCAACCAAGAACCAAACATAGAACAGCCGGCGTGCCGTGTGGAACCCGAACCGCCGCTCAGAAAAGCTCTGGGATGTGCCAGCTCGCGCGAACAGGAGTGAAACAAATATTCCGCCGCCATAGACAATGGCCCCGAAAATCGTGTGCCCGGCCTTCCAAAGATGTAGTTCAGTGCTCAGTTCCGATTCGGTTGCCTGCGTTCCCAAGATCAGGATGATTAGGACAATGACGATGCCAACAAGAGGCACTCCGGTGAAGAACAGGCGGTTGGCATAGCTTACAAAATTGGAGATCCCGGTCTCATCTAGGTTCTGACCCAACCGGGTGCCGACCACATCGATGAGGTTGTCGATTGTCTCGCCGGAGCCCTTGTCCAGATCAGATTGGGTGACCGTGTGGGTCTGCAATTCTCCAAAGGGCTCGATGACAAGCTCACGATCTATCGCCACAGGAATGAGTTTCTGCTCAAAATAGGCGAGGCCGGCTTCGGCAATCTGCCAGGGCGAGGGCGTTTCGGGAAAAACTGCGATGACCAGATTTGCCCTGAGGATGGTCTTTCGAATTTCGTTGCGAAACAGCTGACCCGGCTTGATTTCGTCGCTGAGCCACGCTGATAGCCCGTGCGCTTCAAGTTGGTCCCTGATGATTTTTGCCGCTTGCTCTGTTTCCTTGCTCCAAGCAACAAAAATCCTCGGCTCCTGTAACCCAAGATTATGAAATAGAGTGTCCAAAAAAGCCATTTTAAATATTGTTTCTGTTTTTTGGCTAAATCATTCGGCAAATTTAATCCAAAATAGAACTTCAAACAATCAATTGATCAAAATAACTTCAACTATATACTTATTTAATTGATATTGTTGATAATTTTACTCCATGAACGCCACAGATACGAATGTTGCGCCCAACAATAAACACAAATAATGGTCGTAATCTTGGTGGAAGGACCTTCAGGCGGGCGAGTGATGCCGATGGACAACAGCCGGCCCGTTCTGCACACCCGTGGGCCCGCAGATAGAGGTCCACTGCCCGGGGGGACGGCGGACCTCCATTCACGAAACACATAGCCCGGGGCATGCCGGACACCGCTGAACCTTCACGCAGAGCGCGTCCGGCACGGTTGCCGGCGTTTCAGGCCAGGCGCACCAAAGGCGCCCCGCCCCTAGCCCGCGGCGTCGAAGATCTCCGCCTTCGCCGTGCGCTCGCGGCGCACCATGAGCTTGTTAAGGGCGCTCACATAGGCCTTGGCGCTCGCCACCATGGTGTCGGTGTCCGCGCCGCGGCCCGTCACCGTCTTGCCCTCTTCTTCCAGCTTCACCGAAACCTCGGCCTGGGCGTCCGTGCCGGCGGTCACGGCGGAGACCTGGTAGAGCTTCAAGGTGGCCTGGTGCTCCACCATGGCCTTGATGGCGTTGAAGGTGGCGTCCACCGGCCCGTCTCCCGTGGCTTCCTTGGTCACGTGCGCGCCGTCGATGGCGAGCGTCATGGTGGCCTTCTGGGGCCCGCCGGTGCCGGCGATCACCGTCAGCGCCACAACCTGGATGCCGTCATGGGCATGGGCGCGCTGGTCGTCCACCAGGGCCTCGATGTCCTCGTCATAGACATGCTTCTTCTTGTCCGCCAGATCCTTGAACCGCACGAAGGCATCCTGGAACTCGTTGTCGGACATGTCGTAGCCCAGGTCCTTCAGCTTCTCCTTGAAGGCATGGCGGCCCGAATGCTTGCCCATCACCAGGGAGGTTTCCTTCACGCCGACACTTTCCGGCGTCATGATCTCGAAGGTGTCGGCGCTCTTCAGCATGCCGTCCTGATGGATGCCGCTTTCATGGGCAAAGGCGTTCTGGCCGACGATGGCCTTGTTGAACTGCACCGGAAAGCCGGCCGCCGTCGCCACCATGCGGCTCACCTTCATGAGCTGGGTGCTGTCCACATTGGTGTAGTAGGGCAACTTGTCGCCGCGGGTGGCGATCGCCATGACGATCTCCTCCAACGCCGCGTTGCCGGCGCGCTCGCCCAAGCCGTTGATGGTGCACTCGATCTGCCGGCAGCCGGCGTCCAGGCCCGCCAGCGAGTTGGCCACCGCCAGGCCCAGATCGTTGTGGCAATGGGTGGAGAAGCGCACCTTGTCGCTGTCGGGCACGGTCTCGCGCACATATTTGAACATCTCATAATATTCCTCGGCCACGTTGTAGCCCACCGTGTCCGGCAGGTTGATGGTGGTGGCGCCTGATTTGATCGCCACATCCACGCATCTGGCCAGATACTCATGGCCCGTGCGGGTGGCGTCCATGGCCGACCATTCCACATCGTCGGTGAGGTTGCGCGCCTGGGTGACCGTGGCGGCGATGATCTCCAGGACTTCGTCCTCGCTCTTTCGCATCTGGTGCTCCAGATGGATCGGCGAGGTGGAGACGAAGGTGTGGATGCGCGGGCGCTTGGCGTGCTTCACCGCCTCGCCGGCGCGGGCAATGTCGCCCGGAATGGCGCGGGCGAGGCCGGCGATCACCGCGTTCTTGGCGTTCTTGGCAATCTCGCTCACCGCTTCAAAATCGCCTTCCGAAGCGATCGGGAAGCCGGCTTCGATGATGTCCACGCCCATGTCGTCGAGGGTTGCGGCGATCTCCATCTTCTCGTCGAACGACATGGTGGCGCCGGGCGACTGTTCACCGTCGCGCAAGGTGGTGTCGAAAATCACCACATGATCTTTGTCGGAGCTGCTCATTTGGATCTGGTCCTTATCTTCTCAGGTGCCGGCCCGGTCTTGATGTTGGATGACGGCCGGCAAAACAGGTTGCTTTGTAGCGGTTCAATTTGCAGGTCCCCTAAACACCCGGCCGCGCAGGCGGCCCAGCCAGTGTTCAGGGGCTGATAAGGAGGAGGCCAAGGCCGAGCGGCAACAGACCAAGCAGTCCGCCGATGAGGGCGGTGCGGTAAGGGCAAGGGCTGGTCTTTGCGGCGGAACGCATGTTGGTCGACAACCTGCTGGTTCGGTCTTTGGTTGATTGCGCTTTTACCCCGATTGTTTGTGCTTGGCAATAACCCACGTGCCGGGGGCTGCGGTTCACGATGCTGCATCCCTGCTTCCCCCTCACTCCGCCATCCTTGCCTCCTGCTTACTCCGTCATTCCTGCCTCCATCCCTCGTCATCTCCGCCTCCTTCCCTCGTCATCCCTGCCTCCTTCCCCCGCCATCCGCGCGAAAGCGGGGATCGATGGGCGGCGAGTTCGGCGCTTTGCGGCCTCTGGGCCCCGGATATTTTGCTGTCGCAAAATTCCGGGGGGCCGGGGTGCAAAATTCCGGGGTGACGGTTGATGGGGCGGGGGTGGGCGCCAGCGCCCCGCGCACGGCAAAACCCCGGACGAGCTCCCGCGCTCTCCGGATTTATCCAACAAGAATCCCACCTAGTGGGGGGCGGACGCCGGGTTGGTGCAGTCCACGTTTATCGTATATAAGGGCACCGCTCCGGCGCCCGCCTCGGCATCTTACAAGGGCCGCGTTATTTCATATACCCTTGCTTGCACACCCTTGGCCTTCGAGCGGCACGGCCTGCGGCCATGCATCCTTGGCCCGGATCCGCGTTTGATCCGGGAAAGGCTCAGGGCGCCTGGTTAGGGCGAGACCAGCACTCACCATATGCTCCGGCCGCTTGGCATCAGCCCGGGTGCCCGGTTGGTATAAGACCAGGTCCGATCAAGGCTCTGATCTTGGGCCGGGCGGCCCAAACTGAACGGCTGATCCTCGGAGCTTTGGCTCATGCCAAACCCCTTTCAGGTGCCGCGCCTTTGCCTCACCTGGATAGGTCATGACCAGGATGCCCTTGGTGGCAAAGGCGAAGACACTCAATCAGAAGCCGCAAAGCCTGTCAAGAACAAAATAGGAACAAATTTCACTTTTTGTGACGCAAGATGCCAAGTGCGTTGATCACTTACGTCCGCAAAGTCTTGCGAGCGGACGTTAGGCGCTGGGTATCTCCGTCCGGATGGTTTCATTTTTTTGCGGAATTGAAAACCTGTGTCGAACTGATTGAAGTACGGCCGCTAGCTGGGGCTAAGTCAATGCTCATGGACTTGTATTGGTAGGGGCGTTCTGCAAACTTGTTTATGTGAAGCCTCTTTCAATGGAACAAGATATCAATTCGAATGGCAGGCACGGAACCATTGCTCCTCGATTTCGGGGGCCTCATTGAACGGATCATCGAACGCGGCTTGCACGGACAGCCGATAGAAGAGCAGCTCTCCGGACTTGCCCAGCTCATTTGCGATGCTGGCTTTCCGATGAAGCGCGTCAGCGTCGGCATGCGAACTTTGCATCCACGCTTTGGTGCGCTCACCTACATCTGGCGCCCTCGCGAAGATCGAGTGGAATATAGCCCACAGCAACGGACCGACCAGGAGCTGAGGGCGTTTCAGCAAAGTCCAATCGACTTCATGCTCAAAACGAACGAAACAATCCAGCGTTACAAGCTGGATGGCGATGGGGCGTTGGCATTTCCGATCCTTGAAGAACTCAAGCGCGAAGGCATGACGGACTATGCTGCGTGTCTTGTGCGCTATGACGCTGCTTCTCATGGTCACGGTGCGCTGGAAGGCGTGTTCTTCTCGTGCGCAACCGATAATCCGGCTGGATTCCATGAGGGTCAGCTTCAGCAAGTGCTGGAACTCCTGCCCTACTTTGCCATCGCGATCAAATCACGCCTGACCTATGACGTCGCCAGCACAGTGACCCGGACTTACCTGGGCAAAGATGCCGGCCGCCGCGTTCTTACCGGCGAGATCGAGCGAGGCTCGACCGAGACGATCAAAGCTGTGATCTGGTACTTCGATTTGCAGGGCTTCACCCAGCTGGCTGAAACGACGTCTGGCGAGCAAATGATCGCCATGCTGAACGAGTATTTCGGCGCCGTTGTCGGGGCAGTGGAAGCCTATGGCGGCGATGTGCTCAAGTTCATGGGAGATGGGCTTCTTGCCATTTTCAAGTTCGCTGACGATGACGGCGCGTGCTGTTCTCGGGCGATTGCCGCCGCAGATGAGCTCCTCAGCACCATGGCGACGATCAATGCTCGCCGCGAGGCAGAGGGCTTGGTGTTCACCAATTTCAGCCTCGCGCTGCACCTTGGCGACTTGATGTACGGCAATATCGGAGCCGAAGATCGTCTCGACTTCACGGTGATTGGGCCAGCAGTGAACACGGTCGCGCGCATTCAGGCCATGTGCCGCCCGTTGGAGCAGGATTTGATCATCTCCGCTGCTATGGCCGGGGCGGTTGTGCGCGAACGCAAACGGGTCGCCTCCATCGGCCGGCACATGCTTCGGGGAATAGCCGAAACACAGGAGCTCTTCACTCTTGTTGCTCCCAAACGGACGGCGAATTGAGCCAAACGTGACTTTGGCGGAAGCCCATGTGCAACACTGACGAAAGCGCCGTGACCTTGCTTCACCTGTCACCTACGCATCAAAGTTCCAAATATCCCGATGCAGCCGCCATGTGTCATCGCTGCCGCACTTCCACACCGCCACATACTTGCCGGAGAGCTGTGTGCGGCCACCGTCATCGCCCGGAGCCGAGGCGCTTATTATGCCGACCTCGTTGGCCACATCGCCGAACACATCGACTTCCTGCGTGGTCATCGCTACATCGCGCATATCCGCATCAATGAACTCTTGCCAGACGCTTTGAATTCCCGCGCGGCCATCAATCCTCTCGGATTCAGGCGGCAATAAAGCGGCATCATCGGTGTATAGAGCAGCCACGCCCGCCGCGTCGCCGCCGTTCAAGCTCTCAACAAGCGTTTCGATCGTTGCCTCGATACGTTCTCGCACTGTGATCATGGTGTGTCCTTTCGCGCGGTTTCATATTCCCGCCATTGCACGAACGCGAGACATGTCAGGCCGAAAATCGTTGTCAGACTTCTTTCAATCGACTTCGACGATCTCAGGCTTCAGGTTTTCGTGAAATCCCAACACCTCGCCCTTTTCCCGGTCCGGCACCCCAAATTTCTCCAGGGTGGAGAGCAAGTGGGCCATCGCGACCCTCCAGTCTTCTTCGTCGAGGCGCATGCCCGCATGCAAGGTCTTCATGTCTCGGCCCGTATAGACCATCGGGCCGCCCGTGGAAGCACAGAGAAAATCAACCAACAGCTGTTCCTCGCGCGCCATTCCCTCTGCGCCGCGGTGGTCATAGAAGCGGCGCAGCTTGGTGTCGTTTTTGATCCGCACCATCAAATCTGCGACCACGGCGGCGATGGCGTCATAACCGCCGAGACGTTCGTAAAGTGAATTGTCCGACATGCTAATTCTCCTGATAGCCCCTCTTAGGAATAGTTGGCGGCTCCTGGTGTTCAGCGGTTGATCATTCCGTGGCCGCAAATGGGCGCGGCGGCCTATCAAGAGCCGCCGCAGTTCGCGTGCAGAGTGAGGCGAAGATCAAGCCGTCGCGGCAGATCCCACCGGGCTCTCTTGTTCTGTTTTGCTGACGGCGACAACCAGAAAGACCGCGGCAGAAAGTGCCCAATAATAGGCCGCATCAACGCCCGTAAATCCAAGGACGAATGGGGCAACGGCAAATCCGATTGCCGCCACGAAGTCGATGCCCAGATGCACCTTGAAGGGCACCACCGGCACGGCGCTATAGGTGTAGCCCGTGAGCATGCTGTAGCTGATCACCGCAACGCCCGCGATGATCGAAAGCCAGAAGGCGATGGGCGAGGCTGTCCCAATTCCCAGAACGAAGGGGAAGATGATGAGGCCTGCAGCGGCTGCATAGTCGATGAGGCCATGAACTTTTGGGGTGAGGAAGCGAATGGTCATTGTGGTCTCCGATGATTTTGCGAATTTGCGGATGTTCACACCCGCGATCACTCTGATGTTTTGAGCTCAAATAAGTTGGCAGCGGCCCCAACCATTGTCCAATACCGATGAGTCATGGTTCAATGCACGGAACGACGGAGGGCGATTGGCTATGGAATTTCACCAGATTCGTTACTTCCTCATGGCGGCAGAACACCTCAACTTCACGCGCGCTGCTGAGCAGTGCCATGTGTCTCAGCCTGCCTTGACCAGGGCGATCCAGAAGCTTGAGGCAGAGCTTGGCGGCGACCTGTTCGTCAGAGATGGCCGGGCGGTGACGCTGTCCGCACTCGGCCAGATCATGCGAGAACAGTGTCGGCGCATTCAGGAAACCCAGGCGATGGCGCGTGCTGTGGCGAAAAACTTCCTGGACGACGGCGCCTCTGAACTGAATGTTGGGGTCATGTGCACGATCGGTCCTGACGTTCTGTCGGCATTTCTGAACGACTTCAGGAAGTGTCACGAAAATGTTCTGCTGATCCTTCACGACATTGGCCCAGAGGCCCTGCCTGAGTTGCTCTATACCGGCACTTTGGATTGTGCGTTCGTTGCACGGCACGAATCTCAGGCGCCTGAGGATTTTGCTGCCTATGCGCTGTTTGAGGAAGACATGGTGGTAGCCTTTGCCAACGGTCATCGCTTTGCTGCGAAGGAAGAAGTGACGCTGTTTGATGTTGCCGAGGAGATTTATGTAGACCGCCTGAAATGCGAGATCAGGCGCCCGTTCTTTGAATTCATGGACCAGAATAATCTCGTCCTTGAGGTGGCCTGCAGCAGCCAGCGGGAAGATTGGATTCAAGAGCTTGTGATCCGCGGTCTCGGGGTCAGCCTGATGCCGCGCTTTTCGATTACGACCCGCAGGCTGGGATGGCGGACACTCTCTGGACCCTTGTCCAGCTGCCGGCAAATTATGCTCGCACGAACCGAAAGCCTGACGCCCCAACCGGTTGCCAAGCGGTTCTATTCAGACGCCCAGGCCTTCGACTGGCAGAATGCGCTGGGGATGTTGGGGGAAAACGCGACGCCTCACTGAGCCCGCGCAATTCACCCCTGAGGTCTTCGGCAGCGCCCCGCTATTTCTGCAGCGTTGGATAGCCGCGCAAGTACACCCAGTCATCCTGCTTGGCCGGCTGATGGCAAGGCAGGCAGTCGCCTTTGTAGTCTTCGGTGACGGTTGCAGGTTCACCGGCGTTGAACAACGCCCAACCCCAGCCATCACCCCACAACGTATTACCTTTGAACCGGCCCTTTGTGTCCTTGATCATGATAAACCAGCCTTTGGTCTCCGCGGCATAGCTGATCTCGCCGGTGGTCATGGAGTTGGTCTGAGCCTTGAACAGTTCCTTCACCAACACTGCCCCATCGGGGAATTTGCCTGTGGCCCGAAAGGCCGCGACGGTTTCCCGCTGGGTATAAACATTGTGAAAGTCTTTTGAGCCCACCTGGCCCTCTTCATCGGTGGCCACTCCCCAGGTGCCGAGAAAGTACCAATCGCGAAAATCCTTTGGCAGGGTGATATTGCCCGCATTGTCCACATAAGGTGAGTACGGCTCGGCGGCCTTGCCGTTCATGATGAGGGGCGCCGCGGCAAACACTGCCGCGACGGCCACAGCTGAAGCCAGCTTAAGGGGCGTCTTCATCTACTTGGGCTTTGCGGCACGCAGCACTGGATAGAACTGGGTGAACACAAAGTCCTCTGCAGCCGAAGATTCATGGCAAGCATTGCAGGCCTCGGCAGGTTGTCTTTTTGCGGTTGCGTTGTAAGGCTCAGGCTGGTGGCCGAATGTGTAATAGGCCCAGTTTCCAGGCTCGTCCGGATAGAGCTTTTTGCTCTTAATAGTGATTTCGAAGCCAGAAAACGCTCCCATAAAATAACCTGTGCCACTGACTTCAGTGGTCGATCCGTCCTCATTGGCACCATCCGGCGCGCGGACCCGGTTCAGTTCCTTGGCAAGCACGGCGCCTTCACGGAACTTGCCGGTCTTCTTGTAGTGTGCCCAGGTCTCCGGTTCCACATAGACCGCATGGTGCTCGGGGAACGGGGCATTGCCGTCGTTCAGCGCGTTGGGCGTCACCAGGGATCCGATGAAGGGCCATTCGCGCCAGATGTGGCCTTGAGGCAGCTTCAACATTTTGTCGGCGGTGAACTCAGGAACATATGCTGCATCCTGGGCATTGCTTGGCCAGGTGAAGCTTAGGACCGCAAGCGCTCCAACCATTGAAACCGATGCAAAACCGACGATCGATTTGACCGTTCGCGTATCTGAAAATACAGACATTGTCTCCTCCGTTGCGACTGTGGTTCGTGCGGATGCCCAGATCCGCAGCCGGGCAGATTTGTATAGTGAGGCCAAACAGAGATAGTCGGCAGGTTCGCGTGCTGTCCAATACCGATGAGGCATGGTTCAATGCACACGCCGCATTGTCGTTGTGAGCAACAATCCAGGGTGCTCACTTGCGGTGAACGCGAGCGGAAAGCTGATAACCTTCGCCTCATCGGTTATCCGGGGGGCAACCTCGCATCAAACTTCCGAGGTTCGGATAGGTGCAAAAAGCCGCGTTGCTGGCCGGTGGAAAGCAGGGGCATTTCGGACATCTGCTAAGCGCGAATCCTAAGATCTGAGGTCAACTGAGTCCGGCCTACAGACCGATAATAAGGCATAGGCCCAGCGGGGCTACAACTCGACACTCTCAGACAGAGCTAGCGCGTCCTCAACCTCAACTCCGAGATACCTAGCAGTGCTGTCTAACTTGGTATGCCCGAGAAGGAGTTGAACCGCTCTCAGATTGCCGGTCTTTCGGTAAATCAATGTTGCCTTGGTTCGACGCATCGAGTGGGTTCCATAGGCCGACTTTTGAAGGCCGATGGATGTGACCCACTGGTTTACAATCCGAGCGTACTGCCGTGTTGTCAAATGCCGTCTCGGATTCTTTCGGCTTGGGAAAAGCCAATCGTACTGAGCGAGTGCTTTCCTCTCGCACCAATTTCGAACGGCTTCACGGGATTGCTCCATAACTTCAAACTGAACTGGATTACCTGTTTTCATCTGATTTACCGTTGCGCGGCTTCTGATCTCGTCGCCTGTTCGCACATCCGAAACGCGAAGGCTAACTAGGTCGCAGCCGCGCAGCTTGCTATCTAAGGCAAGATTGAAAAGAGCCAAATCTCTCTTGCGGTCTGCCAACTGGAGGCGCACTCGGATTGCCCAAACTTCTCGCGGCTTAAGAGGCGCTTTTTGGCCGATGAGTTTTCCTTTGTTCCACGGGTAACTGTGATCATCGGATGAAACCTGCATCAACATGATTGAACTCCTATAGTTAGAGTTCAGCAGCGTCCCATAACACGAACCTTATGTCCGCTTCGCCCCAATTCGGATGTCCTAACACGGACCGTCTGCGGCAAAAGAATGACCTTCATCGGATTAAGTCGCGCATAGGACCAGCAGTCGTTGACGATCACCGCCAACAACGGCCGAAATCCTTCCCGCACCCCGTGGGCGTTTTTGACGAGCATGTATCAGACTGTTTGACCGGATAGCGTTCCGGTGATGAGCCGTAGGTCAGTCGCCCTCAAATTTGAATGATACTTTCACCCTTGCCCTGAAAGCCTCAACTTTCCCGTCTTTGAGAACCATGTCCTGCTCGCTCACCTCTGCTATCCGGAGATCCCTGAGAGTCTGGCCAGCTTTTTCAACTGCCGCTGTTGCCGCTTTTTCCCAAGATTCGGTGCTAGTGCCCACGAGTTCGATTACCTTGTAGACGCTCTCGGCCATTTTCAGTTCCTTCTTTAGACAAGTTTGAACCAACGTTCTGCATGCGCGCAGACGCCCGAGACCCGATGATATCTGAAGATGGCGAGGTATTCTAATGTCTGCTTGTGCCCCGGTTCGCCTCCTCCGTTTCGGGCATTCGACAACGGAGTTGACCTGGAACAAGGCGGGTTCGGACGTGCGCTCGTATGCAGATCGCCTGACGCTTGTGGTCAAGGATCGGAACTATGGTGAAGGGCGGGCGCTCGATAGAAACGGACAGCTACGCGGCGCGCGATTATCTGCGGTCTTATCGGCCATTCCTGCCGGACGTGATGCGGCTGCCCAGGAACCCTGAAGAGGAATGGTGGCAGTGGCAGGATACGAAGGTCCACCTGGACCGGCTCGATGTCGAAGACGCTCCGCTGAAGGCGGTTTTGTTGCATGGCGGCGGTGGCAACGGTCGTCTTCTCAGCGCTTTCGGAGCAATGGTGCACGGCCTCGGCTACAGTTACGTGGCACCTGATCTGCCCGGTTTCGGGCTAACGAAGCCCGGACCGGCTTACGACCCGGACTACCGTTCCTGGGTCGCGCTCGCGGCCGACCTAATCGACCATGAGCTGGCCCGCGATGATCTGCCGGTCGTGACCTTTGGGGGCAGCGTTGGCGGAATGCTGGCTTATAACACGGCTGCCGTTAGCGGCAAGGTGCGCGGCGTGATCGCCACCACACTGGCGGATGCTCGAGACCCGGCTGCCCGGGACGCCCTGGCCCGGAGCAAACTTTTCAGCAGGCTCGGCTATGTGGTCATGAACGCGCTGCCCAAGCTCACGGGGCGCCTGCGCATTCCCGCACGCATGATCTCCAGGATGAAGTGGATGACCAACGATTCCGCTTTTTCCCGAATCTTCATTGAGGACCCGCTGGTGGGCGGGGCGCACATCAACCTCGACTTCTACCGCACGCTTATGACCTATGATCCGCCTATCGCGCCGGAAGCGTTCGATCTGTGTCCACTACTGCTGGCGCACCCTGCCGAGGACAATTGGACGCCGCTCGCGGTCAGCAAGCCGTTCTTCGATCGACTTGCTTGTGACAAGGAGTTGGTCATGCTGGAGAACTGCGGCCACTTCCCTTACGAGCAGCCAGGAGTATTTCAGCTGCAGAATGCGCTCAGGGATTTCCTGCAGCGTGTGGCGCACCAAGCGTAGTGCTCGGCTGCCGGCTCCTGCAATGTGGCGCAGCGGCGTTGGATCATCAAAACCTTATGTCGGCTTGTGCCCCAAACGGAAGTCGATAGCCCGATCCTCATCTTGGCCCAATCTCGCTTGAACATTCTCGGATGCTTGCGCCAGGTCAAAGCGCTTCCTTTTTGCATGCCTTCATATTGCCAAAGAGGCAAGAATTGGAGGCAAATCAATGTTAAAGAAGTTTTTTCTTGCGGTGCTGGTGAACTCAAAAACTGCACCGAGTTTCATGAAAGCTCCAGACAGCAGCACCGCAA
>CAJHYS010000336.1_pt1 | contig 34291 bp, 27 predicted proteins | sample 9198801 | NCBI WGS metagenome assembly CAJHYS01 (sample SAMEA7708368, study PRJEB35096) | sediment metagenome | biome: marine neritic benthic zone biome [ENVO:01000025]; feature: sediment [ENVO:00002007]; material: shallow marine sediment [ENVO:03000034] sea grass bed [ENVO_01000059] ...
AGTTCGTCCTTGGTTTTCTTTTCGCCCATAGCGCGCTGAACAACCGCCGGACCGGCGATCAAGACCTGGGCGGTGGACTTGGACATGACCGAGAAATGCGAGGCCACAAGCCGTGCGGCGGGCATTCCGGCAACGGCCCCCATGGCGCCGGTGGCCACCGGAACCGTAGCCATGGTCTCGGCCACCGAACGAAACCGGTGGGGCTCATAAACCGGCGCGCTGAGGCTTGCTTTCTTGGTGCCGCCCACGCTGCCGCCGGCGCCTTCGTGCAGGCGGACCAGCGGCACCTTGAACTTGGCCGCCAGGTCTTCGGTGTAAACGCTCTTGCGCTGGCCGGCAGCTGAGGGTGAGCCGCCCTTCAGGGTGAAATCCTCGCCCCCCACAATGCAGCGCCGACCGTCGATCTTGCCGAAGCCCAATACATAGTTTGCCGGAGAAAACTCGATAAGATTGCCGTTCTCATCAAGCTCGGCGTCGCCGGCGCCCATGCCGATCTCCTCGAACGTATCGTCATCCAGGAGCGCATCGATCCGCTCGCGGATGGTCATCCGTCCTTTGCGGTGCTGGGCGGCAATGGCCTTTTCGCCGCCTTGCAGTTTTGCAAGCTTCCGCCGCTGGTGGATTTTGTCGGTCTCTTCTTTCCAGGTCATGGGAGGCGTGCCGCTGTGGTCTGGTGGTCCGGAGGAGGGATGGTCGGCTGCTCCCGGAACGTTCTGGCGCCGGAACAGCGAGGTCACCATACTCAACTGACCCATGGCCGACAACGTTACCACGCAAAATGTTTCATCAAGCGCTTGGCAAATGCCAATATTTTTGCTGCTATGCGGCCGCAGTTTGCCGCATCCGCGGCGAATCTGGTGTGATTGGGAGGAGATTCAAATGAAACGCCGCAAATTTTTAAAGACAGCCGGTCTCGGGGCAACGGCTGCTGCCGCCAGCACATTGGCCGCGCCCGCCATCGCGCAAGGGGTGAAGGACATGGTGATCGTGTCCACCTGGCCGCGGGACTTTCCGGGCCTGGGGCTTAGCGCCCAGCGCCTGGCCGCGCGCATCACCGAGCTTTCCGACGGCAAGCTGAAAACCCAGTATTTCGCCGCAGGCGAACGGGTTGGCGCCTTCGACTCGTTTGACGAAGTGGCCTCGGGCAACGCCCAAGCCTATATCGCGGCTGACTATTACTGGAAGGGCAAGCACCCGGCCTGGGCCTTCTTCACCTCGGTGCCGTTCGGCATGACGACCCTAGAGTGGAACGCCTGGATCAAGTTCATGGGCGGCCAGGAGCTTTGGGACGAGTTGGCTGCGGGCTTCGGCCTGAAGTGCCTGCCGTGCGGGGCCACCGGCACCCAGATGGGCGGCTGGTTCAACAAGGAGATCGAAAGCGCTGAGGATCTGAAGGGCCTCAAGATGCGCATTCCGGGCCTTGGTGGCGACGTTATGGCGAAGATCGGCGCATCGCCGGTTTCGCTCCCGGGCGGCCAGATCTATGAGAACCTGGTGTCCGGTGCAATCGATGCAACCGAGTGGGTTGGTCCGTACAATGACTATTTCATGAAATTCTATGAAGCGGCCAAGTACTACTACTATCCGGGCATGCACGAGCCGGGCGGCGGCCTGTCCTTCGGCATGAACAAGGGCTGGTGGGAAGGTCTCTCCAAGCTTGAGCAGCAACTCATCACGGCAGCCTGTTATGAAGAGCATGCTGCACAGTATGAAGAAGTGATCGCCAACAACGGGAAGTTCCTGTCCAAGCTGATCTCAGATCATGGCGTGCAACTCCGGCAATTCTCCGAAGATATCTATGACAGCTTCGGGGAAGCCTCGCAGGCGGTCTATCAGGAAACCCGCGCGCACAGCGATCTGGCCGCAAAGGTCCAGGATCACTACATCAAATCGCGCAACGAGCTCGGTGCGTGGACCAAGTTGGCCGAGGTGGCCTTCTCGGTGCAGCGCAACCGGGTGCTCGGGCTCTAAGATGAAAATGCACGAGGGCGGGGCATAATAGCCCCGCCCTCGTGAACTCTGCTCATGCAGGGGCGCGGGAGGCCTTATCCTAGCGCGCCCTTCAAGTCCCGGATGAGGTCGTCCAGATCCTCGACACCCACCGACAACCGCACCAGACCGTCGTCGATGCCGATGCTTTCGCGGATCTCCCTGGGGATGGAGGCGTGGGTCATGATAGCCGGGTGCTCGATCAGGCTCTCAACCCCGCCAAGGCTTTCGGCAAGCGAAAAGAGTTCGGTGCGCTCCAAAAAGCGCCGGGCCGGTTCCAGCCCGCCCTTGATCACCGCGGTCACCACACCGCCGCAGCCGTGCATCTGGCGCATGGCCAGTTCGTGTTGGGGGTGTGATTTGAGGCCGGGATAGTAGACCTTCTCAATCTTGTCATGAGCCTCCAGCCATTCGGCAATGGCTTGGGCGTTGGCGCAGTGGCGTTCCATGCGGAGTGGCAGGGTCTTCAGGGCACGCAGCACCCAGAAGCTGTCATTCGCCCCCAAGACGCCGCCAACCGCGTTCTGCAGATAGAAAAGTTGGTCGGCAATCTCTTGGCTGCCGGTAACGATCATGCCTGCCACGATGTCGGAATGGCCGTTCAGATACTTGGTTGCCGAATGGACCACGATGTCGATGCCGTGATCGAGCGGACGCTGGCAGTAAGGCGATGCGAAGGTGTTGTCGGCCACGGTGATGAGGTCGTGCTTGCGCCCGAGCGCCGCCACACCCTCCAGGTCCACCACCTTCAATAGCGGGTTGGTGGGTGTTTCCACCCAGAGCATCTTGGTGTCAGGCCCGATGGCCGATTCCACCTGGGCAAGGTCGGAGTAGTCCACGAAAGCGAAGCTGTGGCCTGCGGTGCGTCGGCGCACGTTTTCAAAGATCCGGTAAGTGCCCCCGTAAAGGTCATCGCCGGCCACCACGTGGGAGCCTGAGTCCAGCAATTCCAGAATGGCGCCGGTGGCGGCCATCCCTGAGGCGGCGCCGAAGCCCGCCAATCCGTTTTCCAAGTCCGCCACGCAGTCTTCCAGCGCCTTGCGGGTCGGGTTGCCTGTTCTTGAATACTCATAGCCTTTGTGCTCGCCCGGGCTTTCCTGAACGTAGGTTGAGGAGGCATAGATGGGGGTCATGATGGCGCCGGTCACAGGGTCGGGCCGTTGGCCGGCGTGGATGGCGCGGGTGGCAAAACCCTGGCGGTTCTTTTCGGTCATTTGGTATCTGCCTTCTTTATCGGGCGGGGGTGATGGGGAGCTTCTAGTTGAGGCTTGGTCAGCCTGCAAATAACAACAAGTTTTGCAGACGTTCCTCCTGCCAACGGGTTTCGGGAATTGCGGCCTTCAAGCAGGTGCGGGCCTCATCGAAGCGTTTGTGTTCAAGCAAAAACTCCGCGTAGTCCATGAGAAACTCCTGTCCGCCATATTCGGCTTCCATGGCGGCGCGGTAGGCGCTGTCGGCCTGGTCCACATTGCCGCTCGCCCGGTGGATCTCCGCGATCAGGCGATAAGGCTCGCCGGATGTGGGGGCAAGGCCGTTCCAGCGCTTTGCCGCATGAAGGGCGTCGGGCCAGTTTTTCAATGCGGCGTGGGTTTCGGCCAGGGCTTGCCAGATCCGCTTGCGCTGCGGCTCGGCCTCGCTCAGCGATGTGAGAATTGCGGCGGCCTCTTCGGGGTTTCCTGCGGCAGTGAGAACCCGAGCTTCAAGAACCCCGCGTTGCCAGCCTCCCCAGTCAGCCGGCACATGGCTGAGGGCTTCTTGAGCATCTTCGATGCGGCCCACAGCCAGGCATGCCTCAGCAAAAAGGGCGGCAAGGTCAGCGGAGGTCTCTAGCTGGCCTGCAAAGGGCTCCAGCAGGCGGATAGCCTTCTTTCGCCCACCTTCCGCCAGAGCGGCGCGGGCTTTGGCGATCTCATTGTCCAGGGTGCTCGTGTCCTGGCTGCTTCGGCTCACATAGCCCTCGATCATGCGGGCGATGTTGAGATCAATGGCGGCCTGCTCCACGTGGCGTTGGTCGTCCTCCCAGGCGGCATCGCGGGCGCTTAAGGTGATGCTTTCATAGCTTGGGAAATAGTCGATATGGTCGTTTTCGGCGATAATCTCGTCAGCCGCCGTGCGCAGCACCGCCTTTGACAGCCCGTTGGCCACCAGCACGTCCCGGCCGGTGTAGGTGGCCGTCAGCGGCACTGGGGAGACGGTCAACAGGATACGCTGGTCGGCGCCGCACTTTTCCTTCAGCAGGGCTACGATCTGGCGCAGATAGTCGACGGTCTCTGAATAGCTGAGCACGTGCAGTTCAAACCGGTCAGGGTATTTGGCCACCAGGGCCCGGCGCGGGGAATAGTTGAGATAAAGCTCAGAGCGCCGGTCGAACCAGACTTCCGTCAGGCCCAGGGTCATCACCACGACGCGGCAGCGCCGCACCTCGCCGGTGATTTCGGTGATCACCTTGCGCCGTTCCAACACCTCATCGCGCGCGGCGGGGCGGATGGCGGCGGGCAGGTGAATGTCGATGAAGCGGTCCGGATAGAGCTCGAACAGGTTGGTGTCCGGATCGAACGGATGGTCCTCGTCCAACGCCCAGCGAAACTCGTTGAGGATGGAGGGCACACCATAATTGTTGAGGATGTTGGCGCGGTGCTTGAAGAGGGTTTGTCCGGCGCTCAGGATTCGCCGGGTCACCACATCGAAGCCGCGCGAGGCGAGGGCCTTCTCAATGTTGCGGGCAAAGCAAGACCCTATGGTGAAGATCTTTTCACCCGGCTCCAGGTGGAAGTTTGGACTGAAGCCAGGCTTGCACAAGGGCTCGATGCGGTTCTCCGGGTTGAGCCGGGAGGGCCACTCGGAAAGCGGATCAGCTTTCAAGTTTTCGACCGCCCGGCTGCCTGGAATGATGGTTGTGGGCATGGCCTATCCTGCCGCGAGCCTCATGTGGTTGAGCACGTCAATCTTTGTGATGAGACCTTGGAACTTACCCTGGTGAATGACCGGCACCACCATGCCGCGGGTGAGCAGCAAGAGCACGCGGGCAAGGTCCTCATCTGCGCTCACCGTGCGCAGATCCGTGGTCATGATGTCGGAGGCCATGCCGCCAAAACCGCCGGTGTCGTAGACGTGCAGCAACAGGTCTTCCTCATCCAGCAAACCCACCAGCCTGTCGCCATCCAGAACCGGGATTTGCGAGATGTCGTAGAGCTTCATGGAGCGGTAGGCCTGCTCCAGAGTGGTGTTCGGTTTGATGGCGACGGTCTGGCGTTCTGCATGTTTGCGCGACACCAGATCGCGCAAGTCGCCGGTCATGGGGCTTTCCATGAAACCATTGTCGACCATCCAATAGTCGTTGAACATCTTGGAGAGATATTTGTTGCCACTGTCGCAGACGAAACTGACCACGGTCTTGGCTTCCGTTTGCGCCCGGGCATGCTTGAGAGCTGCGGCGATCAGGGTGCCGGATGAGGAGCCCGCCAGAATGCCTTCCTTCTCCAAAAGCAGGCGGGCGGTGTCGAAGGCCTCGCCATCGGTGATGGTGTAGGCGGATTTGACGTTGGAGACATCCATGATGGGCGGCAGGAAATCCTCGCCAATGCCTTCCACCATCCACGAGCCCACATCCGTGGAGACTTCACCGGTTTCCACATAGTGCGTGAGGATGGAGCCCTCCGGGTCGGCCAGCACCATCTCGGTTTCAGGGCAGTTATCGGCGAAGTATTGCGATAGGCCCGTGATGGTGCCGCCGGAGCCCACGCCGCACACCACCGCATGGGGCAGCGTGCCGGCTGCCTTGCACTGGGCCAGGATTTCAGGGCCTGTGGTGTCGTAATGAGCTTTGGGATTGGCCGGGTTGCCGAATTGGTTGACGTAGAAATAGCCATGCTCGGCGGCCAGGCGTTCGGCCATATCCTGATAGTAATCCGGATGGCCTTTGCCCACGTCGGAGCGGGTGGTGAGCACCTCGGCGCCCATGGCGCGCAAGTGGAAGATCTTCTCTTGCGCCATCTTGTCGGGAACGATGATCACCAAGCCATAGCCTTTCTGAGCCGCGGTCAGAGCCAGGCCCAACCCGGTGTTGCCGGCCGTGGCCTCAATGATGGTGCCGCCGGGCTTGAGCGAGCCGTCCGCCTCTGCCGCCTCGATCATGGCCTTGCCGATGCGGTCCTTGATCGAGCCGCCGGGATTTTGGTTTTCCAACTTCACGAACAGGCGGCATTTGCCGGTGTCCAGCTTGGTGATCTCGTGCATCGGCGTGTTGCCGATCTCGTCCAGTACAGATGTGTGAACAGGGGCGGGGGTCGTCATCTATAACCTTCTCCGGGGCAAATCGGCCGCAGCGCCACTCGGCCCTCTTTTGATCATGTGCGCGATTGCTTACACCCTTTCAAGGGTCACAATGTCAAAGTCGGCGGTGTCTTTAGGGCCTTCTTGGTGGTGCTCGCGGGCAACTTCCTCCCACTCTCCCGATGTCAGGGCGGGGTAGTCGGTGTCGCCGGCCATTTCGGCCATGACCCGTGTCATGTAAATGCGCGAGGTGCGTTCAAGGGTCTGGCGGTAAATCTCACCGCCGCCGATCACACAGACCTCCTCAGCGCCGGTGTCTTTGGCGAGGCGGATGGCGAGCTCCAGCGCCTGATCGATGGACGAGACCACATGCACGCCGTCGGCTTGGTAGGTGGCCGAGCGGCTGATGACGATATTGGCGCGGCCCGGCAGCGGCCTGCCGATGGACTGAAAGGTCTTGCGCCCCATCACCACCGGCTTGCCCAGGGTGATCTGCTTGAAGCGTTTCAGGTCGGACGGCAGGCTCCACGGCATGTCGCCATCAGCGCCGATGACCCCGTTCAGGGAGACAGCCACCACGTGTACGATTGTTACGGTCATTGGGTTTCGGCCTGCTCCAGCTCTGCCAGGGTGGCGTCCGGGTTTTGGGTGCAAAAGTGCTTGGTCTGGGCCTTGCCGACCTGTTTGACCTGATTGACGGCGAAATCGCGCCGGGTCTTGCACACATCCAGGCTCTCATACTGCCGTGGCGACCAGCCGGGCGTGGACATGTCCGCTCCCGCCACCCAGGTGCCATCGGTGAGAATGAATACAACCAGCCAATACTTCATTGCCGCAGCACTATACGGCAACAGGGGCGGCAATGTGAGGGTGGGTTTCGTAGCCGATGATCTCAAAATCATCATACTGAAACCCGTCGATTTCCGTCACATCGCGCTTGATCACCAACCTGGGGAGGGGCAGGGGCTCGCGGGTGAGCTGTTCGTCGGCCTGCTCCAAGTGATTAAGGTAGAGGTGGGCATCGCCGAATGTGTGGATGAACTCGCCGGGTTTAAGACCGGTCACGTGGGCCATCATGTGGGTCAGCAGCGCATATGAGGCAATGTTGAAGGGCACGCCCAAGAAGATGTCGGCAGAGCGCTGGTAGAGCTGGCAGGAGAGCTTGCCGTCGGCCACGTAGAATTGGAACAGGCAGTGGCAGGGCGGCAAGGCCATCTGGTCCACATCGGCAACATTCCAGGCACAGACAATGTGGCGGCGCGAGTTCGGAGCGTTCTTCAGGCTTTCAACCACCGCGGCGATCTGATCGACCTTGCGCCCGTCCGGCGCCGGCCACGAGCGCCACTGGTGACCGTAAACCGGGCCGAGATCACCGTTTTCATCGGCCCACTCGTCCCAGATGCGCACCCCGTTTTCCTTCAGATAGGAAATGTTGGTGTCGCCCTTAAGGAACCATAACAGCTCATAGATGATGGATTTGAGATGTAGGCGCTTGGTGGTGATCAAGGGGAAACCTTGGGCGAGGTCAAACCGCATTTGGTGGCCGAAGACGGAAAGCGTGCCAGTGCCGGTTCGGTCGCCCTTCTGAGCGCCGTTATCGCGCACGTGGCGCATGAGATCGAGATATTGTTTCATTGCGTGATGTGCTGCTTGCCTGTGGTCTGTTGCATCTTAATGGTTTGCTTTCATGCCTGCCACATGATTGCTGATCAGCACTTGGATGGTGTCACGGATGTTGCCCAAGCCCAATATGGTGTGGCGGCCATGCGCAACCAGCGACAGCATGCCATGCACTGCCGCCCACAGGGCCCGCGCAGAGGCTTCGATCTCGCTTTGCCCTGCGTTGGGTGCGACCATGCGTAAGGCCTCTTCGATATAGCCGAAGAGATGCAAGGTTTGGGACAGATTGCGCTTGTGGCTCTCGCTCTTAGGATCGATTTCGCCGACAAACAATGCTGCCCAGGTGTTCTCGTTCGCCGTTACGAAGCCGATATAGGCATCGGCATACGCCATCAGCAATTCATCGCTCTTGCGCCCTGTGGTGTCCACGTTCGTGATGATCCCGGTGATCCGGGCAATCGTGCGCGCGTTCACTTCGCCGATGAGATCGTCCATCTGACGAAATACATTGTAGGTCGTGCCGACAGCGATATTGAGATCCGAGGCAAGGCGACGCGCGGTGAGGGCCTCAACACCCTGTTCTGTGATAATGCGTTCTGCCGCGTCGATCATTGCAGTGCGCAGTTCTTCGCGGCTTTCCATTATTTTTTTCGGCATGGGGCGACCTTCTCCGATCAATGTTCAATATAGAGCAAATTTGTCTCGATTCTGAACGGCGTTTGCGATCAGTACCCAGTCTTCGGTGGATTGCAAGATTTTCTTGAACGATGTTCATTTCTTTGCTACATGATTTTTGAACACTGTTCAATTGAGAGGTTGATCCGATGACCCGTTCGCCTGAAAACCCCCTGGCCGTCGCTGGTCTGATGACGATTTTGGCCCTTTGCTATCAACTTGGCGCCCCGCATTGGGTTTATGCCGGCTTGGCGGGGCTGACAGGAGGGGGGATTGCCCTGTGGTTTACCTTGGAAAAGCGGGTTTCGGCATGGCTGCCGGATTCAGAGTTTCCGGCTTGGCTGCTCACACAGATGTCTTGATCCTGCCCAACTGCCGTGCACTGTGGGTGGTGCGCCCGCATGACGAAAACGCCGCGCAAAGTGATCAGAAGCTGTTATCGCTTTTGGCTTTTTTACTCTATTGTGCCGGCGGGCGGGAACTCAGAGGACTTATATGGCGGCATCCAGAGCGGTTTCTCTTAAGGCATTGGCCACGGCCGTTCCGGGAAACACAATTCTTCAAAGCGATGCTGCCGAAGTGGCTTCGCGAATTTTTCAACCACGATACTCTGAGTTCAACCGTCTGAAGGCGGTGTTTCAGACGGCGGGCATCCACAAGCGCCAGACGGCGCGGCCGATTGAATGGTATATTGAGCCCAAGAACTGGCCCGAACGCGGCGAGGCCTATCTTGAGGCGGCCACGGCACTATTCATTGAATCCGCGCAAGCCGTGTTGCAGCAGGCCGGTCTCTCGGCAGGTGAAATCGACACGGTTGTCACCATCAGTTCCACCGGCATTGCAACGCCTGGTCTCGAAGCGCGGGCTTTCAGCGAACTAGGCTTCCGCCGCGATGTGCAGCGGGTGCCGGTATTCGGATTGGGCTGCGCCGGGGGCACCTCCGGTCTCGGCCTGGCCATGCGGCTTGCCCAGGCAAAACCCGGGACCAATGTGCTCATCGTCATTGTGGAGCTGTGCTCTTTGTCGTTCCGGTTTGATGTGCTCTCCAAGGCAAACATCGTGGCGACCGCCCTGTTCGGCGATGGTGCGGCAGCGGCCATTGTGAATGCGGATGGTGACGGTGAGATCATTCTGGAGGGCGGTCAGGAATATACCTGGCCGGAGACGCTGGACATCATGGGCTGGTCGGTTGATCAGGCCGGGCTGGGGGTGATCTTCGACCGGGCAATCCCGCCCTTTGCGCGCAAGCACCTGGCGCCGGCGGTGGACAGCATGTTGTCCGCGCTGGGTATGAACCGGGACGACGTTGCGCGCTTCGCCTTTCACCCGGGTGGCCAGAAAGTGGTGGCCGCCATCGAAAGCGCTATGGAGCTGGGCCAAGGCTCCCTGAACGTGGAACGCGAAGTGTTGCGTGATTACGGCAACATGTCGGCGCCAACCGTGTTCTTCGTGCTTGAACGCCTGCTGAAGCAGGGCCTGCCGAAGCGCACCCTCATCTCCGCTTTGGGCCCAGGCTTCACCTCATCTTGCGTGTCGCTTAGGGCAGCATGATGACGTGGGCCGCGGTCATTCTCGCGCTGGTCACGGTCCAGCGTCTGGCGGAGCTTGTGTGGGCCCAGCGCAACATGCGCCGGCTTCTTGCCAAGGGCGCACGCGAAGAGGCGCCGGGGCACTATCCGCTGATCGTACTTTTGCATGCTGCCTGGCTGGTGGGTCTTTGGTGGCTGGCTTTGGACGCTGATGTGAACCTCTTCTGGCTGGCGGTGTTCATTGTTCTTCAGCTGTTGCGGCTTTGGGTGCTGGCCACTCTGGGCGAACGCTGGACAACGAAGATCGTGGTGCTGCCCGGAGCAGAACGGATTACTTCCGGGCCGTTCAGGTTTCTCAACCATCCCAACTATGCGGTTGTGATCGGCGAGATTGCCGTGCTTCCCTTGACCTTCGGGCTCTGGTGGTTCGCGTTGATCTTTTCGCTGCTGAATACGGCTGTCTTGTTCATACGCATCCGGGCCGAGAGTGAAGCATTGGACCGGGCTTCCGCTGAAACGGCCACGCACGATGATGGCGGCTAGCCCGACGCCGACGCCGGATGTGACCTGGCGCGTCTGGGCCGGATTTTCGGCCATGTGCGTGGGTATGTTCATGGCCATCCTCGATATCCAGATAGTGGCCACCTCGTTGCCGGCCATCAGAGATGCCTTGAAGATCACACCCGACAAGATGAGCTGGATCCAAACCGCTTATCTGATCGCCGAGGTGATCGCCATCCCGCTCACTGGCTTCCTGTCGCGCGCGCTTTCGCTGCGCAACGTGTTCCTGGGGGCGCTCAGCCTGTTCACGCTGGCGTCCATTGGCTGTGCCTACAGCCCTGACTTTGCGACGCTGATCGGATTCCGCATTGTTCAGGGGCTGGCGGGAGGATGCCTCATTCCGCTGGTTTTCTCAGCTGTGTTCCTCATGTTTCCGGTGCGCCTGCAAGGCATCGCCACAACCATTGCCGGTGTTCTTGCGGTTTTGGCCCCCACGGTTGGGCCCACCGTGGGCGGCTACATCACCCAGACCTACAGTTGGCCTTGGCTGTTTCTGATCAATGTGGTGCCCGGCATCGTTTCGGTGGCCGTGGGTGCCTTGTTTGTGGTGAAAGGTGCGAGCGAACGGGCTCTGCTCCGGCGGCTCGACTGGCTTGGCCTGGGGGCGCTCGCCCTTGGTCTGGCGGCGCTTAAGATCGCCCTGAAGGAAGCGCCTGAACGGGGCTGGGCATCCTTGCTCATCGTGCTGCTGCTCGGCACGGTGGTGATCATGGGTGCTGGGTTTGTGCTGCGGTCGTTGCGCCATGGTGCGCCCATTGTTGATCTTCGGCTGTTCAAGGACCGGAATTTCGCCATTGCCTGCACTCTCAGCTTTATCTTCGGCATGGGCCTGTTCGGCTCGGTCTACATGATGCCGGTGTTTCTTGGCTTGGTGCGCGAGCATGGTCCCTTGGACATTGGGCTGATCATGCTGGTGACCGGCGTTGCCCAGCTAGCAGCGGCGCCGGTTGCCGTGCAGCTTGAGCAGCGCATCGACCCGCGGCTGCTCACCGCGGGCGGTTTTGTGTGTTTTGCTGTGGGCTTGGGCTGGAGCTACTTCCAGACGGTTACCACGGATTTCGATGAGATGTTCTGGCCACAGGTTGTGCGCGGCGCGGCGATTATGTTCTGCCTGTTGCCGCCTACGCGGATAGCGCTCGGAATGCTCTCGGAGCACAAGGTGCCGGACGGCAGTGCCCTGTTCAATCTGATGCGCAACCTGGGTGGAGCAATCGGGATTGCGTTGATCGACACGGTGTTGTGGGAGCGCGCGCCGGAACTCGGCAAACAGATCGGAATCAAGCTGCTTGAGGGCGATGCGGATGCCTTGGCATTTGCGAACATGACGATCTACGATATTCCGCCGCCCGGCTTCGTGCCGCCTGAACAGATGCTTGAAACCATCCGCCCCACTGTGGAGGCTGCCGGTCTGACCTTGGCCGTTAACGAGGCCTGGATGATGCTGGCGCTCTTCACTTGCGCCGGATTGCTCATGGTGCCGTTCGCCACGCGTCAAGAGCGGCCATGCGGCTAACCGAGCGGTTTGGCGTTTGCAACTACAGATTTAAGATAAAAATATAGATAAAGATCAATTGAATGTATCTTTATTGATCTTGTATATTTCGAACTCGAGGATTTTATTGTATCATGATTTGCTAAGGCATGCCGGAAATCGGGGCGGGGCTGATTTATAGTATAAGAAAAACCGCAGGAGCAAGGCCATGACTGAACGCAAAATCATCCTGCTGTCCGACGGTACCGGAAACTCTGCCAGCAAAATCACCAAGACGAATGTCTGGCGCGTCTACGGCGCCATAGATCTCAGCAAGGGCGATCAGATCGCCTTTTACGATGATGGCGTTGGAAGTGGCGGCTTTAAGCTCTTCAAATACCTGGGGGGTGCCCTTGGATTTGGGCTAGCCCGCAATGTCCGCCAGCTCTACGGCCACCTGTGCCAGCATTATACTGGTCCTCAAGACAAGATCATTTTGTTTGGGTTCTCGCGGGGGGCGTTCACCGCGCGGCTCCTGTCTGGCATGATCCAGCATTGTGGCGTCATAGACCGCAGCGCCGGCAAAACCATCAAGATCTGGCGCTGGAGCAAGTTCGGTCACGAAGAGGTTCCGGTTGCGACTGAGGAGGGATTGCGGGCCGCGATAAAGGTGGCTTACCGGGCCCTTCGCCAACGCAATGACAAGGCGCCGGTGTCCAAGTTCTTTCGTTGGGTGCGCTCGCGCTTGCTTTTCAAGACGCCGACCACGGAGGAGTTTCGAAAGACCTACAGCACGTCACCGCGGCCGAGAATTGCATTCCTCGGCGTCTTTGACACCGTGTCTGCATACGGGTTGCCGATCGACGAGATGTCGATTGCGGTCCACAAGTGGATTTGGCCGCTGCGTTTTGCCGACATGATGCTGTCAAGCAAGGTCGATCACGCCTATCAGGCGCTGGCGCTGGATGAGGCGCGGCAGTCGTTCCATCCAATGCTGTGGACCGAGCGAAAGTTTGATCCGGAAGGCGGGCGGGGAGAACCCGACAACCGGCCTCAGCAGGTCTGGTTTGCAGGAGTGCATTCTGACGTTGGCGGCGGATACGGTGACGAACGGCTCTCTCTGGTACCAGCCTGTTGGATGCTGGACCAGGCGCAATCATGTGTTGGATTGCAGCTTAGATCCGCTGCTCTTGAAGATCTGTCAGAGCGCGCCACTGCGCTCGGCCAGCTCAATGATTCCCGGCAGGGCTTCGGTGCGTTCTACCGCTACAAGCCAAGGATTCTTCAGAGACTGGGCAAGGAAGACCTCGACGGCAATGGCCATGTTGAAGTGGATATCGACCGCTTCAAAATCCATTCCTCTGTGTTTGAGCGCATCAAGGATACCGACTCAGATTATGCGCCGGTCGGTGTGCCTGCCGATTACGACGTTGTTCGCAAGATCACCGAAGGAGATAAGCCCGGCGGGTATGAAACCGTTTCCGCCGAGGCAGCTGGCATAGAGTCCGACGAACATCGCTTACGCCGCGGCAAGCTCCTTGCGCAGGCAGAAGATGTGATTTTCCGCCGCAAGGTCCTCTACTATGTCATGACCGGCATTGCGCTGGCGCTCGTCGTTATTCCGCTGATTTGGCTCCCCAACAAGGCCGCCATCGCGGAGGGTTTCACTGCCGATATCGCACGTCTGTTTGCCTGGGCCATTACCCTGGTCCCGCTTCCCATGACCGATCAGATCGGTCTGTTTTGGGTCAATCACTCGTACGGGTTCCTGGCACTCGTTGTGCTCTATATCGTGGCATATTTCATCTCCAGCAAAGAGGCCGGCTCGCTACAAAGCCGCGCCCAGGATGCCTGGGTCCATTTGTCGGGAACCTCCGAGGTCGCGGCGCCTGGAGAGAAATCCACCTGGATTCATCTGTGGCGCAGCAAGACCGGCACATTTCACCGCGTTTGGACGAAACGGGCCTTTCCATTGTTGATGGTGATTGCGCTGTTTGTGGCACTGCCAGCGATCGTCGCGTGGCGGTGGTACTTGTTTACGCCCTTTGACGGGCGAAGCGTGTGTGCTCACGTCCATAAAGGCAAGGATGCAGTGACGCGCCAAACGCCGGGTGAGGAGTTTGGATTTGACACCAAGGATGGCTGCCTAAACACAGGGGCGAAACTCAAATCTGGGCGCGATTATGAGATCACGATAACCGTATCCACCGACTGGTCCGACAACGGCACGCTGCCTGCCGATCCCTCTGGGCTGGCATGGAATGAAATGTCGATTGGTTCTCGTGTCTTCATGGCCGCGATGTCGTTGACGCGGCGCTTCTGGACCGAGGACTGGTTTGCGATGATGGGATCGATCGGCCGTGATCGCGCCTATGCGTTCCGCATAAACGCCAAACCGCTAAGCTCTGATGCCAACACGCATGTATACAGGTTTCACGCCTGGCGATCGGGCCGGCTCTATCTGTTCGTCAATGATGCGATAAATCCGTTGGACAGCGATCGGTTTTGCCTGCCAAAGGACTATGACAAGGCTGCCCCCTGGCACTGCTACTACGCGAACAACCAGGGGACCGCGACAATCAAGATCACAGAAACGGGCGAGCGTTAGGCGGCCCGGCCCCATCGGGCCGGCAGCGTGTATTTCGCGATTTTCTTCTGCTGCGTTGATCCATAACAATGAAACGCACGGCGGCGGGCGCGATGATGCAGTCATCATGGCGGCCGGAAGCAAAAACGAACTGCTGGAGATCACCCGCAAGGAGTTTGACAAGCTGGTTAAGCTCACCGGTGCGGTTTGCGAAGAGATCGCATTGCGCAAAGATGACGAAGATACCTCCATAAAGGATGTGATCGCCCATCGGGCCCATTGGATCGAGCTCTTCCTCGGCTGGTATGCCGATGGTCAGGCCGGAAATGAAGTCCGCTTTCCGGCCGAAGGCTATAAGTGGAACGATCTGAAACGCTACAACGCTGATCTCAGAAGGAGCCAGAAGGGGCTTGGGTGGGCTGCTGCATTGGAGTTGCTGCAGGGCAACTGCGCGCAGCTTGTTGCCTTCATTGAGGGCCATTCCGACGGTGAATTGTATGGCGGGCCCATGAAGGGGGCCAACAACGCCTGGACACCCGGACGCTGGGCCGAAGCTGCCGGACCAAGCCACTTCAGATCAGCCGCAAAGTATATTCGCGCAAGGCTCAGGTCTTGACGCTCACTGCCCGCGGCGGGGCAGGACTCAACAAGATCGTGCATTTCGTATATAATCTCCTTCTCACAGCACAGGAGAAGAACGCCGGAGGGAGTGTAGGAACGAGGAGGCCGGTTATGTTTTTCGTCCTTCAGCATTTTCTAAAGCGGAGCGTTCATAAAGGAAATCTCGTTGTGGTGGATCCGGCAGGGTCCGCGCATCGGTTCGGCGATGGCCACGGCAAGGAGATCCGGGTCAGAGTTCACGATCATGCCACTGCGCTGGGGTTGGTGCTTCGTCCTGACCCGTTGGTCGGCGAGGCGTATGTGAATGGCCGACTGACCCTTGAAGCAGGTAACCTTTATGAGTTCCTGGAACTGGTGATCCCCCAACTCACCTTCAAATATGCCTATAAGTGGCGAACCGGAGCGGCGCTCAATCAGGCGCTGCATCGGGTCGGCGGACTGAATGGCATTGCCCGTTCGCGCAAGAACATCTCTCATCATTATGATCTGTCGGGTGCGTTCTATGATCTGTTCCTCGACAGTGACCGGCAATATTCTTGCGGCTATTTTGAACCCGGCCAGACGTCGCTCCACGGTGCGCAACTGGCAAAGAAGCGCCGGATTGCGGCAAAGCTGAACATTGAACCGGGTATGAAGGTGCTGGATATCGGCTGCGGATGGGGCGGGCTTGCACTCTACTTGGCGGAGATTTGCAGGGCGCATGTCACCGGGATCACCCTGTCACGCGAACAAGCGCAACTGGCGCGCCAGCGGGTCGAAAACCGTGGATTGGACGGTGTCGTGGACATCCGCGTCGTGGATTACCGCGAGATGACCGGCGAGTTCGATCGGATTGTCTCGGTCGGCATGTTTGAGCACGTGGGACCACGCCATTTCCGCGAATATTTCAGCCAGGTTGAATCGCTGTTGAGCGCTGACGGTGTTTCTCTGTTGCACACAATCGCGCGTCCTCATGGCCCATATCCAACCAGCACCTGGATCAATCGCTACATCTTCCCCGGCGGCTATCTGCCGGCTCTGTCGCAGATCCAGAGAGATTTGGAACGCTCCAGCCTCTATGTCTGCGATGTTGAAGTCTTGCGCAAACACTATGCCTACACCTTACGCCATTGGCGCCAGAGGTTTGACGGCAACAGGCACAAGGCCGCTAAGATTCTTGATGAGCGGTTTTGCAGAATCTGGGACTATTATCTGGCGGTTTCGGAGATCGCATTCCGGCTGGAATACTCCAACATTCTGCAAATCCAGATGGCGCGCCATCAAGATGCGTTGCCCCAGACCCGGCGCTACATTCTTGAAAACGAGGAACGGTTGAAGGCGATCGACGGATCAAGCTGCAGGCCCAGAAGCGTCGGTGTCGGCTGAATCGGACGGACGTTGAGGGTGGGGGCGTGGTCATGCGGCAGGCTTGCGGGCCACCAGCATGATGTCGATCGGGTCAGTGTTCTTGGGCAAGCCAAACAACCGGCCGCACAGCAGACCCAACGGAAGCGCGAACGCAAAGTTCAGGTGCCAGCTGATGCGATTGGCATAATACCGCTTGCTCGTGTCGACAAAGGTCAGCATTTCCATCCAACGAAACCAGGCATGGTGGCGGTGCGGCGGCAGTCGATTAATCTCCACCACATCCAGACCCAAAGCGTCTGCAAGAGCGTTCAGAGATCTCTCGTTCCACCAGGTCAAGTGGTGCGGCGGGCAATTGACGATCATGTTGGGGCACCGGATCATGGGAGATGGCCAGAGAGGCACCCCTAAAATGAGTTTTCCGCCGGGCTTGAGCATGCGGGTGAGGGTGGTGGCGAAGTCAACCGGATCGACCGTATGCTCGATGACCTGAAAGGCGCTCACCACATCATAGTGATCCGGATGGGTGGCGGCATGCTCATCGGCCTGCTCGCGCAGGATGCCTGAAGCAAGTTCCTCGGTTTCCGCGTAAGGATCAAGCCCGGTGAACTGGCCGTGTGTCACATGCTGTCCAAATCCTGCGCCGCCGGCGCCAACATCCAGCACCAGGCCGCCTTGCGGCACGTGATCGGCGGCCGCAATGAACTCCGGCCGCTCCGGGGCAACTTGAGCCAACGCTTCATGGGCATTGAAGCGGCCATAGAAATCTCGGTAGAACGCATCGCCTCCGGCTATGGCTGGTGAAAAGAACGCCAAGCCGCACGGCGCCTCCCACAGCCCGATCTCATCAATGCCGTCAAACAGCTCTGAGACGTCTGTTCTGCCGGTATACTTCCAAAGCCCATTCAACAGCCCGACCGGCACGGTCTGCACGAGCCGCGAAGCCGGTTCCCCGGTGATCGGGCATTTGGGGGGTTCCATACTCTGGGATTCTCTTGCCTCTAGAATCTTACCCCTTTGGTGTGACATTTTCCGTGCAGAGGGTCAATCTGCAGGCTCGTCCGATCGCTGCCAGCATGCCAGCAGCAATGATAGGCACAATATCCCCACTGCTGCCCAGACCTGCGGTCCATGGGATTCTGAGAACAGGACGATGCCCCAGCCGATGCCGGCAAACAGCGAGACAAAGCCGCCAAACGTTACAAACACGCCGCCCGTCCGCTGGATCAGGAGGAAATAGATCAGGCTCTCCAGCACGCCGGCGGCAACGAAAAGACCGATTGCCAGTTCCGCCGCGCCCCAATCTGACGGCCATGGCATGGTGCCGCCGGTGAAGGCGAACAACGGCAACACCAGAACGGCAGCCATCACCGATTCCCCGGTGACGGCCTGCAAGGGGGTCAGCCCGGCGGGCCAGAACCGGGCTATGTAAATCGACTCAACGCCATAGCAGAGCGGCATGATGAGCGCGATCAGAAGCCAATGCAGCGCGCCAAATCCGGGCAGTTCCAACTCAGGCCAAAGCACCAGACACACCGCTATGGCGCCTAGAACAACCGCAAAAACGCGCTGGGCCGAGACCACCTCGGTGCGCAGCGCTAGCGCAATGGCCACGGTTGCCACCGGGGTAAGCGAAGCCATCAATGTTAGGATGCCGGCAGGCAGGTGAGAGGCCGCATAGAGCGCGGCCCAAAGCGGCGCAACATAGCCGAGCACACTGGTGACAACCAAAAACGCAAGTCTTTCGCGCGTGAGGCGGAACAACTGCCGCCGGACCACCAGCATTGCAAGGAACACCACTGAGAGCAGGGCCATGGCCAAGACCAGAACCGCCAGATCGGAATATCCCCCGCCGGCCGCCAGCTTGAGCATGGCAAACTGCAGGCCCCAGCAGCCGCCCATGATCAGGAGCAGGGCAGAAGCTGAACTCTGGCGCAGCTTGGGGGGTGCGGCCTCGCTCATGAACCGGCCGGCGCCACGTAGGCAGCAAAGCCGCGCCGGATGGCGTCGGCCATTGCGTGCATGGCCGGGCTGGGGGCACCTGACTTGCAGGTGAGGATGAGGTTCGATGCTGGAAGGCCCGGCAGACCATCTGCCGGCCCCAGGATACGCATGGCCGGCTCAACTGTGCTGCGGGCCAGAATCCCAACTGCAAGACCGGCCTTGATCGCCGCCTTCACCCCGGCCACGCTCTCGCTGGTGTAAGCCGCACGATAGGCAATGCCGGCCGCGTCCAGCGCGCCGAGGGCTGCATCGCGCCACCAGCATGAGCGGTCAAACAACGCAACGGGCAGTGGCGCATCGCGGGGCACCGCCAGGGTGGGACTGCCAGCCCAGACCGTTTGCTCGGTGAGTAGAGTTTCACCGTTTGGGTTGCCTTGCGGGCCGGCGTAGACGGCAATGTCGAGCTTGCCGCGTCTCACCGCATCGTCAAACCCGACACTGAAGCCGCAGGTGATGGAGACATCTACGGCGGGGTGGCGATTGGCAAAATCAGCCAATATCGTGGCCAGAAGTTCTGAGCCATAATCATCCGGAATGCCCACCGTCACGTGACCGGCAATTGGGTCACCTGTTAAATCCACCGCCGTCTGGTCGAGCATGGCCACGATCTGGCGGGCCGACACCAGCAGGCGTTCGCCCGCCCGGGTCAACACCATGCCGCGCGCCTTGCGCTCAAACAGAGCCAGACCCAACTCGGTCTCCAGACGTTTGATCTGAACACTGATGGCCGATTGCGTGCGCAGGAGATCTTCTGCCGCGCGCGTGATGTTGCCCCGATCGGCCACCATGATGAAGGAGCGCAAAATCTCGCTCTCAAGCTTAGGGAGTGAGCGTTCAATCTTGTTCATGACATGTATGATATATATTCGTTTGATTTATGCCAAGGCTGACTTCAGTCTGGCTGCATGAGCAGTTTAAGCACCGATACTCCGGCCGGCGTCGGAGCGCATTTTAAGGCAAATGCAAAACTTGCATTGCCCTGGGTCGTGGCCCTTGCGGCCTTGGGTTTTACAATTGCGCGTCCGGAAATCGCGCTGGACGCGGCCCTGTTTGCATTGCGTAACTTGGCCTATGTGTCGCCCATGATAATCACCGGCATTGTGCTCACGGCAGGAATTACCGCCAGCGGTTCAATGGCGCTGATCAGCGCGGCGTTTACGGGCCGCGAGCTTCGCATGCTCATCGTCGCCTCGTTCATCGGCGCCCTCACGCCGGTGTGCGGGGTGACGGTGTTGCCTTTGGTGGCCGGCTTGCTGGCTGGCGGAGTGCCGTTGGCGCCTATCATGGCGTTCTGGCTTTCGTCGCCCATAACAGATCCTGCCATGCTGGCGGTCACCGCGGGCACGCTGGGCCTGTCGTTTGCCGTGGGCAAAACCATGGCCGCCTTTGGTGCCGGCATTGTGGGTGGGCTCAGCGTGCTTGCGCTCACCCGGCGCGGCGCCCTGAAGCAGCCGGCCCGTGCCGGCGTGGCGCAGAAGCTTGCCGCGTCCAGGTGCGGCGGATGCGTTTCAGAGACGCTATGCTGGCGCTTCTGGACGGAGCCGGAGCGCAGGCGGGCATTCCGTGAAACCGCCCTGAACTCCGCGCGGCTGATGGTCATCTGGCTGACCGGCGCATTTGTTGCCGAATATTTCCTGCAAGGCTTGCTCTCCGCAGGCGGGCTTGCCGCCTATGTTGGGGACGGCAATGTGTTTGCGGTTCCGTTGGCTGCGCTCGTTGGGGCGCCGATCTATCTTGACGGCTATGCCGCGTTGCCTCTTGTGCGCGGCCTGATGGACGGCGGCATGGGTGCCGGGTCCGCCATGGCGTTTCTGATTTCGGGCGGCATCATCAGTGCCTGGGCGGCGCTTCCTGTGCTTGCGCTGGTGCGCACGCCAGTGTTCCTGCTCTATGTAATGCTGGCTGTAATCTCGGCCATGCTGGCGGGCTGGAGCTATGGGTTTGTGGTCTAAAATACTCTGATATTCCCTAGTTTCCGGGGATATTTTCCCGGAATAATCTTGAAACCCCTGAAAGAGTACCTACATCAAAACCACACGAGCAATTCGGAGGATTTGATGAAGAATTCTGGACGACGCTGGACCCCGTTGGCTATTGCGGCCCTGGTTTTGGGTTTCATCGTTTGGTGGCCACTGGGCTTGGCTGTGCTGGCCTATATCCTGTGGGGCGGTGACGTGGACAGCACCGTGAAACACACGGTCGACCAGTTCCGGACGCCCTCAAGCGGAAACGCTGCCTTCGACGACTACAAGAAAGAAACACTCGACCGGCTGGAGAAGGAACAAGAGGCATTTGCCGAGTTCGTTGAGCACCTGCGGCGCACCCGGGACCGCGAGGAGTTTGAGAGATTTATGGCGGAGAGGACTAAAACCGCCGAGGCCTAAGTCGGCCTTAAACTACCCACAACATAATCAGAGCACACTAGAGAGCCCGGTTCGCAGAACCGGGCTTCTTTTGTTGACATCAGCCAACAGGGCGATGGTCTGCATCTGCGGGGCGCCCTCGTGCAGAGTGTTCTCAGTTGTCCCACTTACACAAGGCCCGTTCCCTGTCGGCACAGACCTTTCTGCGACGAGCAGGGCCTCTGGCATTGGTGTCGACCTTGCGGGCGTTGTGGCGATCTTTCCTCAAGACCCGAACACGCGTTTCTGCACGGCGTTTCTTTCTCTTGGTCTTTGCCTTTTTGCGCCGTTCAGCGCGGCTGCGGGTTTTTGAATGGCGCGGTTCCTGCGGTACGGCCCTTGCCCTTTTGGTGCGCTTCTTAGTGCTTTCGGGCTTGCGCTTCTTGACCCTCTCGATCTTGTCCACGCAGATCTTCCGGTTAACGGCATCCAGCTCGTTCAGAATTTCTGGTGTTGGGTTGAGAGAGGCCAAGCGAGTCCCGCGCTGCCGCGCATAACGCCGAAGAGCGCGCCGGCTGTTGGGTCCCCAAGACCCGTCAATCGCGCCGGCCGAACAGCCAATGCGCCTAAGGTTGCGTTGAACCGCCATTACCAGCTCGCGCCCGGTGAGGGTGGGCACCGGTGCGATCGCTCGCTGATCGCCATCGCCAGGGGGAGGTGCACCCGGTTCGGTCAGCGATGCCAGTTTCTTCTTTTTCTTGGCGGCTGCGGCATCTTTCGCCTTGCTGTTTTTCAACGCGGTTATTCTAAGCTTTGCCAGAGGGGCAAAACTGCCATTGGGGTATTGCGCGAGATAGGATTCCAAAACCGCAACATCTTGCGATGCGCGAACTTCGTTCCAGTACAACAGCTCAATCTGTTTCTCGCTGGTGGCCGGTGCCGGCGAAATCGCGGCGACAACCGGCGCAGGTTTGGCTGCAGCCGATGGCTGGGCGTGTTCGGGCACCAGAACGAGCGAGGAACTCAGTTCGTCATAATAGGCCGGGCGCTGAACATGGCCGATCCCTTGGGCGATCGTTTGCACTTCGGCGCGAACTTCCCTGGCAATCTTGGCAAGCGGCAGGCCCGGCTGGCCAAGCTTGTTGAGGAGGACGCGGGTGTATACGGACGTTTCCGACTGGTCCTCTGGGCCCAGTTTGTCCAATGCCATCTGACGATAGCCGGCAGAATACATGATGAAGTTGCCCGCCGGCGCTTCAACGCGCGCAAGACCGCGCGAGGAGCCGATCGAGCGCACGCCGGACTGCTCAAACGGATTGTCACGGCAGGCGTCGATGACGAACACACGGGCGCGGGCGCCTGTGCTGTTGAACTGGCTGATCAGCCGCCGCAGGCCGATGGCCTCATACTTGACCGTGTCCCGCTGATTGTTGACCGGTTTTGGAATGTCCCGGGGAAGGAGAAAATTGTCGCCATCAATCTCTACACCGTGGCCGGAGAAATGCACGAACGCCAAATCGTTCGGGCCGAGCCTGGCGGCAAACCGACCAAGGGCGATATTCAAGGTGCGCCTGTCGGGATTGATGACGGACGTGACGTCGAAGTTCAACGACTTCAGCTTGCGCTCCATGGCATTGACGTCGCCCACCGCCTTTTCCAGCCGTGGAATGTGTTCGTAGTCGTTGATGCCGATGAGCAACGCCAGCCGGCGTTCCGCTTGGGCCGCGGATGTGCTGGCTAGGATTACGCAGAATACAGCGATTATCGCAACGATGCGCCCAATCATCTTGCTTTTCCTTTGCGCTCACCCGGTGCGGTTGGTGAATAGTGCCATGAATAGGAAAGAATGTGAACCGTCTATACCAATCTCTATCTTACCATGGTTCCTATTGTTTCCGGTTATATACCACAAGCTAAGCTTAAGATTCTCCAGTGATCTGGTGCATATGTACCCCACACGTTGGAAACGTGCTGTGACTATACTCACTCTTGAGGGCACTCAGCGCAGACGATTGCTTGGGATCTACATGGTCCCGTCCGCTGCGACGGATCTGGCGCTCCTGTGCGAATCATCACATCAATTTCTCGCTTTTACAGCTAAACCGAGGTCAGGTTGGCTCACGATGTCAGCCTGTCTTTCCTAAGTGGCCCTGTGCTAATAGTGTTGGGAAGCTAGGTGAGAACGCGCCGGTATCATCATTTAAAGCGCAGATTTCGCACTGTCTTTTATTTTGTTCATTTGTCGTTTGAGATTAATCATCGAAGTCGTTGATCTGCAGATTAAATTGACATCTGTCAAAGTTTACGCTGATCATACCGAGTTCGACCTGAACAGCGCGGCGCAGTAAATGGTGTATTTGCCAGACCGGGATCACGACGTCTTCATAAGCTATGCCCACATGGACGATGATCCGTCCAAATGGGTGACTTATCTGGGCAAATACCTCTCCAAAGAGCTTAAGAAACAGCTCCGCATCAAAGAGGGGACCGGCGACGACCTTGCCGTTGAAATCTGGAAAGACCACAAACTTCCCCGCCAGGGGGATCTGGGGGAACGGCTGGCGGACACCGTGGGTGCCGCTTCAACCTTCCTGGTGGTGATGTCGCAGTCCTATTTGTTGTCTGAATGGTGCAAAAGAGAAGGGGCCACCTTCGTTGATAGCGTCCGCGAAAACCCGAACGCGCGCATCTTTGTCGTTGAAAAAGAGCCGACCGACCGGGACAAGTGGCCCGACTTCCTCAAAAGCAAAGGTGGCGGCGCACTGCTGTCTCATGTGTTCTTCGAGGAAGTTGACATTGACGAGTTTGAAACCCTGCCCATGACAACCCCGCATGGCAGCATCGACCCGAGAGCCCACAAAATCATCAGGCAATTGTGCAAGGATTATTCTGAGCAGCTTTATGACCTGAAGCACAATCCCGCGCCGCCTGAAGCTGAAGACTGCAAGGCCGCGGACCAGGTGTATTTCGGCTTCTGTCTTGGAAAGCAGGCGGGCAAACACCGCAAGGCGGTCATGGACCAGTTGAACGGGGAGGCGGGCGGCACGGTGCGCGCCGGGCCGGGCGATGAGGTGCGGCTGTTCAACCAGATCGACGAATCGCTTTCCAGAGATCTCGGCGACTGCCGGCTCTTCGTGCAGGTCTTGGATCATAATGAGGGGCCGTTTGTGGTCGACCATGAGCTTGGGCTCGTTGGCTATCAGGGCGACCAAGCACGCCAGGCCGGGGTGCCGGTGTTGTATTGGCTTTCGCCGGAGGTTTCCGACGAGGACTTCGAGGACGGGCCCTACAAGACGTTTGTGGAGGGCTTGAGGGCCGGTGGGGACGCCGGTGAACTTGTGGCCGGAGATCTGGCGGCGCTGCGCGAGGCTATCAAGACAAAACTGGCCGAGCGGCCCGCGAACGGTGTGGAGCCAAAACAGAACAGGACTTGCTTCGTTGCGGTGCGCAGCGATGTGAACGACAGCGAAATGGTGGCCAAGTTCAATCAGCAGGTCATGCAATTGCCGTCAAAGTACCCCATCAAGATCATGCGGGCGACGGAGATGATGAGCGCAGCGGATATCGATGATCTGATGGACTATGCCAAGGGCATTGTGATTGTCTGGGGCAAAATCCAGTTCAGGTGGGTCTTGGACGAAATCGAAAAGTTCAACAATATGCCGGGCCGTGACAAGAAGGCGGGTGTGGTGGCTTTGTTCGATCCGCCGAAAGGCCGGGTGTTTGACGATGACGATGCCCGGCTTGCCCCTATCTATCTGACGTCAGATGCGAACAAGGCCGAGGCGATTGAGGGAATATCGGAATTTGTCGAAAGGCTGGGGAGCCTGATGGATGAAACGGGAGATGCCGTTCATTGAAACGGATAGACACCTCTAGCGCCGGTGCCGCGCAGAACTGGCCCGCCGACCCTTATCCGGGTCTGCGGCCGTTCCTGATCTCAGAGGAGAGCGATGAGTCGCTGATCTTCTTTGGGCGCAAGGCGCAGATCCACGATTTGCTCGACCGCCTGGGCCACACCCATTTCATGGCGGTGCTGGGGCCTTCGGGCTGCGGCAAGTCTTCTCTGGTGAAAGCCGGTCTGATCCCGGCTTTGAGCTCCGGGCTGATTTATCAGGCCGGCGCAAACTGGGTGGCGGCGGAGGCAGAACCTGGCAGCGAACCCATTTCGAATTTGGCCAAGGCGGTGGCGCAGGCCCTGCGCCGCGGGCACCGCAAGGAGGCCGCAGACAAGATACCCGACGCGCAAACCCTTGCTGAAAGGCTCCACGCCTCAACCACCGCACTCGTGGACTTGGCCGAAGAGCTGCCCCATTTGCTGGAAGACAACACCAATCTGCTCATCTTGGTGGACCAGTTCGAAGAGCTGTTCCGCGAAGACCTCGCCCAGCGCGACGAAGACGCCCAGCTGATCAATCTCTTGTTGAACGTGTTCAACCAGCGCCCGGAAGGTCTTTACGTGGTCATCACCATGCGGACCGATTATCTGGAGCAGTGCGCAACGTTCCACGGCCTGCCCGAAGCGCTCAACCAATCGCAATTCCTCACCCCCAGGCTGAATGCCCAGCAGCTTGCAGATGCCATCAGCGGACCTGTGGAACTGCGCGAGTATGGCGGTAAGGTTGAGCCCCGCCTTGCCCGGAAAATCCTTGGCGAGATGACCAGCAGTTCGGGATATGACCCCGACCTTCTGCCTTTGATGCAACACGCTCTGTTCTGGATGTGGCGCAACGCTGTCGGCCGCGAACGCCAGGAGGGCGAGCCGGTATTGCTGACGTTGGAGGACTATCAGGCGCTTGCCGAGGAGGGCGGGTTGCAAGGTATGTTGTCAAAGCGGGCGGACGATATCTACCTCCACAAGCTGAACCCCGAGCAGCAGAAGATTGCCGAATGCATGTTTCGCCTGATGAGCGAGGTGGATGACGGTGCGCGGCGGCGCAGACGGGTGACCACACCTGAAGAGATTGCCGCCAGCGCAGGTGTGGACCTGGACCAGGCCCGGGCGGTTGTCGACATTTATGCCGACGAGGCCGTCAGCTTCATCCGCTGGAAAGACGATGGGGCAACCCTGGATGTCACGCATGAGAGCCTGATACGCAAATGGCGCAGGCTCAATGATTGGGCACACGAAGAGCGTGCCGATGCCGACGAGTATCGCGACATGGAAGATTCGGCCGCCAAGTGGGCCGAAGGCAATCGCGCGCCTCTCACCGAAGCTGGATTGCTGCGCTGGGAGGAGTTCCTGAACCGAAAGGGCGATGTAAGGCGTTGGGCAGCCCGTTACGGCGATGCGTTTGATGCGGTTTCAGCCTATGTGGACCTGAGCCGCCAGCAGATTGAAGAAGACGAGAAGAAACGGGCGCACGCTGAACAGCTGCAGCGCGAGAACGAACAGGCCGCCGAACGCGAGCAGGCCGCAAAGCGCCGGGCGCGTGCATTGATGATCTTCGCGACAGTAGGGAGCATTCTCGCGGCCGTTGCGGTTGGCGGGTGGATCTATGCGTTCGATCAAGCCAAAACCGCCAGGGTTCAAACGGCGGTGGTTGAGCGTCAGGCCAAGGTTTTGAAGGAAGAAGGCGAAAAACTGGAACAGGCCAAGGCTGCTGCCGAGCAAGCGCTGACGAAGGAGCAGGAAACCAGCGACCGCCTGGAGGAGGAGAAGACCAAACTCACCGCCGCGGTTAATGAGAACCAGCGCCTTGGCGCGCTGGCGCTGAAGGTCATGACTCTGCGCCGGGCGGGGTTGGTGGAAAAAGAGGTGGATGCCGGCCGGCCGGCAACGGCGTTGCGCTTGGCATTGGACACGCGGGAAATCTCAACGGATGCCGAAAAGCCATTCCATCTGGCGCTGGCGCGTGCCGCCACGGCGGCTCCGCGGCCCGGGCCGGCCTTTGCCGGGCGTTTTGGAAAACTTGTCTCGGTGGGGTGGTCTCGTGAAATCGGCGACTGGATGGCCCTTTGGCAAAATGGCGGCCTGCATGGGGTGAAGAACCCAGATTCGGTCGCGCTCCCCTTCAAGGCCCCTCCGGGATATCTGTTTTTCCCGGGCGCCCTGTCGTCCGATCTCTCCAGAGCGCTTGTAATTGACGGAAACCGGCAGCCGATCGTTGTCAGCAGCGGTCCCTTGTTGGATCCGGTGCCGTTGTGGGAGTGGGGCCCAAAGAGCGTAGTCGCGCGGGCCCAGTTCTATGGGGACGGCAGCTTCCTCGCCACACTGTCGCGGAAAAGGGAATTGGTGATTTGGGACACCGAAACGGGCGTGCAGTCTGAACGGCTTGCCGAAATCGACCGTTTCGTGGTGAGCCCTGACGGGTTGCGGCTGGCCACCGTGTCGGTCGAAAGAGGCAAGGCGAAGGGCGAACGCCGCTCCAGGGTCGAGGTGTGGGACCTGTTCCCCAATCTGGAACGCAGAACCCGCCACGAAATCCAAGGTGGGGTGCATGTTCTGAAATGGGGTGACGGAGAAGACGTGATCCTTGCAGGGCTTCGCGACGGCCAGGTTGTGTCCGTTACGCCCGAGGGCGGCACAGTGCTCAGGCCCAAAGAGGCGAAAAAGCCGGTTGCGGCCATCGCCTTTGACAAGGCCTCCGGCGTCATGGCTGTTGCGCTGGGGCGCGGCACCTTTGAACTTTGGAAGATTGACGGAACACCCGAACGGCTCCGCCGCATGGAGCTGAACATGAATGTGAGGGGGCTGCATTTCTCCGCCGATGGCACCGGTATAGTGATCCAATCGCATGCAGCGCTCAGACCCATCAATGTCAGCTCCGGCGCTGTGGGCAAGGAAATTGTGTCGGACGGGCGGCCTGTGGCGCTGAGCGCACAAGGTGCGAGCGCCCTGACCATCGCCAAGGGCGGCAAAACATGGATCTGGGACCCGGCGAGCGGGCAACGGAAAAGGTCGATCGACCTTCCGTCTGAAGACGCGGTGCCCAGCCTCTCAACATTCAGTCCTGATGGCAGTCTGGTGATTTCCGGATTTGAAAACGGCTCGCTCCAAGTCTCCGATGCCAAGACCGGCAAAGCCATCTGGACCGTCAAGGGCACGCCGGGCGTGTTTGAGTCTCTTGCGATGACGCCGGACAATGGCCGGCTTGCGGCGTTGATGAGAATCCCGGACGAGAAGAAGTACAAACTCACGCTCCTGAGCGGGTCGGACGGGACCGTGCTGAAAGAAGTGTCAGGAGGGCGGTACTTTACGAACCACGGGTTCAGTCAGGATGGTGCGCTTCTCCATGTCCAGACGGCCCGCGGCACGATTGAAGTTTGGAGGACGGTTACCGGCAGGCAATTGACCACCATTCAGGCGGCCTCGGGGCACATCTCCTCAGCGTTGTTCATTGAGAAACCCGGATCGCCCGATCAGGTGCAACTTGCCGCGGCGGAAAGAAACGCCATCACCATCTGGGATCTTGAAACGGCCGAGGTGGTCGCCAGATCAGATCGCTATGGCCGCGCTCCCAGGAGCATTGCTGTTGATCGCAACGGGACCCGGCTCATCGGCGTCTTCTCAAGCCGCCTGACCTTATGGGATCTGCAGAGTGCCACTGGCCCCGACCCGTTGGACGAAATTGGCTCGGTGGAGGGCCGAAGATTTGTCCGTGCAGTCTTCGATCGGCATGGCAGCGGATTCGCTTTGGTTTCCGGGCGCAGGTCCAGCAGAGACTTCTCCGGCGCAGTGAGCCGGAGCTCTGTGACCTATTGGGATGTTGTGAGCAGACCCTTAACGCGCTCCACCTCCGGGCGCAGCGCGTTATCCCTCGTTCGGAAGTCTGAGCTCTACAACCAGATGACCGCGCCTGACATGCCATTCGCCTGGCCGTCAACGAACGTGGTGCAAACACTCGGCACGAGCAGCCGCGGGATCAATCTGTGGACAACGGCGCGCCGCACTCAGGCCCGCAGCATCGACGAAGAGCGGTTCGCCGTGAGCATCGGCTCGGCGCCGTACTGGGCTGATTTCACCCCACAGAACCAGCTGGTGGTGCATCACCGCAACGGGCCGAGCCTGATTGCGCCGGACCAGAGCGGTGAAAAGGGCTGGCAGGACGCATGGCGTCAGCCGACACGCGGTACGAGGAGCACAAGGCTCTACAGTCCCAACACCAGTGCTGTTGCTTCTCTCTCCCCGGACGGCAGCCTCCTTGCGGTCCCGGGCGGCAGAACGCCCACTGCTGTGATTGATGTTGAAACCGGGCGGTCTGTGGCGCAGCTTCCGGCTGGAAGGCCTCCGTCTCAAAGTGCCGTGTTCGGACCCAAGGGGCAAACAATTCTGACGGTCGGTCCGGATGCCACCGCGCGGCTTTGGGCGTTCGACAAAACGGCCGGTTCGGTGCGCCCGATACGAACGTTCGTCGACCCCAACACCAAGTCGAGGCACATGCTGGCCGGGTCTTTTGATCTGTCGGGCAAGTACATTGTGACATCCACACGTAGCGGTCAGATCAGCACATGGTCGGTCGTTGATCCGAGCAGGCCAATCAGCACCGTCGATCTCAGATGGGTGGCCAACACCGTTGGGTTTTCGCAGTCAGGAGACTGCGTGTTCGTCGCAGACCGTATCGGCGGTTTGCTCTGGCTGAAACGCGAAAACCTGAAGCAGGAGTGCGCCCGCACACTTGAGACCGAAGTTGCCGGGCGGGCCTCGATCCCCGGGTTCCGGTTTCTGGATTACTCTGTTGGTCCGCAAAAAGAACTGGTTGCCGTATCAGGCATCGGCGCGAGAAGATCTGGCACAGTTCGAAGCTACGTACTGGCCATCTACAGCTTGAAAAGCGGCAAGCCGATCGCGGTTTGGTCTGAACCAAGCAGACGGCTGACCGGCTGGGCGAACTGGTCCAATGACGGCAGAAAACTGGTTGCACCAACGCTGGCAGACGCCGTGCGTGTGATCAAACGGCCGCAACTGGGCACCTGGCGCGAGCTGATAGAATATGCCGAGCGTGCCGCCAAGCCGAGGCTGAGCAAAGAAGACATCCAGCGGTTGGAACTGATCAACATTGACCTGATTGCTGAGCTGGCAAAATAGGGCTCGGCGCGTTCGCAGAGCAAAATTGCCGGTCGCGCTTTGTGCCGATAGGGGGTAAACGGCCCCCATGCAACAGGCCCCCTATAAGGATCGACTTCAGGAGATATTTGAGCAGCCGGTCAGCGGATGCCGCGCGCTTGGGCGTACCTGGGGCCTGGAATTGTTCAAGGTGGACTTCGCCGACGGGCCGCCGGTACTAGCAAAAGTGGGCGCGCCCGAGCTTCCTGGTCATCTGGAAATTGAAGCCTTCATGCTGCGCGAGTTGGAGCTGTTGAGCGAGGTGCCGGTGCCAGGGGTGCTGCATTGCGAGCCGGCGCTTTTGGCCATGGAATGGATCGACAATGACGGCCCCCCGCGCACGGTCGCCCATGAGCGTCATGCGGCCGAACTGTTGGCCGCGCTGCACAGCCGGTCGGCCCCGGATTTCGGATATGGCCGTAATACGGTGATCGGCGGGCTCATTCAGCCAAACGGCGAACACGAAAGCTGGATCGATTTTTTCACGCACAAGCGGCTGCTCTACGTGGCACGCATTGCATTGGGCGAGGGCAATCTTGAGGCCGGCGAGTTCAGCCGGCTGGAAACTCTGGCGGGCCGGCTTGAACGCTATCTGGACGAGCCGGAGCGGCCCTCGCTGCTGCACGGCGATTTGTGGCAGGGCAACATTCTGGTCAAGGGCGATGAAATTGCCGGGCTCATCGATCCGGCGATCTATTTCGGCCACCGGGAGATTGAACTGGCCTTCACAACCTTGTTCGGCACCTTCGGGGCCGGCTTCTTCGACGCTTACGGCGCACTCTACCCGCTCGACCAGGAGTTCTTTTCCATCCGCAAGGACATTTACAACCTCTACCCGAACCTGGTGCACACGGTGCTGTTCGGCAGGAGCTATGTGCCGCCGGTCCTGCGCGTCTTGGACCGGCTTGGGGTGTAGGGCGCCTCAGTTGATCTGCGGCTTTGAGGCTTTGGCCACATAGAGCAACATCACGATCCCCAGTCCCCACCAAAGCCCGTGCCAAACCCACAAGGACGGCAGGCCGAACATCCAGCTTTGAGCATCGTTCGGCGCGCCGAAGACGCTGTTGCCCAGCACGGTGCCGGGCCCGGCCGCGAACAGCAGCCAGCCCAGTGCCAGAGCCACCGCGCCCTTTGGAAATCCTGCGGCCTGGACCCCTTCGCGCCGGTCGCGATGATAGGTTTCACGGTGCTTCAGACCGTCGGGCGAGGCGCTGAGCGCAGACACCGCCACAACGGTGGCGATATTGACGAGCAAGCCCCAGAAGGCCGAATGCACGGTAAACGGCCAGGCGCCCCAGGCCTGAATGTTGAGCGCCTCGATGCCGAACGGCTCTGTGGCAAAGGCGGCGATGATGCCGAACACCAGACCTGCCGCGACGCCGCGCCCGTTAATGCGCGGCCACCAGCACAGGCCGATAAGCGCCGGCCACATTTGCGCTCCGATCGCCAGGGCCAGATGCGCTAGGTCAAAGCGGGGTGTCTCTTGCGTCCAGGCCAGAGCCAACGCAGCGGCGGCCAGAGCAATGGTGACCACGCCAGCTTGCAGCCTGGAGGCCATGAGATCGTCGGTGCGGCCAAAGCCGGCCCGTGTTACCAGGGTGCCCGCGCCCACCAGCAGTGCGCCCGATGTGGCGTGGAGGGCCGACAGGGCCGCGACGGTCAACAGGCCGAAGAGCCAGGGCAATGCGTCACCCAGCAGATAGATCAGCACAGGCACAAGCTCGTTTTCCTGGCCTTCGGTTTCCATCAGGTCCATGCCGGCCAGGTTTGCGCCCATGACATTGTAGACAAGCTCGCCCTTTGTGTCGGTCATGACCATGTTGGCGCCCAGCAAGTGGCCGCCCAGACCCTGCGCCGCGCTGAACACCAGAAGCATCAGCCCGAGGAGCGCGCCGGAAGCCCAGATCATTTGCCCGGCGGCAGGCTTGGTGCTGCGCACGCACAAGGCCCAGTTGGCGAAGACCGGCGAGGCGATGATGCCGGTGAAGGCAAGCACGGTGGTGAAGAGCAGGGCTCCGGTCCAGGGCGAGCCAAGCGCCTCGCGGGCTGAGGTGACGAACTGTATGACGCCCGGCACAGCGAGGTAATGGCTGAAGCCGCCGGCGGTTTGGTTTGTGTCGATCTCGGCCAGGGCGGCAATCCCGGAGCTCAGCCGGGAGAGCCCCCCGATATAGTAGTAGGCAACGATCCCCAAGATGACGATTGCGAGCGTCAGCAAGATGTATTGCGCTGCCGCGCCGGACACCACTGCGCGCACACCGCCCCAGGCCACGGTGAGGGTCACCAGTGCGGCCAGCAGCGCCATGGCGGCGTTGATGGAGATGGTGTCGTCGCTCAGCATGTTGACAAGAACGCCGGCGGCGTGGAACTGCAAGGCCAGCAGGGGCAGGGCAAAGCCGAGCCCCGCCAAAATCACAAGATTGCGCACCTGGGTGTTCTGAAAGTACGTGCCCAACAGGTTCGCGATACTGGCACTGCCGCAGCGCACCGACAGGTCGGAAAGACGGGTGAACACAAGCAGCGCGCACGCCGGCAGCGCAATGGCGGCCGAGGCAAGGCCTGCAGCGGGCAGGCCGTCGCGATAGATCAGGGCGGGATAGGCCAGGATGACCCAGGCGCCCAAGGCGGCGGCCGTCAGCGCGCTGGCGGACGTCCATGCCGAGAGGCCGCCATCGATGACAAAGAAGCTGCCGGAACGCTTTCCAGCGCGCGCGCCGCGAAACGCGCACACCACCAGGAACAGCGCATAGACCAACAGGCAGCCGGCCAGCCAAATGATCTTTTCGGCCATATCGAACATCAGCTGCCCCGTTGCTCGCTGCTCTCCCCGGGCCGGCCACTATAATGAATGCGGGTGATTCCCGGGGCCATCTCAGTCTCCTCCCAGCACGGTCACGGCGCGCACTGTGCCCAATCTGCGGCGACTGCGGCCGGATCGATGCGGGCCCGCAATTGCTTGCGGATGTCGCGCCAGCGGAAGCGGGTGGAGTTGACCACAATGTCCACATCAAGCTCTTTGAGCTCATCGGCGATAGGGGCATGCCTCACCAGATCCACCGGGCTTGCCGCAAAGGCGTTCTCCCCGTCGGCCGCGCTGGCCCAGTCGGTCTCGGCGGCCCGGGCCTCAAACAGCGCCCTGATCTCCTCGATCATGTCTTTGGCTTCAGGCTCATCAAAGCTGGCATCGAGCGCGGTGTGAAAGCAGCGGGCGGCCAGGCCGGCGGTGTCCTCTGCGTTGAGGCGGCCTTCTGCGCCGGTGCTCGCGGCGGCGAAAATGGCAAGATCGGCGAGACACGAACCATAGGTGCGCCACTTGGCCAGATCGATGGAGGCGGCCATGGTCTCATCGGCAAACATCTCAGGATATTTGATGCCCATGCGGTTCTTCAGATAGCCGTAAAGCGAGGTTTGGGCCACGTAGGCAGCGCGGGTTTGTACGAACTCGGCAAGCTCGGGAACGGTAGTGATGGGGCCCTGGCGAAACCTGATTGTGAGCGAATCCCAGATCTTCAGAGGAACGATTTCCTTGAGTTTTGAGAGGGAAAACGCCACAATATCAAGCCCTTAAGAATATTAGCACTTGGTCTAACTTGCCGCGTCTTAACCGGCATAGTTAGATGTTGTGCAGTCGGCCGGCTTGGAAATCAAGGCGGAACCGGCTTTGTGGCCTCCGGAGGCACAATAGTTTCTATGTTTCCAGAGGCATGAAACTGTTGGTGGGAGGACAGATATGTCTGACAACAATCGAGAGGCAATGGAAGGGCACTGGGAGAAGACGAGAACGCTGACATTCATTGTGTTGGCGCTTTGGTTCTTCTTCGCATTTGTAGTGCACTGGTTTGCCAACACCCTGAATGGAATGTCCTTCCTGGGCTTTCCGCTGGGGTACTATATGGCCGTCCAGGGCTCGCTCGCGATCTTTGTCGTCCTGATTTTCTTCCAGAATTGGAGACAGGACCAGATCGATGACGAGTTCGGCGTCGGCGAAAAAGATGAATAGGGGTCGTTAAGATGCAAGGCAATTTTATTGACAACCTAGGCAAGGTCTACGGCCTTTATACGGGCGGTTTCCTTGTGTTCATCATTCTTATGGCCATCCTTGAACAGATGGGCGTAAGTGCAGCAACCATCGGGATTTTGTTCGTTGCGTTCACGGTGTTCATCTATGCGCTGATCGGCTGGCTCTCCAGAACCATGCAGGTCGATGCCTACTATGTGGCCGGCCGTGAG
>CAJHYS010000448.1_pt1 | contig 34186 bp, 28 predicted proteins | sample 9198801 | NCBI WGS metagenome assembly CAJHYS01 (sample SAMEA7708368, study PRJEB35096) | sediment metagenome | biome: marine neritic benthic zone biome [ENVO:01000025]; feature: sediment [ENVO:00002007]; material: shallow marine sediment [ENVO:03000034] sea grass bed [ENVO_01000059] ...
CTCCGGAGATGCGTAACTGCAAACTCATCTAACAAACCACGCAACACACTTTCGCGCTCGTCCTTGTCCGGCTCTACAACCTCGAGCACGGCGCGAATATTTTCCTCCACGGTTAGGCCGCGAAAGATCGACGGCTCTTGGGGCAGGTAGCCAATGCCGAGACGGGCCCGTTTGTACATTGGCAGATGGGTAATATCCTGCCCGTCGAACTCAATGGCCCCGGTGTCGGCGGCAATCAGACCGGTGATCATGTAGAAAACGGTCGTTTTGCCAGCACCATTGGGACCAAGAAGACCTACGGCCTCACCCCTGCGAACAGAAAGACTTACGCCCCTGACAACCGGCCGCCGCTTGTAGCTCTTGGTGAGCTCAATGGCGACCAGACCATCCTGGACCTGTTCATGATATCTGGGCGCGGGCGCGGGGAACCGTTTTCCCTCTCCTGCAGACCCCTCGGCAGGGCCGGTTTCAGACCGATCTCGCCGATAAGATGCCATGTCCGTTTGGTCACTCTGTTCCACTGCATTACCAACCATTTAGATTAATTTTCGGTGAAGCATGCCACAGCCAAGTGGTCAGTGCCATGGCGTGAAACTATTGTTGCGGGAAGAACTTAGCACGCACCCGCCCACCTTGCATTCTACTCTGACCCGTGGTCAGATTCAGGTGCAGCCTGTTGCCTTTGAGCCGCGTTTTGCCCTGCACGACGGTAACATTGCCTCCAATCACCGCCTTGTTGGCCTTCACATCCATTTTTGCCCAGTTCGATGTGATCGTCTGGTTGCCCGAAACGATTGTCACATTGCCGGTTGCGTTCAGGAAGCGGACCTCGGTCTTCTTAGACCCGTTCTTGCGCGTCACTTCCTGGTAATCGACCACCAGCTTGTTGGACTTGAGTTTGATCTTGCCCCGCACTGCATCCACGTTGCCGGTGAACACGGCCTTGTTCTCTTCCTCCAGCAACTCCATTGAATCTGCCGCAATATCGACGGCAGCCTTCGATTTGGAACTGGCGTCGGTCAGATTTGCACCAATACCGCTGCCAGACTGTGCTGCAACCGGCCCTGCGGCCATACCGAGAACCATCAGCCCCACACCCACCGCCGGCACCAAGTTGGCCGGGATTGCCCTAAGTTTCATTGCTCACTCTGATCCTTGTTTGCTTTGTTCTGGGATGTGCAACCGCACACCATTGAAGAACAAGATACGTTCACCAGCATCCCACAACTCAACCCCGTTTGCATCAATAACTCCGGAGGAAAACACCACGTTCACCGGTGTCTCTGAGCGCAGGCTTTTCTTCGACAGGTTGACTTTGGCTGAGTCTGTTTTGGCGGAGTACTTGCCGGTTGATATCATCCTGACCGTTCCGGTGAGATCAAGATTTTTTGAATCCGACCTGTACGTGCCCCGATCGGCGGTCATCACCACCAGATCGCCCGATTTGCGCCGTTTGAGTTCGCCCTTCACCTCATCCATATAGACCGTGTCCGGATTGGATTCGTCGCGCCGCGCCGACTTGGCGCTCACCGAGTAAGGTTGATTGTTGTTGTCGAAGCCTGTGAACACCGGAGCCAGCATCACGCTCTGTTTGGCGGAAATCTGCGCGCCTTTTGCCGATTTCGATGTTTGCACAGGCTTGGCGGCTTCCTCGAACAAACCTGCCTGAATGAAGAACCAGCACACCAGCGCCACCCCGACGGCGATGCAGCCAAGGCTGATGAACTTTGTGACATTGCGGTGCTGATTGCGGCGGCGCGTCGGTACGGTTACGTGGAGATCCTCCGGCGGCGGCGCAGGAGTGGGTATGCGCAGGCTCCCTTGTGTTCTGGCAATTTCCATCTCTCATCCCTGCCAGATTGATCTGGCACTCACCCTCGGCCACATATTGAAGCTCGCGCACAAAAAGTGCAAATCAACAAGAAGTTCACCGTTGCGCGGAAGTTGCCCTAGAGCAACTTTCGCTCAGACGGAATCGTCTGAGCGGAGATAAGTTGCTCGCCCGTAACGATAATCTGGGACATCTTCCGCTCAGTTTGAGCGGAAGATGTCCTAGTGAGCGAAAATATCCTCATCGGCCCACCCGGCCAAATCGAGCGCCACCCGGGTTGGCAGAAATTCAAAGCACCGCTGCGCCGTCTCGGTGCGCCCTTCGCGGGCCAGCATTTCATCGAGGCGCGCCTTGAGTTTGTGCAAATGAAGGACGTCCGAGGCGGCATATTCGCGTTGGGCCTCAGACAAGGTCGCAGCGCCCCAGTCTGAGCTCTGCTGCTGCTTTGACATGTCGAAGTCCAGGATTTCACGGCACAGATCCTTCAATCCGTGCCGGTCGGTATAGGTTCGCGTCAGTTTCGATGCGATTTTCGTGCAGTAGAGCGGCGCGGTGTCCACCTCCAGATAGTGCCGGAATGCGGCAATATCAAACCGTGCGAAGTGAAAAATCTTGAGCACGTCCGGGTTTGCCATCAGCGCTTTCAGGTTGGGGCAATCGTAGGCGGATCTGTCCAATTGAACCAGATGGGCATCGCCATCGCCTGCAGACAACTGAACCACGCACAACTTGTCGCGAAAGGTGTTGAGGCCCAGCGTTTCAGAATCAACAGCGACCGAGGGGCCAAAGTCGAGATCTGCGGGGAGGTCGTTTTTATGAACCGTAATGGCCATCTTTGTCTTTCAAAGCCGGATAAGCCCGCCGGTATCGAACCTATTCCTGTGAGAAGGTTGAAAAATTAAAACCTAAACAATTGATTTTAATCGACTATTTTGAACGGATGAAAAAGGCTTGTAACAGCATTTTACAACAGATTCAAGCCAACATTTGGCCTGTTCAATCGCCAGTAGCTGCCCAGTAGGGTCCATGTTTTACGTTCCGTCGGCCTTGGTTCGGGTCGGCGGGTGCAAGAGAGGCCAGTCCGGCGGAGAGCGCAACGCTCTCAACTGAGCGGTTCAGAGGTTGATATCATCCACCTGGTGCCAAACTTATCGGTCACCGTTCCAAACCCAGGCGTCCAGAATGTCTTCTGGTAAGGCATCCCCACTTCACCCTCTTCAGCAAGGGCATCGAACGCCGTCTGACCGGCTGCAAAAGTCGGCAGAGCTATATGGACGGAAGAACCCTTCATCGGCTCGAACTTGCCCGAGGCATCATCCGAGGCCATGAGGAGGCCGCCATCGAACTGCACGGCGCCGTGCATGATCCAATCTTTGCGGTCCTCGGGTATCTCCATTTCCCCAGGAGGCATTTGGGCGTAATCCAACATCATCTCGATCTCACCACCAAACACTTCAGCATATGTGGTAAGCGCCTCACGGCAGTTACCGTTGAAAAACAGATAGGGTGTGGGGTTCATTGTTCGTGAGTCCTTATGACGAAGAACCGGTCCAGTGCAGGCAAACATGTCGGCCATGCTGCGAGGCGCGGGATAGACGGATACCGCCAACACCGCCTCAGCGATCTACCCTATTTTGACTCACTGAGAGGCGATCTGCAAATCGGGCTCGGGAGTGCTTTTGAGAACAGGTCCGTGGAAGCTGAACTCCCAGTTCTCATGCCAGGTTTCTAGTTTCTGCGCCCAGCCGTTTAGGGGCGATTTCTCCGGCGGGCCGTCAAGCTGCATGGTGAACCAGGGAGTGCTCTGCTGCTTGCGTGGAGTGCCGTCGCGTTTTGGCGTCGAAAAGTAAGCTGCATTCATCTGCCACAGGCTATGGTTCATCACTGCTGTTGGCACGATCCAGATTTCAGCGGTTCGACTGGTAAAGACTTCAGCCTTTCGCGGGGCGATGAGCGCCGCAAAGTCTGTGTTGTCTTGAGGATCGAAGTCCAAAAAAATTTCTCCCGTCTTCTTTGCGCTATATTGAAAGGTGCGGTTTGTGCTGCACGTCTTGCACCTGATTTTCACCTGCCTGCGATCGGGAAGAATTGCCGCCAGGTCAAATGCAGGGTTACCCCGATCCGCCATGAATGCGTGGTACCCACGCGCCAACAACTCCGCCATGATGAGATGTTCCCCGGCGTTGCCAACATTGACGCTGTTCGAGGTAGTTTTTGTTGCGGCCTCTGTTCTGGTCATCATACAGAATCCCAAGCTATCCTGCGTACTTGCGATAGGCGGCTTGCCATTGGCGCCGACAGATTCGACCCGTATAGCGGTTCGCATGCTTTCGAGAAACGGCGGCTAGCATGGCAAGGCCATCATAATCTGCTCCATGCTCGCGAATTAGTAACTGTCCGGTCACGCCCACCTTGTCTTTGAAGAATGGGTCCTCGTCCATACAGGCAACTGCAATGCCATAGAGATGCATCAGGTTCTCACGATCACCAGCTTGTGCTGATAGAGTCATGAAAGAAGTTAGAACAGCTGCAAATACCAAACGTTTCATCTGATCCAATCTCCAGTGATTGATTGATCGATGATACCGTAAGTTCACTAACCCTTGACTAACGCTCATAGCGTGCATTGCGCGCCAAAGGAGTGTGTCTTCTCACGTCCGTCATCCGAACTTTGTTACAGCTGCCTATAACGGTCCGGTCAACTATGTGACCAACCTGCAAGGCTTTTTGAGTTTTCTGCCAGTTTCGAGAAACTTGGTGCCCAGGAGAAGACTCGAACTTCCACGACCATTCGGTCACTAGCACCTGAAGCTAGCGCGTCTACCAATTCCGCCACCTGGGCCCGTGGCGCAGCACATAGGGTTTTGGGGGCGCCCTTGTCAAGCAGACTTGTGCGCAAACAAAACATCGTTGAAAGCTGGGCGGGAAACTGTAAAACCATTTGTACACCAAGCTTGACGGAGCACACCCGTGGCGAACCCAAACACGAACACACTTGTAACCCTGATCGGCGGATCCGGTTTTGTCGGCCGCAACATTGTTCGGGCCCTGGCCAAGAAAGGGTATCGGGTGCGCGTTGCCTGCCGCCGGCCCGACCTTGCAGGCCATCTGCAGCCCCTGGGCAATCTGGGGCAGATCCAGATGGTGCAGGCCAATGTGCGCTATCCGAAATCGCTGGAGGCGGCCTGCCGCGATTCAGATACGGTGATCAATCTGGTCGGCCTTCTGGCCAACTCGGGCCGGCAAACCTTCGATGCCTGCCACGTGTTCGGGGCCGAAGCCTGCGCCCGGGCGGCCAAAGCCGCCGGCGCCCGCGCCTTCATCCAGATTTCGGCCATCGGCGCCGAATTGGAGGCCGAGGCCAACTATGCCCGCACTAAGGCTGAAGGCGAGCAAGCGGTTCAGGCCGCGTTCCCCGGCGCGGTGATCGTGCGCCCCTCCATCGTTTTCGGCCCCGGAGACGGCTTTTTCAACCGCTTCGGCGGTATGGCGCGCATTTCGCCGGTTCTGCCGCTCATCGGCGGCGGTGCCACCAAGTTTCAACCCGTGTTCGTTGGGGATGTCGCGGACGCGGTGACCGCGATCGTTGAGGGCAAAGGCGAAGCAGGCCAGATCTATGAACTGGGCGGCCCTGAGGTTCTGACCTTCAAGCAACTGCTTGAATTCGTTCTGGAAACAACCCACCGGTCAAGATTGCTCATTCCCGTGCCGTTCGCCCTCGCCAAGCTGAAGGCCATGTTCCTGCAGCTTCTGCCCTATGCGCCCCTCACGGTGGACCAGGTGAAGCTGCTGGAGCACGACAATGTGGTGAGCGAGGCGGCCCAGGCGGAAAACCGAACCCTTGAAGGTCTTGGCGTCACGCCGGAGGGGATCGAAGCCATCGTTCCAGGCTATCTCGGGCGCTTCCGCCCTCGAGGCCAGTTCGACCAGCTCAACGCCATCTAGCGCGACAGGCGCAATCACCATGGAGAGCCACACACGCGTTGTCATCATCGGCGGCGGGGTTGTGGGCTGCTCGGTGCTCTACCACCTCACCAAGCTGGGTTGGAGCGATGTAACGCTGATAGAGCGCTCCGAGCTGACCTCGGGCTCCACCTGGCATGCCGCCGGCGGCTTTCACACGCTGAATGCCGACACCAACATGGCGGCGCTGCAGGGCTACACCATCCAGCTTTACCGCGAGCTGGAGGAGATCTCCGGCCAGTCCTGCGGCCTGCACCATGTTGGCGGGCTCACGCTCGCCACCTCCGAAGACCGCATGGACTTCCTCAAGGCCGAGCGGGCAAAGCATCGCTACATGGGCCTGGAAACGGAGATCGTGGGGCCCGAAGAGATCGCCAAACTCTCTCCCATAACCAACACTGAAGGCGTGTTGGGAGCGCTATACGATCCACTTGACGGCCACCTGGACCCTTCAGGAACCACACATGCGTATGCGAAAGCGGCACGTATGGCGGGGGCGGAAATAGTGTTGCGCAACCCTGTTCTAGAGACCCGCCAACGCGGCGACAGTGGTTGGGAAGTGGTCACCGAACACGGCACCATAGTGGCTGAACATGTGGTCAATGCAGCCGGTTTGTGGGGCCGCGAGGTGGGGGCGCTTGCGGGCGTCTACCTGCCGCTGCACCCCATGGAGCACCAATATCTGGTCACCGAGGACACGGCCGAAGTCTACGAGCGCGACGCCGAACTGCCCCATGTGATGGACCCTGAAGGCGAAAGCTACCTGCGCCAGGAGGGCCGCGGCCTGGTGATCGGCTTCTACGAGCAGGCCTGCGAACACTGGGCGGTGGACGGAACCCCCTTGGAATTCGGCCACGAACTGCTGCCCGACAAGCTGGACCGCATCGGCGACGCCTTGGGATTTGCCTTCAAGCGCTATCCGGTGCTGGAGCGCGCCGGCATCAAGCGCATCATCAACGGCCCGTTCAGTTTTGCCCCGGACGGCAACCCGCTGGTGGGGCCGGTGCCTGGTTTGCGCAACTATTGGGCGGCGAACGCGGTGATGGCCGGCTTCTCGCAAGGGGGCGGGGTGGGGCTGACACTGGCCGAATGGATGGTGGAGGGCGAGCCTTCGCGCGATGTTTTCGCCATGGATGTGGCCCGTTTCGGTGATTGGGTGACCCCCGGCTACACCCGCGACAAGGTGCGCGAAAACTATCAGCGCCGCTTCTCCATCGGCTATCCCAACGAGGAGCTGCCCGCCGCCCGCCCGTTCCAGACCACGCCGGCCTACGGCCTCTGGAAGGCCCGGCGCGCGGTGTTCGGCGCCGCCTATGGCATGGAGGCGGTGAACTACTTCGCGCCGGAAGGCGAAGACCTCTACGAGGTGCCCACGTTCCGCCGCTCAAACGCGTTTGCGGCCGCAGCTGCCGAATGCCGCGCCGTGCGCGAGGCGGTGGGGATCAACGAGATCCACAATTTCGGCAAGTACGCCGTCACCGGACCGGGCGCGGAAGCTTGGCTGGACCGTGTCATGGCCGGCCGTCTGCCATCCCTGGGCCGCCTGTCGCTGAGCCCCATGCTGAGCCCCAAGGGGCGGATTATCGGGGACTTCACCATCACCAGGCTCGGCGCGGAAGAGTTCAGGCTCACCGCCTCGTTCGGGGCACAGGCCAACCACATGCGCTGGTTCGACCAACATCTGCCCGCTGACGGCAGCGTTCAGGTGGAGAACATCTCCACGCGCCAGATCGGCTTCCAAATCGCCGGCGCGAATGCACGCGAGCTGCTTTCGCGGGTCACGGGCGTCGATGTGTCCAATGCCGCGTTCCCCTTCATGGCCGCGCGTTGGATGGACATCGGCATTTGCCGCGCCCTGGTGCAGCGGGTGTCGTTCACCGGCGATCTTGGCTATGAGATCTTCGTGCCGGCCGAAGATCAGGTCGCGCTTTATGAGATTTTGGCCGCGGCCGGGGCGGACCTCGGCCTCAAACCGTTCGGCATGCGGGCCATGATGAGCTTGCGACTGGAGAAGTTCTTCGGCGCCTGGCTGCGCGAATACCGGCCCGACTTCATGCCCGCCGAAGCCGGCCTCGACCGCTTCGTTGCCTATAACAAACCTGTTGATTTCATTGGCAAAGCTGCTGCCCTTGCGGAGAAGGCCAAGGGCCCGGAACGGCGCCTTTGCGCCTTCATCGTCGAGGCTCATGACGCAGATGTGCACGCCGATGAGCCCATCTGGCACGATGGTGAGGTGAAGGGCTTCGTTACCTCCGGCGGCTATGCCCACTACAGCCGGAAATCGGTGGCTCTCGGCTTCCTGCCGGCAGATCTGATCGCGGACGGATTGGCCGTGGAGATCGAGATCTTGGGCCGGATGTGCGCGGCAACCCTGGTCTCAGAGCCTCTTTTCGATGCCGATGGCGCACGCATGCGCGGCTGAGCCGGCCCACTTGAACGGCGCCACGCAAGACCCCAAATATATCACCAGCGCAGCGCCCATTAAGGGGCTGCCCGTAATGGCCGCTTCAAGTGAAGGGCGTTTTACAAGGTAGATGAGATGTCTTCTCGTGTGTCAATTTTCTCCAGTCCCTATCTCCTCGGGTTCGATGAGGTCGAGCGCCTGTTAGACCGCGCCACCAAGTCGGCAGGAGACGGCTATCCTCCCTATAATATTGAGCGCATTCAAGAGGATGGCGGATCTGAAAGACTTCGGATCACCCTCGCTGTTGCCGGGTTTTCCGAAGCTGAGCTCGATATTTCCGTCGAAGACAACCAGCTCGCCATTCGCGGCAAGCAGGTGGATGACGGCGATCAGGGCCAGTTTTTGCATCGCGGCATCGCCGCGCGCCAGTTTCAGCGCAGTTTCGTGCTCGCCGATGGCGTGGAAGTGACCGGCGCGAACTTGGAAAACGGGCTGCTCTCGGTCGACCTGATCCGCAAAGTGCCCGAGCAAATTGTTCGCAAGGTCAAAATTGCGACGGCGAAAAGCTGAGCAAAAGATTTACGGAAATTGAAGGTTTCAGGCGCAAACTCAACGCGTAGGAGCACACTCATGACGGCTATCTCTGAAGAGAAAATCATGACCGACCAGGATCTCGCGGTTTTGGGCGGAGGTGAAGTTGCCTATCTCCGCGAAATTTCAGCAAAAATGGCAAAACGCATGCTGAAAGGCGCCACGGACGCGGCCGGCAACCCGGCCGACGTGGAAATTGCCAACATCCCGGCATCGGTCCGGCTTTTTGCCCTGCATGCGGCGGACGGCACACCGATCGCCATTGCGGACAGCCGCGAAGGCGCCCTGGCCAACGCCATCCAGCAGGACCTGCACATGGTCCCCGTGCACTAAGATTTGCTCTAGGCCGCGTGAGAGGCGGCCGGCTCTGTCAAAATGGAATAAAGCGCTGCGCCCTTGTTTGAGCCGCGCAACTTGGAAACGATGTCGGCATCGCGGAAAAGCCTGGAAATCCGGGCCAAAGCCTTAAGATGATCGGCGCCGGCGCTTTCCGGGGCGAGCAGCAAGAACATCAGGTCAACCGGTTGTCCGTCCACCGCATCAAACTCAATGGGCTGGCTGAGCCGGGCAAACACCCCGTGCAGCGTGGTCAGCCGGTTCAGCTTGCCATGAGGGATGGCGATCCCCTGGCCAAGGCCGGTTGAGCCCAGGCGCTCACGCTGCAGCAAGACCTCAAAAATATCGCGCGCCGGCAAACCGGTCAGGTTTGCGGCCGCTTGCGACAATTCTTGCAGAGCCTGTTTCTTACTTGTTGCCTTCAAAGACGGCAGAACCGCATCGCGCACAAGAAGATCAGAAAGTTGCATGTACTTTGTCCCTTCACCGGCAGCGCGCTGATCGAAGCATGCGCCGCCCACCCGAAAACAGTGTCAAATTATTCCGCCGGAGCTGCCGAACCAGGATCGATCCAGCCGATGTTTCCGTCTGATCTCCGGTAGATCACGTTCATTCCCCCGTGGCCTGCGTTGCGGAACACAACCACCGGCGCGTCGGATATATCGAGTTTCATGACCGCTTCCCCCACGGTTAAATCAGGAATGCGTTCTACGCTTTCGGCAATGATCGGCGGGCTCAGATCTTCCGGCTCGTCCGCCGTCTCCGCTTCCTGAGCGATGATATACGCCGCCGCGTTGAGCGCTGCAACCTCCTTGGCCGAAGTTCGCACATGGTGGTCCTTCAGCCGGCGCTTATAGCGCCGAAGGCGTTTTTCAAGCTTCTCAGCGGCCTTGTCGAAAGCCGCATGGGCATCGCTTGAGCGTCCCTCCGACTGCAGGGACATGCCTGTGCGCAGGTGCAGGTTGCACTCGCACCTGAACTCAGAATGTTCTTTTAAAACAGTTACATGACCATCGACGACGCCGTCAAAATACTTTGCCGCGTCGCCCTCGAGCCGTTGCTCGATATGGCCGCGCAAGGCATCGCCAACATCAATGTTTTTCCCGGTGATTTGGATTTGCATGTGCAAGATTATCGACCCTGAGTCTGACCCCGGGGCGATTCCTGATGATGTTGTAAAAACCGTTGTTACCGGTCATTCTGCACCGGTTCTGCCACTCTCCGCAACCGCGCGTCTCAGAGCTCGTAAATTTGGGTTTGCGCCTTTTCGCGGCTCCGCTCCCCGGCACTCCGGCCAGAGCGCGCGGAACCTAGTGCCGCGCGCGGTGAGTGTCAACCGGCATGGTTGACCTACGGCAAAATTTGTTGCCCGCACGTTATGGCTGCTTTTTGCCCTAATAGCCTGTTTACGTTCCGTTGTTACATGTTTTGGACATTTCGCTCGCCTATCTGGCGGTGCTATAAGACGCAATGGCCACATTTGTTTAAATTTTCCGCGGCGGATAGCAGACCTCTCATGACAAACAAGGACGGCGAACTTTCCAACGCCTTCAAAGCGTGCAGGTCGGCTTTCATGTATACCGGCCTGTTCAGCTTTTTTATCAATCTGTTGATGCTGACCGGCCCCCTCTTCATGCTTCAGGTCTATGACCGGGTGCTCACGAGCCGCTCGGTGCCCACTCTCATTGCGCTGACGATGCTGGTGATCGGGCTTTACATGTTCATGGCGCTGCTGGAGTTCGTCCGCTCGCGCGTTCTTGTGCGCGTGGGCCGGCGCCTTGATGAGCAGCTGAGCGGCCGGGTGTTTGAGGCCATCATCTCCCATGCGCTCAGACGCACGCCCCATGTGGGCTCGCAGCCGGCGCGCGATCTGGACAGCTTGCGCCAGTTTGTGGCCGGCCCAGGGCCCTTCGCCTTCTTTGATGCGCCGTGGACACCGGTTTACATCGCGGTGATCTTCCTGCTGCACTCATGGCTCGGCATTTTTGCCGTGGTGGGCGCCATCATCCTGTTCATTTTTGCGCTGATGAACGAGATGCTGACCCGCCAGCCGTCGTCCCGGGCGAACGCATCGGCCATCGCCGCCCACACCATGACCGAGGAAAGCCGCCGCAACGCGGAATCCATTGGCGCCATGGGCATGACCAGCGCCATGCGCGACCGTTGGCTGTCCAAGCACAACGAAGCTCTGGACGACAACACCCATGCCAGCGACAGGGCCGGCACCATCACCGCCATGTCGAAGGCAACCCGCCTGATGATGCAATCGGGCATTCTGGGCCTCGGCGCCTATCTTGCCGTTTTGCAGGAGATCACGCCGGGCACAATGATCGCCGCCTCCATCATTCTGTCGCGCGCCCTGAACCCGATCGAACAGGCCATCACCCAATGGCGCGGCTTTATCGCGGCCCGCAAAGCCAATTCCCGCATCAAGGCTGTTCTGGAAGCCGCACCGGCGGTCGAACCGCCAATGGATCTTCCTGAGCCGGAGGGCCGCCTTGCGGCGGAGAACCTGATCGTCACCGCGCCGGGACTGGACGCGCCATTGTTGCAAGGGCTGAACTTCAAGCTGGATCCCGGGGAGGCCGTCGGCGTCCTGGGCCCGTCAGGGGCAGGAAAATCCACCCTCTCACGCGCCTTGGTGGGGGTTTGGCCTATCCTCAAGGGCACCGTGCGGCTGGATGGCGCGGCGCTCGACCAATGGAACCCGGAGCAGCTTGGCCGGGCGGTTGGGTATCTGCCCCAGGATGTGGAGCTGTTTTCCGGCACGGTGGCAGAAAACATCGCGAGATTTTCTGCCGAACCCGACGCCGAGGCGGTGGTGAAAGCGGCAAAACTGGCGGATGTGCACGAGATGATCCTGCGCCTGCCGGACGGATACAGCACCCTCATTGGCGAGGGCGGCTCGGCGCTTTCTGCCGGTCAGCGCCAGCGCGTGGGTCTGGCCCGGGCACTTTACGGCGACCCAAAGGTGGTGGTTCTGGATGAGCCAAACGCCAATCTGGATTCAGATGGCGAAGCTGCGGTCATTCACGCCATCGAGGCGCTCAAAGCGTCCGGAACCACGGTGGTGGTGGTGGCGCACAGGCCAAGCGCGATCCATGCGGTCGACAAAATTTTATTCATTCGCGAAGGACGTCAGCTTGCCTTCGGGCCCCGGGATGAGATATTGGCTAAGATCCTGAAGAGCCCCGCTGGGGGGCCGCAACAAGTAGGTTCAGCGAATGTCGCAGCCGCAAGCTAGCGCACAGCGGATACCACCGCCTGCGGATAAATCAGCCGTTCTGGCCGATCCTGCCCGCAAACAACGGATGAGCACCACCGGTTCGCTCAGAAAGTTTCAGATTTTCGGTCTTGTGGTCATTCTCCTGCTTGCCGGTGGCATGGGCGGCTGGGCGGCCTATGCTTCGGTGGCCGGCGCCGTGGTGGCCTCCGCCCAGGTGGTGGTTGAAAGCAATTCCAAGAAGGTCCAGCACCTTGAGGGCGGAATTGTCTCAGAAATCAATGTGCGCAACGGCGATCTTGTGAAGGCCGGAGATATCATTCTTCGTCTCGACGATACCGAAACCAGGGCGGGTCTGGGCATTATCAACGCGCAACTGAACGAGCTTCAAGCCCGCATGGCCCGGCTTGAGGCCGAGCGCGATGAAGCTTCCGATTTGGTCTTTGCAGAAGAGCTGCTGGCGCAAAAGGCCGATCCCAAGATTGCCCGCATCCTGAGCGGCCAGGAAAAGATTTTCAGTTCCCGCCGCGAGGCCAGACAGAGCAAGAAAGAGCAGTTGAGTCAAAGGATTGAGCAGCTGCGCGAAGAGATACAAGGGCTTGAAGCCCAACGCGTGTCCAAGGAAGAGCAGGCCCGGCTGATCAAGCTTGAACTGGAAGATCTGAACAAGCTTTTGGAACAGAAGCTGGTGCCGGTCTCCCGGGTGTTGGCCCTGCAGCGCGAGGCCGCCCGCCTGGAAGGCGAGCGCGGCCAGCTGATCGCGGATGCGGCCCGCGCCAAGGGGCGCATTGGCGAGACCAAGCTGGCCATCCTTCAGGTCGACCAGGATGCCCGCACCGAGGTTTTGAGCGAGCTGCGCGATGGCCAGGCCAAAGTGTCCGAACTGCAGGAGCGCCGTCTTGCGGCCCGCTCGCGGTTGAAGCGCATCGAACTCACCGCCCCGCGCGCCGGCTATGTGCATGATCTTCAGGTCCACACCGTTGGCGGGGTGATTTCAGCCGGCGAGCAGGTGATGATGATCGTGCCGGAAAAAGACAGTCTTCTGGTGCGCGCCAAGGTCAATCCCCAGGACATCGACAATGTCAAAATCGGCCAGGAGACCGTGGTGCGGTTCCCTGCCTTCAATGCCCGCGTTACGCCTGAACTCAAGGCCACCGTGGAGCGTGTCTCTGCCGACCTGACCAGCGAGAACCCGCAAGAGCCGCCCTATTATGCGGTGCGTGTGCGCCTGGTTGAGGGCGAGATCGCGAAACTGGGAGGCCAGCAGTTGAAACCGGGCATGCCGGCCGAAGCCTTCATCCAGACGCCTGAGCGGACCGTGTTGAGCTATTTGCTGAGGCCGTTCACCGACCAGATCATGCGGGCCTTCCGCGAGAGCTGATACCCTCAAGCCGCCGAGCCCACAAACGAAGCGGCCATGCGTCTGCGTGCGCCAACCCTCAGCCAGTTTGTGAAAAACGCATCGGCACTGGCGGCCCAGCTGTGGACCGGGCCGAGATCCGGGTCATCATAGCGGAAACAGTTGACCGGCAGGGGGCAGGAGCCATCGCGCTCCAGATCGCGGGCATATTCCGCCGCCAGGGTTTCGGCGCCATACTCCAGATGGTTGAACATGTAGAGCGCTCCGGATTTTCGCTCCTCCACCAGGCACAAGCCGGCTTCCTTGCTGCCCGCCAGTACCTGGAGGTCCGGCCGGCCCACCAGATCCGACCAGCGGATCTCGGTATGCCTGGACACCGGACACGGAAACTGCGCGCCCATGCCGTGCAGATAGGGCGAGCCGAACTGCAGCACTTGCTGTGGAAACACCCCGGCCGCCTTTTCAGCCAGTTGGTGTTTGGGCACCCGGTGAAAGTGCTGCAATGCGGCTTGGGCGGCCCAGCAGATGAACAGGCATTCCAGGTTCATCTTTCTGGAGCTGTCGAAAATCGAGGTCAGCTCGTCCCAGTAGCGCACCTCTTCAAACGGCAGGGTCTCAATCGGCGCGCCGGTGATGATGAGGCCGTTTAGCGGCTCGTCGCGCACCTCGTCCCAGGTTTTATAGAAGGCCTCCAGATGGCCGGGACAAGCGTTTTTGCACACATGAGAGGCCGGCTTCAAAAGGATGAGTTCCACAAAGAAGCCCGTCTTGGCCAGAACCCGGGAGAACTGGAGTTCGGTTTCCATCTTGTTCGGCATCAGGTTGAGCAGGGCGATCCGCAGCCGTTCTGCGGGCATGTCGCTTTCCGACTGGTCGCTCACGTGGAAGCCTTCAGCGCGCAGGACGGCTGTGGCGGGAAGGTTGTCTGGGAGGAAGAGGCACATGGTGGGGCCGTTACACTTGTGTTGCGCCGGGGAGCCGGCAGTTCGGGCTTGTGCCGGCTCCCCGTGCCTCGCTCAGGCAGCCTGGTCCATGGAATGGACTTCGGACCTGGCGATCTGAGGTTGAGTTGGTCTGTCGGCGCGCCTGAGGTGGCCACCGATCAAAGGATCGACAATGTGCGGATCGGTGAGCGGTGCCATGTGGCCGGCCCCGGGGATCATCACCAGGCGGCTGGACGAAATGGTTTCCGCGAGCATTTCGGTCACCCGTTGGGCCAGAGGCACCGATTCCATGCCCATGACCATCAGGGTCGGGCAGGTGACCGCCTTCGCCTCGTTCAGCGCCCAGGATTCGTTGAACCCGGCGACGAAATTGTTGATCACCGAACCCAGCTGCGCCCGCAAGGCGGTGCGCAGGCACGGGCTGGTGTTGGCCCAGGCGCCTTCACCGTTCCAATAATCGATGAACCGGGCCATTCCGGCTTCCGCTTGGCCGTCGGCGGCTGATGCCGACAAGACACCGGCCAAAGCGCCGATCTCGGCGAACAATGTGCGGTCTGCGGCGCATTCTGCGTCTCTCAACAGGTGAAAAATGGCCGGCTCGATCAAGGTCAGGCTGCGGGTCCATTCCGGCAGGGCCATGGCGATCTTGATGGCCAGCGCCCCGCCCCAGGAATGGCCCACCAGGTGAACCGGTTCGCCGGCCGCCCTGATCAGCCGCGCAATGTGGCGGGCCTCGGCCTCAACGCTTGCCGCGCCGTTTCCGGGCCACGCGGGCGTTGCGCCATAGCCGGGCAGGTCCGGGGCGATCACCCGGTAGCGGCCGCGCAGATGGTCGCTCAAATTCTTCCATTGCAGACCACTAGCAGCCGAGCTGTGCAGGGCAAGCACCGGGGTTCCGGTGCCGCTGGTCCAGTAATTGGGGCCGGCGGTTCTGATGTTACGTGCGGTCATGGGTCTTCCTCCGGCCTTGCGGTTGGCTGTGAACAACGGATGTGATTTCGCTGCGGTCGATGCCGATGTCGCGCAGGATGTCGGCATTGAGAGATTTGAGCGCGTTGACGGCCTGGCGTTGCTCGCGCCGGGCGCGCACGCGTTCGCGCCAGTTTTGGAATGCAGTTTGAACGGCCCAGCGCTTTGCGCCGCTAAACTTACCTGCCGTCAAAGTGGTCATTGTCATTGTCCCTGAGAACGTTTGATTTGTGTTGCTGCCGGTTTAGGCTCCGGCTGTTTCAGTCAAATGTCTGGACGGCGGGAATGGTGTTTCGATTGTATCGCGCACCGCCTCAGCCAAACGAGATCGGAAGCCTGGATTTCCGCCGTTTGGGCCCTTGGGTAAGGGGCTGGTTGAAACAATTGAAACAAAGGCCCTGGGTTCAGAAAACAGGCTGAAACATTGGCCCTCTAAAATGTAGGCTCGTACCGGGCGTCCTCTTCTTAAGGGTCCGCCCGTGGGAAGGGACAATTGGTCATGAAACATGATGCTTCGGTGTCCGGGGCTTCAACCGGCTTTGCCGTGTTCGATGCAGACGAGAAATTCATTGCGGGCAACCCCGCCTTTCTCGATCTGAGCCAGGACGAAATCGAAAAGCTCAGCGGCAAGAAGCGCTCAACGGTGTTGAAACCCGTCATGCAGCGCTTCAAATCGGTTGACGGGTCCCCGACCCGCAAAAGCGCTGCGTTCCAGAAGTCGGTCGTCGCCCGCTGGGCCAGCCCGGACGGGCTGCCGTTTGAAGTGGAGACCGTGGACGGCCACTGGAAGCTGATGACCTCCCATCCGCGCCCCGGCGGCGGCGTTGCCTTCATCAGCGCGGATATCACCGAACTGAAGCTGGATCAGCTTGAGAAGCTGGAAAACGAGGAGATCTACCGCTGCATCACCGACACCCATCCGTTGCCCGTGTGGATGGTCGATGAGGACACGGCGGAGATCTTGTATGAAAGCCTGAACGCCTCAGAACTGCTGGGCCGCAAATGGGATCCGGACAATCCGCAGTTCATCACCGACCATTACGTCAACGCCAAAGACCGCGCCACGGTGAAGAAGCTGCTCACCAAGCAGGGTAAGGTTTCCGATTTTGAATTGCAGATGCAGAAGACCGATGGCGAGAAGTTCTGGATTTCCGCCAATGTGCGCCGCGGCACCTTCCACGGCCGTCCGGTGCTGATCTCCGGCATTGTGGACATTACCGAGCGCAAGGAGCGCGAGGATCTGTTCGGCTTCCTGGTGGAAAACCACCCGATGCCGGTGTGGATGAATGACGGCAACACGGGCGATGTCATCTTCCAGAGCCCGGCTGCGGCCAAATTGTTCGGCTGGAACGTGGATGACCCTGACGAACACCGGCATTTGCGCAACCATTTTGTGGAGCCGGAGCAATATGACGAGCTCTCCAAGCGCCTGCGTGAAGAAAAGGAGATCGAGAACTACGAAGCCGTGCTGAAATCAAAAGACGGCCGCCAGTTCTGGGTCATCGGCAACATCCGCCGCACTGAATATCACGGCCGTGAGGTGGTGATCTCCGGCATTGCCGATGTGAGTTCGCAAAAACAGCGTGAAGACCATTTCCGTTTCTTGCTTGAAAGCCACCCCATGCCCGTGTGGGCAAACGATGCGGAAACCGGCGAGGTCATCCACAAGAGCGCGGCGGCAGATCGGCTTTTCTCAAAAGGCAGAGAAGGCGGGGCACCCAAATATGTGAACGAGTTTTTCGCCGATCCTGACGTCAACAAGCAGGTTATCAAGCGGCTGACCGCCGAGGGCCGACTGGAGGGTTTTGACGTTGAAGCCAAAACCGACGATGGCACGAAGATCTGGGTCACCGGCAATGCCGCTCTGTTGGAATATGACGGCCGCAGAGTGGTTCTGGGCGGCATTATGGATGTCACCGATCAAAGGCGGCGGGAAAAAGAAATAGCCGATGCCCGCACGATGCTGGCGGACGCCATTGAATCCCTCTCAGAGGGCTTTGCGCTCTATGACGAGGACGGCAAGTTGGTGATGTGCAACACCAGCTACCGGGAGGTGAACGCCGGGGTCGCCGACCTGTTGGAGCCGGGCCTCAGCTGGGAGGACCTGATGCGCGCCAGCGCCAGCCGCGGCATCTATGCTGAGGCCATCGGCCGCGAACAGGAATGGATCGAGGCGCGGCTCGAGAACGGCATTGAGTTCATCAAGAACTATCAGCTCGAGCATGCCGACGGCTCTTGGCATCTCATTTCCATCCACCCCACCGACATTGGCGGCTTCGTGGTCACGCGGTCCGACATCACCGAACAGAAGCAGCGCGAACAAGAGATCACCGAAACCCGGAACCTGCTGCACGATGCCATTGAATCCCTGTCGGAGGGCTTTGCCCTTTACGGCCCCGACGACCGGTTGGTCATGGCCAACAGCCGCTACCAGGAAATGCATGCCCAGTGCGCCGACAAGCTGGTTCCAGGCGTGAACTGGTTCGACTTCCTGCGGGTCACCGCTGAACGCCAGCAATTCCCCGTGCCGAAGGACGAGATTGACGACTGGTTGGCCGAACGTGCCCTCGACCGCTCTGAGTACCGCCAGCATGAATTCGAGCACACGGACGGCAATTGGTATCACGTCTCCACCAACCCAACCCACGTGGGCGGCTTTGTGGTCACCCGCCTCGACATCACCGAACGCAAGCGCCTGGAGGAAGAGCGCCGCAAGGCCGATGCGGTGGTGCGCCAAGTGCTCGATTCCTGCCCGGTGCCGATCCAGATGTCGAAAATCGGCAGTGGCACCATTCTCTACCGCAACCCGCGCCACTGGGAGTTGATGGGCAAGAAAGAAACCGCCCGGGACTATTTCCGCAATCAGGAAGAGCGCCAGGCCTATATCCGCCACCTGACGCAAAAGGAAGAAATCGACGACTATCAGGGCGAGCTGATCAACGCCAAAGGCGAGGCGTTCCCGGCCACCTATTCAGCGCGCGTGATCGACTTCGAAGGCGAGCAGGTCATCGTCAGCGCTATCCTGGACGAGACCGAACGCATGGCCGCCCAGGAGAAGGTGCGCCTCAGCAACGAATTGCTGCACGATGCAATCGAATCCCTCACCGAAGGTTTTGCTCTCTACGACGATGAAGAGCGCCTGGTCATGTGCAACGACAATTACCGCGAGATGAACAAGACCGCGGCTGATATCTTAAATCCCGGCATGAAGTGGGTCGACATGATGCGCTACCTTGCCGAGCACGGCGAGTTTACCGATGCCGTCGGCCGGGTGGACGAATGGCTCGCCGAGCGCACCGATGTGGGCGTTGAGTCCATCACCAACCATGAACTCCAGCATGCCGACGGCCGCTGGTATGCGATCTCAAGCAACCTGACCCGACAGGGCGGCTTTGTGATCACCCGTTCGGAGATCACCGAACGCAAGCTGATGGAAGAAGCGCAGCGCCAGAGCGATGCGGTGGTGCGTCAGGTTCTGGATGCCTGTCCCATTCCCATTCAGATGTCGACGGTGGAGAGCGCTGAACTGCTCTATCGCAGCCCGGCGCACTATGCGCTGTTCGGCGAGGTCGAGGACGGCCGGGACTATTACATCAAGCCGGCCGACCGGCTTGAGTATATCAGGCTGCTGAACACCGTGGGCGTGGTGGACGACTTTGAGGTTGAGCTCTACAACGCCGCCAAGGAACCGGTGTGGGTGTCGATCTCCGCCCGCCTGATCGAGTTCCAGGGCGAGACCGTCGTGGTCTCCAACTCGCTGGACCTCACCGACCGGGTGCGGGCCGAAGAAGAGACCCGCCATGCCAAGGAGCGTCTGACGGACGCGATCGATTCTCTGTCGGAGGGCTTTGCGCTGTTCGACAAGGACCACAGGCTGGTCATGTGCAACGAGCGCTATGTCGAGATGAACCCGCTGTTGCGCGACAAGCTTGTTCCTGGAACGGAATATTTCGACCTGCTCAGCACCGGCGGCAAGCGCGGTCAGTACACGGATGCCATCGGCCGGGTGGAAGACTGGCTGAACGAACGCAAGCGCGGCGCGGTGATCACCGAGCGGCGCTATGACTTCCAGACTTCCGACGGCCATTGGTATTCCGGCGCCCGCCGCCCCACCCGCGACGGCGGCTTTGTGATCACCCGGGTCGACATCACCGAGCGCAAGGCCATGGAGGAAGCTCAGCGCGAAGCCGATGCAGTGGTGCGCCAGTTGGTGCATGCCTGCCCGTCGGCCCTGGAGATGCGGCGCATCGAAGATGGCGCGTTTCTGTTCAGAAGCCCCGCCGCGGTGGCTTTGCTGGGCGAGCGCGAAGACCTGGCCGCCACTTATGTTAACCCGCAAGATCAGATTGATCTGCACCGGGACTTGGTACAGTCCGGCGAGGTGATCGACCGCAGAATGCAGCTGTGCAAAGGAAATGGTGAACGGTTCTGGGCGGCGGTCTCGGCGGCCTACGCCGATTTCCGCGGCCACAAAGTGGTTGTTTCAACAATTTCAGACCTTACCGAACGTGTTGAAGTTGAGGAGGAATCCCGCCGCGTCCATCAATTGCTGAGAGATGCCATCGAGAGCCTGCAGGAAGGCTTCATCCTTTATGATGCCGAACACCGGCTGGTGATGTGCAACTCGCTGTTCAGGAAGATGAACCCGCTGAACGGCCATCTCCATAAGCCTGGGGCCAAGCTGCAGGATCTGCTTGATGCGGCGACCGAAGCCGGCCAGTTCACAACCGAGGCGGCCAATTGGGGCCTGCCGGACGGAAATCCGTGGAAAGACACCCACATTCAGGGCTTTGAGTTCCAGCAGTCCGACGGGCGCTGGTATTCGGCAGCCATAAGCCCCACCCGGGAAGGCGGTTTCGTGGCCACGCGCACCGACATTACCGAGCAGAAAAAAATGCAGGAAATGCAGCGCGAGGCCGACGAGATGGTGCGCCGGGTGCTGGAAGCCTGCACCGCTACAATCCAGATGACCCGGGCCAGCGACGGCAAGGTCCTCTACCAAAGCCCCGCCACGGTGGAGCTGTTCGGAAAGGCGGAAACGTCCATTGAACATTACGCCGACCCGGCTGACCGGGAGCGTTACGCCGAAGAGTTGCAGCGCACCGGTTTCGTTGACGATTTTGAAGTTCAGATGAAGCGTCCGGATGGGGAGACCTGCTGGGTTTCGGTGTCCGGCCGGCTGATCGATTTCCATGGCGAGGACGTTGTGGTTTCAAACGCCTATGACCTCACCGACCGGATCACCATGCAACAGGAGCTGAACAGGCAACGCGAGGTGTTGCACCAGAGCGAGAAGCTGAGCGCGCTGGGTGAACTGCTGGCCGGCGTCGCCCATGAACTGAACAATCCCCTCTCTGTGGTGGTGGGCCAGTCGCTAATGCTGTCGGAAACCGCCAAGGATGACAAAACCAAGGCCAGGGCGGAGAAAATCGGCAATGCCGCGGACCGCTGCGCGCGCATTGTCAAAACCTTCCTCGCCATGGCGCGTCAGCAGCCGGCCCAGACATCCAACGTGATGATCAACGACGTGGTGGAGTCCTCATTGGAGGTGGCCGGTTATGCTCTGCGCACCTCCGGCGTCACTCTGGCCCTGCGCCTCACGCCGGACTTGCCGGCCATTTGGGGTGATCCTGATCAGCTCAACCAGATCTTCATCAACCTGATCGTGAATGCCGAGCAGGCGCTGAGAGGCTGGCATGGCCCCAAGCGGGTCAAGATCGTCAGCAGGTTCGATCCTGTGCGCAATGATGTGGTGGTGAAGATCCAGGATTCAGGTCCGGGCATTCCGGAAAACGTGCGCTCTCGCATTTTCGAACCGTTCTTCACAACCAAAGAGGTGGGCGAGGGCACCGGCATCGGCTTGGCGTTCTGCCACCGGATTGTTGAGACGCACGGCGGCTCCATTCGTGTTGAATGCAAGCGCGGCCAGGGCACGGCCTTCTTTGTCAGGCTGCCCGCGTCTTCCCGCCTTGACGAGCGCGCCGATGAAGCCCTTTCGCTGCCCGGCCAGGAGCAGAGGACCAAGGTGCTGGTGATTGATGACGAGCATGATGTCGCCGATCTCATCGCGGAAGTTCTGGGCGCGGACGGCCATGATGTGACCGTGGCCAATTCCGGCGCGGAAGCTTTGCGCAAAATCCAGCGCGAGAGTTTTTCCGTCGTTCTCAGCGACTTGAAGATGGCAAATCTGGACGGTCCAAGCCTGTTCGCGAAGTTGAAAGAGCATTACCCGCAGCTGGCGACACGGGTAGGTTTCATCACAGGCGACACCATGAGCCCCAAGGCACGGGCGTTCCTGGATGCCTCCCAGCGGCCGTTCCTGGAAAAACCGATCCGGCCGAACGAGCTGCGTGATCTGTTCAGCACCCTGATAGAGGCGGATAAGGGGTGATGATTTTCCTGCAAATTGCTATATAGGCGTGTGCGCTGAACGAATGCGTGGAACGGAGTGAGCGATGGCGGACACCGCTGAACACATTGTGGTTTGCGATGACGAACCAGACATTCGCGAAACGGTTGGGGAATATCTTGAGCTTCAGGGTTACCGGGTCAGCGCGGTCGATGGCGGGCCGGCATTGCGCGAGCTTGTTGAGCAGGAACAAATCGATATCGTCATCCTCGACATCATGATGCCGGGCGAGGATGGGCTGTCCTTGGCCCGATTCCTGCGCGAGCGTGGCGACACCGCCATCATCATGCTGACCGCGTCGGGGGAAACTGTCGACCGCATCATCGGCCTGGAAATGGGGGCCGACGACTATTTGGCGAAACCGGTTGATTTGCGCGAGCTTTTGGCGCGGATCAAGGCCGTGCTGCGGCGCACCACCGCACCAGCTGCCGCGTCTGGCGGCGCACCGGCAGGATCATCGGAAACGGCTGTTCACTTCGGCAATTGCCTGCTCGACATCGACCAGCACAAGCTGTTTGGCGCTGACGGCGAGGAAATCGCAATCACGGCCATGGAGTTCAATTTGCTGAAGGTCTTCGCAGACCATTCCGGCCGGGTGCTTAACCGCGACCAACTCCTGGAAATGGCCCATGACCGCGATTGGGATCCATTCGACCGGAGCATTGACATTCGCATTTCCAGATTGCGCAAGAAGATCGAGCTTGATCCGGCCAAACCGCAGGTCATCAAGACCGTTCGCGGCGTGGGCTACATATTTTCCCCTTCATAGCGCGCAATTCAGGCGCAGCCCCGGCGCCAACTTGGAACACTGCGGTAAGCAAGATTTAACCAAACATTAGCTGTAGCGGCGCTACTCTCAGAGGCACGATTTGGATGCCAAAGAGCAAAAGAGTGTCCCCGTGAACAGTCCCAACGCATCTGCCTTTGTGTCTGATGGCCATCAGGCATTCGACAATTCTACGGCCCGAGACCGTGCGCGGCCCGCCCTCAATCTTGCTGCGGTGCGTGCGAAACTCTGGAACGGCAAGGCCAAGATCCTCGCCATTGCATGTGCGGCCGCGCTGCTCGCGGCGGTCTATTCGGTTCTCAATCCGCCGAGATATGAGGCCTCAACCCGTATCCTGATCGATCCGCGTGCTGCTCAAGTGGCGGCAAGTGCGCCGGCGTCCGGCTATAGCGGCAGCGCAGCAAACCTCTCTGTGATCGAGAGCCAGATCCAGGTCATCCTGTCCGATGGTGTGCTGGCCCGCGTGGTCAAGACCGAAAGTCTGGCACTGGACTCTGAGTTCGGCGTAAAGGTTGGCCCGCTTGCCATGCTCTTCGGGTCGGGGTCTGAGAACAAGGTGGCGCCGGAGCAGCGCGCCTTGCGGCTGCTTGCAGATGCGCTTGAGGTGACCCGTGTCCCCGGCAGCTACGTGGTCGACGTTTCGGTCTCGACCCGCAACCCGCAAAAATCGGCGCGGATCGCCCAGGCCGTGGCCAGCACCTATGTCAGCACCGAGCTTGAGGCCAAGGCCAGCGAAGCCGGCAAGGCGGCCTCATCTTTCAGCACCCGCCTGGATGACCTGCGCGGCGAGCTGAAAGCGGCCGAAGGTTTGGTTGAGAAGTTCAAAGCCGACAACAAGCTGGTGGATGCCGCAGGCCGCCTGGTCAGCGACCGGCAGCTGTCGCAGCTGAGTGCGGAACTTGCCGCGGCGCGCACCCGGGCGGCGCAGTCAAGAAGCAAGTTTGAGCAGATCGAGCGCTTCCAGCGGGCCGGCACAAGTCTGGACACATTGGCAGATGCCATCCAGTCGGAGATCATCACCCAGCTGCGGGTCCGCCTGGCCTCCTTGCGCGCGCGCATGGTCGCCCGCCAATCCGTGCTGCACCAGGATAACCCCGAGCTCAAGCAAATGCGCGATCAGGCCGCATCCTTGGGCCGGCAGATAAATGTTGAGCTGGAACGGATTGCGAGCTCTTCCAAGTCGGAAGCCGTGCGGCTGCAAACAAATGTGCTGGACCTTGAGCGCGAGCTGCAAAAACGCACCGGCGACAGTGTAAAAACCAACAAATCATTGGTGCGCTTGCGCGAGCTTGAGCGCGATGTTGAAGCAAAGAAGGCGGTCTACGAAGCGCTTCTGGCCAAGGCGGGCGATCTGGGTGCGGGAAGGTCCAACGAGAGGGCCAACATTCGGATTGTCTCCGCAGCCAGTGTTCCGGGGACGCCGGAGGGCTTGCCGCTGCCGGCAATGCTTCTTTTGGGGTTTGGCGCCGGATTGGTTGCCGGTTCAGCTTATGTGTTGGCCCGCCCGTCCGGCCCGGTTGCGCAATCGGTTTGGCCGCAACCGGCCGGCACACCGGAACCGCCAGCCGCACCTGGCGGGATAGCGCAACGCATGGCCGAGCATTCAGCCTCCGTCTTTCCGGCACCGCCTCCGGCCGTGCCTCCCGCCCCGCCCCCCGCCTCGAGTGTCGCGCCGGCACCGGAGCAAGCCCCAACCGCCGGGCCTGCCTTGCGCCCGCTCGGAACCGTTTCGGGGCTCAGCGATCCGACCGGTCTTTATCCCTTTGTCACAAGCGAGCCCCTGTCGCTGGCGACCGCGGCCATAGGCCAGCTGAACCGCCTGCTGCGCACCACACGTCGCCGCGGGGTGCCGCAAACCGTTCTGGTGGGGGCCTGCGGCACCGTTGAGGCACGCCCTGGCATTGCCATGAACCTGGCCTTGTCTGCCGCAGGTGGCGGCGACCGGGTGCTGTTGATCGACGCTGCCTTGCTGGAGCGCGAGCTCTCAAAGACCCTTGCCGCTTCGGCGGTAATCGGGATTGGGGAAATTGCCGGCGGCATCATTACCCCCGGCGACATCATGATCAAACATCCCAACTTGACCGTGGCCTTCATGCCTGCCGCGGAAAGTAGGCTTGGACCGCCGCCGGTCCTCGCCGAGCAAGGCTTGCGCGATCATGTGCTGCGGGCGGTCAAAGGCTTCGATCTGATCATCTTCGATGGCGGCCAGCTTGAGGACAACCCGTCCACGCCTGCGCTCGGCGCGGTGGCCCATGATATCGTGTTGGTCACCGATCAAAACCATGCGCCTGCCTTGAGCCTTCAGAGCACTCTGGAACAGCTCGCAATGAACCAAACCAAGGTGCGCGGCACTTTGTCGGTGGCATGAGCCCCGTGTGGGCTCCCGTTGGGGTGGCTTTCAGCTAATTGGTCTGATAAGAGACCGCGTTCGCAGCAACCGGCACTGAGTTAAGCAACTGGGCCGTGGGATGAGCATCACAACGAAAACGCCGATTATTCTGCCGAGTGAAACCTGGGCGCGCGAGTTCGACGCCAAGCTCCTGCTTGCCTGCTGTTTGGCCGAGCGGGGTTTTCCGGTCTATGTGGGCTGCAAGAACACCATCCATTACAACATCACCTCATTCCCGGCCGGGCTTTACCTGGCCAAGGATTTCCGGGTGAGCAGCGATCTGATGTTCTCCATCATGAAGCGGCTGGGCCACACCATCATGGCCTGGGACGAGGAGGCGACCCTGCCCTTCGATCAGGACGAATATCACACCATTCGCATCTCAAAGTCTGCCTTCAGCAACGTGTCGGCCTTCTTTGCCTGGGGCGAGGTCAACCGGGAAACGCTGGAGGCGGCGCCCTATCCCGTGCCTGGTCCGGTTTACATGACCGGCAACCCGCGCCGCGATCTGGCAAGACCGGAAGTGCGCGGCTATTTCAATGAAGACGTTGAAGCCCTTCAGAGCCGCTTTGGCCGGTTTATCCTGATCAATTCCAACTTCGGCAAGCTCAACCACTTTGTCGACCATGAGGTGGTGCGTCCTGGCGATGTGGATCCCGGTCTGCGCGGCAAACCCAACTCGCCGAAGTTTGAAAAGAAGGGCGAACTGAAGTTCCAGCTCTACCAGCACTTCCTCAAGCTGGTTCCAGAGCTTGCCGCCAGGTTTCCTGACACCCAGATCGTCATCCGCCCGCATCCGTCCGAGAGCCATGCCTCCTGGAAAGATGCCGGCGGCGATCATGAGAATGTCCATGTTCTCTATGAGGGGCACGTCTACCCCTGGATTCTGGCCAGCGGGGTCATGATCCACAGCGGATGCACCACGGGAATGGAGAGCTACCTGCTGGATAACCCGGTTGTGTCTTACCAACCGGTGACCTCCGAGCAGGCTGCGCAGAACCTGCCGAACCAGTTGAGCCACAAGGTCTATGATTTCGATACGCTGATGCAGGTCGTCGAGGGTTATCTTGCAGGCAATCTTGCCATGCAAAAATCTGAAGCCCTTGATGCCCTGATCACCCCCTATATCGATTCCCAAGAAGGTGTTTTGGCGAGCGATCAAATCACTGAAATCATAGACGAACATGAAGCTGGCGGAACATTGCGCAGCCGTGCCTCGGTGCAGGAAAAGGTGCTTGGCTGGGCCAGCGCCAAGATGCGCGCGGCAAAGAAACGGCGCGACTGGGCCAACCCGAACCACAAGAGCAATCTGACGTATGACCAACATCGCTTTCCGCAGTTGCCGCTGTCCGGCGTGGAGCAGGGTGTGGAGCGGTTTCGCCGCTTGCTGTCACGGTTTGAAGGTGTTGGCGCCTCCCAGGTCCAAGACAAAGTTTTCCTGATCAAGAAGGGCTGAGCGCAATAGCCATTGGCACTCGTGCGCAGAGCCTGTAAGCACGGCCCTTCATGGTCTAACGCTCGGTTTTAAGGCGGTGCACAATGTTTATCGTTTCTGAGATATCTCCCCAGTTCGGCAATGACCTTGATGTTGCCGAGCAGATGATCCTTGAATCCAAGATGGGTGGCGCCAATGCGGCAAAGCTTCAACTGTATCCTGCTGAGATGTTCTCGCCGGAGCCGGTGGACCCCTATGTGAAGTCCCGCGAACTTTCGTTCGACGACTTCAAGCGCTTAAAGACCTACGGCGACAAGGTGGGTCTGCCGGTGTTTGCCACGGCCTTCGATGATGAACGTCTTGAGTGGTGCCTCGAAGTTGATCAGGCCTACTACAAGATCGCCGCGCGCCAGCATAAGGAAAATCCAGCCCTCGTGGACAAGGTGACGTCCATGGGCAAGAAGGTCTTCGTTTCCGTGCCCCATGATTACGATGTATCCACGGTCGACGTGCGCGAAGGCTGCATCTATCTCTATTGCATCGTGCAATATCCGACGCTTCTGGAGGACGTCGCCGTTCCCACCTTTCATGACACGATTTTTGAGGGGATCAGCGATCATTCCATCGGCGTTGCCGCCCCGTTGTTTGCAGCTGCCCGCGGCGCCAAATACCTGGAGAAACACTACACAATCAACTATGCTTGGCAGCGCTCCAACGAAAAGGCGCACCTGGGCGCGATGACGCTGGAAGACTTACGGGCAATTAAGCGCATCAGCTCGGACATGGAGCGCATCCTTGCTGCGGATTGAGACCGGAATTTTGAGTTATGGCGTTTGACACTCGAGCATTGCTACGCAAACCGATGGCCGACCCTATCCGGCTGCAGAAATCTCTTCAGAAGTTTGGCATCCCCCGCCAGCTGCGTGACACGATCGTGGTGGGCACCAAGACCGTTCTTGCGCCGGGTGAGGTTGCCAAGCGCAAGCAGAAGCTTGCCGATTTGCGGGTGCCGAAATCAACCTCCATCCAAGCTCTGAAGCGCGAAGGGTCGGCGCTGCTGGCGGGCGAGCACTTGCCGCAAGCTGGGCCTGCGGCCGCGGCGATGCGGGCATTCTACGGGAAGCTGGATGAGGCCGGCCGGATCAAAAAGCCTACCGGCCACCGAAAGGCGGATTTTCTGGTGCGATTGTCGGGCAATGAGGAGGTCTTGGCCATAAAGCCCGTGCGGGACTTTGTTTTGAGTGACGAACTCCTGGGCATGGCCAGCCACTATTTCGAACAGGTGCCGGTGCTGTCCGGTGTGGGGTTTTGGTGGTCGCCGCCCAACGAGAGCATGGCCGAAAGTCAGCTCTACCACTATGACGGAGAGGACAAATCGCAGCTCAAGTTCATACTGAACGTGGTTGATGTGGATGAAGATACCGGGCCGTTCACGTTCCTGTCGGCGGTTTCATCCGATGCGATCGCAAAGACGCGCCGGCATTCTGCGCGCCTGGACGACGAGCTGGTTGAATCCACCGTTGGCCGGGACGCGGTGACCCGCCTGACAGGACCCGCCGGAACGGTGGGTGCGGTCGACACGTCCCGCTGTCTCCATTATGGCAGCCGGGGCAACTCGCGCGACCGTCTGATTTTGATGTTGCAGTTCACCCGGTTCCTGGCGCCTAAGGCCAGCTTGCCGGTGTGGGATCCGGAGGCCATGAACGTTCCTGTCACAGCGCTGGATGACACGCGCAAAATGGTGCTGAACCTGGCCTGACCCAGGTCGATTCACTTTTCCGCGCACGTCCATGTCCTCCACCAACCGCACTCAGACCTCATCGTGTCCCGAGACGATGCATTACAAGATCTACACCTCTGATGAAGGCTTCGGGCACTTGGTGCGCCAAAAAGCGATCAATGATCAATTGCGCGCCCTGTGCCCGAATCTGCAGAGCACGCTGCAGACCAAGACCCATATGCACGCCGCGAAACTGATTTTCGACGACATCACCTTCGTGGAAAAATTCAACAATATCAGCTGGGCCAAGACCGGCTCAGGCACACCGGATCTTGAGGCGATCACCAGGGATTATGCCGACTATCTGGAGCGCTCTGAGGCGCACATTGCGTCAGATACCGATGTGGAGAACCACACCTTCGTCATTTCCGACTTTGTCTATGAAGCCTTTGAGATCGCCAACGCCAAGGGCGTTCCGGTGTTCGGGGTTGCGCACCACACCTGGGACTGGTTCTTCTCCAAGCTTTATCCCTTGCCGGTGAGAACACGCATTCTGCGCCGGCTTCATGAGCAGGCCCGGTCTGCGCAGCAGATTTATTTTCCGCCGCTCACCCCGCCGGATATTCTCAACGCCTATCAGGACAATTGTCAGGAAGTGCCGCTGATCGTGCGTGAGCGCGCTGACATGCCGTCGATCACCGGCAAGCACGAGTTCAAGGTGTTGATCCTGGACAGCGGCTCGCGTCTGCTTTCGGGCCGGATGCAGCGTGCCCTGGAGCAGCTCCACAAGATTGAAGACATTCACTTCTTCGTGCCGGAATATTTCGCCATCCAGGCCGATAACGTTACCCTCATCGGCAATGACGAAGTCCTGCTCGACTACATGCCGGAGATGGATCTGGTGATCTGCCGCGCCGGCTTCAATACGATCTCTGAGTGCATTGCCCACCGCACGCCGCTGTTGCTGGTCAGCGAAGCCCTGAACCCGGAGATGGAATCCAACATGCTGCTGATGAAGCAGCATGGGCTGGCCAGCTTTGTTTCCCTCGACAAGCTGGCCGACCGCTTCGGTCCCACATTGTTCGATTTCCTGGATGGTGAGTATGATCTGGTCAAGCGCCATATGGGTGACCATGAGTTCCGCACGGACGGTGCCCGTGTGGTGGCCGAAGACATTCTGAACCGGGTGATGGGCTGATGCGCGCGGTTGCGGTGATACCGGCTCGCGGCGGCTCCAAACGCCTGCCGCGCAAGAACGTTCAACCGCTCTTCGGCAAGCCGCTGATTGTGTGGTCGATCGAAGCCTGTCTGGAAGCCAAAGAGGTGGATGGGGTTTACGTGTCCTCCGATGACAGGGAAATCTTGGAGCTCGCCGCCCGCCATGGGGCCCGCACGATTGAGCGCCCGCAAGACCTGGCAGATGACGCAACGCCAAAGATCGAAGCCATTCGCCACGCCCACAAGTGGCTGCAAGAGCAGGAAGGCGCTGAACCGGAGATCATCATTTCCGTGCAGGCCAATTCACCGGAAATGAGCGCAGCGGATCTGGACAGGGCCGTTCAGCTTCTCACCCGGCTGGATTGTTGGGAGGTGTTCTCCATTGACGGGAACGACGCCATGAACGGGGCCATCCGGGTCCTGCGCACCCATTGTCTCTACAACACATTCCTCAGCGCCCACATGGCGGTCATTCGGGCAAACTATGTGGATGTGCACACGGCCGAAGATCTGGCCTCGGTCGAACAGCGCTACGGCAATCGCGAGGCTTTTGAGCAAGCCAAACTCATTTAAGTAAATTCGGCCGGATCGAAAACGTAAGACGTTGAGCAGAATTCGCAGTTCACGATGATTTCGCCATCCTGAACGGTCTCGGCCAACTCATCGGCATCAAAGTTCTGCAAGACTTCAGAGATCCGCTCGCGCGAGCAATGACATTTGCAGGTGATCCCGATCGGTGTGTAGACGGTGGCGCCGTCTTCATGATAGAGCCGGTATAAAAGCCGGTCCGTGGTCAGCTGCGGGTCTATGAGTTCATGGTCTTCAGTGGTTTCCATCAGAACCCTGGCCCGGGTCCAGTTGTCATCTTCAGGAAGCTGTTCGGCATCGTAGCCTTCCGGAACATCGCCGGCTGAAAGCTCTATCGGGCTCGGCAGGCCTTCCGATGGCAGATGCTGGACCAGGATGCCGCCGGCTCTCCATTCGGTGCCGCCGGACGCACCCGGTGTGACCACCCGCCCCGCTGCCAGGCGCACGCTGGTGGGAATCTGCTCAGATTGAGCGAAATAGCTGTGGGCGGCCTCCGACAACGAATCCCCGTCCAAGGCCACAATGCCCTGGTAGCGGTCCATGTCCGACCCCTGGTCCACGGTCATCGCAAGATGGCCCTTGCCCAGATAGACGCTGGCATCCACCGGTCCGCCGCTTGAAACCGCACGCACGGCGTCATGGTCAAACCGGGCATAGGCACGGATCTGCCCTGGGGTCATGAAATCGACCACCATCATGTCGATGGCACCGTCAGTTTGGGTCTGCAGGATGAAGCGGCCGTCAAACTTCAGCGTGGTGCCGAGAAGAGCCGCCAGGGCTATGGCCTCAGCCAGCACCGCGGCCACTTCGTCCGGGTAATCATGCTGGCCCAACAGCTCGGTGACCGACGCGCCGAGCCGCACCGCGCGGCCGCGGGTTCCCAGCGGCTTGACCTCAAACGGCGTGACAATGTCGTCGCCGGTCAGGCCCGCCGCGACGGCCGCCGGGTCTGTGAGTGTTGGATCGCTCATAATGTGTCAGCGTCCCAGGCCGGCCCCGAGGCACCAGGCCAGGATTCCCTTTTGCGCGTGCAAGCGGTTCTCCGCCTCATCGAACACCACCGATTGGGGACCGTCGATAACGTCTGCGGTCATCTCTTCCCCGCGCCTTGCCGGCAGGCAATGCATGAACACCGCGTCGTCTTTGGCTTGTGCCATCAGCCGGGCATCCACCTGGTAGGGCCGAAGCAGATTGTGCCGGGATTCATTGTCGCTTGCGCCCATTGAGGCCCAAACGTCGGTCACCACCACGTCTGCGCCTTGCACCGCCGCGTCCGGGTCCGTCATCACGCTCACCTTGGCGCCGCGCTGCCGGGCCCAGTCGAGGGCCTCCTGGCTGGGCGGCAATTGCTCCGGACAGGCCAGGCGCAGGTCGAAATCGTAGTGCCCGGCCGCATGGATCCAGGATGAAGCCACATTGTTGCCGTCGCCGCACCAGACCACGGTTTGCCCTTCGATGGAGCCTTTGTGCTCTTCCAAGGTCAGAAGGTCCGCAACGATTTGGCAGGGATGGGACAGATCCGTCAGGCCGTTGATCACCGGCACGGTTGCGTGCTTTGCCAGCTCCATCAGATTGTCGTGGTTGGTCGAGCGGATCATGATCGCATCGGCATAGCGCGACAAAACCTGGGCGGTGTCGGCAATGGTCTCACCGCGGCCCAGCTGCAAATCGGCGGCCGACAGCATCAGCGCTTCGCCCCCAAGCTGGCGCATGGCCACATCGAACGACACGCGCGTGCGCGTTGACGGCTTTTCAAAGATCATGACCAAGACACGGCCCGCAAGCGGCGTGCCTTCGTCGCGAACGCCCTTGGGTTGGCCGGCCCGGGCCGATTTGAGCGCGCGCGAGCTTTGCATGATCTGATGCAGATCATTGGATTCAACCGCTGAAAGGTCGAGAAAATGCTTGGGAGATGTCATGGCCTTACCCCCCGCTTGTGGGCCGCAGTTCGGAGGCTGCGGCATCCAGCCGGTCGATCCCCAACTGAATGTCTTCTTCGGAGATCACCAAGGGGGGCACAATCCGCAGCACGTTGTCTCCTGCCGTGAGGGTCAGAAGATTGTGGCGGTATGCGGCGTTCACCACATCACCGGCGGGCACCTTGCACTTGATCCCCAGCATGAGGCCCTCGCCGCGGACAGACTCAAACACCTCCGGATGGCTCGCCACCAAGCCGGAAAGCTTCTGGTTGAGGGTTCTGGCGCGCTCACGCACCGTCTGCAGAAAGCCGTCCTCCAGCATGATGTCCACCACCTCGTTGCCCACGGCACAGGCGAGCGGATTGCCGCCGTAAGTGGAGCCATGGGAGCCGGCAACCATGCCGCAGGCCGCCTCCGCGGTGGCCAAGCATGCGCCCAGCGGGAAGCCGCCGCCAATGGCCTTGGCGACACCCATGATATCCGGCGTCACGCCGGCAAGCTGGTGGGCAAACAGATGCCCCGTCCGGCCCATGCCGCACTGCACCTCATCGAAAATGAGCAGCAGACCGTGTTCGTCGCAAATCCGGCGCAGGAACTTCAAGAATTCTGCAGGAAACGGCTGAAGGCCACCCTCGCCCTGCACCGGTTCGATCAGAATGCCGGCGGTTTCTTCGGTGATGGCCTGTTTGGTGGCCTCTTCATCGGCAAACGGCACCTTGTCGAAGCCCTCCACAACCGGCCCGAAGCCGGCCAGATGCTTTTCCTGACCGCCGGCCGCAATCGTGGCCAGGGTGCGGCCATGAAAGGCGCCGTCATAGGTGATAATCCGGTATTTCTCCGGATGGCCTTTTTCAGAATGGTACTTTCTGGCGGTCTTGATGCAGCATTCCATGGCTTCGGCCCCGGAATTGCCGAAGAACACGAAGTCGGCGAACGTTGCGTCCGTCAGCTTTCTGGCCAGCTCTTCCTGACCTGGAATCTGGTAAAGGTTCGACGTGTGCCAAAGCTTGTCCGCCTGGGCCGTCAACGCGGCCACGAGCCGTGGATGGCAGTGTCCCAAGCTGTTGACGGCGATGCCGGCGCCAAAATCCAGGTATTCTTCACCCTCATCCGTCCACAGGCGGACGCCTTCACCGCGCTCAAAGGCAAAGTCCGTCCTGGCGTAGGTCGGCAATACAGCGCTGGTCATGGTGCACACCCTCCGTGAGATAAGGCTTTCTGAACAAACGAAAATGCCGCCTGGCGGGCGGCGGTCGAAGGGCGGTTTTTACTACTTTAATGGCCCTCCGGTCAATCTATGGCTGAGATCGGACATCCCGATCTGGGCCTGAGTCAAACCGCCACATGGTCCCGCGAGTCAGCGGGCTGTTAACCTAAAGTTAACCACGTTCCTGGGTGTGGAAAACTGCGCGCATCAGCCGTATTCCTGGGGAAAACGCAAGAAACCTGTTGAGGGGAGATTGCGATTTTTGTGGCCTATATTGTATGGTCGCGGCCAGTTGGCTACGACATGTAGCGTTCTCAAGTATCTAAGGTTCCGTTCGACTCTGGCCAGGGGTGACTCAGAGATCGATCGAGGAGTCTGAAGAGCGGGCACGCATAGAAAGATGCGATGGAGGGACCAATATGGCCTGGACGGACGATCGGGTTGAAGTGCTTAAGAAATTGTGGGCCGAAGGGTTGAGCGCAAGTCAGATTGCGGCACGGCTGGGCGGCGTGACGCGAAATGCGGTGATCGGCAAGGTGCACAGGCTGGGCCTGTCGGGCCGGGCAACACCATCGCGCACGCCAAGGCCAAAGCCGCGGCGCACCCGCGAGCCGAGCCATCCTTCGAAGATCAGCACCTTCCGAACGCAAGGTGCAACGGCGCTGAAGGTGGATACGGATCTGGACATTGATCCGATTATCGAGCCGGAACCTGCGCCATTGCGCGAAGTGGAGCTGCCGCCCACCGGTGCACGCTGCAACATTCTGCAGCTTTCCGACAAGACCTGCCGCTGGCCGATTGGCGATCCGGGCTCTGAGGATTTCTGTTTCTGCGGGGCCAATCCGAAGCCCGGCCAGCCCTATTGCGAGCACCATGTGCGGCTCGCCTATCAG
>CAJHYS010000454.1_pt1 | contig 34130 bp, 34 predicted proteins | sample 9198801 | NCBI WGS metagenome assembly CAJHYS01 (sample SAMEA7708368, study PRJEB35096) | sediment metagenome | biome: marine neritic benthic zone biome [ENVO:01000025]; feature: sediment [ENVO:00002007]; material: shallow marine sediment [ENVO:03000034] sea grass bed [ENVO_01000059] ...
GCTGAAAGGGACTGATGCAACGCCGCGCCCCCTCCGCGCCCCACACGGCGACCCTGATCGGGTTTGCCGGGCTCTCGGTCCTGTCACTCAACATGTTCCTGCCCTCGCTTACGGCCATCGCCGAGACGTTTGAAGTCTCTTACGCCCTGGCGAGCCTCTCGATCGCCGGATACCTCGCCATGACCGCCGTTCTGCAACTGGTGATCGGACCGCTTTCTGACCGCTATGGCCGCCGGCCCGTGATGCTGGCCTCATTGCTGGTGTTCAGCGCGGCGTCGCTCGGCTGCATTCTGGCCACCGACATCTGGGTGTTTCTGGCCTTCCGCCTGCTGCAAGGGGTCATCATCGCCGGCTGGGTGGTTTCCATGGCCATCATCCGCGACACGTCCGAACCCCAGGAGGCGGCCAGCCTGATCGGCTATGTCACCATGGCCATGGCGGTGGCGCCCATGCTGGGCCCGATGATCGGCGGGGTGCTGGGCGAGGCCTTCGGCTGGCGCGCGAACTTTGTGGTCTATGCCGGCGCCGGCGCCCTGCTGCTGGGGCTCTGTTGGGCTGACCTGGTCGAGACCAATGCCGAACCGTCGGAAACCTTCGCAAGCCAGTTCAAAAGCTATCCTGAGCTTTTCGCCTCGCGCCGCTTCTGGGGTTTCGCCTTGTGCATGATGTTCGCCACCGGCGCGTTCTATTCGTTTCTGGCCGGCATTCCGCTTGTGGCCAAGACGGTGTTCAACCTGTCGCCCTCTTTTTTGGGCTTCTACATGGGCACGATCACCGCCGGGTTCATGACCGGCAGCTTCCTTTCCGGGCGCTATGCCAAGCGCTTTGCCCTCACCACCATGGTGCTCGCCGGGCGGCTGGTGGCCTCGTTCGGGATGATCATGGGCCTGGCGTTCTGGTTTGCCGGCTACACGCATATTTTCATTATGATCGGCGCCGTTGTGCTGGTGGGTCTCGGCAACGGGCTGACCACGCCCGGCTGCAGCGCCGGGGTCTTGTCGGTGCGCCCCAAGCTTGCCGGCAGCGCCTCAGGGCTGGCCGGCGCCCTGACCGTGGGCGGAGGCGGCGCCATCTCCTCGCTCACCGGCCTCATCATGACCGAGAGCAACGGTCCTTACGCCCTTCTGGGCATGATGCTGCTGTGTTCAGCCTTGGGGCTCATCGCAACGCTCTATGTGATGTGGGTCGACCGGCGCGAGGGGGCAGCCCCGTGAGCCAGCTTATTTCGCCCGCGAGGCGTGCAACTGGCCTGCCTGCTCCAAGATGGGATAGGCCACGGAGGCAAAATGCGAGTTGATGCGCTTCAGATCGCGCACCAGGTCAATGTGATAGGGGCTTGAGGCCACGGTTTTAGGCTTGCGCTTGCTGAGCCGCACCAGATGGCCCTCGATGCTCTCCTGCTCCATGGCGCGCAATTTCGTCTTGCGCGCCAACAGCTTATGGGCGCTTGCCACGTTGGGTTCCATGAACACTTGCGAGGCCAGCAGGATGGTCTCGCACACATAGGCATAGATATCGGCCACTTCCGCCGCACCCCGCCGGGTGAAGACCGCCTGGCTGGCGATCTTCTGGCGCACCGTGTCCAACAGGTTGCGGTCGATCACATCTCCGGCGCTTTCCAGATGGGTGGTGAACGAGATTATGTCGAGCGCCCGCCGGCTCTCATCTTCCTCCAGCTCTGAGCGGGTCAGCTCGGTCACATATAGCTTGATGGCCTCATAGAGGCTGTCCAGCTTGTCATCCAGCTTGGAGGCATGTTCGCACAGTTTCGGATCGTTCTTCTCCAGTGCGTCGATGGAATGGGTGAGCATCTCCTGGATACAGTCCACCATGCGCAAGGTTTCCCGCGACGCCATGGAGAGCGCCACCGTGGGCATATTGGTGGCCGAGGCATCCAGATGCTGGGGCGCCAGATCGTCGGGCACATTGTTGCTCTCGCTCACCAGATGGGTGAGCAGCCGGCTCATGGCCCCGGTGAAGAGGATGAAGCCGATGACCAGGGCCACGTTGAAGAGGATGTGGGACAGGATGATGAGTTGGCCGATGGAGTAGCCGGTCTGGGCGAGCCACGCGGTCCACCAGGGCAAGGTGAGCGCGGCAATCACCACTCCGGCGCTGCGGAAAAGAAGGTTGCCCAGAGTGACCTGGCGGGCCGGATGGCGCTCCGACAGGGTCATCACCACCGCCGGCACGGCCGCGCCCGCATTGACGCCCAGCATGAGCGAAAACGCCAGCTGGTCGTGGTTGAGCACACCCGCCGCCGCCAGGCCGGCCACCAGAAGCAGCACCACAAGGCTGGAGTGCGCCAGCCAGGTGAGGATGGCCGCCAGCAGGATGGCCAGCACCGGTTCGTTGCCAAGGGCGCTCAAGACCTGGTGCACAATGTCGCTTTGGCGCAACACCGACGCGCTGGTGGAGAGCAGCGTGAGGGCCAGGAAGATCATGCCGAGGCCCATGGCCACCCGGCCGAGCTGCTTGGCCGTTGGACGGCTGGCTTGCGCTGTGGCGTGGAGCACATAGCCGCCGAGCATGAGCAGCGGCCAGGTCTCGCGGATGTTGAGCGCCAGCAACTGCGCCGCCAAGGCGCTGCCAAGATCAGCCCCCAGCAGGATGGCGAGGCCCGCCGCCACCTTCAAGACCCCGACGCGGGCAAAGGCGGAGGCCAGAAGCGCAACAGCGGTTGAGCTCTGCAACACCAATGCGGACAAGACGCCCACCAGGGCGGCGCCGAAACGGTTGCGCACGCCGGAGCTTAAAAAGGCACGAATGTTCGCCCCATACGCCCGGATCATACCCGTGCGCATCATGCGGGCGCCCCACAGCAGAAGGGCTGCCGCGCCCGCTATGCGGATCATCAGCTCGGTGCCGGTCGTCTCCATATGCGCAGTCGGTTGTCTCCTATGCCGGCCACGGCAGGGAATAGGTCTTCACATTGGTGAAGCACTTCATGGCTTCCTGAACACCTTCCTTCACGCCGTTGCCGCTGTCCTTGATCCCTCCGAACGGCGACATTTCAATCCGGTATCCGGGCACTTCCCAGATGTTCACGGTGCCCACATTGAGGGCGCTGACAAACTTGGTGATGCGGTCCAGCCGGTTGGTGCAGACGCCGGAGGAGAGGCCGAACGGGGTGGAATTGGAGATCTTGATGACCTCGTCATCATCGTTCGGCACGCGCACGATGGGCACCACGGGCCCGAAGGTCTCGTCAAACACCAGCTCGCTCTCATGGGGCACCCGGTCCACCACGATGGGCGGCAGAACCGCGCCTTCGCGGCCCGGATTGTACAGGATCTTGGCGCCCTGCTCGGCTGCCTTGAAAACGCGGGCCTCGAACATCTTGGCCGCTTCTTCGTGCACCACCGTGCCCAGATCGGTCTCCGGGTCCATGGGATCGCCGAACTTGATCTTCTTGGCCTTTTCCAGAACCAGCTCGCTCAGCTTGTCGGCAATATCCTCCTGGGCCAGGATGCGTTTCACCGCCGTGCAGCGCTGACCGGAATTCTTGGTGGCCCCGGCCACGGCCAGCTCGGCCGCCTTGTCCAGATCCTCATCGCTCAAATCGTTGAGCACGATCAGCGGGTCGTTGCCGCCCAACTCCAGGGCAGAGCGCCTGTAGCCGGCCTTGCCGGCAATCAGCTTGCCCACGCGCACGCCGCCGGTGAAGGTGATCAGCTCGATATTCTCGTTGGTCACCATTTCATCGCCGATATCTTCCGGCATGCCGGTGACGATCTGGAACATTTCCGGCGGCAGGCCCGCATCATAGAGCAGGTCGGCCAGCGCAATCGCCGAAAGCGGGGTGAGCTCGGTGGGCTTGCACACCACGCAATTGTTGGTGGCGATGGCGGGCGCGATCTTGTGGGCCACCATGTTGATCGGGTGGTTGAACGGGGTGATGGCCGAAATCGTGCGCACCGGCTCGCGCATGGTGTAGATCTTGCGCGCCTTGCCGTGTGGGGTCAGGTCGCAGGAGAAGATCTCGCCATCGTCGCGGATGCAGAGCTGGCCGGAGAGCGTGAACACATCATAGGCCCGGCCCACTTCATATTGCGCATCCTTGGTGGAGATGCCCAATTCAAGCGTGAGCACTTCGGCCAGGGCATCCCGGCGCTCGCGCAGCAGCTCGCCGGCGCGGAAGAGGATCTGCTGGCGCTCATAGCGCGTCAGCTTGGGCTGGAAATCCGCGGCAATCTGGAAGGCTTCGGCCGCATGGGCCGCGGTGCCTGCCGGAACCGTGCCGATCACCTCGTTGGTGTAGGGATAGTGCACGTTCACCACGCCGTCGGCGTCCACCTTCTTGCCGCCGATCCGCATGGATTCAGCGATCACGGGCCGTGTTTTGCTCATCTCGTTCATGGGGTCTTCAGTCCTATTCTGCCGCTTGGGCCATGCCGGCCACGTGGTTGCAACCGATGGCGAAGGCGTCGAAGTTGCGTAAGCTTTCCGGCAGGTTCGCCAGTTTCCGGTTGCTGATGATGGGGATGGTCTGCTCGGTGATGCCGCCGTGCGAGCGCAAGGGCTCATTCAGGCCCGACAGGTCATGCTTGGCCGCCGTGGTGCCGAGCACCTTGGTGTCGCGCGAGACGATGATGAGATCGCCCATCCGCTCTTCCGGCAGCTCAAAGGCGGCGCAGCCTTCTGCGCCGGTGTGGGAGGCATGAATACCCTCCAACCCGGCAATGCGCTCGGCCAACTCTTCGGCGCGCGATGCATCGTTCAGATAGACCGTGGCGAACGAGCCAAGGGCGCCATGGTGCACCACATACGGGTCCGTGATGGGCAGGATCACCTTGCTCTCGCCGGCGCCCAGCCAGTCATCCAGCACATCCTGCAGGTAGAGCACGTCCGGCAGGCCATCCGCCAGATGCTTGTCCTTCATGCCATGGTCGGCGGTGAGCACGATGATGGCGCCAGCCTCATCCAGGGCGCCCAAATAGCCGTCCATCATCTTGTAGAAGGCATTGGCCCCCTCAGATCCGGGGCCATATTTGTGCTGCACATAGTCGGTGGTGGACAGATACATCAGGTCCGGCTGATGGGAGACCAACAGCTTGACCCCGGCGGCGAAGACGAACTCGGAGAGTTCGGCCGAATAAACTTCCGGCACGCCCATGCCCACCATTTCACAAACGTTTTCAATGCCATGGCTCTCCATGGTGCACTGATCGGCCTTCTCAGAGGAGAACGAGACCGCGCCGCCCTCTCCGAACGACAGGCCATTGCCCAACAGCAAGCGAAGCTTGTCCTTGGCGGTGACCACCACCACCTTGGCGCCGGCCTTCTGGAAAGCCTCGAATATGGTGGGTGCGCGCAGGAATTTCGGGTCGTTCATCATCACCTCTTCGCCCGTGTCCGGGTCGATGAGGTAGTTGCCGCAAATGCCGTGCACCGCGGGGGGGCGGCCGGTGACGATGGAGAGGTTGTTGGGGTTGGTGAAGCTCGGCACCACCGAGGCACCCAGCAGGTTCTCACCCTTGCCCACGATGCGCTCCAGATTGGGCATCAGCCCTTGCGCCATGGCCACGTCCATGTATTCCGGCTCGCTGCCGTCGCAGCAGATCACCACCAATGGGGCGGCCGGCCACTTATAGTCCCGGCCATTCACGGTAACGGGGGATTTTGCTCCGCTCATCTAACCTTCTTCTCATCCTTGTCTTTGTAAGTTACGCCGCTTCCGCAGGCGCGCAATTGTCCACGCCCATTTCGGCCAATGTGTGTTTGATCGCCGCCAGGGCGCCGTTCATTTCTTCAGCACCCAGCCGGCCGATGCAGCCGATGCGGAAGGTCTCCGCCACGGTCAGCTTGCCCGGATAAATGACATAGCCCTTGTCCTTCAGGCGGTCATAAAAGGTGTTGAAGTCAAAGCGCGGGTCCGACGGCATCAGGAATGTCACGATGATCGGCGCCTGAAGCTCTTCGGGCAAAAGGGCCTGAAAGCCGAGCTCGGCCATGCCGTCGAGCAGGATCCTGCAGTTTGCCCCATAGCGCGCGCCGCGGCCCGCAACGCCGCCTTCTGCTTCAAACTCGTTCAAGGCCTGATCGAACGCGGCAATCACCTGAACCGGCGGGGTAAAGCGCCATTGGGCGTTCTTTTCCATCGCCACCCACTGGTCGTAGAGATCAAGGCTGAGCGACGGGCAATTGCCGGCGCAACCTTCAAGCGTGTCTTTGCGCACGATGCAAAAGCCCATGCCGGGCGTGCCTTCGATGCACTTGTTGGAGGAGGCCGCCACCGCGTCGAAGGTCACCTCGTTGGCTTCCAGGGGCACCGCGCCAAAGGCGCTCATGGCATCGATCAAGAGCGTGCGGCCATGGCGCTTGGTCACGTCGGAAATGTCTTTCAGCGGGTTCAAAATGCCCGTCGTGGTCTCGCAGTGCACGGCGACCACGTGGGTGATCGCGGCATCGGCGCTCAGCGCCTGATCGAGCTGGGTGACGCTGACCGGCTGGTTTTCCGGGCATTTCTGCACCACCTTGGCGCGCCCGTGATAGTCGCAGATCTTGGCAATCCGCTCGCCATAGGCGCCGTTCACCAGGACCAGAACCTTGCCGTCTTTCGGCACCAGGGTGCCCAGCATGGCCTCCACCGCAAACGTGCCTGAGCCCTGCATGGGCACGCACACATACTCATCGCCGCCCTTTACCAGAGCCGCCAGGCGCTCTCGCATGCGTTTGTTGATGGCGATGAAATTGTGGTCCCTGGAGCCGAAATCATGGCCCATCGCCGCCTTGACCGTGGGCGATGTGGTGAGCGGGCCGGGGGTGAGCAGCCAGGGATCGCCGGTGGGAGAAAGGGAGGGGGTGTCGGTCATCATCGTTCCCAAATTGATGAGTGTTGGATTTGCATCTTCTAAACGTTGTGATACTCATAGTTCAAATACATAAATTCTAATGTTGATATAGGTCAGGCCTATGAATCATTCTCAGCTGCGCGCTTTTCATGCGGTGGCCAATGAGGGCAGTTTCACCCGCGCTGCAAATGTGCTGCGGGTCTCCCAGCCCACGCTCTCCGCCCATGTGCGCCAATTGGAGGAGGGCTATGGGGTGGAGCTCTTTGAGCGGCGCGGGCGTTCGGTGCATCTGACCGAGTTCGGCCATTCCCTGAAAGAGATCACCGCGCGCTATTTTTCCACCGAAAGCGAGATCGAGACCCTCCTGTCCCGGGCCAAGGACCTTTTGCGCGGGCGCTTGCGCATTGCGGCTGATTCCCCGTTTTACATGATCTCCCTGCTCTCCACCTTCTCCCGGCGCTACCCGGCCGTGCGCCAGAGCTTCACGTTCGGAAATTCTGAGAAGGTGTTGAACACGCTTTTGACCGGCGAGTGCGATGTGGGCTTCCTTCCGGAGCTGGAGGGCGATGAACGTCTCCACGCCCTGCCCTTTTTCCGTGACAGGCTGGTGACGGTTGTCTCCGCGGCCCACCCCTGGGCCCAGCAGCGCCGCATTCAGCTCACGGATCTGGCCGAAGAAACCGTGCTTCTGCGCGAGCGCGGTTCGCAAACCCTGGCGGTTCTGGAACGCGCGCTGGAGGCGGCGGGGGTCGGGCTGAAGGAAACCATTGAGCTCGGCAGCCGCGAAGCTGTACGCGAGGCGGCGGCCAATGGCTTGGGCGTGGGCGTCATCAACGAGGGCGAGATCGGCCAGGACGAACGCCTGCACACCCTGGTGATCGCCAGGGCAGACCTCAGCCTCACCGAGTATGTGGCCTGCCTGAAGGCACGGACGTCAACGCCGGAGATCGCGGCTCTGTTCGAGATCGCTGAACAGGTTCGCAGCCTGTGAGGGCCGTGAAGGGCGCTCGACAGCTGACATACATCCAAAACTGAATTCAGGGCCTCATTCCCGGGCTCAAGTTTCCCTTGGCTGAAACACAGCCGAAACAACGGAAACCAAAAGGCGCTTTCGCGGACACCGGATCGATACAACGAAAAGGTACAGTGCGCTCAATCAACATTGTGAACCACATCAAAGGAAAAGAAAAATGAAACTGACGAAAACCCTCACCGTGGCTGCGTTGCTGATGGGCGCGCTGCCGACCATTGCCGCAACCGGTTCCTCGGTTGCCGCCGCAAAGGATCCGACCTCCGGTCGCGTCGAGCAGAGGCAGCAACAAATTGCGCAGAAAAAATTTCAGCGCTGCAAGCAGGCGTCTCTGCGGGCCTACAATCACACGGTTCGCAAAGCTAACGGCGATGAAGTTCGCATCAAACAAGCTTCGCGCTACTACGTCAAAAATGTTGCGGGCTGCCGGGCCCGGTATCTCTGATACTGTGTCATCAAACCAGTGTGAAGTGCGCCGCTCCCGACGGTCGACGATCGTCGGGAGAGGGGCGCTAAAGCGTCCGCCTTGCGCTAAAGCCCCCACATGAGGCATCTTCTTCCCTCACATGAACCTGCGCCGCAGAGCGCATCTGGGAGGAGATCGTCATGAAACGTTGGGTATTGGGATTTGCGCTTGCCGGCATGCTGTCCGCCTCTGCCGCCGCAGAAGAAGCGGTTCTGTCGGCCGTCAGCGCCTTTGCCGACGGCACCACGTTCACCAAGAACTTCCAACGCTTCGTGGAAAAGGCCAATGAGATCGGCGCCGGAAAGGTGCGCATTGATTACAAAGGCGGCGGCGGCAAGGTGATGAACCCGTTCCAGCTGGGCGACGCCATCCGCACCGGCGTGGTGCAGATCGGAAACCTGCCCGGCGCCTTCTACACCAAGCTGATGCCCGAAGCCGACGTCTTCAAGCTTTCCGCCTACACCATCGCCGAAGAGCGCGCCAACGGCGCCTGGGCCCACACCAATGAGCTCCACAAGAAGCGCATGAACGTCTACCATCTGGCCCGCCAGAAAGACTGCGTGCCCTTCCACCTCTACCTCAACAAGAAGATCGACAAGCGCGACCTGACCGGCATGAAGATCCGCACCACGCCGATCTACCGCGCCTTCTTCTCCGCCATGGGCGCCAGCCTGATCCGCACCAAGCCGGGCGACGTCTACACGGCCCTGGAGCGCGGCACCGTGGACGGCTATGGCTGGCCCACCCAAGGGGTTCTGGACCTTGGCTGGCACGAGGTCACCAAATACCGGATCGATCCGCCCTTCTACCGCGCATCGGTGGAAGTGCTCATCAACCATGATGCCTGGGCAAAGCTGAGCGGCGACCAGCAAAAGGTGCTGCAGGAGGCGGCCGCCTTCATGGAGGGCCTGTGTGAAGAGGACCTGAAGGTCAACGAAACCGAAAAGAAACGCCAGGCCGACGCGGGCATTGAGACCGTCACGTTCGGAGGCGCGGAAGGCGAGGCCTACATCAAGCAGGCCTATGAGGCCGGCTGGGCCGAATTCATCAAGGCCAATCCGGAAACCGGCCCCAAGCTGAAGGAACTTCTGAGCAAGTAGGCGTTTTTGAGCACCATGAACGCTCTGGCCCGTGCCCACGGCGTGCTCGTCACCGGGCTGGGCTATGCCGCCGGCCTTGCGCTGGCGGCCCTGGCGCTCGGCATCACGGCGGATGTAGTGTTGCGCAATCTGGGCCTTGCCAACATGACCTGGCTGCTGGAGGTTTCCGAATATCTCCTCTTCATCTCCACCTTCCTGGCGGCCCCGTGGGTTTTGCGCGAAAACGCCCATGTGAGCGTGGACCTGCTGCTCAGCGGCCTGAAGCCGGCCTTGCGCCGGCCTTTGGATATGCTCGCCAATCTGTTGGGCCTTGGCATCTGTGCCACCCTCACCTGGTATGCCTTGCGCGTCACCCGCGACGGGATCGAGCGCGGCGACATGATCTTCAAGGAACTGGTCGTGCCCGAATGGCCGTTCCTGGCCGTGGTTGCGGTCACCGGCGCCCTGCTGGTGGCCGAGTTCGCCCTTCGGCTCGCGCGCAGCCACACGGGCGCGCCGGAGTAGGCCATGGAGTGGGCTCCGGCACTTTTCCTTCTGCTCGGCACGCTGATCATGCTGATGGTCACCGGCCTGCCCGTGGCCTTCGCCTTTCTGGGCGTCAACATCATTGGCGCCATTGTCTTCCTGGGCGGGGAGATCGGCCTGGACCAGATGGTGCGCAACACGGTGGCCTCGGTCAGCAATTTCTCGCTGGCGCCCATTCCGTTGTTCCTGCTCATGGGCGAGATCTTGTTCCAGACAGGCGTCGCCTTCAGCGCCATCAACGCCATAGACCGCCTGATCGCCCGTGTGCCTGGGCGCCTGTCGATCGTTTCGGTACTGGGCGGCACCGTGTTCTCCTCCCTCTCCGGCTCCACCATCGCCAACACGGCCGTTCTGGGCAGCGCGCTTCTGCCGGACATGCTGAAGCGCGGCTATCACCCCACGCTTGCCATGGGCCCGATCATGGCCACCGGCAGCATCGCCATGCTGATCCCGCCGTCTGCGCTCGCCGTGCTCTTGGGCAGCCTGGCGGGCATCTCCATCGCCAAGCTCCTGATCGCCACCATCGTGCCCGGCCTGCTCATGGCCGCCGTCTTCCTGATCTACATCATCGCGCGCTGCAGCCTGAACCCCGACCTCGCCCCGGCCTATGATGTGGCCGAAGCCACGCCCTGGGAGCGCTGGAAACCGTTTCTGATCTATGTGCTGCCGCTGCTCAGCATCTTCGTGGTGGTGGTGGGCAGCATTCTGGGCGGCTTTGCCACCCCGACCGAATCGGCCGCACTCGGCTCCGTCGCCTCGGCCATCGCCGCCATCGCCTATGGCAAATGCACCGCGCGTTCCATGCTGAAGGCGGTGTCGGAGACGGCGAAGATCTCGGTGATGATCCTCTTCATCATCGCAGGCTCGGTCACCTTCTCCCAAATCCTCGCCTTCTCCGGCGCCACCAATGGCCTTTTGGGTCTGATCAACAGCCTGGATGCCGGCACGGTTGCGGTTCTGCTGGCCATGCTGGTCATTCTGCTGCTGCTGGGCGCGTTCATGGATCAGGTGAGCATGATGATGATCACCCTGCCCTTCTTCATTCCGCTCGCCCAAAGCCTCGACATCAACCTTCTATGGTTCGGTGTCCTCATGCTGCTGGTCATGGAGATCAGCTTCACCACCCCGCCCTTCGGCCTCCTGATCTTCGTCATGAAGGGCGTGGCGCCGCCTGATATCACGCTTGCCCAAGTCTACCGCGCCGCCTTTCCCTTCATTCTGCTGGCTCTGGGCGTGCTCGGCCTGATACTCCTCATCCCCGACCTTGCCACCTGGCTGCCCAGCCAAATCCGTAAGTGAGACGCAACGCCATGGCCAAACTGCCCAAGACATTCGTGCCCGAAACCACCGCTGAAGCCGTGCTGGTGCGGCTCAAGCAGCATGGCATCGACTATCTGTTTGCCAATGCGGGCACCGACTTTGCCCCCATCATCGAAACCTACGCGAAAAATCTTGAGACCGACCTGCCCATCCCCACCCCCATCATCGCGCCCCATGAAACCGCCGCCGTGGCCATGGCCCACGGCTTCTACATGGCCACGGGCCGCCCCCAGGCGGTGATGGTGCATGTGAATGTGGGCCTGGCCAACGCACTCATGGGGGTCATCAACGCGGCCAGCGACAATATCCCCATCTTCATGATGGCCGGCCGCACGCCGTTCACCGAAGGCGAGCTTCTGGGCGCGCGCAGCCTGCCCATCCACTGGGGCCAGGATATGCGCGACCAGTCCTCCATCGTGCGCGAGTTCGTGAAATGGGACTATGAGCTGAAACTGCCCGAACAGGCCGCCGACCTGATCGACCGCGGCTATGCCATCGCGATGAGCGAACCGCGCGGCCCGGTCTATCTGGGCCTGCCGCGCGAGCCCCTGGGCGGGGCCTGGCCCAAGGATCGCCCGCTCGGCCCGCCACGCCATGTGGTCTCCTCGGTCTCCGCGCCCGAGCCTGAAGCCCTGGACCGGGCCGCAGAGATGATCGCAGCCGCAAAGGCCCCGCTGATGATCGCCCAACGCGCCGATCCTGAGGGCCAGCTTGCGGCCGTGCTGGGCCCGTTCTGTGACAAGCACGCCATTCCGCTGGTGGAGTTTTGGCCCTCGCTCAATGTGCTGGCCTCCGACCATCCCATGCACATGGGCGCCGACCCGGGCGCTCTGTTGCAGAAGGCTGACCTGGTGATTGTGCTGGATGCGCTGGTGCCGTGGATTGAGTCCGCTGCGCGGCCCAACCCGAAAGCGAAGATCCTTCAGATCGGCTCTGATCCCATGTTCTCCCGGGTGCCGGTGCGCGGCTTCCGCTCAACCCTCAACCTCACGGCAAAACCGGCTTCGGCAATCGCCGCTCTCACCAAGGCGCTGAGACGCCGCCGCAAAGAGCTCAAGGAGCCTCTGAAAAAGCGCCATGCGGCACTTGCAAAGCAAAGCCAGGCGCGCCGGACCGCAGCCCGCAAAAGGGCAGGCGATGGAGACGGCTCGCCGATGACACCGGCCTTCGTCTCAAAGTGCGTATCCGACGCCCTGCCCGACGGTGCGCGGGTGTTCGGGGAACTGGGCTGCGATCCCTCGGTGATGTCTTTTGGCAGTGGCAACCGGTTCTTCTCCCACCCGCTTGCCGGCGGCCTGGGCTGGGGCGTGCCGGCGGCGCTCGGCGCCTGCCTGTCGGACCCGGATCAGCTCACCGTGGCATGTGTGGGCGACGGCTCCTACATGTTCGCCAATCCGGTGGCCTGCCACCAGATTGCCGAGGCGGGCGGCTTGCCGCTGCTCACCATTGTCTTCAACAACGGCGTCTGGAACGCGGTGCGCAAGACCACCAAGATGATGTATCCCGACGGCAAGGCCGCCCGCGTCAACACCATGGCCCTGTCGTCGCTCGACCCCAGCCCCGACTACGCCATGGTCGCCGCCGCCAGCCGCGCCTGGAGCCGCACCATCGCGGATGGCAAGGATTTGCCGGGCGCGCTGGAGGAAGCCTTGCACGTGATCAAGACCGAAAGGCGCCAGGCCATGATCGAGGTGATGGTGACCAAGGATTGAAGTTCGGCCAGGGGGAACATCACAGCCCTTGCGGCTGCTGTCTTTGAATGACCAAACTGATGGAGGTAAATCATGGCGAGTATCATTAGCTTGAGCGCCGCCGAAGCGGCCGCTGAGTTTTCGCCCGATATGCGGGTCTGGCACACCGTGTTGGCCGCCGGCACGCACCAGGAACTCATCTGGGCCAAATTCGAGCCCGACGGGATTTATCCTCTTCACTCCCATCCCTACGAGCAGACGAGTGTCGTGATCCAAGGACGCATGCGTCTGACCGTCGGTGACGAAGTTCGGGAGGTCGGTCCAGGCGACATGTGGTTTGCACCGCCGAATGTGCCCCACGGCGGGGAGATCCTGGGAGACGAACCGGTGATTTTTATCGACGTGTACTCACCGCCCAGTGGAGATCATGACGAGGCCATCACCTACTACTGAGATGCCATATCGAAAACTCCGCCCGGGGCGGGCGTTCAGCGCCAACGCTCATTCCTTGACCTGATGCACCTCGATAATGTTGCCGTCCGGATCATAGAAGAAGATCTGCTCCCAGCCCGCCATGGCCCAGGCGCCATAGTCGGAATAGGGCACGCCCTGTTCATCCAGCCGCTTCTTGAAGGCGGCAATGTCATCGGTGCGGAAGGCCATATGGCCGCGCTCCACCGGGTTCACCGCATTGCCTGTGCGAAAGCCGCACTCCAGATCCTTTTCCGCAATATGCACCTCCATATCGCCATCAGTCACAAACGCCACGTCGCCGGGATAGCCCTGGCCCTTGATCCGCCCCGCGCCCATCTCCGGCTGGGGATCCATATCCAGAACCTCCTGGTAAAACCTGTCCATTGCTGAGACATTCGTGGTGCAGAAGTTCACGTGATGCAGCTTGAGCTTCATGAGGGGCCTTTCTGTTGCCGGTTCGGTGCCGGTACTGTTGTTATGCCATTGGCGCGATGGTAGCCCGTGAACCTCGGGCGTGTCACCATCCCGATAGCGTGAGCGAGGAGAACATGGAAAAGAGAATTCTGGGAAGAACCGGTCTTGAGGTATCGCTGCTCACCTTCGGCTGCGGCGCCGTGGGCGGGCTGATGCCGAAGGGCGATCCGGCCGATCAGCGCCGGGCCGTGGAGCTGGCGCTTGAGCTTGGTGTCAACTTTTTCGACACCGCCCCGCTTTATGGCAACGGCACCTCGGAGACCAACCTTGGGCACATCCTCAAAGCCCTGCGGCCGGACATCGTTCTGGGCACCAAGGTGCGCCTGGCACCCGACCAGAAGGGTGACATTGCCGGCGCCGTTCGCCGTTCTGTCGAGGAGAGCCTGACCCGCCTGCAGCAGGACCATGTGGACCTTCTGCAATTGCACAATCCGCTGGCCCTCAATCCCGGCGAGGGAGACCTCAGCCCCGATCAGGTGCTGCACGACGTGGTGCCTGCGCTGGAGCAGATGAGACGCGACGGCAAGACCCGCTTCATCGGCATGACCGCCATCGGCGAGACCGAAGCCCTGCACCAGGTGGTGGATGCTGGGGTCTTCGACACCGGCCAGATCGTCTACAACATGCTGAACCCGAGCGCGGCAAAGCCCATCGCCGAAGGCTACCCCGGACAGGATTATGACAGCCTTCTGGCCCGCGCCAAGGCCGCCGGCATGGGTGCCGTCGTGATCCGCAGCGTGGCGGGCGGCGCCCTCTCCGGCTCCGAGGAGCGCCATCCCCTGGGCATGCCCGTTGTGGCCCCCATCGGTTCGGGCGCCGACTATGCCGCCGATGCGGCCCGGGCCCGCTGCTTCCTGCCGGCCCTTGAGGCCTCCGGATGCGAGAGCCTGGTGGAACTGGCCATCCGCTATGTGGCGGGCAATCGGGATGTGCCCACTTTGCAGGTCGGCATCGCCACGGTGGAGCAATTCGCAAAGGCCGCCGAAGCCATCGCCAAAGGCCCTTTGCCTGAGGATGTGCTGGCCAAGATTGCGGACGTGCAGGCCGGGTTCGCCTGATGAACTATACCGACCTGTTCGCCAAGTTCGGCTCTGCGGAAACCCACACCAAGGCGGCCCTGATCGGCGTCGGCCAGTTCGGCCGCACCTTGCTCATGCAGTCCCGCCGCCTGCCTCAACTCACCCTCGCCGTGCTCTGCGATCTTCAGATTGAGCGCCTGGCGGAAACCTGCCGCAGCGTGGGCATGGCCGATGATGAGTTCGCCGTGGCCGAAACGCCAGGCGCCGCGGCCCGGGCCATGGAAGCCGGCCAGACGGTGCTGACGCAAGATCCGGCCGTGGCCATCGAGGCGCCGGTCGACGTGATCGTGGAAGCCACCGGAAACGCGGAGGCCGGCACCCGCAACACGCTCCACGCCATTGATGAGGGACGCCACATCGTTCTGGTCACCAAGGAAACCGACAGTGCGGTCGGCCCCATCCTGGCCCGGCGTGCCGCCCGCCAGGGCCTGGTGGTTTCCCAGGCGGACGGAGACCAGCCCAGCCTGCTTTTGGGCCTGGTGTCCTGGGCTAAGACCCTGGGCCTTGATCTGGTCTGCGCGGGAAAGGCCAGCGAGTATGACTTCGTTTTCGATATGGAGGCAGAAGAGGTCCGCGCGGAAGGGGTGGAGGCCCGGGTTTTGTTGCCGCGCGCGGCTTGGACGCTGGACCCCGCCGATCTGCCCGCCGCGGTGGAGAGCCGGGCCCGCGCCCTTGCCGCCCTGCCCCAGCGCACCCCGCCGGACCATTGCGAGATGTGCCTGGTGGCCAATGCCTCCGGCCTCAAACCGGACCGCCCGGAGTTTCATGCGCCCGTGGCCCGGGTCTCAGAATTGCCCGACCTGTTCCGCGCCCGCGCTGAGGGCGGCTTGCTTGAGCGCGAGGGTGCCTTGGAGATGTTCAACTGCTTCCGCCGCCCCGACGAGGTGAGCGCGGCGGGAGGGGTGTTCGTGGTGGTTCGGATCCCCAACGAGGACACCGGGCGCCTGTTCAGCGCCAAGGGCATGCCGGTGAGCACGGACGCCACCCACCTTCTGGCCTACAACCCCACCCATCTGTTGGGGGTGGAGGCGGCCTTGTCAGTAATCATGCCCCATCGCTTGGGCCTGCCCACCGGGAGCGGCACCGTCGCGCCCGTCTGCGATGTCGCCATGCGGGCCACAAAGGACCTTGAGGCCGGCATGGTGTTGGACGATCATGGCCATCACCACCACCATATTGAGGGCGTGGAGGCGCTGCTGGTGGACAACGCGCCGCTCGCCGGAAGCCCGGCGCTGCCCTATTTCATGGCCATGGGGTGCACGTTGACGGCGGACGTGGCCAAGGGGGCGGTGATCCCGCCAAGCGCCGTGGCGCGGCCGGCAGGCTCTGCGCTTTGGACCTTGCGCGAGGAACAGGACCGGCTGTTTCATCAGGCTGCAACAAGCTAGAGCGACATCGTTGGGAACCTTGTTTCTAATGGCTTGACCGCACCTAAACTCATAACGCTCTAGAACCAGCCCGCGTTCCTGCGAAAGCAAGGGGGCGGGATGAGGGGGCGCCTCGCCTAGCCGGTCCGGTCGATGATCGCGCCGCCCGGCATCTGCTGCGTCGGGGTGAGCTCGATGAGGCTAACGTTCACGTGCTGCGGCGTGCCGATGGCGTACATGATGGCCGCCACGATATCTTCCGCCTTCAATGCCTCAAAGCCCGCCATGAAGGCCGTCCGGTCCTCTTCGGTCTTGAAGGCCGCGTCGAAGAACTCCGTGGCGATCCGCCCGGGGCAGATCTCCGTCTGGCGCACGCCGCTGCCCTTAAGCTCCATGCGCAGATGCCGGGCGAACATGTGGAGGCCGCCCTTTGTGGCCCCGTAAACCGGAAAGCCCAGGGGATAGAGCCCGGCAATGGAGCCGATGTGCACCATGTGCCCACGCCCGCGTTCCGCCATCCCGCCGAGCACCGCATGGGTCACATGGATCGCCGCGGAAACGTTGAGCTCGATCATCTCGTTGATCTCTTCAGGCCGGCTCTTCAGAAAACCCTCATAGCCGCGGCCCAGACCGGCATTGTTCACCAACACATCGATCTTGCGCCCCTTCAGGGCCTCATACACCCCATCGGTATCCTTCAGATCGAGCACCAGGGGCTCGCACCCGGTTTGCGAAGCCAGGGCGTCCAGCCGGTCTGCCCGCCGCGCCAGGGCGATCACCTTCAGGCCGGCCTCGGCCATGGCCCGGGTGCAGGCCGCGCCGATGCCGCTGGAGGCTCCGGTGACGAGGGCGGTCTTATAGTCGTTCAGTGCCATCATTGGCCTCCTTTATGCGTTTTCAAGGATAGTCCGTAGCGTAGATGCCCGTTTCGATCTCTTCAATCAGTGACGGGGCACCCGGCGACCAGCCCAGCTCCCGGCGCGCCCGCTTGGCCCTCACCCGGCTGTTGGAGGCCATGGTGTTGTGGGCCGGCCCTTCGCCCCATTTCGTGGCGGCAAACTCCACCGTCATCGCCTCAGCCTGGCCGCCGTAGCCCAGCATCCGGCTGATCGCCTCGCACACGTCGCGCATGGAGTTCTCACCGTTTTCAGCATAGTAGAAGGCCCCGGCCGGAGCGCTCTCCAAGGCCAGCATATAGAGCGCCACCAGGTCATCAATGTGCACGTTGGACCAGGTGTTCGCGCCAGACCCGATATGCTTGGCAGCGCCCAGCTCGCGGGCCAGATCGATCAGCCAAGGCACCTGCATGCTGTGTTTGGAGACCCCGGTGCCGAGGCCATAGATCAGGCTTGGGCAGATGATGACCGCATGAACCCCCGCCTCAGCCCCGGCCAGAACCCGACGGTTGATGTCCACCCGTGCGGCACGGCCCGGCGAGGGCTCAAACGGGGTGTCTTCGTCAAACACGTCCTCACTCAGCTCACCCCCATCGGGCTTGCCCACAATGCTTGATCCGCTGGTGTGGATGAGCTTCTTGCCCGACCCTGCGAGAGCGGCCACCAGGGCATCAGCAGAGGGGCCGTGATCGGCATTGGCGGTGTTGATCACCGCATCGGCTGCTTGCGCCGCGGCGGTGAGCACCTGCGAAACGTCCAGCGATCCGATGACGGGCTCAATGCCAACGGCCTTGGCCTCCTCAGCGCGGGCGGCGGAACGCACCAGCCCCTGAACCTGGTGCCCGGCGGCCAGAAGCGCCGCGGCCACCGACCCGCCAATATATCCGGTTGCTCCGGTCATGAAGATACGCACGGCTAGAGCCTTTCGTTCTGGTCTTTCTTGATCAAACGCCCTGATTCCGATGCCCCCTTTTCAGCGCGTTCGCGGATGTCTTCGATGTGGCTCAGATCCGTTGCGTTCATGGTAATGTTCTCGCTGCGCTCCTCCACCCAGTCAGGGTCCGTATTGAGGGCGCGCACGATGAGAAAGTGGGCCAGCACCAAGACGCCCCAAAGCAGCATGGGAATGAACAGGCCCCGCTCGGCCGGCGACAGAAAGTGCAGGGCCAAAACACACGCGACCACTCCTGCATAGGCGGCCATATGCCAGCGAAGATAGCGCGCCAACAGGTCGGCCCACGGCTCTGGTGGTTGCGGGCTTGGCGGATCGGGAGCCATCTACTTCAGGTTCATATAGGACGGAGGTTCGGGCGGCGGCGCGGGCGGATAGTCCGGATATCCGCGCGCAACACCCACGATCCGGAACGAATAGCGCATCATGAGGATGAGAACGCCGATCACCAGTAAGCTGTCAATCGTCAGGCCGGCCCCCAAACGGTAGACCACCACGTAGATCAGGCCGGCAAGCGGGGTGGCGCTCATGTAAAGAGCGGCATGGTAGTTCTTCAGCATTCCGAACAGAACCGAGGCAATGACCACCGAAAAGCTGTAATAGGCGATGCCGAGAGACCGCCCGTCCGGGCCGCCGCGCAAGGCAGCCAGGGTGATGACGCAAAACAGCACGCCATGCAGAAGGCAATAGAACAGGATTTCAGAGTTCGCCTGACCCCGGTTCAACTTGTCCACTGGCGTGAAGTAGGGCGTGGTGTGCTCGTTCCAAACATAACGCTTCAGGAACTTGTCCCACTCCATGCCTGGCCGTCCCGATTGTTTGGGCACAGCTTACTCCGCAGGTTGCGCTTCAGATTTGCCGGACTTTTTGGAGCGTTCCTCAAGCAAATCCTTCGCCTTGGACAGATCGAGGCGTTCCTTGCCTTCGATCTTGCTGCCTTCTTCTTCGGGCCATTCAACCGTCAACAGCGGGAAGCGGATGTTCTGCGGCCCGAACAGCACGATCACCAACTGCAGCCAGACGGCGAGGCCGGCGATAATGACCACCACGATCCCGGCAAACAGGAACGATTTGATAATCCAGCGATGGGACAGACCAACCAAAGACGCGGAAACCTCGCCGATGTTATAGGCATCCAGCGCATAAACGAATGCGAAGTAGGCCAACACCACGCAATAAGGAATGAAGAAGAAGGTCAAGCCGATAAACTCAATCCAGGCCTTCTTCTTGAATGCCAGGTTCTCGCGCACAAGATCGACCCTCACATGGGTGTTCCAGATGTAGCCATAGGCCAGCACCAGGGTGAACATCACGGTGTGTGAGTGCCATTCCAGTTCCTGCAACAGCGTGGAGCCGAAGATCGGGCTGATATTCTCGATCATCCAAAGCTGAACTTCGCCGGTCTTGCGCAAGGTCACATCGAACACGGTGATCAGCACGAGCGGCACAACGAACCAGGCGCCAAAACGGCCGATCACATCAACAAGCTTCGTCAGCCTGTTGCTCCACTGGAGCACAGCAGGAAGTTCTTCAGGCGAAAGGTGTCGAAGCTCGCTCTTCTCATGCTGGCGGACGATTTCCTCAGCTTCTGCGTGTGTCATTTCACTCATCGATAGAACCTCAAAGTTTTCACGCGAGTTAATCGTAAACCGCACTCATCAACGAGAGCGCGACGCCGGGCTTCCAGATCACCAGCAGAAGGCCGACCAGTTGCAGGAACACGAAAGGAATAATCCCTTTGTAGATGCTCTGGATCTTGATCTCTTTGGGCGCGATGCCCTTCAGATAGAACAGGGCAAACCCGAACGGCGGCGTCAGGAACGACGTCTGCAGGTTGATGGCCATCAGGACGATAAACCAGAAAATGATGTTCTGCGAAGCGATGTGGTCGCCGAAATCCATGCCCGCCACAAGCGGTGCGAAGACCGGCAACACAATCAGCGTGATCTCAATCCAATCCAGGAAGAAGCCCAGGCAGAATGTGATCACCATGATCAGGATCAACAGGCCCCAAGAATCCAACCCGGCATCGCGGATCAGGTGTTCCACGATGTCATCGCCGCCAAGCGAACGATAGACATAGGCAAAGCAGGTGGCGCTGACGATGATGAAGAAGATCATCGCGATGGTCTTTGCCGACGTATGGCAGGTATCCTGAAGCAGGTTGAAGGTCAGGCGCCCGTTGAAGAACGCCAGAATCATCACCCCGAACGCGCCCACGGCACCAGCCTCGCTCGGCGTGGCCCAGCCCAGCAGAATGGAGCCCTTGATCATGGTGATCAGGAACACCGGCGGCAGGAAGCTCTTGAAGATAAGGCCGGGATATTCCTTTTTCGGAACGTCCAGCAACTCCGGCGGAAGCTTCGGAGCCACAGACGGTTTGGCCCAGGAAAACAAAAGCACGTAGGTAATGTAAAGCACGGCCAGGCACAGCCCCGGAACGATGGCCGCCATGAAGACGTTGCCCACCGAAACGGCCAGAAGGTCGGCCATGATGATCAGCATGATGCTCGGCGGGATGAGGATGCCGAGCGTCCCCGACGCTGCGATCGTGCCGCATGACAGGGAATGGCTGTAGCCCTGGCGCATCATGGTCGGCAATGCCAGAGCGGTCATCATTGTCACCGAAGCGCCGATGATGCCGGTCATGGCGGCCAGAACCGTGCCCATGATGGTCACCGCCAGCGCCAGAGCGCCGGGCACCTTCTTGAGCAGGACCTGTACGCAATAGAGCAGGTCTTCGGCAACGCCGCTGCGTTCCATCATCACGCCCATGAAGACGAAGGCGGGCACGGAGACAAGAACGAGGTTTTCCGCGGCCTGCCCCCAGATACGCGGCAGGAAATTAAAAAACTCAATCAACGAAAACATTTGCAGGAAATAGCCGAGAAGGCCGAACAGAAGCGCCAGGCCACCTAGGATAAACGCCACCGGAAACCCGGAAAACAACAGGCACGCCAGCGAGGCGAACATGATGATCGGCAAGAAATCCTGGACCGTGTAGAGCAGGTTTTGCTGAGCCTCAGCACTCAGGCTGTTGATCCACACAAACCCCAGAATCAATACGGCCAGAACAGCGATCACGGCGATCGACACGCGCGAACGCACAATTGCACTAAGTGCAGCTTCCATCCCTCAACTCCTCAAACGGGCCCCTTATTGTTTTATGTTTGGGGCTCGCGTTGCCATTGAAATCCCGGGCGAAATCTCGCCCGGGATCTTTTAGTAGCGCAAATACAGTCCTTTGAGGACCTACTGGTTCAGGTAGGTCGGCTTCAAGGCCTGTGCAGCACCCCACTTTGCATAGAGCTTGCGGAATGCCGAGTAGCTGTCTGCCACTTCCTTGAACAGCGGATCTTTTTTGGAGTCTTCGTCCAGCACTTCGTTCCAGGCTTTTTCAAACACGGCGAGCTGGTCGTCGGACCAACGACGTGTGGTCACACCGTGCTTTTCACCCATTTCCACCATGGCGGACGGGTTCACGAACTCGGTTTCCGCGTAGGTGGCGTGGATGCTGTCACCGCAGGCCACTTCAACCATGGCCTTGTACTGATCAGGCAGAGAATCCCACTTTGCCTTGTTGATCAGCAGCTGGCTGACCGACACTTGCTGGTGCCAGCCCGGGAAGTAGTTGTTCTTGGCGATCTGATAGAAGCCATACTTGATGTCCATGGCAGGCATGGAGAACTCGGTGGCATCGATCACGCCTTTTTCCAGAGCCGGGAAGATGTCGCCACCGGCCAGAAGCTGGGTCGACACACCGATTTTCTGCATCACGCGGGCGCCCAGGCCAAAGAAGCGCATCTTCAGACCGCGGAGCTGTTCCAGGTCCTTGATTTCTTCCTTGAACCAGCCGGAGGTTTCCGGGCCGATCGCAAAGCAGTCCTGCTGATGGATATCGTGCTTGGCATAGATCCGTTGCTGGATCTTGTCGCCGCCGCCATATTTCTTCCAGGCGAAATATTCGCCAACCGACGGGCCGAACGGCACAGCGGTGAAGAAGGCCAGAGCCGGGTATTTGCCAACGTCGTAGCCGGCAGTGGTCCAAGCAGCTTCGATCGAACCTTTCGATGTCGCGTCAAAGCCTTCGTTTGCAGGAACCAGGGCACCCGGCTCGAAGAATTTCATTTGGAACTTGCCGCCGGACAGGCGGTCAATGACCTTGGAAAAACGAACCGCTGAGGTCCCAAGATGCGGCACGCTGCTGCCCCAGGCGCTGTGCATTTTCCATCTGACTCTTTCCTGTGCCGAAGCCGGCCCAGCAACAGTCAGCGCTGTGACAGCCGTTGCAGCGGCCGCGATTACAAGAGTTTTACCGAGTTTCATGATTGAGCGTCTCCCTCCATGGATTGACGGCATTTGTTGTCCCCCCAGATTTTTGAATTCCAGGTTGGTGCGCCAGACATAACACACGTTCCCGGGAATGCAAAGTTTATGACCAGTGCTCAGATTAATAAGGGAAAAAACACCAATTGGTTGCTGGTGGACCTCCGGGCCACCGCGCCGCCACACCACATCACCGCTTGGCAATTCCCCTTCGCCCAACCGCCCGCTATAGATAGCCGAACAGGCAAGCAACGGAGGCAGCGATAATGGGCAAGCCGGCAATCGGTTTCATCGGGCTGGGCATCATGGGGCGCCCTATGGCAGGTCATGTGCAAAAGGCGGGCTATCCGCTGGTCATCGTCAATTTCGATCCGCCGCTGCCTGAAGAGCTGACCGGCGCCGGCGCCACCGTCTGCCGAACCAACCGGGAGGTTGCCGAAAAGGCCGACATCATCGTCATCATGGTGCCCGACACGCCGGATGTGGAAAAGGTGCTGTTCGCCGAAGATGGCGTGGCCCAGGGCCTGTCTGCAGGCAAGCTGGTGATCGACATGAGCTCGATCTCGCCGAACGCAACCGCCAGGTTCGCCGAACAGATCAACGCCCTTGGCTGCGATTATCTGGACGCGCCCGTCTCCGGCGGCGAGCCCAAGGCCGTCTCCGGCGAACTCACCATCATGGCCGGCGGCCCCCAAGCCGCCTTCGAGCGGGCCCTTGCCTTGTTTGAGACCATGGGCACCACGGTCACCCTGATCGGTGAGCGCAACGGCGACGGACAGGTCTGCAAGGTGGCCAACCAGATCATCGTGGGCTGTGCGGTGCAGGGCGCCGCGGAAGCTCTATTGTTTGCCTCCAAGGCCGGGGCCGACCCGCGCAAGGTGCATGCCGCCCTCATGGGCGGGGCCGCACGCTCGGTGATCTTGGAGAACCACGCGGTCAGAATGCTGGATAGGAACTTCGAGCAGACCTTCCGGGTTGAGCTGCAGCGCAAGGATTTGGGACTTGCGGTGGAAGCCTGCCGGGAAATGGGTATGGTGCTGCCCAACGCCACCACGGCCTGGCAGCTTCTCAACGCCTGCGAGGCCAATGGCGATCTCAACGCGGATGCGATTTCGGTTCTCAAAGTTCTGGAGCGCATGGCCAATCACACACTGGAGGCGTGAATGAGCACGCGGCGAATTACGGTTCTTCTGGGCGACCGCAACGGCATCGGCCCGGAGCTTGTGGCCAAGTTGCTGTCGGACGAGGCGGTTTGCAACGCGGCAGACATTGAGGTGTTGGGCGATCCTGAGGTTCTGACCGAGGGCGAGCAAGCCGCAGGCTGCAGCGCCCGCACCGGGGCCTTTCAGTTGACGCCCTTCCTGCCCGAGCCTGGCCTCACCTCCACGCCGGGCGAAGTGAGCGCCGCGGCGGGGCGCGAAATGCTGGCCGGCCTCTCCAAGGCGGCTCACGATGCGGCGGCCGGCAAGGCAGACGGCGTCCTGTTTGCGCCCCTCAACAAGGCGGCCATGCACCACGGCGGCCTCACCCAGGAAGACGAGATGCGCTTCATTGCCGATGAGCTCAGCTACACCGGCCCCTTTGGCGAGCTCAATGTGCTGGACAAACTCTGGACCACCCGCGTCACCTCCCATATCCCTCTAAAGGACGTCGCCGCCCACATCACCACTGAAGGCGTGCTGAAGGCCATCCGCTTTGCCCACGACACTCTGATATCCACCGGGGTGGCGACACCGCGCATCGCCGTGGCCGCCCTCAACCCCCATGCGGGCGATGGCGGCAATTTCGGGCTTGAAGAGATCGAAGTCATCAATCCTGCAGTTGAAGAGGCGAAGGCGAGCGGCCTGACGGTCGAAGGCGCCTTTCCTTCCGACACGGTTTTCGTGCGCGCCTTCAAGGGCGATTTCGATGCAGTGGTCACCATGTATCACGACCAGGGGCAGATCGCCCTGAAGCTGTTGGGCCTTGGTCAGGGCGTCACCGTGCTCGGCGGTCTGCCGGTGCCCATCACCACCTGCGGCCACGGCACGGGCTATGACATTGCCGGCCAGGGCATTGCCCGCGACGACAGCATCCGCAACGCCTTTGAGATTTGCTGCAACATGGCCGAAGGCCAACGGCGCGCGGCGTAAGATAAGAGGGAGAGCATCATGACCAAACCACAACTGGGCTTCATCGGCTTGGGCCTGATGGGCCAGGCCCTCACCGCCCACCTCACCGACTGCGGCTATCAGGTGACGGGCTACGACATCGACCCCGCCAAGGTGGAGCGCGCCGGTGCCCACGGGGTGGCGGCAGCAGCCTCCTCGGCAGAGGTCACAGAGGCCAGTGACATCGTTCTCATGTGCGTGATTTCCACCGACGCGGTCCAGCAGGCGGTGTTCGGCGAGAACGGCGTTGCGGCAGGTGGAAGCGCGGATAAGGTGCTGGTTGACCACTCCACGACGATTGTCGATGCCACCAAGCAGATGGCCGAGGCGCTGAAAGCGCGCTGCGGCATGGGCTGGGTCGATGCCCCGGTCTCCGGCGGCCCGCCCGCGGCCCGTTCAGGCACCCTGGCCATCATGGCCGGGGGCCAGGATGGCGACATTGAAACCGTCAGCCCGGTGATGGCGGACATCTCGGGCGGCTTCACCCATTTCGGCCCGGTGGGCGCCGGCCAGGTGGCCAAGATGGTCAACCAGATCCTGGTGCTGAACAACTATGCGGTTCTGGCCGAAGCTCTGGCGCTGGCGGAGGCCGGCGGCATCGATGCCAGCAAGATCCCCGATGCCCTGGCGTCGGGCCATGCGGGTTCCAACATGCTGAAGAACATCTTTCCGCGCATGATCGCCCGCGATTTCGAGCCGCAAGGTTACGCCCGGCAGATCCTGAAGGATTTCGACATGCTGCATGATCTGGCCAAGAGCCTGAAATCGCCCACGCCCATGTCGAGCCAGGCCACCTCCCTGTTCCGCATCCTCTGCTCCAAGGGCCACCAGGAACTGGATGGGATCTCGGTGCTGAAACTGTTCGATCAGAACGAAACGGTGTGAGGATCAGACCGGCCGGTAGACCTTCATCGCATTGTCGTGGAAGAGCTTGCGCCGGGCCGCCTCGCCCAGGGGTGCGGTGATCTGTTTGAAGCCGGAGAAGATCTCATCAAACGTGGCGCATAGCCCGTCCACCGGGAAGTTGGAGGCAAACATGCAGCGCTCCACCCCGAACATCTCAATCGTCTGGCGCACCACATCGCCGTTCAGCTCCGCGCTCCAGGCCTCCCCCGGCACGCCGATGCCGGAGATCTTCACCATGGTGTTGGCCTCATCCGCAAACCGCGCCATGGCCTCGCGCCATCCGGCAACGCCCTCCGCGCTGCGGTCGGATGGAAGCCCTGTGTGGTTCAGAATGATCAGCGTGTCCGGGAAGTCCCGCGCCAGATCCGCCGCCTCCCCCAGGTGCCACCACGGCGTTTGCAGATCATAATGCAACCCAAGCCTGGCCAACTGCGCATAGCCTGCGCGGAAGGCCGGATCGGCCATCGACCCCGGCGCACCCGGCACGAAGCTTTCCGGCGAGCCCGCCGCCGCCGGCTTCTGGCGAACGCTCCTGACCAGTGGAAAGGCCGCGTGCCCGGCCAGCACGTCGGCACTGTCCTCCCGGCCAAACCAGGCCTGGCCGATCACCGCATGAGGATAGCCCGTCTCGTCATGCAACTGATGCAGCCATTCGGTCTCGCCCACCGGGTCATCACTCACCCATTCGGCCTCCATGTGCACGGTCTTCACCACATCATGTCGCGCACTGTCGCGCTGATAGTCCTCCACCAGGTAGTTCCGGCAGATCGGTGAATAGTCCCCGTAGCGAAAGGGGATGCGCTCAGGGCCGCAGAGCCAGGGGTGCTTGCCCAGGGACAGATCCCAAAAGTGGTGGTGGGCGTCGATGATGGGCAAATCTGTCATGAGACGGTCTTTCCAAGCCGCCGGGGTTCAGCGCATACTCGCATCCTCAACCCGTTGACCGGCGGGCAGGACAGAAAACAAAGGGGACCACATGGCATCGTTCAAAGACCTCACCCAATCGCGCAAGCTGAAACTTGGCACTTATATCGGCGAGTTTGCAACACCGGGCATCGGCCAGATCCTCAAGAGCACCGGCTGCGAATATGCCTTCGTCGACATGGAGCACAGCGGCTTCACCTATGAGACCGTCAAGGCGGTGCTGCGCAACCTGCATGATGCCGGCATCGCCTCGCTGGTGCGCCCGCCCTCCCAGGCCTATCACCACATGGCCCGGGCCTGCGATGTGGGGGCCCAAGGGCTGATCCCGCCCATGCTGGGCAGTGCGGCGGAAGCCAGGGCCTGCCTTGATGCCATCAACTATGTGCCGGACGGCAAGCGCGGCTGTGCGCTCAACATTGCCCATGACGATTATCATCCCGCATCGGTGCTCGAGGCGCTCAGCGCCGCCAACAAAAAGACCTCGCTGACCCCACTGATCGAGACCGCTGAAGGCATCGAAAACTGCGATGAGATCGCGGCCATGGATGGGGTTGATTGCCTGTGGATCGGCCATTTCGACCTCAGCACCTCCCTCGGCATTCCGGGCGATTTCGAAAACCCCCTGTTCACCGATGCCGTGGACGCGGTGCTCGCCGCCGGCGCCAAACATAACAAGAGCGTGGGCCGCCTCGTGGGCTCGCCCGAAGAAGGCGCGGCACTGTTTGAGCAGGGCTTCGATTTCATCTGCTATCTGGGCGACATGTGGCTGTTGCAGCGCGCGCTCAGCGAAGGCTTCTCGGCCATCAAGGCGGCTGTGGGCGAGAACGCCACGGCCGGAGGGAGCTGAGCCATGGCCAAGTTCCGCGTGGCCCTAAGCGCCGATTTCCAAAAGCCCGACGGCAGCGCCGCCTACCCCTCGTTCGATCTCTCCCCGCTCGATGACGAGCCTGAGATAGAATGGGCCTATGTGCCGGTGACGGACGGGCAGATTGCCGCCAGCGACATGGCCGGCTTCGATGCCCTGATCCTGCTCGGCGCGCGCTTTGATGCCGGCAGCTTTCCGGGCGACGGGCAGCTCTGCCTCATCGCCCGCTTCGGGGTGGGCTACGACACGGTGGATGTGGCCGCCTGCGATGCCAACGACTGCGCCCTGGTGATCACCCCCAGCGGCGTGCGGCGCCCGGTGGCGGTGGCCATCCTCACCCTCATCCTGGCGCTCGCCGGGCGGCTGATGGTCAAGAACCAGCTCACGCGCCAGGGCCCTGAAGGCTGGGCTGAGGTTTCAACCACATGGGCCAAGGCCTGGTGGGCCTGACGCTGGGCTCCATCGGCATCGGCAATATCGGCGCGGAGATGTTCACCATCGCCAAGCCGCTTTCCATGAACTACATCGCCTACGACCCCTTCGCCGATGAGGCGATGGCGGCAGAGCTGGGCGTGGAGCTGGTCTCCTTGGACGAGGTCTTCACGCGGTCCGATTACCTTTGCGTCAACTGCCCGTTGACCGAGGAAACCCGCGCCATCGTCGACACCCCTCATCTGGCGCTGATGAAGCCGACCGCCTACCTGATCAACACCGCGCGCGGACCCATCGTCGATCAGGCCGCCCTGACCGAAGCTCTCAGCCAAGGACGGATCGCCGGCGCCGGGCTGGATGTCTTTGAGCACGAACCCTCAAGCGCCGATGATCCGATCTTCAAGCTCGACAATGTGATCACCACGCCCCATTCCTTGTGCTGGACCGACCAGTGCTTTGCCGGCATCGGCGCGGCCGACGTCAAGGCGGTGCTCGACGTGCTGGCCGGACGGGTGCCGGACGGCATCGTCAATCGGGCGATCACCGACAACCCGAACTGGCAGGCCAAACTGCAGAAACGGAGCGCTGCCGATGGCTAAGATTACCGAGATCGATGCCCGGCTCCACAAGGTGCCGCTGGCCGAGGTGCTGGTGGATGCCAAGCATGGCGACCACACCCATTTTGAGCTGATCACCGCCACCGTGCATTTGGATGATGGCAGCCGGGGCACCGGCTATTCCTACACCGGCGGGCGCGGCGGCCAGGCCGTCGTCGCCATGATCCGCCACGACCTGGCCCCCTTCCTCATCGGCCAGGAGGCAGGCGACGTGGAGGCGCTCTATGAGGCCATGCAATGGCACATCCACTATGTGGGCCGCGGCGGCATTGCCTCGTTCGCCATCTCGGCGGTGGACACAGGCCTGTGGGACCTGCGCGGCAAGCGGCTCGGCAAGCCCTTGCGCGAATTGGCCGGCGGGGCGGGCACCACCTGCAAGGCCTATTGCGGCGGCATCGATCTTGGCTTTGATCTGGATAAGCTGCTGGCCAACGTTCAAGGATATGTGGACCGCGGCTTCAATGCGGTGAAGATCAAGGTGGGGCGCGAACACCTGGCAGAGGATGTTGAGCGCGTGGCCGCGGTGCGCAAGCTTCTGGGGCCCGATCTCACGTTCATGGTGGATGCCAATTATGCTCTGAGCGTTGCCGATGCCATTGCGGCGGCCCTGGCCTTCAAGCCGCACGATATCCTCTGGTTCGAAGAGCCCACCATTCCCGATGACTATGAGGGTTATGCCGAAATCGCCAAAGCCACCGGCGTTGCCCTGGCCATGGGCGAGAACCTCCACACCATCCACGAGTTCGGCTATGCCTTCGACCAGGCCGCCCTCTCGTTCATCCAGCCGGACGCCTCAAATTGCGGCGGCATCACCGGTTGGCTTCAGGTGGCCGAACTGTCGCGCAAATACGGCATTCCGGTGTGCAGCCACGGCATGCAGGAATTGCATGTGAGCCTGCTCGCCGGCCAATCCAATGCCGGCTGGCTGGAGGTGCACAGCTTTCCCATCGACGAGTACACCGAGCGGCCCCTGATGGTGGAGAACTGCCGGGCGGTGGCCCCCGACACGCCAGGCACCGGCGTGGTGTTCGACTGGGCCAAGCTCAAACCCTTCCAGGTGGGCCTTTGAGAGATTGCCATGAATTCCGCTTTCGCCCTAAACTCTTGAAGCCATACCCAATCCAGGGAAGCCAACGGTGAAGATCACACCCATACATGACGGATTTGGCGCGGAAATCTCAGACATCGACCTGAGCAAGCCGATCCCGGACGACACCTTCGAAGCACTGCATAAGGCCATTGACGAAGCCGGCGTGGCAACCTTCCGCGACCAGGTGTTGAGCGATGTGGAGCTTGTCGCCTTCTCAGAGCGTCTGGGCCCGCTGGAACAGCCCCTGAAGCGCGATCAATATGGCGGGGTGCATGAGAAGGTGACCATGCTCGCCAATGTGGATGATGAGGGCAACCTCATCAAACGCACCGACAAGCATGGCATCTACATGAAGGGCAACCTGCTCTGGCACTCCGACAGCTCATTCAAGCCCGTGCCCTGCACCTACTCGGTGCTCTCGGCCAAGGAAGTGCCCTGTGATGGCGGCGAGACGGAGTTTGCCGACCTGCGCGCCTGTTACGACGACTGGCAAGGCCCCTACGGTGACATAGCGAAAGAAGAGCTTGAGGATCTGGTCTGCGAGCACAGCATCATCTATTCCAGGTCCTTGATTTCCGGAGATATCTTTTCCGAGCAAGAGAAGAAGGACATGGCCCCGGTGCGCCAGCCCCTGGTGCGCACCCATCCGCGCACCGGCCGCAAGATCTACTATGTGGGCAGCCACTGCTCGCATGTGGAGGGCTGGCCGGTGGAGAAGGGCCGCGCCCTGGTGCGCGAGCTCAGCGGCTTTTGCGTGCGCCCCGACCACACCTATTCCCACCGCTGGCGGCCCAACGACCTGGTGATCTGGGACAACCGCTCGGTGCTGCACCGGGGCCGCACCTACGATCCCACCCAGCGCCGCATCATGCACCGGGCCACCGTGGGCGGCGACGGCCCCCTGCTCTAAGCTGAAAGGTGGAACCATGCCGCAACCAGACTGGCCCTTCGACATCAAGCCCTTGCACCCAGAATTCGGCTGCGAAATCATCGGCCTCACCATGGACCAGGCGGTCTCGCCTGAGATCTTCAGCAAGGTCTATGAAGCGTTCCTGGCCTATCAGCTCATCTTGTTCCGGAACGTGGACCTTCCGCCGGGCACCCAAGTGGCGCTCGCACGCAATTTCGGCGAGGTTCAGGTGCACGTGATGAACCAGTATCATGGCTATGACGATCACCCGGAGATCTACAAGCTCACCAATATGGACGAGGCCGGCAAGCCCAACGGCAAACACCCGGACAAAGGCACGCTCTATTGGCACACTGACGGTTCCTGGCGTCCGCGCCGGGGCCTTGCCACCATGATGTATGCCGAGACGGTTCCGGCAGAGGGGGGCGAGACCGAGTTTGCCGACATGTATGGCGCCTACGAGCGGCTTCCAGGCAGCTGGAAGGACCGGGTTGCGCCTTTGAAGGCGGTCCATAATCTCGACTTTTCCCGCTCGCGCCGCCATGGCGAAGAGCCCATGACCGCAGCCCAGAAGGCCAAGGTGCCGCCTGTGCCGCACCCGATCGTCAGGGTCCATCCGGAGACCGGGCGCAAGGCCATCTTCCTGGGCGATCATGCCGAAGCGATCGAGGACATGGACTATGGCGAGGGCCGCGCCCTGATTGACGAGCTCAACGGCCTGTTGGTGCCCGACGAGCTGATTTACAGCCACTCCTGGACGCCAGGCGAATGCATGGTGTGGGACAATCGCTGCCTCTTGCACCGTGCCATGGGCTTCGACACGGGCCGCGAGGTCAGGGTGATGCGGCGCTGCACCACCCTGGGCGAAACGCCGGCAGCTTAAGAGGGCATTGTTTGGTCAGATGTATGTAATGCCGGCGAACATCGTCACCGCGGCAAACACCCCAACCAGATACAACACACTTGGTGAAACCAGCCTCCAGAATGAGTGGGTCTCTATGGCTGTTAGACACGCCACTCCATATGCCGCGACAAAGAACGCCAACATGCTCAGTACCGCGCCTTTCTCGAAGTTCCCGTGCACCAGGCTCAAAAACAGCAGTGCGCCAAGCGGGACCGGGAGCCACAACAGATTCACGACCGGGGTAAGGAGCGCGATCACGGCACAAAGTGCGAGCCGCCCCGGTCTGGGGGAGAACACAGTCGCCAGATTTCCTCTCTCGTTCCACAAAGCCTTCAAGAGGTACGACAGGGAAAGCCCGATAAGTGCCGAAGCGGCATATACTGCGGCACCTCCCAGCTTGAAGGGGTATGGATCCATAATGTGAATGTGATGGTTCAAGTAGTAGAACGAAATGGCCGTGGCCAAGAACGCTGTCATAATCAGCACAATCGGTGTGTCATTCGTGATCATCTTCCGTCTCGGAATATGTTTTATGAACATTGTTCATTATATCCGCTTTCACAACCGGCGCAAGTGGATTGAAGGATGGGAGTTAATGGCGCAGACTGGATGCCCGCGAGCGCCTTGATTCGTCACCTCACATGTCGCAATTGAAGCGGGGCAAAGAATCCAGAATGCAACCTGAACTGATTGCCTACGGTTTGACGGCGTTATTGGTCCTCTGCGCGATTATTTTAGGACTCGCGGGGATGTTGCGGCAAAGAGCCAAGCCGAACTCCGGTTCGACCGGCCTATGGTTTCTCGGCGGCGACGGTTTCAATGGCGGCAGCACAGGTGGCGAGTGAAGCGGCGCCGGCGTGACTGCCGGCCCGGATCGGACCTTCGCGCTGCTCGGCCCTTGTAGGGTTCGACCGACTCAAAGCAACGGTTCGACTAGACTTCCTCAACGGTCGCCGGTTTGCTGGGCGTGTCTTTCCAATGCAGCGAATCTGCATATGCCACGTAGGTCCATACCAAGCGGCGCGGTACTTCCATGGTCACCTTGGTACCCTCGGGAATAAACACGGCCTGACCCGCTTTTAGGGACACGGTGAGATCCTCATCCGAGATGATAATCTCGCCCTCAAGCACATACAGAAAGTCATCGAACGCGAACACGTAGTCGGTGATGCGGATGTGCTCCAACTTAGCAATTCCTGCATGGTAGCGACCGCCGTTAGACGGGCCGACCCATTCGCAAACGCTCTGATGCCCCGCGCCGGCGGTACGAAAGGGTTCATAAACCGCATCGCGGCGGTCGAAGAGTTGGATGCTTGACATGCTCAATCCCTGCACTAAGAGCGGCAAATCTACTGCGAAAGTTCGTACGATGGAACTTGCCAATCAGGCAAATGCATCAGTACTTTCGGCCCAAACCGGCCATTCGCCATTGCAAGTCTCGGCATCCGGTTGCGGACTTTCGCTGCCGTTCAGCAATTGCTTGATTTCCTATTCATCTCAAGGAGGTCGGCGTATGCGCCCTTGATGAAGTCGGACTTTTCAATACCCAGCTTCGCCATGATTTCATCTGCGATTTCTTGACCTGATAGCTCCGTTTCCTCTTCATCCAGAACGACCTCAAGTTCCAAAAAATCTCCGAGTCCCTCAACAGCATCCAAGTGTATACGTGTTTGTCCAACCAAGTAAACTTCACGAACTTTCCTCACGATGTTCGTCTCGCCAAGTGCCGACGCCAAGACATCTCGCAGCTGGGCCGGGTTATCAGTGTAACTAATTGAATAGGTACTTGTTTTAGGGCCCGTTTTGTCCGGTCTGTCATAGTAGATCAGTTGCCCATGATCAGATGCAAGTCGTCGCAATTTCAGTCGTCCGCGCGAAGACGGAAAAAACACGTCCTCCTGCTCAATCATTTCCGGTCGCCCACCAGACAAGATAGCCGCTCTCTGTCGCACCATATCAAAATCTCGCACACGGGCCTTTACCTCGACATTTCTAGCCACTCGCGGGACCCTTTCATTTGCGATCTTAAAATCATACCTCTGCTTTGGTAGAGAGTACTTGAACTTGTCGACCCAAGCCAACGCCTGGTCAACTTCTCAGCTGGCAACTCTGGGCTCTAGGGTAACTTTCACTCCGTTGCACCATAGGTCGAACGGTCACTGCCAAGCCAGACGCCAGCAAAGCGGACAAAGCGAAATAGATGAGTTTTCGGTGACGAAGCGGCTTTATTGCGGATACGCTTCAAACGCATTGGTAGCGTCTAGCTGGGGGCACCATGTTGGCCGGTACTGATTTTGCACCGTGCTTGTAAGTTTGAAGGCCGACGGATCATCGAAGCATCCGAGAGACACTAGTCGCATCTCGGAGTACATTTTTGGGTTCACCCAATGCACGTTCGAATAGCACTTGGGACAAAGATATCTTTTCAGCCCGGGCCACTTAGCCATCTGGGGATCGAGTTCAAGAGCATCCGACATTGCCACAACGTCCGTCTCCCGAAAAATCGCAACAGCGTTCCCCACGGAACCCGTCATTCGCTGACAGTAGTCGCAGTGGCAAACGAAACACCGAAGCGGATCACTGGCCAATTCTATTGACACGGTATTGCATGCGCATTGTGCTCTGAACGACATTTTTTCTCCAGCGTTGATCACGGATAAAGCAGCGCGTCAAACTAGGTAACACCACCGGGATCGGCTTGTCTATCAGCGCAATTTCTGGTGCGGTCCCGCGCAGAATCAAAACCAATGACCGGTTGAGGTCACACCCCGAAAGCGGCAGTCAGCACACTGAGCTTCCGCTTTGCTCCCGATAGCAGACTCTAGTTGAGGGGGTCCC
>CAJHYS010000344.1_pt1 | contig 33670 bp, 24 predicted proteins | sample 9198801 | NCBI WGS metagenome assembly CAJHYS01 (sample SAMEA7708368, study PRJEB35096) | sediment metagenome | biome: marine neritic benthic zone biome [ENVO:01000025]; feature: sediment [ENVO:00002007]; material: shallow marine sediment [ENVO:03000034] sea grass bed [ENVO_01000059] ...
GATCAGCACCTTCAATAAAGCGGGCCATCAGATCCTCCGATCTCTCAGAGAACCCTACCTGACTCGCACGTTTTTACACAGCCAAGGTCATTTTCTACCGTCTGCCTACGGTGAGTTTCAGGGGTAATTCGGACATCCTAGACCAGCATGCAGCATAATGAGTTGCTTATGTCCGCTCATGCCCCTCAACGGCCTTGCCAAATAGGACCGGAAGTCCCCCACTGCAGTCGCTGCCGCACCTGGATGTTTGTTGAATGGTTGCTGCAGAGTTGGAACAGCAATCCCAGCCAAGAAGTTTTGGTACGCAGGTTTAAGTTGGCTCAGGTCGAAATGAGTTTTTGGCCAAATTGTTCTCCGCTGTCTATTGGACAGTCCTTGGAACTTGGTACGCCGCGATGTTTTTGAAGAGCCACACGCAACGTATAGATGTTCCGCAGGATGACGCCACGATGCTGCCTTCGCCGGCTTTTCTCACAACTCGGTTGAAAGTTCGTGTATGATCAATCTGCAAAATATTGCGACGAAGCCACCAATCGCAAAATAGCGGACGTGTAGCTTCAGTTCTGGCCTCCAAATTCACCGCCACAGTGCGCTGTGCAGGCTGATAGGAGCGGTTCGTTAGCCGCATATCCGCACCGGTAACCGCAAAAGATAACTTAGCCTGAAAGGAGAGTTTTCATGCCAAGCCACATGAATCTCAAAGCTATCGCCGCGAGCGGAAAAATCTCTCGCCGCGACTTCATCGCCTATGCCGCCGCTGCTGGCATCACCGCATCGATGGCGGACGCCATCTTCTCTTCTGCCGCTCACGCAGCAAAGAAAGGCGGTCATTTCAAGATTGGAATCGGCGCTGGCTCCACCACAGATTCGCTTGATCCCGGCACAACCTTGCACTCCTACACTCAGTTCTTCGGATTTGCGCGCCACAACTACTTGACTGAGGTGGATTCAGAAGGACAAGCCAATCCCGAACTCGCAGAAAGTATCGAATCATCACCAGACGCAAAAGTTTGGACAGTGAAACTTCGCAAAGGCATCGAATTCCACAATGGAAAAACAATGGATGCGGACGATGTGATCGCTTCCATTGACCATCACCGCGGAGAGGACTCCAAGTCTGCCGCCAAGGGTGTGCTCGAACCGATCACTGAGATGAAGGCGGACGGCAAAGAAAATGTCGTTTTCACCTTGAAGGAGGGTAATGCCGATTTTCCGTTCATTTTGTCGGACTATCACGTCCCGGTTATGCCATCCAAGGATGGCAAAGTCGCAAACGTAACCGACGGGGTTGGTACTGGTCCCTACAAGATGGTTAGTTTTGAGCCAGGCGTAAAGGCGCAACTCACACGCAACCCTAACTACTGGAAAGAGGGCCGCGCCCATTTCGATTCCATCGAGATGCTGGCGATCAAGGATGTGGTGGCCCGCACCAATGCTTTAACGTCCGGTGAAATTCACGCGATGGACCGTTGCGACTTGAAAACGGTGCATTTGCTGAAACGCAATAAGAACGTCAAAATCACTCAAGTTACCGGCTTCCAGCACTACACCATACCGATGATCACCACGACCGCGCCGTACGACAATAACGATGTGCGGCTGGCTCTCAAATTTGCGATCGATCGGGAAGCCTTGGTCAAAACCGTACTGCGTGGGTTTGGACAGATTGCCAATGACCACCCGATTTCGCCGGCCAACCGCTACTTCAACAAGGCGTTGGCCCAGCGGACCTATGACCCTGACAAAGCCAAGTTTCATATGAAGAAGGCCGGGGTTGATAGTCTCAGCCTAAACTTGTCCGCCTCCGATGCTGCGTTTGCGGGCGCCGTTGACGCCGCTGTTCTCTACAAGGAACATGCTAAAAAAGCTGGCATCGACATCAAGATTGTCCGCGAATCGAACGATGGCTACTGGTCGAATGTGTGGATGAAGAAGCCCTGGAGCATGTGCTATTGGGGCGGGCGCCCGACCGAAGACTGGATGTTCTCGATAGCCTATGCAAAGGGCGCAAACTGGAACGACACGTTCTGGGAGCATGATCGCTTCAACGAGTTGCTGGGCGCCGCACGCGCTGAACTCGATACCTCCAAACGCCAGGCAATGTACGGCGAGATGCAGGAGATAGTGAGCAATGAAGGCGGCGTCGTAGTTCCGATGTACGCGTCCTACGTAGGTGCGCTGTCCACGAAGATTGGGCACGACAAGATGGCGGCCAATTGGGACATGGATGGGTGTAAAGGCGGCGAACGCTGGTGGTTTGCATAAAGATCAGTTGCCTCAACTGATTAGACAATGGTGTGCCGCCGAGGACGCCGACGGGTAGCCTGCCAAGTTGCCCACTGCCCCTCGGTGGCGAATCCCACGTAGTGTGCCGTGCGGCGTACAAATCAAGAAAAGGTTATGTCCGCTGCTGCCCCGGAGGCGACTTGCGGCGGCGTTGAGAAAATTGGGTTTTCATCACCATCCGAGCGTCAGCTTTTGCCGAGGTAGCCTGGCAAATTCGCGCCTGCAGCGAAAGTCAGCTTCCCGCCCGTTCCAGACGTGTTTTTGCACCTGCGAAGGGGCCGGCTTCGGGCTCGTCGCCGTCATCGAGCCGCCCAGCCATTGGGTCCTGACTATTCGGCCTCGACCTGATTCCAGACTATCCTATCCAGATGGATTTGTTCAAATGGTCGGGTCGATCGCTGTGATCTGATCAACAGGCGGTACAATAGTTGGAGTACGTTTTTCACCTCTGGTCCACGCGTCAACCAGGTCCGCCCACTCCTGCAGCATATGGCGACGTTGGACCTCGTATTCGGCCTTGTTATAGACGCCTCGTGAAGAATGTCCGTCTTCATGCGCCAGACATTTTTCGATCCAGTCTCGGTTGAAGCCGAGTTCATTGAGCAGCGTTGAGCCAGTCCTGCGCAGATCATGAACAGTGAAGTGCTCTAATGGCAAGCCATGTTTGGAAGCCTGATCGACGACAGCATAAGTGATCCGATTGAAAGTCGCCCGAGACATTGGTGAATCGGCGTCGTATCGCGACGGCAACAGGTAACGCGAGTTGCCGGAGCACGTCTTCAAGGCAATCAGGATATCGAGGGATTGCTGCGAGAGATAGATGTTATGGGGGCGGTCCCGTTTCATGCGTTCCTTCGGTATCGTCCAAACTGCATTTTCGAAGTCGACCTCTTCCCAGATAGCCAACTGCAGTTCGCTCTTGCGCACCATTGTCAGTAGAAGGAGCTTCATTCCCAGTCGAATGGTCGGGAGGGTCGGGACATGCTCCAGCATTTTCAGCATTACTCGGATCTCTTTTGGCGAAAGAGAACGGTCTCTGGGCTTGAAGGTGGCAAGGGATGCCGGCATGACCTCTTCCGCCGGGTTCTTGACCTTTTCCCCATGCAGCACTGAAAAGGCGAAGACCTGTTTGATGATATCGCGGACATGGATCGCCGTCGCAGGCGCGCCTCGGTCCTTGACCTTGAGACACACGGTTCGAACATCCTCCGGTCTGATTTCGTGCAGTAGCCTCCTTTGAAGCGCTGGAGCGATATCCCGATCATAGATCGCCCTGCGCATGGCCTTGGTGCTACCCGCCATCTGCGCGTCCTTGAACCAGTTTTCAGCAAATTGTCCGAAGCTCTTGGACTCTCTCAATCGCTGCTTTTCGCGGCGACGCTCCTGTGCCGGTGAGAGCCCTTCCCGCACAGCACGGCGAGCATCGAGACATTTCTCGCGAGCTGTGGCGAGAGAGATGCCATCGCGTCCATATCTGCCGATCACCAGGGTCTCCCGACGGCCGTTGATGCGGTAGTCATAGCGAAAGCTGATCGTCCCCGTTGTCGTGACAAAAGCATACATCCCATCGCGGTCTGCGACCTTGTAGGGTTTTGCTTTTCCCTTCAAATGCTTAAGGGCTGAATCGGTTAGCATACGACCTCCAATCGGCGCAGTAGTACCGCCGACCCTTTTCAGGGCCGTTTTTGCGATGATTTCTCAATGAATTCAGTGGGTTCGCTCTCAAAAAAATACCGTCAAGAGCGCTGATATCGATGACGGTACCGGCCCGAGTCATGGAAATCAAGGTTTCCGGCAACCGTCAGAAGTACCGTCAAATGATTTTGCTGGACCACAATCGCGTAAAATGGCGAACGGTGGACAGGAGTGGAAAATTCAATGATATCAAATCTTTGTGAGACTTCCAGTCAATTGCGGGAAGCGCGAATCCAAGCCCAATTCATTCCCATTCGATCGTTCCTGGCGGTTTTGAGGTGATGTCATAGACAACACGGTTGATGCCCTTCACCTCATTGATGATGCGCGTGGCCGTCCGGCTCAGGAAATCGTGGTCGAAATGATAATAGTCGGCCGTCATGCCGTCGGTTGAGGTGACGGCCCTCAGCGCACAGACGGAGTCATAGGTGCGCCCATCGCCCATGACCCCCACGGTCTGAACAGGCAGCAACACGGCAAACGCCTGCCAGATGGCATCGTACAGCCCCGCCTGGCGGATCTCGTCCAGGTAGACCACATCGGCTTTGCGCAGAATGTCCAGTTTCTCGCGGGTGATGGCGCCGGGAATGCGGATGGCCAAACCCGGGCCGGGGAACGGGTGGCGGGCCACGAACGGTTCGGGCAATCCCAGCTCGCGCCCGAGAACGCGCACCTCATCCTTAAAGAGTTCGCGCAGAGGCTCCACCAGGTCCATGTTCATCCGTTCGGGAAGGCCGCCCACATTGTGGTGAGACTTGATGGTCACCGAGGGCCCGCCGGTGAACGAGACGCTCTCGATCACGTCCGGATAGAGCGTGCCCTGAGCCAGAAACTGCGCGCCGCCAATGCCCTTGGCTTCGCGTTCGAACACATCAATGAAGGTGGAACCGATAATCTTGCGCTTCTGTTCCGGGTCGCTGACACCGTCCAGCTTGCCTAGAAATTCGTCCGAAGCATGGGCGTGAATGAGCGGAATGTTGTAGTGGCCCCGGAACAGGCTCACAACCTCGTCGGCTTCTCCAGCCCGCATCATTCCGGTGTCTACGAAAACGCACTGCAACTGATCGCCGATTGCCTCATGGATCAGCACGGCGGCAACCGATGAATCCACCCCGCCGGACAGGCCGCAGATCACCTTGCCGTCGCCCACTTGCTCGCGAATGCGCGCGATGGCTTCCTCCTTGAACGAAGCCATGGTCCAGTCGCCGGGACAGCCGCAGACCTTATGGACAAAATTGCTCAGCAGCTTGGCCCCGTCCGGCGTGTGCACCACTTCGGGGTGGAACATGAAGCTGAAATATCTGCGCGCTTCGTCTCCCGCCACAGCAAAAGGGGCGCCGTCCGACGAAGCGAACACCTCAAAGCCATCCGGCAACTCCACCACCCGGTCGCCGTGAGACATCCAAACCTGATGGTTCTCTCCCGGCTCCCATACCCCTTCGAACAGGGCGGAGGGTTTCTTCACATCCACGAAGGCGCGGCCGAACTCCCTGTGATCGGACGGCTCAACCTTGCCGCCAAGCTGGGCACACATGGTTTGCTGGCCATAGCAGATCCCCAGCACCGGCAGGCCGGTCTCAAACACCGCATCTGGCGCGCGCGGGCTTTCGCCTTCCAGCACCGATGCGGGACCACCGGAGAGAATGATGCCTTTGAGCCCGTCCCAGTTCAGCGCGGAGGCAGCCGATTGGAACGGCACGATTTCGGAGTATACCCCAGCTTCACGCACACGGCGGGCGATCAGCTGGGTGACTTGAGAGCCAAAGTCTATGATGAGAATGCGGTCCGTCATGGCGGGCAATTATAGGATTCCCGCCATGACGGCAATGCGCAACATTGTCTTGTGCGCAACATAGAGCAACCTCCGATCAGTTTGAGCGGAAGGTGCCTTAGCTCACACAGCAAGGCGCCAGAACGCCAGATCGTTAGCCTTCATCAGCTTGCGCAGCCTCCGGCACGGCTTTTCAAACAGAAAATCGGGTCCACGCCCGGTTTTCTGAAAACAGAATCGCTGCGGCAGCTTGGTGTAGAGCGAACGCGGCGGCTGGCTGTAGACCAGGTTCTTCAGTTTGCAGCCGGTTTCGTGGTCATGCAGATAGATCTGCCCCACGCCGAGTTCGTTCACCAGGAACCAGATTGCTGCCGACAACATGGCCTCGTCCCAGAGCTTCGCGTGCGGCGCCACCACATCATTGTAGTAGGCGCACACGGCCTTGGCATCCAGGGTTCGGCCGGCAAAGACAATCTCTTTGTCCGGCTCGCTGCCATAGGCCCCGGTCAAGGTTTTGTGGGCATGCTCGGCCGCGGAACGGCTGAAGCGCACCCAGTCTGACTGGAGTTCCTCGATGAGGGCCTCGCCGGTATCAAGATCGATGTCGAGCCTGGCCCACGCCAGCGTGTGCCAGTCGCGCCGCACAACCGGGTGGCCGTGAAACGCAAACGGGCTTTTCACATTGTTGCTCACAATCTTGCCGTAAGCCTGATTGTGGGCGTTGGAGAAATTGAGCTGCAGCACGAGGTTCTGCCCGGGCCGGGAGGTTTGATAGCACCACCGGTCCCAGTCTTTCCTGCGCTCCGGTCCCCATCTTGAGAGGCTCAGTCGGTAGACTTCCATTTTCTGCGGCCAAGCCTTCGCAAGATCGGCACGGCTCAAGGTGCCGCCGCCGCAGTCCGCAACAACATCCTTTATGGCGGGCCTCGCCAGCAGCTTACCGAACCCGCTATCGCGCAGTTGAGAAATGCTGACCTGGTCATCCACTACAAATTCCAGCAGCTGCACCGCATAGCGGTCCCGGTGATAGGGATACACGGTTCTGCCCTTGGGAAGGCAGGCGATGATCTCTTTTGCATCTTCAGTCTTCATCGGACTACACCTTGCCGGTTCCCGCAAGGCAGGCGAACGCACTGCCGGGTCCCGGTGTTGAGAGTGAACAGAAAGGTTTACGCAGGGCACCGCCAAAGAGGGCGGGCCGTTCAGCGACGGTGTCGGCCGATAATGATGAGAGGCTTTAAGCCCGTCAGGCCAACGCAACGCGCATGGACGAGTGACGCCGCCAGGGCGGGGCCGCGAATGGGCGATATGTCATTGTCCATACAAGCATTGGGGCGCTCCGGGCGCGTTGGGTTCCGTTAGGGCAGCGGAGATAGGCGAGAACGGGCGTCGGTTCACGGGCGTCGGCCACATTTGGTGAACCTTGGCCTGAACTGTTGCCTGAAAGCCTCAGTTCTTGCGGCCAAGCACAGCGAAATAGAAGCCGTCGGTTTGGGTGGTGGCTGGTGTGAGGGTCACCGAGCAGTCATCTGACGACCAGGGCTGGGGCGCGTTGAAGCCGAACAGGTCCTGCCAGACCTCGCCGGCGGACAGCAGTTCGAATTGCTCTTCGGTATTCTCGAGGAATTGATAGACCTGTCCCTCGTTCTCACCGGGGAACACTGAGCAGGTGATGTAGCAAAGATATCCGCCCGGCTTCACGAAGGCGCTGGCCTCCTGTAAAACTGCGCGTTGCTGTTCCAGCCGCTTCTCCAGCGCTTCGGGCGTGAGACGCCATTTGGCATCCGGGCGCCGGCGCCACACACCGGAGCCCGAGCAGGGCGCATCCACCACAACCCGGTCCATCCGGTCCGTCAGATCGTTCAGCACGTTCTCGCAAGGTTCGCGGACCTGCACATTGCGCAATCCTGCCCGCTTAATCCGCTCATAGATCGCGGAAAGACGGTTGCGGTCCGCATCATAGGCAAATATCTGGCCCTTGTTCTGCATTGCGGCGGCCAGGGCCAGCGTCTTGCCGCCTGCGCCGGCGCAGTAGTCCAGGATCTGCTCGCCCGGCTGGGCGTACACCAAATGGGAAACCACCTGGCTGCCCTCATCCTGAACCTCAACCCAGCCTTTCTGATAGGCCCCGTCGGCCTGCACATTGGCGCTGCGGCCGAAACCGTTTGGTGGTGCAATGGTCAAACCGTCGGGCGCCAAAACGGCATCACGCGGATTAAAACGCGAAAGCGCCTTTTTCACCTTGCCGCGGTCGGCTTTCAGCGTGTTGACGCGCAACCCCACAGGAGGGCGCTGCGCCAGGGCCTGGCCTTCAGCCACGAACTCTTCATCAAAGTTCGCCTCCATCAGGGGTGCTGTCCACTCGGGCACATCAGCCCGCACCCAATCTGGTGCATCCTTTACGCGCCGTTCTGTCAGCGCACTAGCTTCGGAGGCGTTCAAAGGGGAGGGGGCGTGCTTGTCGCCTTCAAACCAGGCGTTAAGATCTAAGGCTGATTTTGCCCAGTGAAGTCCAAGGGTGCCCAGCACCGCCGCTCTTGGGGTTTGATCGTCCAGAACCCATTGCGCGGAGGCCTTGTAGCGCAAAGCATCGAACACCAGATTGCCGATCGCGGCGCGATCGCCCGAGCCGGCAAACCTGTGGGTGCGTCCCCAGTCGCGCAAAGCTTCCGTCGCAGGCCGGTGGTGGCTCTCCATCTCCGCCAGGACTTCGATGGCTGCGGCGATCCGGCCTCCAGGTGTCATTCCCGCTGAGAGCCTTATGCCGGGCGCTGATAGTTTGGCGCTTCGCGGGTCACCGTCACCCCGTGGGTGTGGCTCTCGGTGAGCGCCGCGTTGGTGATGCGAATGAACTGGGTGTCAGACTTGAAGGCCTCAATGCTGGGGGCTCCGGTATACCCCATGGCTGCGCGCAATCCGCCGATCAGCTGGTGCAGCACGGCCGACAATGGCCCCTTGTAGGCAACCTGGCCTTCAATGCCTTCAGGCACCAGCTTATGGGAATCGGCAACTTCCTGCTGGAAGTAGCGGTCCGCAGATCCTCCTGCCATGGCGCCAACCGAGCCCATGCCCCGGTACGACTTGTAGGAGCGGCCCTGGTAGATGAACGTCTCGCCTGGGCTCTCGTCGGTTCCCGCCAGCAATGAGCCCACCATGACGCAATCAGCGCCGGCCGCAATGGCCTTGGCAAGGTCACCGGAAAACTTGATGCCGCCGTCGGCAATCACCGGAACGCCGTGTTTGGCCGCCTCGTTGGCGCAGTCCAGAATGGCGGAAAGCTGAGGCACGCCCACGCCTGCCACAATCCGTGTGGTGCAAATGGATCCGGGGCCGATGCCAACCTTGATCGCATCCGCACCGGCATCGATAAGCGCTTTGGTGGCCTCAGCGGTGGCCACGTTGCCGGCGATCACCTGACAGGAGTTGGACAGCCGCTTGATGCGCGAAACCTGGGAAAGAACATGCGACGAGTGTCCGTGGGCGGTGTCCACCACCACAAGGTCCACATCCGCATCCACCAGGGCTTCTGCCCGCGCATAGCCATTGTCTCCCGTGCCGGTTGCCGCGGCGGCACGCAGCCGGCCTTGTGCGTCCTTGCTGGCGTTCGGGTGTTGTGCGGCCTTTTCCATATCCGTCACGGTGATCAGGCCCACGCATTCGCGATCCTCATTCACCACAATGAGCTTCTCGATGCGGTGCTGGTGCAGGAGCTTGCGCGCCTCGTCGCGGTCCACTGTGTCGCGGACCGTCACCAAATTCTCCTTGGTCATCAGCTCTGCAACCGGCTGATCGGGATTGCTGGCAAAGCGCACGTCGCGGTTGGTGATGATGCCGGCCAGTTTGCCGGGGCCACCGTTCGCGGAGTTCTCCACCACCGGAATGCCGGAAATCTTGTACTGCGCCTTCAAGGCCTGGACGTCTGCCAAGGTTGCATCAGGCGAAACGGTGATCGGGTTGATGACCATTCCGGATTCAAACTTCTTCACCTGGCGCACGTGTTCGGCCTGCTGTTCGGGTTCCAGGTTGCGGTGGATCACGCCGATCCCCCCAGCCTGGGCCATGGCAATGGCCAGCTTGGATTCCGTCACCGTGTCCATGGCGGCGGAGAGGACCGGAATGTTCAAATCGATCTCCCGCGTCACCTTGGTGCTGGTGTCGACCTCAGCGGGCATGACCGATGAGGCTGCGGGCTTCATCAACACATCGTCGAATGTGAGATATTGGGGAAAATCTGAAGTCCCTGGCTCTTGTGCCATGGTGTCAACCTCCTGGGCCGCGTGTGGGCTGAATGCGCATTAGATGCTGAACTGGGGTCGGCGACTCGCTGCCGGGTGCCGCCTCAGGTTGACGAGGGTCCTTAACACTCTCATGACCGACGCGTAAAGCGGCAAAACGTCAATTAGAGGCGGTTATTTACAGCTGTTCTGACGCATCGCCCCGAAAATCCTTGGCCAGCACATAAAGCTCCGCCGAATCTGCCCGGCTCGCGTCGGGCTTTACATGTGCCACAGAGCCGAAGAATTTGCGCATTATGGCCAAAAGCTCGTGTTCTGTGCCCCCCTGAAGCACCTTGGCCACGAATACACCGCCGGGTTTGAGCACATCGCAGGCAAAATCGAGGGCCACCTCGCACAGGGCGATGATCTTCAAGTGGTCTGTCTTCCTGTGTCCGGATGCGTGAGCCGCCATATCGGACATGACCACGTCGGCCGGGCCTCCCAGCGCCTCCTTCAACCGGTCCGGCGCATCGTCGTCATAGAAATCTGCGTGCAGAAAGGTGACACCGGCTATCGGCTCAATATCGTGGATATCGATGGCGACCACCTTGCCTTGGCCTTCTAAGGCCTTGACCCGCTTTGCCGCAACCTCCGACCAGCCGCCGGGGGCCGCTCCCAAATCCACCACATACGCACCAGGCTTCAAAAATCCGTGCTGATCATCCATCTGCATGAGCTTGAACGCAGAACGTGACCGCAGGCCCTGGCGTTTGGCTTCGGTCACATAAGGATCGTTCAGTTGGCGTTGCAGCCATCGCGTGGAGGAGGATTTGCGCCCGCGCGCGGTTTTGACCCTGACTTTGAGGTCGCGCTGGCCGCGACCGCTGTTTTTCTTTTTTGTGGCCATGGTTTAAGGCCTGTGCCGACGCTCACTCGTCGGACCGTTGAACACGCCGTCTTCGCGCATTAGCGTGGTCAGAATGCCCTCGCGCAAGCCGCGGTCTGCAACCCTGATCCAATCGGCCGGCCAAAGTTCGGTGATGGCCTCTAAGATGGCACAGCCTGCCAGTACCAAATCGGCCCTCTCGCGGCCAATGCATGGGCTCGCTGCGCGGTCTTCGTATGACATGTCCACCAGCTGCCGGGTAACGCTGCTGGCCTGGTCGCGGTTTATCCAGCATCCGTCCACCTGGTTCCGGTCATAGCGTTGCAGCCCCAAGTGCACCCCGGCCAACGTGGTGACGGTGCCGGACGTTCCCAGCAAATGATCTGGTTTGGCGCATCCGCCGTTCCGCGCTGCCAGTTTTGTGGCAAATTCGGAAAGGGCCGGCAGGGCAAAAGCCTTCATGGCGGCATAGGATTCAGGGGTCACATTGATGCCGCCGTAGCCTTCAGCCACCGTCACCACTCCGGCCGGAAGAGACATCCAATCTACCAGTTCGTGGGTATCGCCGGTGCTGCGCGTCCACATGAGCTCGGTTGAGCCCCCGCCAATGTCAAAAACCAAGGTATTCTGCGCCTTTGGCTCAATTAGCGCCGCCGATCCGGCCAGCGCCAGCCGGGCCTCGGTCTCGCGGTCGATGATTTCCAGGCGCATCCCGGTCTCGCTTTCAACCCGGTCAATGAACTCGGCGCCGTTCTCTGTCGCGCGGCAGGCTTCGGTGGCGATCAGTCTGGCACGATTGACGTTCCGCCACTTCAGCTTGGACGCGCACACCTTTAGGGCGTCTATTGACCGGTCCATGGCCGCCGGAGAGAGCCGTCCCGTGCGGCTAACCCCTTCGCCTAAGCGGACAATTCTGGAAAATGCATCAATCACCCGGAAGCCGGATTGGGCCGGTCTTGCCACCAGCAAACGGCAGTTGTTTGTGCCTAAGTCAAGCGCGCCATAGGCAGGAATACGTTTGCCCTGACCGCGCCTGCGGCCACGGCGCCGACGGTTTGGACCCCGTCGTTTTGCTGAGTAATGGCCTGAATTGTGGGAGTTGCCCGACTGGCGGACGCCGCCCGCACCCTCTTCAGAAGAAGAAGGGTGTGCAGGCGCCATCCCGCCCGGCCCATCGCTGGTCGTGTCCACAACAACCCATCCGGCTCCAACTGGCCCGCACCTCGCTGAAACGAGGGGTCCGGAGCAGAAGCCTTCTCAAAAGTTTCGTTGGGTTCAGTGTAACAGTTTCGCCGCATCCGGCAAGCAATACCACGGCTCAAATCCAGGCTGCTGCTTCTGGTATGGGATTAACCTGCCATTGAGGGTTTCGGTATAGTTTTTTACTTGGAAATCTGCGGGGTAAGCATGCTTAAGGATGCCAGCAAAAAGCGGAAGCGGCAGACGCTGCTCTCCCAGTATACGGCCCATTTGGGCACCGCTGTGCATCGTCACCGCTCTGAAGTGGCGTTGAACGCCGCCAAAGTGCAGGCCGAAATTGCCTCGAAATCCAAATCTGAGTTCATTGCCAACATGAGCCACGAGTTGCGCACGCCGCTCAATTCGATCATCGGATTCTCCGACATGCTGCGAAAAAGCAAAACCCCGCAGATCGAAGAAATCCATCAATATGCCGGCTTCATCAAGGAATCGGCCGACCATCTGTTGACCATGATCAACCGGATCCTGGAGATCTCCAAGATCCAGTCCGGCAAGCTGACGATTGAGCGCGAACCCTTCACCATGGAGGAGGTGGTACGTTCATCAGCCTCGATCATCGCACAGCGGGCCCACGAGGCCGGCATCGAGCTGAAGTTCGAGAGCGAAGCCAAGCTGCCGGTGCTGCGCGGCGATGCGCTGAGGATCAAACAGGTGATCATCAACCTGATGACCAACGCGATCAAGTTCAGTCATGAGGGCGATCCGGTGACCCTGTCCGCCGGCATGGGCAAGGACAATATGATTGAGGTGAAGGTCGTCGACACCGGCATCGGCATGACCGAAGAACAGATTGAAATTGCGCTCTCGCCTTTTGGCCAGGTGGATAGCGGACACACACGCGAATACGAGGGCACGGGTCTTGGGCTTCCCATCTCCAAAGCAATCGTCGAACTGCACGATGGCGCATTGGACGTGAAGAGCAATCCCGGATTCGGCACCACAATCATCATGCGGCTGCCCATCGACGAAGAACCGCCCGGCGAACGCAGACCGCGCCCTACCACTCACTGACCAGCGTTACACACCGGGACCTTTGGAAACTCCAGACAGACAGAATTGAGAACATTCAGCAATGCAAGCGCCAAATTCAGAATTTCATGGGCAAGACAGCGCTGGTGAGCCAGTATCTCTCGGGCGATTGGTATCCGTAACGGGGGGGCAAGCGGTCGTCCTTCTGGATAATCCAGAAGAAGACAGTAATCACGCCCAGCTCATCCGGCCGGATATTGGTACCCTCTTGAAGGTCGACACGCCGACCTCGGTCATTCTGGGCTTGGTCTCGGCCTCTTCGGCGCCCATGCCGTCTCACAATTCGGAAGAGCCGGAGTTGAGGGTTGTCGAGGTTGAGTTCATCGGCGAGTTGCTGAAGCGCGACGATGGCTCGATCTCAGGCTTTAAACGAGGCATCAGCCGCTACCCAGGGCTTGGCGACCCGGTGTTGCCGGCCGATCAGGAAGAACTTAGCAAGGCGTATGAGTGCGGTGATGCGGAAGCGCTCCGCATCGGGTGCATCCAGCAGGACCCGAGCATTCCGGCGATGGTCAAAATCGACGACCTGCTGGGCAAACACTTTGCGGTGCTGGGCACAACGGGCACCGGTAAGTCATGTTCCGTTGCCCTGTTTCTCCATCGCATTATCGAGCATTCGCCCAATGCGCACATTGTGGTTCTGGACGTCCACCGCGAATATGGCGGCTCGTTTGCCGAATGTGCAGAGATCATAACGCCTCACAACCTCACACTGCCGTTCTGGCTTTTGACGTTTGAGGAGCTGGTTGAGATTATCTGCGGCGATCAGCCGAACCGCGAAACCGACATGGAAGTGTTGCGCGACCTGATCCCGGCCGCCAAGACCAGATATTCCGCCAACCAGCGAAAAGACCGGAAAACCAGGCTCAGCAAGGTTGAAAACGACAATCTGCCGATCGGTGTGGACACGCCGGTGCCGTACCGTGTTTCAGACCTGACCGGCCTTTTGGACGAGTTCATCGGTAAGCTGGACATGCGCAACGATCTGGCCCCGTTCAAGCGCATCAAAGCACGTGTTGAGCATCTGTCCCGTGATCCCCGCTACGGGTTCATGTTTGGCTCTCTCACGGTGCAGGACACCATGGCTGACGTGATCGGCCGTCTGTTCCGGATACCGGTGAACGGCAAGCCGATCACCATTCTTGAACTGGGCGGATTGCCGTCAGAAGTAATCAATGTGGTTGTCTCAGTGATCGCGCGGATGGCGTTTGACTTTGGCGTGTGGTCGGAAGGCCGCGTGCCGATCACTCTGGTGTGCGAGGAGGCCCACCGCTACGTGCCCATGGACAAAACCGGCGGATTTGAGCCCACTAAACGGGCCATTTCCCGGATCGCCAAGGAAGGTCGCAAGTACGGGGTTTCCATGACGATCGTCAGCCAAAGGCCGGCGGAACTCGACCCGACCATTCTCTCTCAGTGCAGTACGTTGTTTTCGCTGCGCCTGACCAACGAACGGGACCAAGAGATCCTGAAAGCGGCCATCTCCGATGCGGCCGCCTCGCTGCTGGACTTCGTGCCCAACATGGGCACGGGCGAAGCGGTGGCCACGGGCGAAGCTGTGGCTCTGCCGACCCGCATCAAATTCGACATTCTTCCCGAACACAAATTGCCACACAGCAGCACCGCGTCGTTCGCCGGTGCCTGGTCGTCTGACATCAATGACACCAACCTGCTCCATGAGGTGGTGAAGAGCTGGCGCTCGCAGACCCGCCTTGCCTACGACACCCATAGCGCGGATATGGCAAGGAACGCCGCGGAGAATCCGCCTCAGGAGGCACCTCCAGTTGCAGCGCCAGAGCAGGGCGGAATGCCGCCATTGCCCGCCGAAGGCCCTAGCCAGATGGATCCCTCGCTATTGGCGGCCGCGTTGGCGAGCCCGGCTGCGCCAGGACCAGCTCAACCGGCTGCTCCACAGGCAAGTCCTCAAATGCCGGGTCAGCCCGCTCCGGCTGCTCCAGGTCAGCAACCTGCCATGCAACCGCAGCCTGCCATGCAGCCGCAACCTGCCATGCAGCCGCAGCCTGCCATGCAGCCGCAACCTGCCACACCGCAACCACAGCCGGCAGCTCTGCCGGGACAGCACGTCCCCGCAGCTCAGCCAGCCATGCCTGGTCAGGCGCCCGCACCGGCGGGTTTCGGCCAGGCTGCGCCGGCAATGACACCAGCTCCTGCACCTGCGCAAGCGCCACCCGCCGCGATGCCGGGACACCCCACAGCAGCGCCCCAGCAGCCTGCACAGCCGGGGCAACCACAGGCACCTGCGGCGCCGCCAAGATTTGCGCAAGGATAGCTCTTACCGATAAAAAAGGGGCCATGGCGATTGCGAGAAACCATGGCCCCTTTCCTGTGCAGTCCGCACAGCGCGGAAGGTTGCTGCGGCGAAACGCAAGCACGCCTCCCTCGACCGCAAGCTCAGGCTAGTTGTGCCGGTTCATCTTCCGTGAAATGCGCAGGATGTGCAGCAAATTATCCCAGAAAACCCTGACCCACCACAGTAACGGCCTGTGCTTGTACCCCCGGCCGTGGGGCTAGTCTGGCAAATCGGAAAATGTGTGTATGTGACAAAACTCACATCTGCCGCACAATGGAGCTCAAAGCGCCATGGATTTGGCGTGCGTCGCTCAGTTGCCGATAACTTCTTGAACCATGTGCTCCAAACGGGCCACGTCGCTAATCCGCAAAGAACGGCCCTTGCGTTCAATCAGGCCCAATTGCGCGAGCCTTTGAAGTTCGCGTGTGACCGCTTCGCGGTGCGTGCTCACCCGGCTCGCAATCTCGGCATGGGTGGGCGCAGGCGACAAGCTTGCCGCGCCGTCGGGATCGACCTCGAAGTTGGTGAGCCTCAGCAATTCAGCCTGTATTCTGTTCCGTACGGCCAGCGTGCTGAATTCGAACACCCGTTCGGTTAGGGCACGGATCTGATTGGTGAAGTGCAGGAGGGTTGCTTGGGTGATTGCCCTGTTGGTCTCGACCGCTTCTAAGAACACTTGGCTTGGCATATGCGCAACCACGCATCTTTCCACAGCTTCAACGCTGGCGGAGCGGGGGGCCCCATCGATTGCGGATAACTCGCCCACGAAATCTCCTGCATCGATATCGCGAAAGGTCACCGTCTTCCCGGCAAGCGAATAGATGATGACCCGCGCCTTGCCTTCAATCACGAAGGTGACGTCGTTTGACGAATCTTGATGGGTGATGACCTGGACTTCCGGCTCGACAATTTCCCAACGGCATTTGTCGGCGAGTTGGGAGAGGGCCTCGTCATCAACCCCGGCAAATATCTTGACGCTTTTCAGGTTTCTTTCGTGGTCACTCGGCATGACAGGTGCCTTTTTGCCTTCCCCGCTCTCTTCCGGCTCGTTCAACTGCCTGGAATTCTTCCTTGATGCGGCGGTAACTTAATGGTTGTCAATAGATGTTCCGTTTGAGAGTGAGCCCATGACAGCCTCTGCCGACACCTCCGCTGCCCATGATGGCAGCCCCGCGGCCAAGCAATATCGCATTGGTACCCATCGGGTTGTTTCGCCTGTGAAGACCCTGGAACGCATGGCGCCCCACCTGGCTCATATGGGCATCACCCGGCTGGCCAACGTCACAGGACTGGACCGTGTCGGCATTCCTGTGGTTATGGCGATGCGCCCAAACTCACGCTCGGTGGCGGTCTCGCAAGGCAAGGGGGTGGACCTTCAAGCGGCCAAAGCGTCTGCGCTGATGGAGACGGTTGAATCCTGGCACGCCGAACGCATCAGCCGGCCGACACTTTACGGATCCTTCAACGATCTCAGATCCACAACGCCAATCGCCGATCCTGATCAATTTCCCAAAACCAGATCCTCACGCTTTCATCCTGCGCTACGGCTTTTGTGGATCGAGGCAACGAACTTGCTCACCGGTGAACCTCGATGGATCCCTTATGAGATGGTGCACACGGACTATACCGTCCCGTCTCCTCCGGGGCATGGGTGTTTCCCCTGCTCAACCAACGGATTGGCGTCCGGCAATCACCTTCTGGAGGCGCAGTGCCACGCGATCTGTGAGGTTATCGAGCGCGATGCAACAACGTTGCTCCATCACATGCCGCAAGGCGAGCGCAATGCGCGCCGGGTGGACCTTGAAACCGTTGATGATCCCGAATGCCGCACCATACTCGCCAGGCTCAAGCAGGCCGACTTGGAGATGGTTGTTTGGGAGACCACATCGGATGTGGGGGTTGCCGCCTTTTATGGTCTTTTGTTGCCAAGCGATGGGGTTGTGGAGCACATCGGGGCTGGTGCAGGCGCTCACCCCAGCCGCGCAATCGCCCTCTCGCGCACATTGACCGAAGCCGTGCAGACCAGATTGACCTATATTTCCGGTGCCCGCGATGATCTGCTTGAAGATGAATTCACTCTGGCGGGAATTGAGGAAAAGGCGGCGGCGGCCCGCCGCATGATCAGGTCGAGTGCCCCGGCGCGTTCGTTTCTGCAGGCGCCCACGATTGAGCAGGATCTGCTCACCGACGATCTCCGGATGCTCCTCGATCGCTTGGCAGCGTGCGGCGTGGATCAGGTGTACTCGGTGGATCTGAGCAAACCGGAGATGCCCGTCAACGTGGTGCGCATCGTCATCCCCCAGTTGGAGCCGCCGCACGACGACCACACCTATTTGCCGGGCAACCGGGCTCGCGTGATTGAAGGTGGAGCATAGATGTCTGCAATTGTCTTTATCGGCCCGACGATTTCCGAAGCCGAAGTTCGCTCCGTTCTTGAGGCAGAATGCTGGTCGCCTGCCGCCCAGGGAGATGTTTACCGTGCGCTGCAGGCCAGGCCCCGGTGCATCGGCATCATTGACGGCTACTTCGACGGTGTAGCCTCGGTTTGGCATAAAGAGATCTTATGGGCGGTGTCCGAAGGGGTGGCGGTTTTCGGAGCCTCGAGCATGGGCGCGCTGCGCGCCGCAGAACTCTCTGAGTTCGGCATGGTGGGGGTTGGCCGGATCTTTGAGGGCTTCAAGACCGGCGCGCTTGAAGATGATGATGAAGTGGCCGTCGTGCATAGCCCTGCCGAACTGGACTACATGCCCCTTTCTGAGCCCATGGTGAACATACGTCCGACCCTTGAGCATGCTGTTGAGAGCGGGGTCTTGTCCACCAGGCAATCGGACGACTTGTGCGCTTTGGCAAAGGCGCTGGATTATCCTCAGCGAACCTGGGAGCAGATTCTGGACCTCGGCGCTGTGCGAGGCATCGTAAAGCAAAGTGACCTGGATCTTGCAAAGTGGGTTTCCGGCAACCGGATCGATCAAAAGAAGCAGGACGCTGTTGAGCTTTTGGAGGCCATGAAGCAAAGCCTGAAACAAACCCGCGAGGCTCCGGACCTGAATTTTGATTTTGAGCACACGATTTTGTGGCAGCACGGCACCGCGGCCTGGTCCGGACCGCAAGAAACACCTCAAAGTGCGCGTCATGTTCTGGATGAGTTGATGTTCTCAGATCAGCAATATCCGGTGCGCCAGCGGGCCCTTGCCCGCAAGTTCGCGACCGACACGGCATTTGAACGACAGCTTGAGGTGAGCGCAGCTGAACGGCGCGAGGTGACAAGACAGTTTCGTGAGGCCGCAGGGCTTCTGAGTGCCGCGGATCTGCGCCGATGGCTTGGCTCAAATGATTTGGACGAAGTGGAGTTCAAGGACCTTCTTGTTGAGGAGCTTTGCCTGGCTCATCTGGCAGGAGACAATCCGGATGCTCTTGACGCGCACACGCTTGGGGTCCTGAAGCTGGCCGGTATCTATGAGGCGCTAGCTGACCGGGCGTTGCACAAGGCGGAAATCTTGGAAAAAGCCGGTGCACAGGACGCCGGGCCGCACGATCTGGATCTCCCGCCATCCTCTTTGGAGGATTGGTATATTGAGCGGTATCCTGACTATGGCGGGTTCGGAAGCTTAGAAAACTTTATTACAGCGCACGGCTTGCAATCAAAAGATGAATTCTACACTATACTAGTTCGAGAGCATTTATATTTAAAAGAGATTGAAACGGATGCATGAAGGCATTGACGGTCTTCCAAGGCGATTGAGGGGAGGCTCCAGGTGACGCTAGAGGTTGCCGAAATAGCATCCGGCACACGCGCCTATGACGCAGGCGGCCGCTTGGGAACCCGGTTTCGACTGTACCCGCAAACTCCCGATCTCGATGACCCTGAAGAGCCGGAGACCGTTTATGTATCATCGCCGGCAGGTTCGATAGCGGAGGGTCCGGCTGACCACCGCATGTACACGGTTTTTCCCATTGATAAGCCGACCCATTATGGATTGCACGATGAAGCCAACGGCGCGCCGGTGCTCTTCCTTCCGCCTTGGAACGACGACATCTTTTTCCCGGCGCAGCCCGGACCAGACGGGCACTTTGATCATCTTGAACCCAATACGCCTGAATTCTTCATGGCCCACATGTTCGGTGCCACGCGATTCACGCTCGATATCTGGGAGGGCTATTTCGGCCGCCAGATAGACTGGCATTTTCGCGAGGATTATGACCGCCTGGAGATCTCAATCATCCCGAAGGTGGATAACGCGTTTCTCGGCTGGGGGTTTCTGGAAGCAGGGGGCATGCAATCAGAAGGCAAGTATAGCCCCTTCTTCTTGAACTTCGACATCATCGCACACGAAGTTGGCCATGCCATCGTGTATAGCGAGATCGGCATGCCCGATGAGCACGATGATGAGCCTGAGTATTTCGGCTTCCAGGAATCCATGGCTGACGTGATCGCGCTGCTTGCATCTTTGCACTTCGACTCCGTCACCACGACCCTGCTCAACAACACCAGCGGCAATCTTTACACCTACAATAAATTGAGCCGGTTTGCCGAAATGTCGGACAACAACCAAATACGGCTCGCCGCCAATAATCACGTGATGTCCGAGTTTGTTGACGGCTGGAATGATGAACACATATTGGCGCAACCGCTCACCGGCGCCATGTTCGACATCTTTGTCGATCTGTTTCATGAAGAGCTTCTCCAACTCGGTCTGATACCTCCAGAAATGGAGGAGATGTCGGACCGGCTGGAAGGCGACCCCGAATACAGCAATATCCTGCAAGATGACTTCGACCGGTTCTATGCGCTCAATCCTGAGGGTTTCAAACACGCCTTGGAAACCGCGCGTGACCGATTGGGCACCTCGATAGCAGACGCGATTCCAACGTTTGGTGAGCGCAGGATCAGCTTTGCCGAGTTCGGCAAGGCGCTTGAAGAGGTGGACCAAGAGCTTACCGGCGGAGAAAACTACAAAATCATACATCGGAATTTTCTCAACCGCGAAATTGGCCGCTTTGATCCCGGCCCAAGATTGAAAAAACCAGATAAAAACAGTCATTCCCTTACGGATCGAACGATTTCACCTCGAGATCTTGATTAATTTGAAGCTTTATTTGCTTTTTTAGACTCGTTTTCTTCGTTTTAGGTGTCATTTATATTGAATTTATGCTTAAGGCGTGTATGCTCACAGAGAAAGAAACCAGGAGCTAAGCTATGGCACGGAGACCCTCCAAGAAGGCCAGCTATGACGTTGGCAACACGCTGTTAAGCGCTTCGAATATCATCCTGGTCGGGTTTGTCTTGAAGGACCTCAAGCTCGACACAAAGGGCGTCAACTACCCGCCGACGCGCGACAACGCCAACAACTTTATGGGCAAGATGCTCACCAAGGATGCGGGCCCGAATGATGGCTTGGATCCCGGCCTGGCGCGCATTTACGGCTTTATTGCTTCTGGCCGCTATACGGAGCTTGATGCACCGACCATCTTTCTTGTGCACGGCCCGGGGGACGAGATTGAAAACCTTGCCGGTCAGGAAATCAGCTTGGTGATTCAAGATTATAAGTTCCCCCACTCCGGGCCGAATGAAGCCAAGGGCTGGTCTTATGATGAGTCTGATTTTTCCATGACATTGGACGTGAGCACCGGACCGCTGGCAGATTTGATCGAGGCTGGTATGGGTGATGCTGCTGTGAGTGGATCGCGCGTCAGCGGATCGCGAGTCAGCGGCTCTCGCGTGAGTGGATCGCGCGTCAGCGGCTCTCGTGTGAGTGGCTCCCGGGTCAGTGGTTCGAGGGTGAGCGGTTCGCGCGTTAGCGGATCGCGGGTCTCTGGCGTTGATGACTAAAGCCTGACCTCACTTTCAGAGTTTTCTGCAACCAGGGTGGCGCGAGGGGCTCTTGCGCCATCTTTTTTTTAAAGGCCCGCCTTCTTCAGACCTTCCAGCAGGTGTTCGGCATCCTCGGGGTGTTTGTCAGGCACGATCTTGGCCCATTGCTCAAGTGAAAAGTTGGGGTGTGCTTCCATGACCTTTGAGGCGTGGAAACGCGCCTGGTTGTGCCGGCCCAACTGTGCGTAACTGGCCGCCAGCAAGCGCTGCCCTTCGGACGGATTGTTCATCTTGAGAACGGTGCTGATGGCGTCTTCATAGCGCTTGAGGTTGTAGTAAGCCCCGCCAAGATCCCACAGGTACTGGTCCGGATAGTACGGGTTCAGCCGCATGGCAGCATGAAACAGCTCAACGGCGTCGTCTGAGCGCCCTGAGTGCTGCAGCGTGTCGGCAAAGTCGGCCATAAGGTCCGCATCGTTTGGGTTCAAGCTGAGGGCCTGCTCGTAAGCGCGGATGGAGGCATCGTGCTCTTTGCGGTAGAGGTGAGCAAAGCCAAGCTCGCCATAGCCGCGCGCGTCGGACGCATTCAGACGAACCGCCATCAACGCATACTCCAGTGCCTGATCGAGCGGTTTTTCGTTGTCGCTGATCCAGTTGTAGCGCCAGCCGATGTTCAAGGTGCGCGAAATCCCCGCCACCGCCCTGGAATAGCTCGGATCAATCTCATGGGCTTCCTGATAGAGGACGCGGGCTTCGTCGTTATCTTCGCGGCGATAGCGGAAGATCTGCTGCTGCGCCTTCAGCACCCGGTCGTAGGCGGCCAGGTCAGACGGCGGCAGATGATAGGCGCGTTCGGTTTCCGTGACTTCAATCTGCACGTTTGTGGCGGTCACCACTGTGCTGACGATCTCATCTTGAACATCGAAGATGTCGTCCAGGTTCCGGTCATAGCGCTCCGCCCAAATGGTGCGTTCGGTTTCCGCGTCCACCAATTCAACCGAAATCCGGGCACGGTTGCCCGCCTTGCGCACGGTTCCCTGCGCCACATACCTGACCCCGAGCTCAAGCGCTGCCTGCTGAGGGCGGACATCTTTATTGCGATAGATAAAAGCAGAGTTCCGGGCAATAACGAAAAGATTGCGGAAGCGCGATAGATTGGAAGTGATATCCTCGGTAATCCCTTCCACAAACCAACTGTCTTTCTCATCTCCGTTATAGTCTTTGAACGGCAAAACCACTACCGACGGCCGGTTCGGAAGCTGTGCCTTCTCCTGCCTGCTAATAATGCGCGGGCTGCCGTGCGCGGCCACAAGCTGGCCTTCTTTGCGCACGGCATAGGCATCAACCGGCTCGGCAATGTTCTTCAGCTTCTGTGTGCCCAGCGCTTCGTAGGAACAGGCGATCCGGCTCTTGACCTGATCATAAACGGCGCCGCTGATGCACACGCCGCCCGGTTCTGCCAAACCTTCGAGGCGCGAGGCAATGTTCACAGCGCTGCCGTGCACGCCGGTGCTGCTTTGAAGCACGTCTCCCAGGTTTATGCCGACCCGGAATTCGACACGATTTTGCGCCACCTCATTCTTTTTGTGAATGAAGTCCTGGGCTTCCACGGCGCACGTGACGGCATTCACGGCGCTGGCGAATAATGCGAACACTCCGTCGCCCCTGATTTGGACGATCTCTCCCTCATTTTCGGTACAGAAGTGTTCGAACAGCTCAATATAATCGCTGATGATATCGAGAGCGACTTCTTCATCGCCGGCAACAAGCGAGCTGTATCCCACAATGTCGGCAAACAACATTGCCCGTAACTGCCGGCTTTTTTCCGCCATTTGGCCACACCCTGGAATTCTTGACTCGCTCGGTATGCGAGCAAGATTCAATTTTTGGTAGTCTTGGGCACGAGGGCGCATTCCCCGTCTCAGTACCCACTCCCTCAACTCAGTTTGTTACATAATTTCGCATTCGGCAATAAGCAGAAAATCCCACTGCGGCCGAGCAAGACGTATCAAAATTGATTGAGACTGAATTAAGTTAGAGATTCCGGCCACTTACGCGCATCATCTTGCGCGCGGCCAAGACGAATTTCAATAGAGTTATCAAGTTTTTTTGCGAGCGATTTGCGATGCTTGGGCCATTCTTCGCTCAAGAGGCCAATAGCAACTATATCGAAATGTTTGCCGGCAGAATACCAACCTTGGCGGATCAGGCCCTCCTGGGAGAAGCCAACCGATTTGGTTAGCTTTCGCGAACTCAGATTGTCCTCCCGCAAGTAGGAGGTCAGTCTGTTCAGTCGAAGCTGGTCAAAGGCCATGTCTATCACCATGGCCATGGTCCGGCTGCCGATGCCGAGCTTGCGCAGTCTATGACACACATATATGGCAATGATCGCATCACCGTGGATGTAGTTGATATTGTCCAGACCTATGATGGCCACCACATCGCCGACATCGCTTTCCAGCGCGTACCAATAGGCCTTTGCAGGTTCAGGTCCCTTCAAAATCTCCGCCCAGTTGGCAGATACGGTTGCCTCGTTCACCGGAACCGCACAGCCCCGGTCAAACAGGCAGAGATCGGCCAGATGCTCAAACCAGCGCGCAATGGTGGGCACATCGTCCATGCACATAGGACGCAGACAATATGAGTGGCTCAAGGTATCTGTCATGTCACACAATTGCTCCCAGCATGAGTTTTCATGCTGCCGACGCTGATTTTAGTCAAATATATTTAATAGCCTGTGAGAATTGTCACAATCGTCACGGTGCAGACAATTTGGCGGAATGCGTTGCCTTAACAGGACGATCGGTCAGCACCAAGACGACCGCAGTTGGTCGGAGGACAAAACTTCCATGCTTGAACCGACAGAGGCCATGAACTATAAGCCTTGCGCTCTGCCATGAGCATGGGGACTCGTCTAATGGTAGGACAGCGGACTCTGACTCCGTAAGTCCAGGTTCGAATCCTGGGTCCCCAGCCAGGCATACTGCTCCGGTTTGGACAGTCTCTGGCAGTTCCATTTTATCACTATATATTAAAGGCATAGCGGGAAGGTGTGCTGACTGAGCGTAAGTAGACTACGGTCTCTTTCGGCATTTGACCGCAGTTTGGCTCTTTCTGCTCCCGGCGCCATTTTTGGACTTACGCTCGCCCGTTCAACCGATGCAATCGACTCTGGAATGCAGAGACCTGAGCCGTTCTTTGATGACGACGGTAGCGTCGCCAAGCAGCCTTGGTATGATCGCGTGGGAGGAGAGTAGCTTTATCGCGGCCTTATGCCGAGGGATGACCTTTGAGCATTCCAGTTGATAGGAAGCGGTTTCTGTCTCAGAATGCGGTCAAGCGTAAGTTCAACAGGCTGACCATCTTGAAGGATAGCTTCGGTGATATCGGGAGCAAGGAACGCCAAGGGGATAAGGCTGCTGACATATGCGCGCTTCAATCCTTCTCTTGATGCGATCTCAGCAATGGATTGTACCTTCTGAGCTTTGAGTAACTCAAACCATCCATGCGCACGCACGATGGCTTTGATCAGGGCAGGATCGTGACCAGCCTGCTTTTCCTGGCCACCAACGACAATCTTCGTTTCTTTACTTAGACGAAGGATCTGAATGCAGCTTTTGAGCTCCAACCGCTCTTTGCGATGAAGACTTGCCTCCATGCCAAGCCAGAGTTGAAGAGCATCAACTTCGATGTGGATCGTGACTGTCTTATCGGCAAGAACGATACGCTGAACTAGAGTCTGGATAGCCATCTGCCGATCAGCGTTAGTGCCGCCGGTGATCTGATCAGCCAGTGCTTTGGCTTTTGCGATGATCCCACCAATCAACTTAGGGCCCTGCAGCTCGATAATCAGCTCATCAAGGAGCCTCATCTCATCTCGTAAGAGCGCACCGAGCTCGTTCAGCACATGCGCCTCAATCTCCGAGCTTGCAATCCTGATGCCGTCAGAGTGGCCCGTGACCAGTGTGTTCGAGAGATAATAGCGATAGCGTTTTGCGTTCTTCACTGCATGCGATGGGGTCATGCGATTGCCGGCTGCATCGAACAGCAGGCCTTTCAGAAGACTGGGTTCGGGTGATGAAGCACCAGATCTGCGCTTCCGGGTGTTGAGTTCCAGCTGCCTTTGTGCCGCTTCCCAGAGATCTGCATCGATAATCGGCTCACGATCGCCAGGGTAGGTTTCACCTTTGCGTGAGAAGAGACCGACATAGATCGGGTTCTTGAGGATCGTATAAAGATGTCCAACGCGGAACTGTAATCCGCCTGTAGCAGTACCTTCCCGTGTCGTGCGTAACTTTGTTCTGAGTCCAAGCCGATCGGCCTCGACTTTTAAGTTCCGAACCGAACCATGCTTGAGGTACTGCTCAAACAGGGTTCGTACTGTCTCGGCTTCGCATTGATTGATGACCAGCTTTCTGTCTTGGACATCGAAACCAAGTGGGATCGTGCCGCCCATCCACATGCCTTTCTTCTTGGAGGCAGCAATCTTGTCTCTGATACGCTCACCTGTGACCTCTCGCTCAAATTGGGCAAAGGACAGAAGCACATTCAGGGTTAGACGCCCCATGGAGGTAGTTGTGTTGAACGCCTGGGTCACCGACACGAATGAGACATTATGGGCGTCGAAAATATCGACAATCTTAGCAAAGTCGAACAGCGAGCGCGTCAGGCGGTCGATCTTGTAGACCACCACAACGTCAATGCAATCTGTTCTGATGGCGCTCAACATTCTCTGAAGGGCAGGGCGCTCCAGCGTGCCTCCTGAGAAACCGCCATCATCGTAACCATCGACAAGAGCGGTCCATCCCTCTTGGCGCTGGCTTGCAATGTAGGCTTCACAAGCTTCGCGTTGAGCATCGAGAGAGTTGAACTCCTGCTCTAACCCCTCTTCAGAAGATTTGCGCGTGTAAATCACGCAACGTGTCGGGGGCCGCGCGACCGTCCTACTCATGCCGATCACCAGGTCCGTTGATGTGCACACTCGAGTTACGGCCTGCAGCATCAAGGCCGAAGAACCGCGGGCCGGACCACCGTGTTCCTGTGATGGCGCGTGCGATCTGTGACAGGGATCCAAACTGTTCCCCATTCCAGCAGAAGCCCTCTTCAAGAACCTCCACATGATGAGTACGACCTTGCCATTCGCGGATGAGCTTTGTGCCAGTTTTGAGATTCCTGCTGCCTGGCACCGGCACGGCGAGCGCACCGTTCCTGTCTAGGTCAGCTGCGCATTTGGCAAGCTGCCGCTTTGCCCACTTGCTCAATCCTCCTTGTGCTTGTTCCTGGAGCCGATAGGCGACCGCCCGGATCAGAAGGTCGCGACTCACCCGAGCGACGGGCTCTATGCCAAAAGATGCGCGCCATTTGGCTCTCAACGCATCTGTTGCTAGGTCGCTCAATGTGCCGATATCGTCTTCAACTCTCCGGTGAGATTGATCTTTCGCCATGTTTAGGAGCCGTTGGCCGAAGCTAGTCGATATCGGCGAAGTCCATTGGTGTCTTTCTCAACTACAAGATTTAACTCCATCCGCTTCCTGACAGTGCCGGACAGGAAGCCTCGCACGCTGTGTGCTTGCCAGTCTGTGGCCTTACGTAAATCCGCAATCGTCGCGCCCTTCGGTCGGCGCAACAGGTTCAGGATCTTGTCAGTCTTAGTAGACTTGCGAATTCGTCTGCTTCCGCCGGACCTCTGGCGGGTTACAGCGGCTGTTGTGTCAGTCTTAATCGGTTGCACTTTGATCTCCTGAAGCGTGCAGCGCAGGACCATTCCGGCGCTGCCACTGGCACAAACCCGCGCGTTTCAGCCGGGCAGGGAGATCAGTTCGGAACGCGGCCGCGTTCACTGGAACAGCAATGCTTCCTTTGCCAGAGAAGTCCAGTCCATTGTGGACAATTCGAGAGTTTAGCTAACAACGGTGCGGGGCGGAACCGGCAAGAGAGCTGACCGTAAGCCGGATGACATCATTTGAGACTTCCGCTTTCACCCCCTAAGCAGACGCTTTTCGGCAAGAGTCAAATGGTCTGGAAGGTGTCAATTCCAGTCATCCCTCCGCGCTGTCTCTCTTCCAAGTCTCAAGCAGTCGTGGCAGGTGGCCGCTGCTCATCGTTCACGACGTCTCCGCGAGCCTGCGTCAAATCCGGCCATTGAAATTCGATACACTGATCACCTTATGTTCTCTAATCCGACATTGGAGCGTCGACCAACGATGCTTGTAGGAGGCTACAGCTGAGTAGATAACTTAGGTAGGACGAGGCAACACAATATGATCTTTGGCGTTTTGGCAATGCTGCATATTGTGGTTGCGGCCGTCGGCACGACCCATATTCTCGTGAACAAGAGCGATGTCAGATCGGCGATCGGATGGATTGGCCTAATATGGCTTTCGCCATTTGCCGGAGTGGCCATCTATTCGGCCTTTGGCATAAATCGGGTCGCGCGCAGGGCTTCGCGGATTAGCCGAGATTCCGGTTCGAGCATCGAGCTCCCAGATCACTCCACTTTTGACACAACAACGCTAGACGCCTGCATTCGCCCTATCGCTGATGTCGGCTCACAGATAACTGAACTTCCTCTAACGCAGGGAAACTGTGTTTCGATACTTCAAGGTGGCAGCCAAGCCTACTCCGAGATGTTGTCATCAATTGCCAACGCACGTCGCAGCATTGCTTTAACGACCTACATATTTCGGCTTGATGAAGTCGGTTCCGAGTTCGTGGCTGGTTTGATTGAGGCGCACCAGCGTGGCGTAATGGTGAGAGTTCTCGTCGATGGGATTGGCAGCGGTTATTTCTTCTCTCCAGTTGTCCGCCAATTACGAAGTGCCGGAATAACTGCAATGCGGTTCATGCACGATTGGCGGCCTTGGCGTATGTCATTCGTCAATCTGAGAAATCACAAGAAGCTCATTATCATAGACGGAGCTGTGGGTTTCGCTGGCGGATTGAACCTAAATAGAGAAAACACCATCACCGAAAACGGTAAGCACGAGATCGACGACATTCATTTTCGGGTGGACGGTCCGGTTGTAGCGCAACTGATGATCAGCTTTGCCGAAGACTGGCATTTCTCGACCGGCGAAAGGCTCCATGGCAGCGCTTGGTGGCCGCTGATCGAACGAAAAGGAGACGTTATTGCACGGGGCATAAGTTCGGGTCCAGATGAGGGTGTTGGCAGCATAGAGACAATCTTTGCAACCGCACTGGGGCAGGCCAAGCGCGGTATCCGGATTGTTACGCCGTATTTCCTGCCAGATGAGAGATTGAAGTCTGCCATCATTCTAGCCGGACTTCGAGGCGTGCGGGTAGAGCTTGTAATCCCGGAACGGTCAGACCACGCTGCAATGGACTGGGCGATGCGGGCCCACTTGTCATTTTTCCCTATCGAAAGAATGAAGTGCTTCGAAACGCCAACCCCCTTCGATCATTCCAAATTGCTCACCGTCGACGGGATGTGGTGCGCGGTCGGCAGCGCGAACTGGGACGTCCGTAGCTTGCGATTGAACTTTGAGTTTCTGCTTGAATGTTACGAGAAGGATATGGTCACGGCGATTGATGCGCTCATCGATGAAAAGATCTCGCAGGCCAAACCTCTTACATCTGCCTCTTTGACAGCGCGCCCGTTGATGGTGCGTCTGCGAGACGCCAGCGCGCGACTTTTTTTGCCATATATATGAGGGTCTGACATTTGGAAAAGCTATTGGAGAAATACTTGAAAAGGCGTCGCCTCCGCGGCGACACTGGAGCGAGCGGAAAGAAGCGCTGTTTGACGATAGTCAGCTGGAACCTGCTCCATCGTTCAGGCGCGCTCTTGGATGACATTGCAGCACTCATCGAACGGGAAGAGCCACACGTCTTGCTTATGCAGGAGGCAACAGCGGTGATCCTAGATTTACCAGAACTGGTCGGTGGTCGGCTCTATGAGCAACCTTGGCCCGGGAAGAGGCATGGGCTTGCCTTGTGGAGTCGGACAGAGTTGACGAATTTCAGATCGTTAAGGCTTCCGGCATCGAAAATGCCCGGACGCCTGCCCACTCGGTTCGCGCAGCTACTAGAGGTCAACGGTATCACGATTGCTAACGTTCATTTGTCGCATGGGCAGGTTCTCAACCGTCGACAGTTGCGGATGATTGCAAAGAGCACTGAGGGACCAACAGCGATCATAGGAGACTATAACTCGTTGGGACCAACTCCTCTGCGTGAATTTTCAGATGTTGGCCCTAGGGGGGCAACCCACCGTGCCCAAGACATCGTCCCCTTTCGCTTGGACCGATGCATGGTGCGCGACTTGGATTGCATCCGGGCCCGAATACTAGAACAGGGGCCTTCCGATCATCGGCCCCTTCGTCTCGAATTTATCTGTCCAAGTTGCTCAGGTCAGCTGCTTAACGTGCCCTCCACCGCCGCCAAATCACTCTCTTAATAATTCGTCTTTGCCAGGGAAAGATTGCATATAAGCTTTTAGGTAGGCTGGCGGCGACTAGGTCGGAGGATCACAGGTATGTACCACTCCCCAACACCCGTTTCTGCAAACTCTATTGATTTAGATTGTGTTCAATGCGCTGTGCGAAACCATGCGATTTGCAAATCGCTGCAAGGTGATGATCTTTTTCTTCAGAGCAGCATAGCGGCTCACCACCAGACCGGCCTCTTCGGTCACGAAGTGCCAGTCCAACGTCTCGCGGGCCGGGCACACATACCCGTCTTGCCGCTTCAGTCGCGCTTTTGGTTGGAACTAGATCGACAATTCACTTGCGGGATTTCGGCTTGGGCAGATTAAAGTTCTGCTTTCGCTTCGGCTCGGCTTGCAGGGCAGCTCTGTTGCCAATTTTTACTACTCGCGCCAAACCCTTCTGACCCTTGTAATTTACGAATGCCCTGTAGCGTGCCCAGGTCACGTGTGCCCACGCCTTTTGGATATACACTTTGAAAGTGACTTTGCTGCCACGTCTTTTTAGACGATACGCACCGAGCGGCGTGTTGATGACAAAACTGTTGCCTTTCCAAGCAACTTCAACGTTGAAGGTCCTTTTGAACGAGCCAAATTCGCCATTCACTTGGTAGATATCACCATGTTTCACCCATTTTGCGTAACCCGCACGGGCATGCGCGCCATCGGTGTTCATTGTCGCAACAGATACGATCAGGACCAGGACATAGGGGAAAAATCCACGCATCAGCCAGCCTCCAGTTCCCCATTTTAAGTATTCTGACTTAAAGGAACTTTGCCTTGAGCTATGTCAAAAGGCGATCTAATTGGAACTTTGCGTGTACTAACGCCGCTACGCAGAGCGGTCGCTATAAGGGCGGATTGGGTCAATTATTGCCTCTTTGAATGTGGGTGGAGCATGTCTGCTCCACCCCCAACTTCAGACATCCAGCTGTTCGGCGAGCGCAATCGCATCATCAACTTCGACACCGAGATACCGAACTGTACTCTCAATCTTGGTGTGGCCAAGCAACAGTTGAACCGCCCTCAGTTTGCCTGTCCTCCGATAGATCAGCGTCGCTTTCGTTCGGCGCAGTGAATGCGTTCCGTACATTGATGCGTCCAGGCCAATGCTAGATATCCATTGCGACACAAGGCGCGCATACTGCCGCGTCGTAAGGTGGCTCTTACGCATCCTATTGCCTGGGAACAGATACCCGTTTTCAGATGGAGCCAGTTTCGCCAGGTGCTGATCTATTGCCTGGCGCGTTTGTTCGGTTATTTCAAATTTGACTGGGCGACCTGTCTTGCGCTGCCGGATGGTTGCGTGTTCGATACAGCGACCATGCGGAGCGATACTCTCGACCCTCAGGCGGACAAAATCACAACCACGGAGTTTGCTGTCGATTGCCACGTTGAACAGGGCTAGATCGCGAATTTTCGTGCTCAGTTGTAGCCTCGTCCTAATGGCCCAGACGTGCCGCGGTTGGTTATCGCTTCTTGAACTCTAATGCATCCATGTGAGACCAATGAGCTGAGTGTAGTTGAAGGGCAGGCACGAGTGACTTGTCTGCGTTGTTTCCTGCGGGGCGATAACCTATCCTGAGTCCGAATTGGTGAGTGGTAGCTGGATTACGCGATGGAAGAAACGCTCGACGAGCGACGCGCTGCATTAGTCCGTCAAATCAGGGCCGAGGCGCTGGAAACTGCCGAGTTGACTGGAAAAGCGTCGTTCCACCCGCGGGTAATGAAGGCCTTAGGCAGTGTCCCACGTCACGAGTTCGTGCCGCCATCGCAAGCTTCGCTTGCGTACTACAATGACCCATTACCGATTGGCCACGGGCAGACGATTTCGCAGCCTTTCATTGTTGCACTCATGACTGACCTGCTTAGTATTGATGAGTCTGCGATCGTCTTGGAGATCGGCACGGGTTCAGGTTACCAGGCAGCTATTCTTGCCGAACTGGCGCGGCGAGTTTACTCCATTGAAGTCGTTGAACCACTCGCCATCGAGGCAGAATGTCGCTTGGCTCGGCTCGGTTACGACAATGTCGAGGTCAAAACTCGAGATGGCTATGGCGGCTGGCCAGAGCATGCGCCCTACGACTGCATTATTGTTACTGCTGCCGCCCGAGATATTCCGCCGCATTTGATCGAGCAGCTCAAATCCGGCGGCCATCTTGTGATCCCCATCGGACGGGGCTCCGTTGCGCAGGACCTGGTTCTGGTCGAAAAGAGTATGACGGGCAAGATCCACAAACGCGTCGTCCTGCCTGTAGCATTCGTCCCTTTGATTAGTGAGAGCCAAGAAGGCTTCTCACGGTGGCTACCCAAAGGCTTGTGGGGCGCTTAGATTGGAGTTGGGGTGTGACTCGGCGCAAGCCAGATATTCACCCGAGTTATAAATTGTCCATGACAACAGCAGATTGGGCTCTGACCATAAACCTCGGCTCTTTACCAATTGAATCCGCAATTTCCGTCTGGAGCGTGTGGTCGAGATTCATATATCCCAAACCACGTATACAGACGGGCTTGAGCATCATGCAAGCCATGGATCGCAACGGTTTTGCTCGATGAGCAGTTCGTCTGGTGTCGGTCCATGGGTGGTGCCCCCATTTGACTGAGATCAATGGCCGTGGCGGCCAATGGATTATTTTCGGATTAAGCATTTGAATTCATTCTAATAGTGAGCGGTGACATGTTTGCCCCCGACAATGTCTGATCAACAAGCTACAACGGCCATGGACATGGCGGCACGGCAACGGGAGATCTCCATCTCGGAGTTCTTTCTGAAAAACCGCCATCTTCTCGGTTTCGATACCCCTTCCAAAGCGCTCGTCACGGCGGTCAAAGAGGCGGTTGATAACGCAATCGATGCCTGCGAAGAGGTAGGGATACTGCCTGAAATCAGCGTGCAGATCCGCCACCGCTATGGGGTGTCCAAAGTCGTTGTGGAGGACAACGGACCAGGCATCGTGGAGAGCCAGATCGCCCGCATCTTTGGCAAGCTGCTCTATGGCTCAAAGTTCCACAAGCTCAGCCAATCGCGCGGCCAGCAGGGGATGGGCATCTCTGCTGCAGGCATGTACGGCCAACTCACCGTCGGCAAGCCACTACATATCGTCAGCCGCGTTGAGGGCGAGCCGTTGGCCACAGAACTCTACGTCTCCATCGACACCACAAAGAACCAGCCGGATATTCACAAGAAGCGGCGGGTTGAATGGGATCGCCTCCACGGTACCCGAGTCGAGATGGAGATGGAGGGACATTACCAAACGGGACCGCGTTCGGTTCAGGTTTATCTAAAGCAGACAGCCATCGCCAATCCGCACGTGACACTCAATTTCGATGGGCCACATGGTCAAAAGGTCTGCTACTCGAGCAGTGTCGGCGAACTCCCGCCCCGGCCGAGGGAAATCAAACCTCACCCACATGGCATTGAGCTTGGCCGGCTCATCCAGATGCTGAGTAGCACGACAAGCCGCACACTATTGCAGTTCCTGGTGGATGAGTTTTCCAGTGTCGGCCGGAAGACAGCAGAGAAGATTATTGAGAAGGCGGGCAAGAGCCTGAGCGGCCGTTCTTACCCGAAGCATATCGCGCGGGCGCAGGCGACAGCGCTTAGCCGGGCGATCAGGAAAACACAGATCCTCGCACCGCGAACCGACTGCATCGTGCCAATCAGCGAGCAACAGCTTCTGAACGGTATGCGCAAGGAGCTAGATGCGCAATTCTATACGGTTGCCACTCGCCCCGCCGCGGCCTATCGCGGCAATCCTTTTCAGGTTGAGGTGGCTATCGCATACGGTCAGCCCGAAGACGCCAGCATCGAAGTCGATGGCAGCAACCATTTGCGCAAGAAGACGTCCCACAAGAACGCCACCACCGACCGCCTTTTGGGACCGAAGACCGAGCCTGCTCGTCTCCTGCGTTTTGCCAACCGGGTTCCGCTCCTCTACCAGCAGGCGAGCTGCGCCATCA
>CAJHYS010000338.1_pt1 | contig 33508 bp, 28 predicted proteins | sample 9198801 | NCBI WGS metagenome assembly CAJHYS01 (sample SAMEA7708368, study PRJEB35096) | sediment metagenome | biome: marine neritic benthic zone biome [ENVO:01000025]; feature: sediment [ENVO:00002007]; material: shallow marine sediment [ENVO:03000034] sea grass bed [ENVO_01000059] ...
CCGATGATCTGGACGCGATTGTTGCAGGCAGCCCGGTGGATCTTGGCGAATTGGTCACGTTCACCCGGGGTGAGCGTTCCTGGCGCCTCACCGTGCCCAAGGATGGCAGCCTGCCGGAAGGCGGGCTTCTGCCGGCCTTCATCGAATGGTCTCCAGGCGCCCATCCCAGCACCGGCATGCAGGAGCTCGGCCTCAAGCTGAAGTCGGTGAAGCTCAGCCATCCCGATCCGGCGCGGATATCGGCCATGCTCGATGCCCTCCATGTGGACCACCTGGCCGAGGTGGCCGAAGGGTCGGCGGGCCTGGCGTTCGTTTTGGACAGCCCGCAAGGCGAGGTTATGCTGGACTGAAGACCAGGGGGCAATCGCACCAAGAAAGGCAGGCATATGGCATATCACGGACTGCAGAACCTTCCGATCATTGGCGAGGACCAGGTTGCCGCCTTGCTCGACTGGATACCGCTGATCGATGCGCTTGAGGCGGCCATGATCGAGTTTTCCGGCGGCCGGGTCGAGCAGCCGGTGCGCCAGATGGTCTCCGTGCCGGGCCATGATGCCATCATCGCGGCCATGCCGGCGGTGGGTGAGGCCATGGCGGTGAAGATCGTCACCCTTTATCACGGCAACGCGGGCACGGACCTTCCCACCCACCAGGCGGTTATTCTGGTGTTCAACAAGGAGAACGGCTCGCCTGTGGCGCTGATGGACGGCCGGTTGATCACGGAGATGCGCACAGCGGCCGGCTCCGCCGCCGCGGCCCGCAAGCTGGCGCCGGCAAATCCTGAGATCGTCACGATCATGGGCAATGGCGTCCAGGCCGAAGCCCATGTTGAGGCGCTGGGGGCTGTGCGGACGTGGCAGGAGCTGCGCCTTTGGTCGCGGAGCCCTCAGAAGGGCGAGGCGCTGGCTGAAAAGCTGGGGGCCACCTTCATGGCCGACGGCGAGGCGGCCGTGCGCGATGCCGATATCGTGGCGTGCACCACATCGGCAACCGAGCCCATCCTCAGCGGGGACTGGCTGAAACCCGGCGCGTTCGTTACGGCGGTCGGCTGGAACACCGCAGACGGGCGCGAGCTCGATGATGCGGCTATGGCCAACACGGTGATCGTGGAGAGCCGCGATGCGGCGCGCGATCAGGCCGGCAATGTGCGCGGCTCAGGCTGCGAGATCTTTGCGGAGATCGGCGAGGTGTTTGCCGGAGACAGAAAGGTTCCGGCCGGGGCAACCGTGATCTTCGATTCAGTGGGCATCGCCATCATGGACGTGGCGTCCGCCCAGCTCGTCTATGATCAGTGGCTGAGCACCTGATCGAGGAACTTCTGAGTGCGTTCGCTGGCTGGGTTTGAGAAGAACTCTTCGGGTTCATTCTCTTCAATGATCTCGCCGGCATCCATGAACAGCACCCGGTCGGCCACCTTGCGGGCAAAGCCCATCTCATGGGTGACGCACAGCATGGTCATGCCTTCCTCGGCCAGCGTCACCATGACGTCGAGAACTTCGGAGATCATTTCCGGATCGAGCGCGGAGGTGGGCTCGTCGAACAGCAGCACTTCGGGCTTCATGCACAGCGCCCGGGCGATGGCCACGCGCTGTTGCTGTCCGCCGGAGAGCTGGCCTGGATATTTCTGCGCCTGATCGGCGATCTGCACCTTTGTGAGATAGCGCATGGCTTCTGCTTCGGCATCCGCCAGCGACACCTTGCGCGCCAGGGTGGGGGCAAGCGTGCAGTTCTCCATGATGGTCATGTGCGGGAACAGGTTGAAGTGCTGAAACACCATGCCGACCTCGGCACGGATCTGGTCGATGTTCGGCGCGTCGGCGTCCACCTCGTCGCCCAGCACCTCGATGAGCCCGGACTCATGCTGCTCAAGCTGGTTGATGCAGCGGATCATGGTGGACTTGCCGGAGCCGGACGGCCCGCAAATCACAATGCGCTCACCGCGCTTCACTGTCAGGTTGATGTCTTTGAGCACATGGAAGGAGCCATAAAACTTGTTCAAGCCTTCTATATGCACGGCGGGGGCGCCAGCCTGGTTCATTTTACCCTCCCTAGGTAAGCCAAGACCATTTCCTCTCTTGGCATGGGGTTATCTCATGGGAAGGACATTTGTGTCAATATATAATATATATGTGCTGAATATTGGAATGTTAGACAATACCACCAAACACTGCCCGCGTCCCTGCGGAAGGGGATGCGGGAGAGGAGATGCTGGTTTCCAGCCACCTGCTCGTTCATTGTGGCGTGCAATTCCTGGCAAAAACCACAAAACTGCGAAACGAAACCATTTGCATGTAACGAACTGATTTTAAGACAAAATAAATGTCAAATGACCTCTTAGAGGTTCCGCAAATCCTCAGTCACGCCTGCCGCGGCCTGGCGCACGAGCTGGCAAATCTCCTGATCGCGTCCCTCGGTCAGGTTGACGTCGGGCACGGAAACACCGATGGCGGCCACGGCCTCATTGTTGGGCAATCTGACCACCGAGCCGAAGCTGAAGATCCGGTCGCGGAACTCGCCCGTGTCGATGGCATAGCCGCGTTCCCGGGTGGCGGCCATGTCGGCGTCCAGGCGCTTTAGCGAGGTGATGGTGCGGTCTGTGTATTTGGTGAGCCGGTCGCGGATCTGGTTGCGCAACAGATCGTAGTTGGCGGCCAGAAGGGCCTTCCCGGTGCCCACGCAATGCATGGGCGCGCTGCCGCCGATCGGATTCCAGGAACGGATCGGCTTGGTGCTCTCCACCTTGTCGATATAGATCACCGAAACCCCGTCAGGCACGGCGAGATAGATGGTCTCGCCGGTGGCCTCAGACAGGCCGCGCATATGCGGGGCGGCAATCTTCGGAAGGTCCAGCCCGCCGATCACCGTTTGGCCCACCTGCCACACCTTCATGGTGGCCGAATAGAGCTTAGCCTCTGAACTCTGCACATATCCCAGCGCCGACAAGGTCTGGAGCAGGCGGAAGGTCATGGACTTGGTAAGGCCAAGCTCGCGGGAGAGCTCGGTGACCCCTCTGCCGCCCTTGGATTGGGCAAGCGTTTCCAGGATCATCAGGCCCTTCGACAGGGTCGAATCCACTCTGGGCGCGCGTTTTGGCGTGTTATCGTCTTTTTCTTCGGCCAATGACCCGGGCACCCTCTGTTCAGATCGAGATGAGCCCGTGCTCTAACAGATGCCCCGGCCCCAGGCAATTCAATCTGCGTCTCGAACGCGGGCGACGGGCGGCTCAAAGGCCGAGACGTCCGGAACATCTCCCAGATACTTTTCGATTTCCACGAACGCCGAATGGGCCGCCGTGCCCTGCGAAAGGCGGGAGGTGCGAAGATCGTGGGTCAGCACATTCGGATTGCCGTGCCGGTCCATGTGGTGGGGTTCTGAGAGATCCGGGTCGTACCAGGCCCCGGTCCAAAGGAACACCGCACCGGCGGATATCGCATCGGTGACCACAGCGCCCGCCAGGCAGCGCCCGCGGGGGTTTCGCAGCAGCACCACATCGCCGTCTTCGATGCCGCGCCGCCCAGCATCAAGCGGGTTGATGAGCACGGGCTCCCGGCCCTGGATCTTGCGGCTCACGCTGAAGGTGCCGCCATCGTGCTGGCTGTGCAGCCGCGTCTCCGGCTGCCCTGACAAAAGGCGCAAGGGGTGGCCGCAGGCCGGCGCCGTTTTGAGCCCGCGCGGCGCCAACCATGTGGCCTGGCCGGGACAGTCGTCATAGCCGAAGGCGGCAATGATGTCTGAGGCCAGCTCAATCTTGCCGCTGGGGGTGTTCAAGGGATTGGCGGTGGGGTCATTGCGAAAGGCCTCCAGAAAAACCGCGTCGGGCGCAGGGTCGGCGATCTGAAGGATGTCTCCCTTGAGGAACTCGTGCCAACCGGGCAGGTCGATCTTCTGCTCTGCGGCAACGGCCAGGACTTGCGTCCAGAGCTCTTCCTGCCATTGCTCAGAAGTGCGGCCGAGACTGAACCTGCCGTCCAGGCCCAGCCTCGCCTCCAGGGCCCGGTAGATGTCGTACTCACAGCGGGCCTCGCCTGGCGCATCGACGGCCTGGGGCATCGGAACCAGCGCGTTGTCCTGGGTGCCGGCGCCAAAGTCCGTGCGCTCGTGGGGGGCGGCAACCGGCAGCACGATATCGGCGTGGCGCGCGGTTGCGGTCCAGTTGATCTCGTTGACAATGACGGTCTCAGGTTTCTGAAAGGCCCGGCGCAGGCGGTTCAGATCCTGGTGGTGGTGGAACGGGTTGCCGCCCGCCCACCACACCATGCGGATGTCGGGGAAGGTGTGGGTGCCGCCATTGTAATCGAAGCTTTCGCCCGGCCGCAGCAGCATGTCGGCGATCATGGCCACGGGGATGAACGCCTCCACAGGGTTCTCCCCTTGCGGGAATGCCGGCGAGCGCAACGGGCGGCTCATGGTGCCGATGCTGGCATCCGACCCATAGCCGATGCCAAAGCCGCCGCCCGGCAGGCCAATCTGGCCCAGCATGGCGGCGAGGGTGACGATCATCCAGAGCGGTTGCTCGCCGAAATCGGCGCGCTGGAGGCCCACGGCCATTGAGAGAAGGGTGCGCCCGGAGGCCATGCGGCGCGCCAGGGTGCGGATCTCTTCTTGCGGGATGCCCGATTGCGTTTCGGCCCAGCGGGCTGTCTTTTCAACGCCGTCTTCAGCGCCGCGCAGATAGGCTTCGACCTTCTCAAACCCCACCGTGTAGCGCGCCAGGAAGGCTTCATCATGGAGCCCCTCCACCAGCAGCGTATGCGCCAGGCCCATCATCACAGCGGTGTCTGAACCCGGACGGGGCGACAACCATTGGGCGTTGAGGGCTTCGGCCGCATCGGTGCGCAAGGGGCTGATATTGACGAAGTTCACGCCGGCCGCCGCGCACGCCGCCAGGTCGTCGCGCAGCCGGTGGCTGCCCACGCCGCCGCCGGAGACCTGCGAATTGCGCATGGGGATGCCACCGAACATCACCACAAGCTCGCCGGCCTCGGCCACCGTGCGCCAACGGGTTGCGTGTTTGACGTGCTCGCGGAAGTCGCCGACGATGTGGGGCATCAGCACGAGGGCGGCGTTGTAGCTGTAGTTGCCCACCGAGCGCACGAAGCCGCCGGCCGCGTTGAGGAAGCGTTTGAGCTGGCTTTGCGCGTGGTGAAAGCGCCCCGCACTGGACCAGCCGTAGGAACCCCCGAAGATCGCCTCGTTGCCGTGGGTCTCGCGCACGCGGGCAAGCTCCTTGACCACAAGGTCCAGCGCCTGATCCCAGCTCACTTCCACAAACAGCTCATTGCCGCGCTCGCCTTTGCGCGCCAGGGCCCCGTGCTCCAGATAGCTCCGGCGCACCGCAGGGCGCAGCACCCGGGCGCTGCCGTTCAGGCAGCCGGCAATATTTTCGTTGATCCTGGAGGGGTCCGGGTCATCGGGGTGCGGCAGCACCGAGGTCACGCGTCCGCCTGAAACCTCAACGATGCCGGGACCCCAATGACTTGCCGTCAACGTTCGCTTTGTCTTCACCTGACCGGGGCATCCCTCAACGTTCAGCGACCGAAAGGCGCCGTTTGAGATACTCGCCATACTGGCCCAGGGAGAAAATGAAGGCCCAGTAGATGAGACCGACAAACGCATAGACCTCCAGATAGTAGGGTGCCCATTGGCCGGTGCCGAAGGCGGCGTTGGCAGAGGCCAGCACGTCGAAGAAGCCGATAATGATCACAATCGCGGTTTCCTTGAACGTGACCACCACCATGTTGATGGTGCTGGGCAGGGCGTGGCGGAAGACCTGGGGCAGGACGATGCGCCCGAGGATGCGCCAATAGCTGAGGCCGAGCGCCTTGCCCGCCTCGAACTGGCCCTTCGGGATGGCCTGGAAGCCGCCGCGGAAGATTTCCGCCTGATAGCAGGCGAAGAACAGGGCAAACGCGACGATCACCCGCCAGATCTTGTCGCCCTGGAGCCAGCCGGGCAGCAGGATCGGGAACACCACTGCCGCGGTGAACAAGGTTGTGAGCAGCGGCAGGGAGCGGATCAGGTCGATCAATAAAGAGGCACCGATGCGCAGCACAGGGAGGTTTGAACGGCGCATCAGTGCCAAGCCCAGCCCCATGGGCATTCCGATCAGGACAACAGAGGCAAACAGGAAGAGCGTGAGGGCGAGGCCGCCCCATTGGTCGGTGGTGACCTGCTGCATGCCGAGCAGGCTGCCCTCCATCAGGAGGTAATAGGTGGCAAAGCCGGCGATCCAGAGCGCGGAGAGGCGCTTCCCGGTCCAGAAATAGGGCACACACGAGAGCACGACCGTGGCCACAATGGCCAGACATGCCAATGTTGAACGCCAGTGCAGATCAAAGGGGTAGAGGCCGAACAGGATCAGGCGGTGGCGGGCCGATACCACGGACCAGCAGGCGCCTGACGCCTCCGGGCATTTGCCCACTTCGTCAGCGCCCCAAACCGCGCTGAAGAGGGCCCAGTCGAGCACCATAAAGGCGATGTAGGCGAGGCCGCCGAAGATGATCAGGCTGAGCAGGGGCTGTTGCGGGGTTGAGAAGGCCTGCTTGCGGAGCTTGGTGCCGAAGTCGGAGAACCAGTTTGGTTGGGCTGGGGCTAGTGCGGTCATCTCAGTGCCCTTTCAGCTGGAGGCGCGCGTTCAGGAGGTTGATGGCTTGGGCGAGCGTGAAGTTGATAAGCAGGAACGAGCCCATCAGGATGCCGATCAGTTCCAGGGTCTGGCCCGATTGGGTGATGGACGTGGAGACCAGCATGAAGAGGTCGGAGAAGCCGATGGCAACGCCGATGGTCGTCGCCTTCATGAGGAAGATCCACTGGTTGCCCAGAGGCGGGACGATGGTGCGCAGAGCCATGGGCACCTTGATGCGGCTCCAGATGGCGCGCGGGCTGAGGCCCACGGCCTGACCGGCTTCAACCAGGCCCTTGGGCACCTCCTGCAAGCCGCCGCGTACGACCTCTGCGATGTAGGCGGAGCCGTAAAGCACGATGCCGACGATCATGGCGATCAGCTCAATGGAGACCGGAAGGCCGCCCACAAAGCGCAATCCCTTGAGCGCGGGAAACGACACGGCTGACTGGCCTTCAGGCGAGAACATGATCGCCATCAGGGCCATCATGACAACGGTGAGCCCCAGCCAAACCCCGAACTTCCGGCCGGGCCCGCTCTTCAAGTGCTTTGCCACCCCATAGGCAATGGCAATGGCGAAGGCCGCAATGAGCAGGGCAATGAAGCCGGAGACGTTCAGGGTCGGCATCATCATCCCCCGGTTGGAGATGAAGACGGTGTCGAAAACTGAGATCGCCTGGCGCGGTCCCGGCATGTGGATCAGAACCGCGTACCAGAACACAAGCTGCAGGATCAGCGGGATGTTGCGGAACAGTTGGATGAACACGGCCGATGCGCTTCTGAGGGCAAGGTTCCGGCTGTCGCGCGCCGTGCCCACGATGAAGCCGATGATCGTGGCGAGCACGATCGAGACAGCGCCCAAGAACAGGGTGTTCATGAACCCGATGGTGAGAGTCTTGAGATAGCTGTCGTCGATCGAGCGCTCGATCAGGGAGAAGGAGTAGGACCAGCCGGTTGAGCGGTCGAGGAAGGCAAAGCCACTGGAGATGCCCAGTTCTGCCAGGTTCTTCTGTGCGCTCCAGATGGCGCCCCAGATCATCACCACGGCAAGGGCGAGGACGGCAGCCTGGATGAGATATTGGCGGTGGGTGAACAGCGGACGGGTGCGCTCGGTAGCCATGACAGACCCTCTCTGGATGGGAGGTCAGGCCGTCCGAAGACGGCCCGACAGGGAGGAGTGGGGGTTCAGTCCAGAATTGGCGCGTAGAGGACGCCGCCGTGGCTCCACAGATTGTTGAGGCCGCGGTCAAGTTTGTAAGGAGAATCCTTGCCCAGGTTGCGGTCGTAGATCTCGCCGAAATTGCCGACGGCGGCGATCATGTCGCGCGCCCAGGTTTCCCTCAGACCGAGGCGAGAGCCGATGCCGGGCGTGGTGCCGAGCAGGCGGCCGACGGTGGGGTTCACCGGATTGGCGGCCATTTCGTTGACGTTCGCCTTGGTTACGCCGTGCTCTTCGGCCAGCAGAAGGGCGGCCAGCATCCAGTTTGCCACATCGACGAATTCCTCATCACCTTGGCGCATGGCCGCCGCGATTGGCTCGCTGGAGAGCTGGTCGTTGAGGATGATGTGCTTGTCCGGGTTCTCGATTTCCGTTGCCCGCAGCACCGCCAGGTTGGGGCCCCAGCCGGCAAAGGCGTCGCAGCGGTTCGCCAGGTAGGCAGAGCGCAGTTCCGCCGCCTTTTCGTACGACACCATATTGTGCTCGACCTTCTTGGTTTTCAGATAGTCGGCCACGATCCGCTCGATGGTCGTGCCGGCCTCCACGCACACGGTGCCGCCGGCAAGGCCGGTGGCGTCCTTGATGCCCAGATCGCCGTGCGCCATCAGTTGGGTGCCGCCGAAGAAGTAGGGCAGGCTGAACTGCAGGCCCAGCTCGGTGTCGCGGCCCATGGTCCAGCCGGTGGCCTTGATGATGATGTCCACATCGCCCGATTGCAGGGCCGGGAAGCGCTGCGCCCAGCTTAACGGAACGATTTGCGCCTTGGACGGATCGCCCAGAATGGCCGTTGTGAGTGCCCGGCAAAGATCAATGTCCAGGCCTTTCCACTCGTTCTTGTCGTTGACTTCAACGAAACCGAAATAGCTGCCGTTATGGCCGCTGCACAGCAATGTGCCGCGTTCCTTGATGGTTTTTACCGTCTTGCTTTCAGCCGCAGCTGGGTTCGGCATCAGCAATGCGCAGGCAAGTGCTGCAACAGAAGCAAGGGCCGTATGGGGCTTGATCATGGGGTTTTCCTCTCAGATAAATGTGCTATATATTAGCACATATGTTTTGTATATTAATACTGCATACGAAATAGAGCGATGTCAAGCCCCCGAAAATGGGTCTCTATTCGTGCGTAGAATTGGTTGAAACCAGAGCCTGTGAGCGGACCATTTGCCCGGCCCTCACACCCGGCGGTGCAAAAAACTGTTCGCATTTTGATGCGGATCAAGGCGATGATCGGGGGAACGGACAATTTGGGCAATTCACGACACTGAAAGGTGCTTGCTCAGTGGCTGCGGCAGTCTTTGAAATCGACCAAATCTCCAAGGTCTACCGGACCGGGGAGGTGGAGGTGCATGCGCTGCGCGAGGTTAGCGTCGATCTCCACGAGGGGGAGTTGACGGTCATGCTCGGCCCGTCCGGCAGCGGCAAATCCACGTTTTTGAACATTGTCGGCGGCTTGGACACGGCAACCAAGGGCACCATCCGGTTTCGGGGCACGTCCCTGTCGGGCGCATCAGAGCGCGAACTCACTTTGTTCCGGCGCGAGAAGGTGGGCTTCATCTTCCAGTTCTACAACCTCATCCCCTCCCTGACGGCCCGTGAGAATGTGGCCCTGGTCACGGAGATCTCCGATGACCCCATGAGCCCGGAAGAAGCGTTGGGTCTGCTGGGGCTGAGTGAGCGCATCCACCATTTTCCCGCTCAACTTTCCGGCGGTGAGCAGCAGCGGGTCGCCATTGCCCGGGCCATTGCAAAACGGCCTGAAGTGCTTTTGTGCGACGAGCCGACGGGCGCGCTTGATTCCGCCACCGGCATGTATGTGCTGGAGGCCCTGAACACGGTCAACGAGCAATACGGAACGACGACCGCGGTGATCACGCACAATGCGGCGATCCGCAAGATGGCGCATCGGGTGTTCTATTTTGCCGATGGCGAGATCGTGCGCACGGAAATGAACGAGCATCGTCTGAAACCGGCCGACATCGAGTGGTGAGCGATGCGCGCGCTTGACATAAAACTGATGCGCGATGCGCGCCGGCTTTGGGCCCAGTCTCTGGCCATTGCGCTGGTGCTGTCCTGCGGGGTGGCAACCCTCATTCTGGCCGTTGGATCGCACCGGTCTCTGGATGAGACGCGCAATGCCTATTACGAGCGCTATCGGTTTTCCGACCTGTTTGCCAACACGTCGCGGGCGCCGCGCCGTCTGGCGCGCGAGGTTGAGCGGCTGCCCGGCGTTGCCGCGGCCGAGGCGCGCATTGTGGAGCCGATCATTCTGGACGTCCCGCACATGGCAGAGCCGGCCTCCGGCCTTGCCATATCCTTGCCGAACGGCGGCATGCCGCGGCTCAACCGGCTTTACCTGCGCAAAGGCCGGCTGCCGGATGCGGTCCACACCGGAGAGGTGGCGGTCACCTCAGCATTTGCCAAGGCCCACGCGCTGGATCTGGGCGCAGAACTGCGGGCCATCATAGACGGCAAGAAACGTGGGCTCCAGATTGTCGGCATCGCGGACTCGCCGGAGTTCGTCTACGCCCTCGGGCCGGGTGACCTTGTGCCCGACGACCGGCGGTTTGCCGTTCTCTGGATGCCCGAACGTGAGCTGGAAGCGATCACCGACCGCAAAGAGGCGTTCAACAATCTAACGGCGCAACTGTGGAGGCAAACCAAGCCCGAGCCCATAAAGGATGAGATCGACAACCTTCTGAAGGCGTTTGGGGGCACCGGCGCCTACGGCCGGCGCGATCAGATATCCCATGCCATTCTTGACAGCGAGTTGGAGCAATTGGAGGCGATGGCCCGGGTGATCCCGCCCGTGTTCCTCTTCGTTTCCGCCTATCTGATCAACATGATCCTGTCGCGCCTGATTGCCCTGGAACGCGAGCAGATCGGCCTGCTCAAGGCGCTGGGCTACAGCAATTGGACGATCGCCTGGCACTATATCAAGCTGGTGCTGCTGATCGCTGCGGTTGGCATTCTGATCGGCTTCGTGGCGGGCACATGGATGGGGCGTGGGCTGACCACCGTATATGGCGATTTCTTCCATTTCCCCTTCCTGATTTTCACACGGAGCATTGATGTCTACATCATCGCTGCATTGATCTCGGCGGCTGCCGCGATTGCAGGGGCATTGAAGGCCGTGTTGAGCGTGGTCAGGCTGCCGCCCGCCGTCGCCATGCGCCCGCCGGCGCCGACGGTCTACCGCAGATCCGTGGCCGCCAGGATGGGGCTGAGCAAGCTGTTCTCCCAGCTCACCATCATGGCGCTGCGCCACCTTGCGCGCTGGCCGGTCAGGGCCGGGTTGACCGCATTCGGCACCTCGCTGGCTGTGGCCTTGTTGGTGGTCGCCATGTTCGGCGTGCCGTCGATCAACTTCATGATCGACACGATATTCTTCCAGGCTGACCGTCAGGACGCCACCATTAGCTTTTCCCAGGCACAAGGTCCCGATGCCCTGCTTTCGGTCGGCCAGATGCCTGGCGTCTTGAAAGCGGAGGGGTTCAGGCACCTTGCGGTGCGGATCTCAAACGGTCCATACACCCGCAGAATGGTCATAACCGGCAAACCTGAGGGCGCCACGCTGAGCCGCGTTCTCGATCTTGACCTGAAGCCGGTGCGCATGCCCGAGAGCGGGCTTGCGGTGAGCGAGCGGGTGGCCCAGCTGTTGAAGCTGAAGCGGGGTGACAAGGTCCAGGTCGAGCTGCCGGAAGAGGGCCGGGGCAGGGTGGACGTTCATGTCAGCGCGATTATCCAGAGCTATCTTGGGCTTGCCGTCTTCATGGATCTGGAAGCGTTGAACAGGCTCGTGGGCCTTGGCCACAGAGTGTCGGGCGCCCATGTGGCGATCGACCGGGCCCAGCTGACACCGCTCTACGACACGATCAAGTCCACACCGGCTTTGAGCTCAATCGCGCTGCAGACCCAGTCGCGCGAGAAGTTCCGGGAGATCATCGAGCAGAACATCACCATCTCAACCACAGTCTATATCGTGCTTGCCGTGATCATTTCCTTCGGAGTGGTGTACAACAGCGCGCGCATTCAGTTCTCTGAACGGGCGCGCGAACTGGCCAGCTTGCGCGTGCTCGGCTTTACCCAGCGCGAGGTGTCCTCGGTGCTGCTGATCGAGCTGGTGGTCATCGTGGCGCTGGCGCAACCGCTTGGGTGGCTTTGCGGCTTTGGGCTGACCTGGGCGGTCATTCAAGGATTTGCCAGCGACCAGTTTCGCATTCCGCTGGTCGTCGACAGTGCGGTCTTTGCTATCGCGAGCCTTGTGGTGTGCTCGGTTGCCATTGTGTCAGCCGCCATCGTTCACCGGCGGGTGACACGGCTCGACCTCATTCGTGTTCTCAAGACGCGGGATTAGACAGATGATATTGCTATGGTCAAAGAGGCTTCTGGGACTGGGCGTGGTGATCGGGCTTGCCGTTGCGGCCTATTATGCCCTTCAACCCAAACCGGTGCTTGTGGACACGGGCCAGGTGGACCGCGGCCTGATTGAGGTCACCATCAACGAGGACGGGGTAACCAGGATCGAAGATGTCTTCGAGGTTTCGGCCCCGATAACGGGCACTCTGGAGCGCTTGGGTTTTGAAGTCGGCGACCTTGTGGAGAAGGGCCAGAAGATTGCGGTTGTGCGCCCGGTGGACCCGCCCATGCGCGATGCGCGCACGCGGCGCGAACTTGAAGCGGCAATAAAGGCCGCCCGCGCCGGCGTAAGGCTGGGCGAAGCCGAGGTCGCGCGGGCCGAAGCTGCTGTCCGGTTTTCGGCGCTGGATCTTGCCCGCCAGGAAACCCTGGCCAAGCAGCGCATCATCTCTGAGCGGGTGCTGCAGCAGGCTGAACTTGAAATTGACACCCGCAACGCGCAGCTGCGCCAGGCGAAGGCCAATCTTGAGTTTCGCAAACGCGAGCTGGAATCTGCGCAAGCGCGCTATCTTGAGCCTTCCGCGGTGTTGAAGAACAGGCCGGAAGAAGAATGCTGCGTGGAAATCATCGCACCTTCCAACGGCGCGGTTCTGAAGATGTTTAGTGAAAGTGAACGGGTCGTTCAGGCCGGCACCAAGCTGCTGGAAATCGGCGACCGCAGCAAACTTGAGATTGTCGCCGATCTGCTGTCCGAAGATGCGGTGAGGGCCAAGGCCGGCGATCTGGTCTGGGTCGAAAACTGGGGCGGTGCGGAGAAGTTGAAAGCGAAGGTGAAGCGGATTGACCCCTCAGGCTTTTTGAAGGTCTCCGCGCTCGGCATTGAAGAGCAGCGGGTGAACGCCATCATCCAGATCACCGAGCCGCGCAAGAACTGGGTCCGGCTGGGGCACGACTTCAGGGTCTATGTGCGCATCGTCACCTGGCGCGAGGAAGAGGCCGTGCGCGTGCCCGTCTCAGCCTTGTTCCGGCGGGCAAGCGAGTGGGCGGCGTTTGTGGTGGAGGACGGCCGGGCGGTTGAGCGCAAGGTTGAGATCGGACACCGCAGCGAGAGCCATGCTGAGGTGCTCAGCGGTTTGGAGGAAGGCCTGAACGTTGTGCTTCATCCAAGCGACCGCCTCTCAGATCAGCACGCCGTGGAGATGCGCAACTGAGGCCGATAGGGCAACCTCCGATCAGACGGTTACGTCTGAGCGGAGATAAGTTGCCCGCCCGTAACGATAATCTGGGGCATGTTCTGCTCAACTTGAGCAGAACATGCCCTAGGTTCTTGCTTCCCGTTTGATCTCGCTCAATGGGTTTGGGCCAAGAGAATGGTAGGTTCGAGCCCAGGCGAGAAGAAAAGGGGCGAGTCACAACCAATTGCAATGATGAACGACCCCAACATCTCAGCTCCGTACGATCTGCGCCCGCGATACATCGAGGCGCTGAATGCAAGCGGATTGGTTGACGACGTTTCGGACATATTCGCTCTGGACCCTCGGCCGCGACGGCTTTCAGAAGGCGACCATGTGTGCCGCCATGGCGATGCGGCAGAGTCACTCTGGGTCATCGTGATTGGCGCCGTTGCGGTTCGCGAGAGCAATCGAACTCTGTTCGTCCGGCGCCAGCACGAGATTGTCGGAGAACAGAACCTGCTCGGAAACGGCTGTCGCCGCTGGTACGACCTGGTGGTGAACGAAAGCCAGGCCGAGCTCTTGGAAATCCGTAAAGAGCAGATCGAAAACCACCCCCAGGCCAACCTGCTGTGGCGCAACATCGCCAAGCTCATCTCACTGAAGCTCAAAGGCGCAACGATCAAGACCGCCACGCAAAGCCGCCAGCTGGAAGACGATACGCGCATCTTGCGGGCCTATACCAACGAATATGCGCTCGGCAAACGCATGCAGTCCGGAGGCGGGCGGCTGACCTCCTATGAGGTTCAACGGGCCATTGTGTGGTTCTCCGATGTGGTTGATTTCAGCCGGCATATTGTCAACCTGGCCCCGCCGCGCACCGCCGACGTGGTGCAAAGGTTCTTCAATGCCCAATCTACGCCGATCGCCGAACATGGCGGGCATATTGACAAGTTCATGGGCGACGGTCTGATGGCCTTCTGGGTCTTGGCGGGCGAAGAACCGGCCGGGCCAAAGTGCGTTGAGGCGCTGAAGGCGGCTGAAGATGCGGTCAAGGCGGTGGGGGAGATTCTGATTGGCAGTGACCCGCTCAATCTGCGCGTGGGTTTGCATGTGGGACCTGTTTTGAGCGGCGATTTCGGGTCCACCACCCGTCATCAGTTCACCCTGATTGGCCCTGAGGTGAACAAGGCGGCCCGGCTTGAGCAGGTGCATGAGAGCGATGTTGTGTCCGGCTCTGAGGATCTGGGGCCCATCCGGATCAGTGTTGAGTTTCGCGAGCAGCTGGACGACGAAATGAAGGCGCGCTTCGACCGGATGGTCAAAGCCAACGCGAAGAACTTCGGCGAGATCGAGCTGTTCTGTTAAGCAGCGCCGCACCCGACCGGCCGGCCGCCGGCCCGCCAATCTTGACCCAGGTCAATGAGCGGTCTGGCCGGTTATGCGAGCCTGATCAGACCAAATCGCTCGACTGGTGGTGAGGAGATGATGCGCATGCGAGGTTCCATCGAGGGAATTTCAGGTCTCTGGCGATGCCGGCTGCTTCTTGCGGCAATCTTGTGTTTCGCCTTTCTTTCAAGCGCTTATGGGCAGACCAAAACCCAGCCCGGTTGGCAGATGCTCGGCCCCGGGTCCCAATGGCGGCAGGATTGGGACACAAGCACCATGTCGCCCACCCATCGCCACAGGATGCAGCGCCACTGGCTCTTCATGAACGGAAACATTCCCGCCCGCTATCAGGGGTTGAAGAACCCGCATGGCAGTTCAGATCAGGCGGTTGAGAAGGGCCAGGCCCTCTACACGAACCATTGTGCCCGGTGCCATGGAGACGAAGGGTTTGGCGAGGGCGAGGCCGGCTTCGATCTCAATCCCTCGCCGGCGCTCCTGGCGTTTATCGTGCAAATGCCCATCGCCGTGGATTCCTATCTGATGTGGAGCATCGCGGAAGGCGGCACAGATATCAATTCGAAGATGCCGGCCTTCAAGGACACGCTGAGCGTGGACGAGATGTGGCAGGTTGTGTCCTACATCCGAAACGGCTTTGCGCCGCCATAGCCGCCTCGGCGGAACGGTTTGTCATGAGCGGTCCGGGGCGCTTTTGCTTTTTCTCCTCGCCAATGGGGCAATTTGATGGAAATCAATGCCGGAGCAACACGAGCCGATCATGATCGCGCAATGGCTGGAGTGACTAAACCAGTATTTGGCTTTGAGAACACCAGGATGCGCCGGGTTAGCGCGAGTGTCTCAGATGGATAAAGCTGGACAAACAAACGGTGTTGTGAAGGATCCGCTTTCAGTGGTGCTGCAGGGCCGGAGCGTTCAACGGAACGTTTGCGACCATCTGGAGAGCATCGCCGATCAATTGGGGGGACCGGTTGACCGCGAACTGTGCCGCTCCGTGTTGCAAAGACTGGAGAACGATCTGCCTCTGTACCAGCTGGACGAAGAGGTGTTTTTCAGCGTCCTTTGCGCTCAAGATGAAAACGACCGGGCCTTGGCACAGTTTGCAGAACTTGCAACCTCTGAACACCGCACGCATGAAGCCTATTTCTTTGAGCTTGCCGAGCCGCTTGGCGACATTGGCGCCGGGGGCAGGCTGTACAACGTCCACACCGTGGGTTACATGCTGAGATGTTGTTTTGAAACGCTGCGGCGCCATTTGAACTGGGAGGACGTGGTGCTGGTCAAGCGGCATATCGAGACCGTCACCGAACCCAGCGTCAGAGCGCTCGCCGCCGGGCTTGCACGCAACCGGAGTGCAAGGTCCCTCCATCTCAGACTCTCCGATTAGATACGAATTCGCAATTGTGAATTTGTCGCCCGCTGTCTAAGTTAGGCTTAGCCATCAACTGGATGCTTTGCCCCGTGACACATGTAAGCCCGGCTGAACACTTGAACCTGAGGTGCATGGACTGCCCCGTGCGCCACCGTGCCGTTTGCCATGCTTTGGACGGTTCAAACCTGCATGAGCTGTCCGACATCATGGTGCACCGCCATTTCAAGGCCGGCGACAGCATTTTCCATCAGGATGAAACCAGCCAGCTGTTCGCGATCATCGTGTCCGGCGTGGTGAAGCTGACCAGGCTTCTGCCGGACGGGCGGCAACAGATCGTGGGGCTGCTCTCTGATGCGGACTGCCTGGGCAATCCGTTCACCGCAGACAGCCATGACGAGGCTGAGTGTGTCACGGATGTGGAGCTGTGCTGTTTTCGCCGCGCGCAGTTTGAAGGGGTGATCACGGAGTTTCCCGAGATCGGCAACAGGCTTTTGCAGAAGTCGTTGAAAGATATTGACGATGCAAGGGAATGGCTGACGGCGCTTGGCCGCAAAAGCGCAATTGAGAAGATCACCACGTTCTTGCTCTGGCTGCGCGGAGACGGTGAGCATCATTGCCCCTATGTGCGCGCGGTCGATGGCCACGAGATCGTGGAGTTCCCTTTCTCGCGACAGGAGATTGCGAACTTTCTGGGCCTAACGCTGGAAACGGTCAGCCGCACATTGAGCAAACTCAATAGCGCAGGAACCATCAGGCTGATTGAGAGCAACTGCATCGAGCTTACCGACGTGGACCGCTTGTATGATATCGCCTCACCCGGATAATGGGAGAGGTCGAGCCAAGCGCCGGCGTTGACGTAGATCAATGGGCTCTTTGGTTGTTGGGTCCAGAATACTCTCATGGAAACATTGAGCTTCCCTGACGACCATGGGCATTTCGATGGCAAGTGCGTGCGCTTCAAGGCGCTGTGCGGCCAGCGCGATGTTGCTTGCGGTGTTACCATCTATGCGTTGAAGCACCGGGTTTCCCATTTGCCGCTGGAGGGCTTGCTGCCGGCGGAAGCGTTCCTCAAGGCCTATAAGCGCGGGCTCGACGAAATCCATGAAATCGCAAACGCCAAGTTTCAATCACGCACATATGAGCCGGAAGGCGATGTGGAGATCATGGTGCACGACCATGACTTTCACGATTGGGAGCACCAGAGCTAAGCCTGCCATCAATGGGACATGAGGACGGGTATGTGGGCGTGGCGCAGGAGATGGTCGGTTGCGCCGCCCAGCACGAACTCGCGGATCCGCGAATGCCCGTAACCGCCCATCACGAGAAGGTCTGCGCCCTGGCTCGTGCATTGGGCCAAGAGTTCTTCGCCAACAGACCCATGGCTGATCGGCGCCGACTTGGCGCTGACGTTAAGCCCGTGCCGTGCCAGCGTCGTGCTGAGCTCCGTGCCGATGGCTTCTTGTGTGCCCTCATCGCTCACGGGCGGATCAAGCCAGAGCACCGAAACATTGTCTGACTTGGCCGCCCGCATCACCGCTACGGCATCGAAAGCGGCTCTGGCGGCTTCCTTGGTGCCGTTCCAGGCAATCGTCGCGTCCTTGCCGATGGATCCAGCCTCAAAGCCATCCGGCACGATGAGCAATGGGCGCCCGCTGCCGATGAGCAGAGCTTCGAAGATGAGGTCCGGTTCAAGGAAGTTGGCGTCGGATTGGGGCGGCGAAAGCACCACAAGATCTGCGGCGCGGGCATGGGTTTGGACGATGCGCGAGACGGGCGCACCCTCCGATTTGACGTAGCACCACTCCCAGGATCCTTCATGGTCCTTGCCGTGAGCAAGAAACTTGGATTTGATGGCATCTGCCTCGCTGTCGCGCAGCTTCTGGTAGGCGTCGGCAACGTCCACCGTTATCGGAAAGCCGATGGCGGGGTAGACTTCCGCCTGCGGAACCGCATAAAGGCCGATCACATGGGCGCCATGGGCGTCGGCCAAAACCGAGGCTGCCCGCGCCAGGGCCTCTGCCTGTTCCTGATGGCGGAAGACAATCAATATGGTGCTGTAGGCCATGGTGCGCTATGTGCCCCAAACCCAAGGCGAAACGCGGCCGAAATGATCCTTCACCTGCTTCACGCCCTTCACCTCGCTGGCGGCCAGCATCAGGGCGTCGCGCTCGGCATCTGAGTCAACCCAGCCCCACAGCTCCACCACGCCGTCCTCTACAATCACGTTCAATGCCCCGTGGCTGGCAAACTCCTTCTTGCTCAGGGTGTCGTGCACCAGGTTGCGGATCTCACGGTCGCTCAGGCGGTCATCGCTGTTGCTTTTGGTCCGTTCCGCGGCCACGGCCTGGAGCAGGTTGGAGCGGCTGACGATGCCAACCACCTTGCCGTCGCGCACAACCGGTGCCCGCTTGATCCGGTTGCTCTCAAGAAGGTGGGCAACGGCCGCCAGGTCCATGTCCTCGCTCAAGGTGACCACATTGCGGGTCATGATGTCTTTTGCGGTGCGTCCATGCGCCTTGATGAAATCGCGGGCCTCGCTCTCGGGGCTTGCCAGATTGAGCATCCACCAGGACTTGTCCTCATCGGCATCGGCCGCCAAGCGGCGCATAAGATCTCCTTCACTGACGATGCCGAGCAGCTTGCCGTCGGACCCAAGCACCGGCGCAGCGCTGATCTTCTTGTTCATGAGAAGCTCGGCAACCTCGCCGACGGCTGTCTCTGCCTCCACCGAAAAAACCTTCGGTGTCATGATATCGCTCACCTGCATGGAACCCTCCTAGCGTTCAACTGAGTTGATACCACAATAGGCGAGGAGGCGCTTTGCGCCTTTGATGTGCGTCAATCTTTCAACCGCTCATTTCTTTCGCGAACCGGGCCTCCATTGACCTGCATCAAAGCATGACGGGCGGCCTTGCGGTCCCATGGGCGCATCACAGCTTATGAACACATGGAGCATCGATGAAAGCCGTAGTAACCTGGATATTGATCGCCAATGGCGCCAACGCGCGCGTTCTGCAGGCAAAGGGAGTCGGCAAGGGCGTTACCGCCCTGGCTGAAATGGTGTTCGAGCAGGAGGCCTTGAAGCCGGGAGACATTATGGCGGACCGGCCGGGCCGGTCGTTTGAGAGCGCCGGTGCGGGACGCCATGGCATGGCCTACCATTCTGAACCCGTGCGCGAGCGCGAAAGGGCGTTTGCGTCCATGCTCGCCGAGACCCTGCACAAGGCCCATGAAGATGGAGCATTTGAGCGTTTGGTTCTGGTTGCGCCGCCGCAGGCACTGGGAGATTTGAGAGCGGCCTTGTCGCTGGATTTGAAGCGGACCCTTAAAGGAACGCTGACGAAGGATCTGACCCACACGCCCAATTCGAAAATCACCAAGCATCTGGAGGACGTGTTGGCCGTCTGACGGGCCAGATCAGGCCGCCTGGAGGAGCGCCGGGAAGTCTTCCGGCGTGATGGTTTCCTTTTCAAGCAGCATGTTGCTGCCCTCTTCCAGCTGCTTGCGGTTTTTCTTCAAAAGCGCCTGAGCTTCGCGGTAGCTTTCATCGATGAGGCGGCGGACCTCCTGGTCGATCTTGCCGGCGGTGTCTTCGGAATAATCCTTCGGCGTGAGGCCGAATGACTGATCGCCAAGGAAAGCCGAGCGCTCGCGCTCATAGACGGTTTGCCCGACCTCATCGCTCATGCCGAACTTTGTGACCAGTTCGCGCGCAATGTCGGTCACCTTGGTCAGGTCGTCCGCCGCGCCGGTGGAGATTTCGTTGAACACCAGCTCTTCGGCGGCGCGGCCGGCCATCAGAACCACCATGCGCTGGGTCAGGTCGGATTTGGTCAGAACGAAGCGGTCCTCGGTGGGCCGCTGCATGGTGTAGCCCAGGGCGCCGATGGCGCGCGGTATGATGGAGACCTTGTGGACCGGGTCTGCGCCGGGGGTGTTGGCGGCCGCGAGCGCATGTCCCATCTCGTGCACCGCGATGCGTTTGCGCTCTGCAGGGTTGAGGATGTGGCTGCTCTTTTCTATGCCGGCCACGATGCGCTCCACGGCGGCGGTGAAATCGGGCATGGAGACCTCTTCGGCGTTGCGCCGGGTGGCGATGATGGCCGCCTCGTTCACCAGATTGGCAAGGTCGGCCCCGGTGAAACCGGGCGTGATCGCCGCAATCTCCTCAGGATCCACATGCACGGCGTTGGAAATCTTCTTCATATGCACCTTAAGGATCGCGGCGCGGCCGATCCGGTCGGGGCGGTCTACCGCCACCTGGCGGTCGAAGCGGCCCGAGCGCAGCAGCGCCGGATCCAGGATCTCCGGGCGGTTGGTTGCCGCCAGCAGCACGATGCCCTCCCGGGGATCGAAACCGTCGAGTTCAGCCAGCAACTGATTGAGGGTTTGCTCCTTTTCATCATGTCCGCCGCCGAGGCCCACAGCGGCGCGGGCCTTGCCGAGGGCATCCAGCTCATCGATGAAAATGATGCAGGGCGCGGCCTGGCGTGCCTGCTCGAACAGGTCCCTGACCCGCGCCGCGCCGACGCCGACGAACATCTCAACAAACTCCGATCCCGATATGGAGAAGAAGGGCACTCCGGCCTGACCGGCCACGGCCTTTGCCAGAAGCGTCTTGCCGGTTCCGGGCGGGCCCACCAGCAGGATGCCTTTGGGAACCCGTGCGCCGAGCCTGCCATAGGTGTCGCGGTCCTTGAGGAACTTCACCACTTCTTCAAGCTCGCGCTTGGCTTCATCGACCCCGGCCACATCCTCGAACGTCACGCCCGTGTCGCGTTCCACATAGACCTTGGCCTTGGATTTGCCGATGCTGGTGAGGCCGCCAAACCCCTGGCGTTCGGCCACTTTGCGGAAGATGAACATCCACAGGCCGAAGAACAGCAGCACAGGCAGAACCCAAGAGAGAATATCGCGGAAAATGTTGTCCTGAACGGTGGCTTGAAAGCTTACATTGTATTTTGAGAACTCCTCGGCAAGCGCGGGCTCGACACGCGTTGCGATGACGAATTCGTGGCCGTCCGAGGGTGTCTTCAGCTTGCCTTGCACCCGTTCACCGCGGACGACAATCTCGGAAATCTGCTGTTGTTGCAAGAGCTGCAGAAACTCGCTGTAGGGAACCTGCTTATAGGCCTGTTGCGCGGTCCAAACAGATTGGAACAGCAAAATTGCGGCCACCGCGATCAACGCATATCCGAGATTGAACTGATGCTTCTTTTCCATCGTCCTGCCGTTCGCCAACGATCAGCGCTTCGCCTATAGGTTTATTGCAGCAGGTTCTCGCAGCATTGATCTTTATCAATCATCAGAAAACTGGTGTGATGGACGGTGAAAGGATGATGGCGGAAAATGGACCCGGACGTTGAAACAGGACGCGCGATCGGGATCGCCAGCCTTGAGCACCTGACCGGGCCTTCCCGAGGGACCACCACGTGGTTGTCGGGCGATGTGTTGGATGTGGCCCTGGGCGGCAATTTTTTGCTGCGTGTGGCTGAAGCGAGCGGCCCTGCAGGTGCCGGCCCGGTGGTGGCTCATCTGAACCGCAGCGGCGACACTTACCAGATTGCTGCCAAAGGCGACGAAACCCTTTGGATCAACGGCAGGCCGGTGGGCGAACAGCGATTGCGGCACGGCGACATGATCGAATTTGGCGAGCACGGCCCTTTGTCCCGGTTCTGTCTGCATCATGAGAACGAAGACCTGCACCGCAGCCTGGGCGGCGTGCTGAGCGATGCGGCGGTCTACTTGCGGGTGAGCAGAAAGCCACTGGGCACGCGGTTCTACCGGGCCGTCTGCCAGGTCGCCAGGCGCTTGACCCGGGAAACAACCATTCTGTTCAGAGTGGGCGTCGTGCTTTCACTTCTCGTCTTGGGCGCCATTGTCTATCAGCAATATCAGCTCAGCACGCTGCTTCAGAGCCAGCTTGAAGAAGGCGCAAGCCAATTGGATACGTTTGCGCGGACCTTGGCCCAGACCCGGGAGGAGGCGCTGACGCCCGGCGACCTTGAAGCCCTGCGCCAGGAGTTGAGCCCAAGCGTTGTGGCCCATGAGGAACGCCTGGCCGAGCTTGAGCGGCGCTCTGGTGCAAGCGCGCGGGTTATTGCAAATTCCTCGTCACTGGTTGGTTTTCTCCAAGGCTCATATGGCTTTAAGGAAACCGCGACCGGCCGGATGCTCCGCCACATGGTGGCTTCCGACGGCCGGCCGGTCATGTCTGCCTTCGGCAGGCCCATGCTCACGCTTGAGGGCGACGGGCCCGTGGCGGAACGCCAGCTCACGGGCACCGGGTTTCTCGTCGGCCCGTCCGGGCTGCTCGTCACCAACCGCCATGTTGCCGTTCCGTGGAGCAAGGATGCCGACTTCAAGGCGCTTCAGAAGAAGGGACTGGAGCCGGTGATGATCAAGTTCATCGCCTACTTCCAGGGCGATGCGGCGGGGCGCACCCTTTCGCTGGTTCGCGCCAGCGAAACCGCAGACCTTGCTCTTGTCAGCGGGGCGAATGCGCCAGGCTCTGCGGCAGGTCTGCCGCTGGCAAGCGGCACGGTGAATGCAGGCGAAGAGGTGATCGTGTTGGGATATCCCACCGGATTGCGCTCTCTGCTTGCCCAGGCCGGCGAGGGCTTCATACGCCAGCTCCAGGCCGCAAAGGTGTCGGGCTTTTGGGATATTGCGGCCCGTCTGGCCGAGGCGGGGCGCATTGCGCCCTTGGCAAGCCGCGGCATTGCCGGGCAGGTGAGCGCGGAGACGGTGGTGTATGACGCGGAGACCACCCATGGCGGAAGCGGCGCGCCGGTGCTCAATGCGCGCGGTGAGGTTATCGCCGTCAACTCGGCCATTATTCCGAAATTTGGAGGCTCAAATCTGGGCGTGCCGGTTGCCAAGGTGCGCGAATTGCTGCGAAGTGCCGGCTTCGATGCGGGGCAATGACGCCTGCTGACCGGCTGGGAACCGCGCCATGACACCGTCTAAGCTCTATCGCTGGTTCGACCGGACCGTGCTCGACTTGGGCCGGCAGGTGCGCTGGTCGTTTCTGCCGCCTTTGATGGTTTACTTCGCCGCGGGCCTGTCTGCCGCCACGGCCATTGTGGGAACGTTCTTCGTCAAAGAATATCTGGGTCTTTCTGCGGCATTCCTCGCCGGGCTTGCCTTCTGGGCCGGCCTGCCCTGGGCCCTCAAGATGCCGCTTGGCCACCTTGTGGATCTGATCTGGCGCTGGAAATCGCTTTTGATCTATCTGGGCGCCGGCCTGATCGCGGCCAGCATCGCCATCATGTATGCCCTCGTCACGCAGCCGGACATGATGGGCCGCATCATGGCGATGGAGGCCTGGTATGTGATCAGCGCCCTTTTGGCCCCCATGGGCTACGTGCTGCAGGATGCGGTTGCAGATGCATTGTCGGTGGAGGCGGTGCCGCGTGTCGATGCCGATGGTGAGCCGATTGGCGAGCAGCAATCCAAAGCCCTCCACACAACCATGCAGACCCTTGGAAGGTTCGCCCTGATCAGCGGCACCGTTGTTGTGGCCGCAATGAACATCTTGCTGTTTGAGGGGGTGGAACAGATTGGGGATGCGGCAAAGTCCGCGGTTTACGCCCAGATATATCTGTTTGCTTTCCTGATCCCGGTGGTTTCGGTGAGCGGCGCGCTGCTGGCCGAACTGCAGAAATGGCGCCAGCGCAAGGCGTTGCGTGCAAGCGGCATGGAGGAGGCTGAGATCGCCGCTGTCACCGGACGCGACGGCGAGCCGGCAGAAGCCAATCTCTGGTACTTCGGAGGCGGCTTGGCGTTCGTCCTCCTCACCCTCGCCATCGGCCTCAGCGATCTGCCCTTTTCACAGGAGGTCGTCTTTGCAGGTTCGCTCGGCATCGTTCTGACATTGATGGCTCAACTGATGAAGGAGCTTGAGCCGGCAAAGGCGCGCATGCTTGCCGGAACGGCGATCATCATCTTTGTGTTTCGCGCCGTGCCGTTGCCCGGGCCCGGCGCCACATGGTTCGAGATTGACGTTTTGGGGTTCGACCAGCAGTTTCTGGCCATTCTGTCCCTCATCGCATCGCTGCTCACCTTGGCCGGAATGATCCTGCTGCGCCCGCTCCTGGCGCAAAAGCAAATCACGACGATCATCATTCTTCTCACCGTGGCCTCGGCGGTTCTGTTCATGCCGAACATCGGCCTCTACTACGGGATCCATCACTGGACCTCGGCGCATACGGGCGGCATCGTCGATGCGCGCTTCATTGCGCTGATTGACACGGCCATGGAATCGCCGCTTGGCCAGATCGCGATGATCCCCATGCTGGCCTGGATTGCCAAGAACGCCCCGACCCATCTGAAAGCCACGTTCTTTGCCGTGATGGCGTCCTTCACCAACCTGGCGCTGTCGGCCAGCAGCCTCTTGACCAGATATCTCAATCAGGTCTTCGTGGTGACCCGGGAGGTGAAGAACCGGGAAACCGGCCTGATTGAAACGGCGGCGAACTATGACAGCCTGGGCTGGCTGTTGATCAGCGTGTTGGTGGCGGCCGTGTGTGCGCCTTTGTTGACGATCCTCTTCATCCAATTCTCCAGGCTGCGCACGACCGATTAGACACGGTTCAACTGTGGTGGATACCCAACCGTGCCGTCCTCGGGCTTGACCCGAGGACCCAGGGCGGAAAGCTCAGTTCCCTGCGGCCCTGGGCCCTCGGGTCAAGCCCGAGGGCAACACCAGGAGAAAGCCCAACATGGCTCGATCAAGCCTCACCTAAGCTGCGGATCATCACCAGTCCCAGCGCCGCGGAAACCGCTGCCTGGACCGGATCGATGACCGGCACCTGAAGGCGCTGCTCCAAGCCGGCGCGATGGGCGGCCATTCCGGCACAGCCGAGCACAATTGTGTCGGCGCCGTCCTGCTCGCGCAGTTCGGTGCCCACCTGACAAAGGCGCTCAAACGTGTCCGTGCCGCTTGCCGTCTCGGCGACGCTGAGATTGACCGCCCGTTCTGCTGCCAGCCGTCCGCTCACGCCCATCTGGCGCAAGTAGCGCAGATGACGCTGAATGGATTTTTGGGCAATGGCGATCACACCGAACCGGTCGCCCCGGGCCATGGCGGCGAGGATGCCGCATTCCTGGATCCCCAGCACCGGGCGCGCCGTGGCCTCCCGGCACACATGAAGCCCAGGGTCGGAGTAACAGGCAATGACAAAGCAATCGGCATCGCTGCGCTCCGCAACCAGGTCGCGCAAGGGCAGGACAACCGCCTCCACGTCTGCCTGGCTTTCTATGCCGAACGGGCCTTCAGCCAGAGTGGCGCACTCGATCTCAACGCTGCCTTGAACCCTGAAGGGCTCCAGAGCCTCGTCCATGCCGTCGGTGACCGCCTGATTGGAGTTTGGGTTGATCACCAGGATCCGGCCCGGGCGTTCGCTCATCGTGCCGCTCTAGGCCAGATCCGCGCCGAACACGCCGGCCGGTGCCAGGGGCGTGCCTGCCGTGAGGGCGGCGGTTCCATCACCTTCGGGCTCGCGTTCGATGAAGGCGCCCGATCCGCGCTCCACCTGCAGGCTTTCATCTTCAACCACCACTCTGCCCCGGTTGATCGTCATGCGCGGCCAGCCGGTCACTTTGCGTCCCTCATAGGGGGTGTAGTCCATATTGTCGTGCAGCATGGACTGGCTGATCGTCCGCTCCCAGGCCGGGTCCCAAATGGCGATGTCGGCATCTCCGCCAACGGCCACTGAGCCTTTCTGAGGATAGAGCCCGTAGATCTTGGCCGCATTGGTGGAGGTGAGGGCCACGAACTCGTTCAAGCTCAGGCGTCCTTTGCGCACGCCTTCTGAGAACAGGAGCGGCATGCGAACCTCGAGCCCCGGCACACCGTTGGCGATTTTCTTGAAGGTGGGATTGGGGCCGGCGTTGAGCTTGCCTGAGGCGTCGAACCGGTAGGGAGCGTGATCGGAGGAAAAGACCTGGAATGTGCCGTTCGTCAGCCCTTGCCAGATCGCTTCCTGGGCCGCCTTGTCGCGCGGCGGCGGCGAGCAGCAGAACTTGGCGCCCTCCATGCCTTCGCGGTCGAGATCCTCCTTGGTCAAAAAGAGATATTGCGGGCAGGTCTCGCCATAGATCGGCAGGCCGTTGTTGCGGGCATTCAGGATGGCTTGCGCCGCTTCAGGCGCAGAGACGTGGACAATGAGCAGCCGCGCATCCACCAGGCGCGCCAGGTCGATGGCGCGCCGCGAAGCCTCGCTTTCGGCAATCTGGGCATGGCTCACCGCATGGTACTTGGGTTCGGTGTACCCCCGGGTCAGAAGCCGTTCAGAGATCCACGAGATGACGTCGTCATTTTCCGCATGCACCATGGTCATGGCCCCGTGGTTGCGGGCCAGTGACAGGACATCCAGCATCTGCCGGTCGCTGATCTTCAGCATCTCGTAGGTGAGGTAGACCTTGAACGAGGTGTAGCCGGCCTGGATCAGGGCGGGCAGTTCCTGGCCGAGAACGTTTTCGCTCGGGTCGGAAACGATCAGATGGAAGGCATAGTCGATGACGCATTTGGGGCCGGCGCGCTCGTGCGCGGTTTGAACCACGTCGCGCAGGCTCTGGCCGCGGTGCTGGGCGGCAAAGGGCACGATGGTGGTGTTGCCGCCGAACGCGGCCGAGACGCTGCCCGAATGGAAGTCATCTGCGGTCATGATCTTGGTGGAGGATTCCTGTTCGATGTGGCAGTGGGCATCGATGCCGCCCGGCAGAACGAGCATTCCGGCTGCGTCTATCTGGCGTGCGCCGGCTCCAAGGTCGTGGCCCAGTGCTGCAATCTTGCCGTCCTTCACCGCCACATCGGCCTTGAACGTGTCCGCAGCCGTGGCCACGGTTCCGCCTTTGATCAGAAGATCGAACTCGGGCACCGCTTCATCCTCCAGGTATTTTTGCGACTTTGAACGCCAGTCTGCCTGCATCACCCAAGAGCTGCAACTCTCGTTTCAAGCCGTGCCAAAAGTTGGTCCAACTCGGCCAAGTCGGTCGGGTTTAGCGATGGTCCGGGCGCGCGGGTGGCCGGGCAGGCGAGGGCGCCGCGCCGGTGCAGGATCTCCTTGCGCAGGGCCAGCCCGAAGCCCGGCTGCTGCTCGTGGCGGACAACGGGCAGATAGGCATCGAACAGGTCTTGGGCCCGTTCGGTTTCGCCGGCTTTAAAGAGCGAGACCACCTGAACCAGCATCTCCGGAAAGGCGAACCCGGTCATGGCCCCGTCAGCACCGCGGGCAAGCTCTTGCGGCAGGTAGAGCCCGCCATTGCCCACCAGCACGGAAACCCCGCGGCGGTCGGTGCCTTCTTCTGAGGCTCTCAGCGCGGAAAGCTTGCCGAGGCCCGGGCAATCTTCGTGTTTGAACATGACCAGCTGCGGGAACTCATCCACCAGGCGGTTGAAACAGCCCACGGAAATGTGCACGCCGGTGGATTGGGGATAGTCCTGATAGCACACCGGTATGTCCGGCCCCAAAGCCTGGAAGACCTGGGCGAAATAGGCATGGATCTTCGTCTCCGTGCTGAGGCCCGGCACCGGGGCGATCATCACCCCGGCAGCTCCGGCCTCCATGCCCATCTGCGAGAGATGGGCTAGATTGCTGATCCCGGCGCCGGAGACGCCCACCACAACCGGCACTCTTCCGGCAATTCGGCCCAGCATGTGCGTCATGAACCCTTGGGCCTCTTCGGCCGTCAGCTTGTTGGCTTCGCCCATCATCCCCAGAATGGTGATGCCGGAGACACCGTGGCCGATGTAGAACTCCACCAGCCGGTCGGCGCTTGCCAGATCTATCGCGCCGTCTTCGGCGAACGGGGTGGCCGATATGATGTAGACCCCGTCGGTCTGTTCGTTGATGAGATCTGTTTGCGCCATGTGAGGTCGGTCCGTCCGTTCTGATCAGTGGGGTGGTTCGATGATGCCGGTCTGCCCGCAAATGCGCCCGTAGTGCTCTGTGCGCCTGTGGCGCGCGAAATCGAAGATCGTCTGCTTGCCGAAAGCGCAGGCGTCCAGATCGCACTCATGGACGATGATTTCGTCACCCTCGGTCTCAGCCTCAGCCACGATCTTGCCGTCCGGATCGACAATCAGGCTGCCGGCGATCAGGGGATGGCCGTCTTCGGTGCCGGCTTTGGCCACGGCCACCACCCAGGTGCTGTTCTGGTAGGCGCCGGACTGGAGCACGAGGCGGTTGTGGAACAGGCGGTCTTCGGCGCCTTCTGCCGATTTTTGCGAGTTCACCGAAGGCGTGTTGTAGCCCAGCGTGATCATCTCTACCCCCTGCAGCCCCATCACCCGGTAGGTCTCCGGCCATCTGCGATCGTTGCAGATGCACATGCCGAAGAGGCCGTCCATGGTGCGGTAGACGGGAAACCCCAGATCGCCGGGTTCAAAATAGCGTTTCTCCAGATGCTGGTGGGTTCGCTCCGGATCGTATTCGGAATGTCCCGGCAGATGGACCTTGCGGTACTTGCCGACGATCTCGCCGGCGGCATCCACGTGGACCGAGGTGTTGAAGTGATGGCCGTCGGGGGTCAGCTCTGCATATCCGAACGACATGGCCATGGCATGCTCGCGGGCGCGCTCAAAGAGCGCGGCTGTGGCCGCGTTTGGCATCTCGGTCTCAAACCAGGTGTCCACCTCGGCCTGGTCTTCCATGTAGTGCCGCGGGAAGAAGGTGGTCAGGGTCAACTCAGGATAGACGATGAACCCGGCGCCGGCAGCCTTTGCCTGGTCCATGAGGGCGATCATCCGTCCGACGGTTTCGGGGCGCTCTTGCGCCTTCTGTATGGGCCCCATCTGGGCTGCGGCCACTTTCACCAAACGCATCTTCTTGCCTTCTCCCTCGGCAGCTTGCTTGCGGTTCAACCGTCAGTTTGTGCCACACGGGCCACAAGCGCAAGCACAGTTGGCGATGGTTGGGAGCGACACTGGCGCCACACCTGAGCGACACTGCGGGGCAAGAATATGGGGGATTCGACTGTCCGAAATAGAAGGTAGACTATCGCTTGAACACGACGCTATGGAGGCGGCATATGCGCCTGGTGGCGCAGGCAACGCGATCGATTTGATGCAAAAAATGGAGCGGGCCGATGCGCGCTCAGCGTCTTGCTGATGGGCGGGATCCGCGAAATCCGCCGAACTCTAACTCTGGCGTTGATCCTCCAAACAGACCCCAGTCAAGGCTGTGATGAAACCGGTATTTTGACCATTTGGTCTTGTTTGGCGGTCAGGTCGTGAAACTTCATGAATTGGCTGATCGCCTCGATCAAACCGTCTGCATCAAGCTCCATCATCGCTGAATTGACATCAAGTGCGAGTTCATGATTGGGCGTTCGATCAGTCAAGGTGATCTCCTTGTTCGCCGAATGTGAACCGTTCGCCATCCAAAGCGTTCTGGTTGATTCATGTGTCGGAAAGAAGGCCAGATGCTGCCGGATCCCGCTGCAGGCTCGCCCCCCGCTCCGCTGATTTTGAGCCTTTCGGTGGCCAGGACAAAAGGTCTGAAGCTCTCTGTCTCCACTGCATTATATCTAATTTCGGAATTCTGAAGCCCGAACTGAGCTGTTTATCCAGGATTTACAAGCAATATTTATAGGCCAAGCCGCTTCGGGCGGCAGCGAGCCCAGAGTCAAGGAAATCAGCAGAATTTGGCCTACTATTCGGTTCTCGCCGGGTTTCTGCCAAAGGAGAAGACAACATGCAAAAGACCATTCTGCTGACCGGCGCCACCGATGGGATCGGGCTGGAGGTGGCCAAGATCCTGGTGTCTCAAGGGCATCATGTCCTGCTGCACGGGCGCAACCCGGCCAAGCTTGAAGATACGATGAATATGCTGGCCGCCCTGCCGGGCGGCGGGAGCGTTGAAACCGTGGTTGCCGACCTCTCGCGCCTAGCAGATGTGAAGGCCATGGCGGAAAGCATCGCCGCGGACCTCAACAAGCTGGATGTACTGATCAACAACGCAGGCATCTTCCGCACATCCCACACGGATACCGAGGATGGCCTGGATGTCCGATTTGCGGTCAACACCATCGCGCCCTACCTGTTGACGCAAAAGCTGCTGCCGTTGCTTGGAACCGGCGCTCGTGTGGTCAATGTGTCCTCTGCGGCTCAAGCGCCGGTGAACCTGGACGCGCTTGCCGGCCGGACCAAGCTGGCGGACATGGATGCCTATTCCCAGAGCAAACTGGCCATCACCATGTGGTCGCGTCACATGGCGCTTTCGCTAACGGACAAGGGCCCGGTGTTCTTGGCGATCAATCCAGGCTCCTTGCTGGGCAGCAAGATGGTGAAAGAGGGGTTTGGTGTTGCCGGCGGCGATATCCGCATCGGGGCGCAGATCTTGACCCGCGCCGCATTGGATGATGAGTTCGCGGCGGCCACAGGCGAGTATTTCGACAATGACAGCGGCCAGTTTGCACCGCCGCATCCAGATGGGTTGGATCCGGCGAAATGCCGGGACCTCGTCCAGGCCATGGAACAGATACTGGCTGATCTGCCCTGAGCGGCTTCCGGCAGATCAGCTTGTGTGGGAGTGTCAGGTCACGCATGCGCTCACGCAAACGTGTTCAGGCCTGGTTCATTTTTCAATTGCTAGGGTGATTTTGGAGTAGGGCAAAACTTCCCGCGGCAACGCGGACATAAGGAGGGTGTCATGCTCAGACGTGCGCTATTTGTTTTTTTGGCTTTCGTAATGTTTTGCGGTGCGTCAGGCGCCGTTTGGGCGAAAGACCGATTTGCTCTTGTCATCGGAAACTCGAAGTATCGCGCCGTGTCGCCCCTGGCGAACCCGGTTCGGGATGCCAATGCGTTTGCAGGCCTCTTGAAAACCGCCGGTTTTGATGTGACCGCCGCCTTGGATGTGGGTCAGACTGACCTGAGGCAGGCTGTCAGAACGTTCGCTAACAAGCTTGCCGACAAAGGCGAGGACGCGGTGGCGCTGGTCTATTTTGCAGGGCACGGGGTGCAGATTGACGGGGCCAACTATTTGCTGCCGGTGGATGTGAAAATCCAACACCCTTCCGACTTTGCCCTTCAGGCGGTCAAACTCTCTGACGTCATGAGCGTCCTGAACAGTGTTCCAAGCAAGACCCGGATCGTCATTCTTGATGCCTGCCGCAACAATCCGTTTGAAGAACAGATTGTGCAGGCTGATCGCGGCCTTGCCCGTGTCGAAGGCTCGACCAGTGCGTCTCTGGTAAGCGGGGCGGCTCTTGCGACCACGGTGCCCGGCTCGCTGATCGCCGGTCTGGGCAGCAAATCCGTTCCCAAGGGATTGGCGGTCGTCACCGCACCTCCCGGCTCTCTGGTTGTCTATTCGACATCGCCTGGCGCAACTGCCTCTGACGGCAGAGGCACCAACAGCCCGTTTACCGCAGCCCTGGTTGAAGCTGCAAAAACACCGGGCGCCTCCATTGAAACCGTTCTGCGCACAATTCGCCTGTCCGTTCACAAGAGCACCAACGGCAAGCAAACCCCTTGGGAGGTAACAGCGCTCACCACGCCGTTCTCGTTCTTCCCAGGCGCAGATGGTGTAAAGGCAGTAGAAGACAAGCCGAAGTCTGACGGCGCCTGGCATCACGAGTTACGCAACCTCACACCTGAAGAAGCGTACGACGTGGTCGTGGTCCAGAACAATGTGACGGTCTATCAGATCTTTGTTTCCCTATACGGTGACACGCCCTATGGCGAGATCATCCGCGGGATCACCGATCGCCGGATTGAAATGTACTCCTGGTTTGAGGCGCTGACCGCAAACACTGTCGAAGCCTTTGAGGCGTTCCTGGCGCGCTATCCAAACAGCGATCTGGCCCGGACGGCGATCCGCCTGGCGGAACGTGCAAAAGAGCGGACGCTCGCCGCACGGGGTTCCCCGAGCCTGCTAGGCCTCAGCTCCGGACCTGTGGTCAAAACGGTCTACAAGGAAGTTGTCAGGAAAGTCCGTGTGCCGGGTCCTGAAAGGATCGTTCACGTACCAGGACCGGTCCGGGTCAAGGAAGTGGTCAGGACCGTCATCAAGAAGGTGCCGGGACCGGTCAGGTACAAGACCATACTCAAGAAAGTACCAGGACCGGTCAGGTACAAGACCATACTCAAGAAAGTACCAGGACCGATCAGGTACAAGATCAGAGTCAAAAAAGTACCAGGACCGGTCAGGTACAAGACGATCGTGCGAACCGTGCGCGTGCGCGTGCCCGTGCGCGTGCCCTGCCGGTGCCGTCGGTCGAGGCGGTTGCAATAGGGCAAGTGCCAACATAGTGAGCGGTCTTTGCGGGCTTTTGAGGCCGAACGCAAAGCCCGCTCACAAGAAATATGTGAACAGGTAAACGCTGAGGAGCAAGACGATCCACAAGGCCGTCATGCCGATCGACCATGTCTGCGCAAAGACGCCCGGCGTTTCGCGATCTCCCAATAGTCTTGATCCGAAATGCCGCTGGGCAAAGGAATAGCTGGCAGCGAGGCCCTGGCGCACATTGCGGTCCAACGTTCCGCCCATTGCAGCAAGGGTTCCGTATCCCACATCTGCCAGCCGATTGAGCGCGACCCGCCAGAGCCAGTCAGTGTCAAGACTGATGGTGAGCGTGCGGCGCATCAGGGGCAACAGCAGGAAGAACGCAAGCCCTGAGAACAACAGCAGCTGCAGATAGAACAAGACCTTGCCGATCTTGTAGGCCTCATACTCCACCGGGTAGGGAAGGAACGCGTACAGGAGCTGGGGGAAGATCCCGATCAGCAGGCACAGCAGCGAAAACAGAACCATCGCCGCTGACATGTTCCACGGCGCATCCTTGGGGCGAAGGCCTGAATCCTTCTGGAAGAAGACGAACCACGGGAACTTGATCCCCGCATGCAAGAACACGCCGGCCGAGGCGGCTGCAAGCAGGAAGTAGACAACCACAAGGCTCTCATCGGCTGCGGCCTGCGATATCATTGTTTTCGTGGTGAAGCCGGAGGTCAGCGGGAAGCCGGAGATCGCGAGCGCCCCGATGATGCCGCAGACCGTCGTGATCGGCATGGTGCGGAAGAGGCCGCCAAGGTCGGTACATTTGCTCTTGCCGGTGCGGTAGACCACAGCGCCGGCGCTCATGAACAGCAGGGCTTTGTAGATAATGTGTGCAAACGCATGAGCTGCGGCGCCGTTCAACGCCATGTGGGTGCCGATGCCAATGGCACAGACCATGAAGCCGACCTGGTTGACGATCGAATAGGCCAGGATCCGGCGCGCATCGTTCTCAAGCAAGGCATAGATGATACCGTACATGACCATGTAGAGCCCGACGAAGACGAGGACAGGCTCGCCCGGGAAAAGCAGGATCAGCGCTAGAACCGCCGTTTTGGTGGTGAAGGCGGAAAGAAAAACCGA